>Ga0207708_10000768_pt1 | contig 24167 bp, 22 predicted proteins | sample KBSK5101metaG_FD_184340 | JGI IMG/M metagenome (GOLD analysis project Ga0207708, IMG submission 184340) | Corn, switchgrass and miscanthus rhizosphere microbial communities from Kellogg Biological Station, Michigan, USA - KBS K5-10-1 metaG... | ecosystem: Host-associated > Plants > Roots >...
ACGGGAAACTGGGCGAGGCGTGAGGGGTTAGGAGTAAGGGGAGAGGAGTGACGGCGGAGCGCAGAACCCGGTTGATACTCTTACCCCTCACCCCTCACCCCTTACGGGTACCTGGCCGGAATCGGATCGAGGGATTGCCACAGATACCAGGTCGCCACGGTTCGCCAAGGCTGCCACGCGAGCGCAATCTGCCGGATTTTGAGTTTGGAGAGCGGTTTGCCGCTGTTGTAGTGCAGACTCATCGCGCGTTGCAGGCCGACATCATCCACTGGCAGGATGTCGGGCCTGAGCATGAAAAATATCAGGAACATCTCGGCGGTCCAGCGGCCAACGCCCTTGACCCGGGTAAGCTCGGCAATCAACTGCTCGTCGTCGTGATTGCTCCAGTCAGCTGTATTCAGCGATCCGTCGAGAAAATGCTCGGCGAGATCGATCAGGTAAGTGGATTTTTCGGTGGAAAGACCGCAAGCACGAAGTTTCGATGGGTCCATGCGCACGATGGCCGCGGGGCCAAGCGCGCCCACCGATTCAAGCAGTTTCTGCCAGACGCTCTCTGCTGCGGACACGGAAATTTGTTCGCCCACGATCGAACGCGCGAGTGTGGTGAACGCGTCGCCGCGGCTTTGCAGGAGAGGTCCCGCGTGATTGCGGATTATGATTTTGAGCAACGGATCTCGTACTGACAAATCGCGAGTGGCGTCGTTCCAGTACGATGGCGTCATGAATCAAGGTGAGGTAGGGGAGCTGCGAGCAGGGTCGTCAGGCGATGGATTCGAGCGCTTCGAAGTATACGCCAATGGTCTTGACGAACATTGCCTTCGCTAGATCGTGACGAGCGTCTATCTGGCCGCCTTCGTTGGCGGCGCCTGGCTGCTACAGCAGCAGTCCGTCCTGCCGGATCCGGCCTCTGGCGCGATATTGCTTGCGCTCATCGTGTTGTGGATAGTCCTCGCGCGCAGTTCGGGCTCCGCCGCTCGAGTCCTTTCGCATGCAGTCGCCATTGTCACCTTTGCCTGTGCCGGTTTTTTCTGGGCGGCTGCCATAGCGCAGTGGAAACTCGCTGACGAACTTCCGGAAATCTGGGAAGGGCGCGAAGTCGAGCTCTCGGGAGTCATTGCGGAAATGGTTCAGCCAAATGAACGGGGCGTGCGCTTCGTACTCGACGTAGAGCGGACTTACACGCTGAATGCGCGAATTCCATCGCACATATCTCTGATGTGGTATGAAAACGATCGCGGTCCGCCCCCGGAATTGCGTGCAGGCCAGCGGTGGCGCCTGACGGCGCGCCTGCGTCGGCCCCACGGTCATGCCAATCCAGACGGATTCGATTCGGAAGCGTTGATGCTCGAACGCGGAATCCGTGCCGTCGGCTATGTCCGCGCCGAACCCGAACCGCAACTGACGGCAGCGCTGGTAAGGAGACCCGGGTACCTGCTGGAGCGATCGCGCGAAGCCGCGCGCGAGCATTTGCTTGCTGCTCTGGGAGACCGGACTTATGGCGGGACGATTGTGGCGCTGGCGATCGGTGACCAGCATGCAATTCCGCCCGATCAGTGGCGTGTGTTTACGCGTACCGGTGTGAACCACCTCATGAGCATTTCCGGCCTGCACATCACCATGGTTGCGAGCATGGCAGTGGTGCTGATACTGCGGTTGTGGCGCAAATCCGAAAGGCTGGTGCTCCGCCTTCCGGCGGTTCGTGCTGCGGCCGTCGCAGGACTGGCGGTCGCGCTGGCCTATGCCGCGTTGTCGGGATTTGCCGTACCTGCGCAACGCACGGTCGATATGCTGGCAGTCGTCGCAATCGCACTGTGGAATGGCTGGACCGCCAGACCCACGGCAGTTCTCGCGGCGGCTGCCGCCTTCGTTGTCTTGCTGGACCCGATGGCCGTTATTGCGCCGGGCTTCTGGCTCTCCTTTGGTGCGGTAGCAGTCATCATGCTTGCGGCCGGTTCGCGCATCGGCCACCAGGGCTGGCTGCGCACATGGGCACATACCCAGTGGGCGGTAACGCTTGCGCTCATTCCGTTTCTCCTTGCGATGTTTCAGCAGATTTCGTTGGTGTCTCCGCTTGCGAACGCCTTTGCAATTCCGCTTGTCAGCCTGGTTGTCGTGCCGCTTGCATTGGCGGCATCGGTGCTGCCTTTGGACTGGATTGCCCATGTGGCGCACTTTGTCATGGCATTCTGCATGCTCTTGCTGCAGGGCCTGAACGACCTGCCGGATGCGGTGTGGCAGCAACATGCACCTCCTGCATGGGCTGTGCCGACGGCCGTGTGCGGCGCAATCTGGTTGCTGTTACCCAGAGGATTCCCGGCCAGATGGGTCGGCGCACTGATGATGTTGCCGCTGTTTCTGGCGGTACCGGCTCAAATTCCATCCGGGGAATTGCGATTGACCGTGCTCGACGTCGGCCAGGGCCTGGCCGTGGTGGTGCGAACGCGGGAGCATGCATTGCTCTATGACAGCGGGCCCGCCTTGACGGATCAGATCAATGCTGGCGAGCGCATCGTCGTGCCTTACTTGCGTGGAGCGGGAATCCGGCGCCTCGACGCAATGGTCATCAGCCATGACCACACTGATCACAGTGGCGGCGCGCTGTCAGTATTGCAGGCGATCCCCGTCGAATGGCTTGCCTCATCGCTGCCGCAGGATCATGCGATCAGTATCGCGGCAATCCGCAGCCGGTATTGTGGTGCGGGAGAGAGCTGGCGATGGGACGATGTGGCCTTCGAGTTTCTCTATCCGCAGCCCGCGGACTATAATGATCCGGCCGTAAGAAACAACGATCGCAGTTGCGTATTGCGCATCGTTTCTCCTTACGGCAGCGTAGTGCTGCCCGGCGATATCGAGAAATATTCTGAGTCCCGCCTGTTGCAATCTTCCGTGAATCTGCGGACCGACCTGTTGGTCGCGCCCCATCATGGCAGCCGCACTTCTTCCACACCTGGATTCGTGCGTGCGGCGTTGCCGGGGATCACTGTGTTCTCAGTCGGCTATCGCAACAGCTTTGGACATCCGCATCCGGTGATAAACGCACGATACCGACAGGCTGGAAGCCAAACCTTTCGAACCGATGTCACAGGCGCGTTACTTGTTGCCATGGGCCCAACCGGCATCGACGTGCGGCGTTGGCGGGAAGTCGAGCGAAAATATTGGGCTGGCCGTTGATGGTCAAACTCACCGAAATCGACCCGCAAGAACAGTCCGAGCGATGGCTCGATTCGCTGACTGCGCGGCTGCCGCAACCCGAGCGTGACCTCGTGATGCGCGCGCATGGCTGGGCTCAGCAACACTATCCGGGTCGCGCACATGCCACCGGCCAACCGTGGCTGGATCACGTCCGTGCCGCGGCGGGGATTCTGGGCAGCTTGCGCGTCGGAGGTGAGGCCCTCGCGGCGATGCTGCTGTTAGGGGCGCCAATTGCGACACGCGCCGATCGCGATGCCCTGCAAGCTGCCTTTGGGCCCTCGGTGGTATCGCTGGTCGAGGGCGTGGCGAGTATGGCGCAAATCCAGGCCCTGCGCAGTAAAGGTGCTACCGGAGCGAAATCGGACGACCGGGCTTCGCAACTCGAGTCCTTGCGCAAGATGTTCCTGGCGATGGCGCAGGACGTGCGCGTGGTGTTGATCAAGCTCGCCGACCAGGTGCAATGGCTGCGCGAACTCGCGCCGAGGCAGCCCGATGCCCGGGAAGACATTGCACGCGAGACGCTGGAACTGTTTTCCCCGCTGGCCAATCGTCTGGGCGTGTGGCAGCTGAAATGGGAGTTGGAGGATCTGGCTTTCCGCTGTCTCGAACCCGTTACCTACCAGAAACTAGCGCGCCAGCTCGACGAGAAACGCAAGGACCGGGAAACCTACATCGACGAGGTCGTTCGCATCCTTCTTGCTGAACTGACGTCGGCGCGGATCGCCGCTGACGTCAGCGGCAGGCCAAAGCACATCTACAGCATCTGGCGAAAGATGCAGAGAAAAGGGGTCGGGCTGAACGATCTGTTCGACGTGCGCGCCGTGCGTGTATTGGTAGACAACGTCAAGGACTGCTACGCGGTTCTCGGCATCGTTCACAACCTGTGGACGCCGATTCCGCGCGAGTTCGACGACTATATCGCGCGGCCGAAAGCCAATGACTACCGGTCTCTGCATACCGCCGTTGTGGGGCCGGACAGCAGGGTGCTGGAAGTCCAGGTGCGAACCAATGAAATGCATCAACACGCGGAACTCGGCGTTGCCGCGCACTGGCGCTACAAGGAGTCGGTCAAGAGCGACCGCAGTCTGGACGACAAGATTTCCTGGCTTCGCAACGTGCTCGAATGGAAGGACGAACTGACGGATGCGAGTGAGCTGGCGGAGTATTTCAAGACGGATCTGTTCCAGGACATGGTCTACGTGGTCACGCCGCAGGGAAGGGTGGTCGACCTGCCGCGTGGTTCCACACCGGTGGATTTCGCCTACCAGCTGCATACCGAACTCGGACATCGCTGCCGTGGCGCAAAGGTCAACGGCCACATCGTGCCACTGACCCATGCATTGTCAAATGGGCAGAGAGTGGAAATCATCGCCGCCAAGGAGGGCGGACCTTCGCGCGACTGGCTGAATCCCACGCTGGGCTACATCAAGAGCAACCGCTCCCGCACAAAAGTGCGGCAATGGTTCAACGTCCAGCAACTCGATGCAGCCATTGCGCACGGGCGCGCCGTTCTGGAGAAGGACCTTCAGCGGCTCGGCAAGACCGGACAGAATCTCGAAGCGCTGGCGTCGCGGCTTGGATTGAGCGACGTCAACGAACTTTTCGCCGCGCTGGGCCGCGGTGACGTCACGCCGCGACAAGTGCAGGCGGCTGTATTGGGTGAGGAGATTCCGAAGGATAAGTCGTCTGTCCCGCAGGCCCCCGCGCTCCCAACCACCGCGCCGGAGGGCATCCTGATTGTCGGCGTGGACAAGTTGCTGACGATGCTGGCGCGCTGCTGCAAACCGGCGCCGCCCGACCCAATCATGGGATTCGTGACCCGCGGGCGGGGCGTGACAGTGCATCGCGCGGATTGCAGCAATGTCGCACGGCTGCCCCAGGAAAGACTGATCGCCGCAGATTGGGGCAAGACCGGCGCGTCGAAATTTCCGGTGGATATTGAAATCATCGCCGGCGGCAATCCCGGACTAATGCGCGACATACTGGATGTCTTCACGCGCGAAAAGGTGCGCGTCGCCTCCAGCACGTCTTTCAGTGAGGAGTTGAACGCGAAGATGGCATTTACACTGGAAGTCGAGGGCTTGCCACAACTTGCGCGCATTCTGGTCCAGGTGCGGGACATATCCGGGGTTGCGTCCGCGCGCAGACGGTGAGGTTTGAACGCCTGCGGCCTTTCGTTTAGAATCCGCTTTTCATTAGGCGCGTAGCTCAGCTGGTTAGAGCACCACCTTGACATGGTGGGGGTCGATGGTTCGAGTCCATTCGCGCCTACCAACTTCCTTGAAGGACAGAAATGGATTTGCGAACTTGCACGCTGGTTTCAATGCATCGCCTCTGAACCCCTTTGAAGTCTGGTAGCCCAAAAGTGCGGTTCTCCGCACTTTTTTATTTTGGATCTTCGAAACATGCCGTCCATCCGATTGCCTGACGGATCGCTCAAGACGTTCGACAAACCGGCAACGGTTGCGGAAGTCGCCGCGTCGATTGGCTCAGGATTGGCGCGTGCGGCGTTGGCGGGGCGGGTCGATGGCAAACTGGTGGATACTTCCTTCGTAGTCGATCGCGACGCCGAACTTTCGGTGGTAACCGAAAAGGACGCCGAGGGCGTCGATATCCTGCGGCATTCGACCGCGCATTTGCTGGCCCATGCCGTCAAGGAACTCTATCCGGACGCTCAAGTCACCATCGGTCCGGTCATCGAGGACGGCTTCTACTACGATTTTGCCTATAAGCGCCCCTTCACGCCCGAGGACTTGGCGGCGATCGAAAAGCGCATGGCCGAAATTGCCAAACGCGACATCAAGGTGGAGCGCGCGGTATGGGATCGTGAGACGGCTGTCCAATTCTTCCGCAAACAGGGCGAGGAGTACAAAGCGCAAATCATCGGCGCGATTCCTGGCAGCGAACCCATTTCACTCTACACCCAGGGCAATTTCACCGACCTGTGCCGTGGTCCGCATGTGCCTTCCACCGGCAAGCTCAAAGTGTTCAAGTTACTGAAGGTCGCCGGGGCCTATTGGCGCGGCGACTCGAAGAACGAGATGCTGCAGCGCGTGTATGGTACGGCCTGGGCGAAAAAAGAGGATCTCGATGCGTATATGTTCCGCCTCGAAGAAGCGGAGAGGCGCGACCACCGCAAGCTCGGCAAGCAACTCGACTTGTTCCATACCCAGGAAGAGGCGCCCGGGATGGTGTTTTGGCATCCCAAAGGGTGGGCGATCTGGCAGCAGGTCGAACAGTACATGCGCAGGACGCTTTCAGCGCACGGTTACCGCGAAGTGCGGACCCCGCAAGTCATGGACCGCTCGCTATGGGAGCGCTCGGGGCACTGGGAAAACTATCGCGAGTTGATGTTCACGACCGAATCGGAAAAGCGCGATTACGCGGTGAAGCCGATGAATTGTCCGGGTCATGTGCAGATTTTCAACCAGGGCCTCAAAAGTTATCGCGACCTGCCGCTGCGGCTGGCCGAGTTCGGTGCCTGCCATCGCAACGAACCCTCGGGAGCCCTGCACGGGATCATGCGCGTGCGCGGTTTCACCCAGGATGATGCCCATATTTTCTGTACCGAAGCCCAGGTCCAGGATGAAGCCGCGGCATTCATCGATCTGCTGCAAAAGGTTTATGCCGATTTTGGCTTCACCGAAATTCTGATCAAGCTTTCAACTCGGCCCGCGAAGCGAATCGGCGTGGACGAGGTCTGGGACACTGCCGAGGGCGCGCTCAAGGCGGCGCTCGACACAAAAAAGCTCAAATGGGACCTCAATCCAGGTGAAGGAGCGTTTTACGGGCCGAAAATCGAGTTCTCACTGAAAGATTCGATCGGCCGGGTCTGGCAATGCGGGACTCTCCAGCTGGATTTCGAGCTTCCCAGCCGGCTGGGCGCCGAATACATCGCCGAGGACAACAGCCGACGCACGCCCGTCATGCTGCATCGGGCCATCCTGGGGTCCATGGAGCGTTTCATCGGCATCCTGATCGAGCACTACGCCGGAGCGCTGCCTTTGTGGCTCTCGCCGCAGCAGGTCGTTGTCATCAATATCTCCGAACATCAGGCCGAATATGCCGGCGAAGTGGCCCGTCGACTCGAACAATCCGGCTTCCGTACTTTGGCGGACTTGAGAAACGAGAAAATAACCTATAAAATCCGGGAACATAGTTTGCAGAAGCTGCCTTACCACGTCGTGGTCGGTGATAAAGAGGTGGCTGCAAACTCCGTTGCCGTGCGTACCCGTGCTGGTAGTGATCTTGGCCAGATGCCGATCGATGAATTCATCGCGCGGTTGAAGTCCGAATTGCCGCCTACTGGAAGCGCGGCTTAATTTTTAATGGAGGCTTGCTTATAGCTCAGGACAGGGACGTAAAGATCAACGGCGAGATTACTGCGCCGGAGGTCCGGCTCATCGGCATCAAGGGTGAACCAATTGGGGTCGTCAGTCTCGCCCAGGCGAACGCCATGGCGGAGGAGCTGGAAATCGATCTGGTGGAAATCGCGCCAACTGCACAGCCGCCGGTCGCACGGCTGATGGACTTTGGAAAGTTCAAGTACAGCGAGGCCAAGAAACGGCATGAGGCCAAGCTGAAGCAGAAGCAGATCCAGGTCAAGGAAGTGAAATTCCGGCCAGGTACGGACGACGGCGACTATCAGATCAAATTGCGCAACCTGACCCGTTTTCTGAACGAAGGCGACAAGACCAAGATAACGCTGCGGTTCCGCGGCAGGGAAATGGCGCACCAGGAATTCGGCTTCAAGCTGCTGGAAAGGGTCAAAGCCGATCTCGAACCGTTTGGCGTAGTCGAGCAGTTTCCGAAAATGGAAGGCCGCCAAATGGTCATGGTGATGAGCCCCAAGAAGAAGTGATCGGTAAGAGCTAGTTTCGGAAAACGATATCGCGGAAGTCGAGCGCGGCTGGTGCAAGCAGCCCCGTGACAGCCGGTCAGTTCGTTTAAATAAGTGATTTCCAGGCCATCAAGCGCTCCGCAAGGAGACGCCTGGAGTCAAGCTAAAACTAAAACATGAAGGAGTTTTAAAGTGCCCAAGCTCAAGTCCAAGAGCGGTGCGGCCAAGCGCTTCAAAGCGCTCGGTAGCGGCCGCTTCAAGCGCACGCAGGCCAACCTGCGCCACATCCTTACCAAGAAGTCGACCAAGCGCAAACGCCATTTGCGCGGCAATACGGCCGTGAGTCCGTCGGATCACGGCCACATTCGGTCGATGCTTCCTTACGCGTAACCGGAGACCGCCATGCCCAGAGTCAAACGTGGTGTAACCGCGCGTGCGCGGCATAAAAAGGTTCTCGAGAAATCGAAGGGCTTCCGCGGCCGCCGCGGCAACGTCTACAGGATTGCCAAACAGGCGGTCATGCGCGCGGGTCAGTACTCCTATCGCGACCGCCGCCGCAAGAAACGCGATTTCCGCGCATTGTGGATCGTGCGCATCAACGCCGCTGCAAGGGAGTTCGGCATGACTTATAGCACCCTGATCAACGGGCTGAAGAAAGCCGCGATTGAAGTGGACCGCAAAGTTCTCGCCGACATTGCCGTATTCGACAAATCTGCTTTCGAACGCATCGCGACTCAGGCAAAAGCCAGCCTCGGCGCCTGAAGCGAAAAAGCGAAAACAAAAGGAGGCTGCAAGGCCTCCTTTTTTTGTTCACCTGAGATCAATACAAGCGCGCCTTAAGTCACAGCCGCAACGAGATGGAAAGCCTCGACGGCATCATTGCCGACGCAAAAGCGATTTTCGACAGCATCACCGACCTGGCTGCCCTCGAGCAGGCGAAGGCGCGTTTTCTCGGCAAGAACGGGGCGCTGGCAGAATTGCAGAAAGGGCTTGGCAAGTTATCTGCCGAAGAGCGCCCGCGAGCAGGTGCCCTTTTCAACAATGCCAAGGAGCAGATTGAAGGCCTGCTGCAAGCACGGCGCAAAGCAATCGAGCAGGCATCTCTCGAAACCAGATTGGGGGAGGAAGCACTCGACGTCTCGCTTCCCGGGCGAGGCCGCGCTCGCGGCGGAGTTCATCCGATCATTCGTACCTGGCAGCGCATCGAAGCGATCTTTCGCTCGATTGGATTCGACATTGCCGATGGTCCGGAGATCGAAACCGATTGGCATAATTTCACAGCGCTCAATCAGCCGCAGAACCATCCGGCGCGCTCGATGCACGACACTTTCTACGTCGAAGGCGGCTTGCTGCTGCGCACGCACACCAGTCCGATGCAGGTGCGCTATGCCAGCACCCACAAGCCGCCGCTCAAAGTCATCTCGCCGGGACGAACCTACCGGGTCGATTCGGATGCGACCCATTCCCCCATGTTCCATCAGGTCGAGGGTCTCTGGCTCGACACGAACCTCAGCTTTGCAGACCTGAAGGGCGTTTATACCGATTTCCTGCGCAGGTTTTTCGAAACCGACGAACTGCAGGTGCGCTTTCGGCCGTCTTTTTTCCCTTTCACCGAACCGTCTGCGGAAATCGACATGGCCTTTGCGCACGGCCCGCACAGGGGCGAGTGGCTGGAAATTTCAGGCGCGGGGCAGGTACATCCCAATGTCGTGCGCAATTTCGGGCTCGATCCGGAACGTTATCTGGGCTTCGCGTTTGGCAGCGGATTGGAACGCTTGACGATGTTGCGCTATGGCATAGACGATCTTCGCCTGTTCTACGACGGCGATCTTCGTTTCCTCAGGCAGTTCAATTAAAGACGACCGGACGATGCAATTTTCGGAAAACTGGTTGCGCACGCTGGTCGATCCACCGCTCGGCACCGCCGAACTCGCACATTTGCTGACCATGTCCGGCCTGGAGGTCGAGGATTGCAGGGCGGTCGCGCCTGCCTTTTCGGGCGTGGTCGTTGGCAAGGTGCTCAAAGTCGAGAAGCATCCCAACGCCGACAAACTCAAGGTATGCCAGGTGGATGTTGGAGCAGCCAAGCCGTTGGGGATTGTTTGCGGCGCTCCCAACGTCGTGGAAGGCATGAAGGTGCCTTGTGCACTCGTAGGAGCCCGTTTGCCGGGTCCGGACTCGGGCATACCGCTCGAAATCAAGGCAGCCACCGTGCGCGGCACCGAAAGCCGCGGCATGCTTTGTTCCGCACGCGAATTGGGATTGTCCCAGGACCACACCGGCCTACTGAATCTCAATGAAGATGCGGCAATCGGCAGCGATGTGCGCGACGTGCTGACACTGGACGACAAATTATTCACCATCAAGCTCACGCCGAATCGGGCCGATTGTCTTTCGGTGCTTGGCATAGCCCGTGAGGTCGCTGCCACTACCCGCGAACCGCTGCGCCGGCCGTCTGCTCCCGCGATTGCTGCCGCCAGCAAGGCGGTATTCCCGGTCAAGATTTCGGCAACCGATGGCTGCGGCCGCTTTACCGGACGCGTCATCCGTGGCGTCGACGCAACCGCATCGTCTCCGCAGTGGATGAAACAGCGCCTGGAGCGCGCTGGACAGCGTCCGATTTCGGCGCTGGTCGACGTAACCAACTACGTGATGCTCGAACTGGGACGTCCGCTGCACGTCTACGACTTCGACAAGCTCGAAGGCGGGATCGATGTGCGCTTTGGCCGCAAGGGCGAAAAGCTCAAGTTGCTGAACGAACAAACGGTGGAATTGGACGAAAGTGTCCTGGCCATCACGGACGCGCGCGGACCGATCGGGCTCGCGGGGATCATGGGGGGCGACAGCACCAAAGCTGATCTCGAAACGCGAAACGTATTTCTGGAGGCCGCCTTCTTTTTCCCCGATGCGATCGCAGGCCGCGCCCGTCGCTACAACCTGGCGAGCGACGCTTCGCACCGTTTCGAGCGTGGCGTGGACTTTGACAACAATATCGAAGGCATTGAGCGCGCCACCGCCCTGATACTTGAAATCTGCGGCGGGGAGGCGGGACCGACCGTGGACAGCGTGGCCAAGCTGCCACAGCGTCATGCAGTAAGTATGAGAGTGTTGCGGGCGCAAAAGATCATTGGAGTACAAATCGCCGCCGAGGAGATGGCGGATATCTTCACTCGCCTTGGCTTCATGCCGCGCCGCCAGGGCAGCGGCGATGAAGAATGTTTTGTCGTTACGCCGCCCAGCTATCGCTTCGACATCGAAATCGAAGAGGACCTCATCGAGGAGGTCGCTCGCTTGTATGGATTCGAGCGCATTCCCGCCAATCCACCGCTCGCAATGGCGAGCATGCGCCCGTTACCTGAAGGGCGCCGTACTTTGCATGACTTGCGCGAGCGTCTGGCGGCGTCCGACTACCAGGAGGTCATCAATTACAGCTTCGTGGAAGCCAAGTGGGAGACGGATTTTGCCGCCAACGCGGATCCGATTCGCTTGCTCAATCCGATAGCGAGTCAGCTGGCGGTGATGCGGTCGACCCTGATCGGCGGGCTGGTAGCGAATGTCCGTTACAACCTGAATCGCAAGATCGATCGCGTGCGAGTGTTCGAAATTGGCCGTGCCTTCTTGCGCGACGCCAGTGTGGCGGACGGCGATCTCGACGTGAAGGGGATTCGCCAGCCGGTGCGCATCGCTGCGGCGGCTTTTGGCACGGCAGACGAGGAACAATGGGGCATTGCCTCCCGCAACGTGGATTTTTTCGATATCAAGCATGATGTCGAAGTGCTGTGCATGCCTGCACTGCTTAGCGTCAAATCAGCACCGCATCCGGCATTGCACCCGGGTCGCAGTGCGCGGGTGCTGCTGGATAAGGCCGAGATCGGATGGATCGGGGAGTTGCACCCGAGGCTGCAGCGGGAATACGAATTGCCGGCACCGCTGGTTCTGTTTGAATTGGATGTGCCACCCCTGCTTACCGTTGGTTTGCCGCGGTACCGGGAAGTCTCCAAATTTCCGCCTGTGCGGCGCGATCTGGCATATATATTCGACGAAAAAGCCCCGGTCGATTCCATCCTGGATGGGCTGAATCGGGCCAAAGTGGCTATCGTCGATTCGATTTCAGTATTCGATGTATATCGCGGCAAGGGTATAGAAAACGGCAAAAAAGGTCTTGCATTCCGAGTGTTATTGCAAGATACTCAAAAGACTCTGACCGATGCCGAAGTGGACGAAGCGCTGGCGGGTCTGCGCAGGGTTCTGGAACAAGAATACGGCGCCAAGCTCCGACAATAAGGTGAACCAATGACACTGACCAAAGCCGACCTGGCGGACCTGCTGTTCGAGAAGGTGGGACTGAACAAGCGCGAAGCAAAGGACATGGTGGAGTCGTTTTTCGAAGAGGTACGCATGGCGCTGGAACATGGCGACGGCGTGAAGCTGTCCGGTTTCGGCAATTTCCAGTTGCGAGACAAGCCGCAACGGCCCGGCCGCAATCCCAAGACCGGGGAGGAAATACCCATCACCGCACGCCGTGTCGTGACATTTCATGCCAGCCAGAAACTGAAGGCAATGGTCGAGAAGAATTACGGTGGACAGCAGCAACCACAGCCACAGCAGCAGCAGTCCTAGGACTCCTCTGCCCCCGATTCCCGCCAAGCGCTACTTCACCATCGGTGAAGTAAGCGAGCTCTGTGGCGTGAAGCCGCACGTGCTACGTTACTGGGAGCAGGAATTTACCCAGCTAAAACCCGTCAAGCGGCGCGGCAACCGGCGCTATTACCAGCATCATGAAGTCCTGCTGATCCGCAGGATTCGCGAACTCCTGTACGAGCAGGGATTCACCATCAGCGGCGCCCGCGCCCGGCTGGACGAAGCGGCTGTGCAGATCAAACCCGCCGCTTCCGCCAAGTTCACTCCCGCGTTTTTCCGTCAGGAAATTCAAAGCCTGCTCGACGTGTTGCGCGAGTAGGCAGTCCGCAATTGAGCCCTGCTATAATTCGCTCGTAGTCGGGGCGTAGCGCAGCCTGGTAGCGTACCTGCATGGGGTGCAGGTGGTCGGAGGTTCAAATCCTCTCGCCCCGACCAAATTTTCCGCTTCTGCGTCAATAACCGCTGGCCGGCACACTCGAGAAGAATGAACGGACGGAAAGTCATTGTTTCCAGTTCTCCCGTTCTTCGGAACGGGCTCCCGCCCGGTCAATCAATCCGATGCGCATTCTCCTGAGCAATGACGACGGGTATTTCGCACCCGGTCTTGCGGCGCTCGCGGAAGCTTTGTCGAAATTGACGGAAGTCGTCGTGGTCGCACCGGAGCGCGATCGCAGCGGCTCCAGCAATTCACTGACCCTCGACCGACCACTGATTGTCAGGCGATCCCATAACGGATTCCATTACGTCAACGGGACGCCCACGGACTGCGTGCACCTGGCAGTCACCGGCCTTCTTGACGATATGCCCGACATGGTGATATCGGGCATCAATCACGGTGCAAACATGGGCGACGACACCATCTATTCAGGCACCGTTGCGGCCGCCACCGAGGGATTTCTGCTCGGAATACCTTCTGTTGCCATCTCGCTCGCCAGCAAGTCTGCGGGCAATTATGCGACCGCCGCTCGCGTGGCCTGTGAACTGTTCGAACGCTTCCGTGACCGGCCTCTCGTTGCTCCGCTATTGCTGAATGTCAACGTTCCGGACGTCCCGTTCGATCAATTGGAAGGCACCGAAGTCACCCGGCTGGGCAGGCGTCACAAGGCCGAACCCGTCGTCAAATCCACCAACCCGCGCGGTGAGGTTGTCTACTGGGTCGGAGCAGCGGGTGACGCGCAGGATGCGAGTGCGGGAACCGATTTTCACGCAATCTCGCACCGCAGAGTTTCAATAACGCCTTTGCAGATCGACCTCACTCAATATACCAGCCTCGAGCATGTGCGCAGCTGGCTGCTTGAACCCGCGCTCACATGATGACGAGCGAATACGCAAGGGTCCGGATTTTCCGATTCAGATGAACAACAGGATCGCCGGCATAGGCATGACCTCGCAGCGCACGCGCATGCGCATGATCGAGCGCCTGCGCGATCAGGGTGTGAAGGACGAGATTGTATTGAACGCAATGGCGGAAATTCCGCGTCACATATTCGTCGATGAGGCGCTGGCGAGCCGTGCCTATGACGACGTAGCGCTGCCGATCGGATTTGGCCAGACCATTTCCAATCCGTTTACGGTAGCGCGCATGGTGGAACTGGCGCGTGGCAGGCGCATCCTGAACAAGGTGCTGGAAATCGGCACCGGTTGCGGCTATCAAGCGGCTGTCCTGTCGCGGGTCGCGCGCGAAGTCTATTCGCTGGAACGATTGGCCGGATTGCTCTCGAAAGCGCGGGTGCGGTTGCGCGATCTCGGCATCCGCAATATCAAGCTGAAGCATGGTGATGGCCATGCGGGACTCAAAGACAAAGGTCCGTTCGACGCAATCGTCATGGCAGCGGCAGCCACCCATTTGCCGGAGATGCTGGCCGAGCAGTTATGCGATGGTGGACGACTGGTTTTGCCTCTGGGGACGCGGGAGCAGCGGCTCGTTTTGGTTGAACGCAATGGCGATGGGTTCACGCAATCCGTGCTGGACGCGGTGAAATTCGTGCCGCTCATTGCGGGAATGTCGACATGATCTTGAGCCCACCGCGCCGAACCAGGACGTGCATTGCGTGGATAGCGGCGAGCCTGCTGCTGGCTGCCTGCGGATCGACTCCGAATAACGCACCCGTGTTCGAGCGTTCCCCTAATGCGGGTACGCCTGTGCCGGAGAAAACCGCGCCCACGGCACCCGCACCGACAGCAGCGTCCACGCCGCAAGCGCCGACGCCACCCCCCGCAGCGCCAAATCAGCCGGCTCCTCCGGTCGTCGCGAAACCCACCGCTCCCGAGGCGGAAAAACTTCCGCCCGTAGTGGAACAACCGGCAATCAAGCCGTACCGCGAAGGTGACTGGCGCCCTGAGTACCACGTTGTGAAGAAGGGCGACACGCTGTACAGCATTGCCCTCGATTACGGCCAGGACTATCGTGAACTTGCGTCCTGGAACAATCTGGAAGATCCTGGAGTAATCAGGATCGATCAGCGCTTGCGGCTTTTCCCGCCCGATAGCGTCGGAGCGCCAACAATAGCAGCACCTACGCCGCTCCCCGCGTTGCAGGCCACACCCGTATTTTCCGAACCCAAAGCACGCAAGCTGCCTTATTCCGAACAGGCGCTAGCGCAACTGAATGCGCCTGCGGCCAAAGAGGCTACAACGAGCGCTCCGGCCGCAACACCTGCACAATCGCCGGGCAAGCCGGTGACCCCTTCCGTATCGCCGCCGCCTTCGCCAGTAGCGGCAGCCGCGCAGAAGGAGATTCCCGTCGGTGACGGCAAGATGACATGGGAATGGCCCGCGCAGGGCAAGTTATTGTACGGCTTTGGCCAGGGTGCAAACCAAAAGGGGGTCGGCATCGAAGGACGCACCGGTCAGCCGGTGCTTGCATCCGCTCCCGGCAAAGTCGTCTACAGCGGCAGTGGACTGCGCGGCTACGGAAAACTCATCATCATCAAACATAATGCGTCGTATCTCAGCGTGTACGCGCACAACAGTCAAATTCTGGTGAGAGAAGGGCAGACGGTGGCGAAAGGCCAGAAGATTGGTGAAATCGGCAATACCGATAGCGATCGTATCGCGCTGCATTTCGAGATCCGCCGTCTCGGCAAGCCAATCGATCCGCTGCAGTATCTTCCCGAGCGGGCGTCATGAACGAAGAGACAACGACCCGCGCAAGTCCGTGTCGCTGAACCTCGGTAGACCGTATTTAACGCAAGCCGGCGGTCAAGGATCCGGTTCTCAATCTCAGCGTTCGAATTTCGTTGCGCAGGGCGTCCAGATCGTTCCGATCGTCGCCTTCCTGCCCATAGCGCAATGCAACGTATAGAGCGCATATTTTCTGCGCGGTTTCCTTCAGTTCCGGAAATTGCAGCGACACCCGAGCCGCAAAATCCCTTGGACCTTCGCTGGCTCTGCGGGCGGCGCCGCGCTTGGCCATCGCGTCGCAATAGGAAAGATAGGCGCGCTGCACCGGATCTGAATGTCTTGCGTTGGCCCTGAAAAGCAGCGCCAGTGACAATGCCAGAATGATGCATGCGCTGACGGCGGTGAGAACAATCACCATGTTCTGCCAGGTGAGGTCGCCGAATCCCAACTGCCCCAAAAGATGCATCTGGCGCTCCGGGCTATAACCCAACACCCACTGGTTCCAGGAATTCGCCACGGCATCCCAGGCATATCGCGCCTTCTTCAACCAGTTGAAACTGGCACCCGTGAGCAGTGCCCGATCGATTTCCGGAACTGCTGCCGCCAGGCCGCCCTCCACGCGCAAAGGCGACACGGCTGCGGTCGGGTCCACTCGTACCCAGCCCTCGCCCCGCAACCAGACTTCCGTCCAGGCATGGGCGTCCGACTGACGCACGATGACGTAACCATCCACCGGATTTATTTCGCCGCCAAGGTATCCGGTCACGACGCGTGCGGGGACTCCCGCCGCGCGCATAAGAAAGGTGAACGCCGACGCGTAGTGTTCGCAAAATCCCCGGCGAGTCTCGAACAGAAACTGATCCACGGGATCCGCTCCGAGTTGCGGCGGTTCCAGGGTATACACGAAAGGCTGCTCGCGAAAAAATGCGAGCGCGCGAGCCACGATATCACGATCGCTGCTGATTTGTCCGCGCCATTGCGCCGCCAGAGCCCGCGCCCGCGGGGATACTTCGCGCGGCAGCCGCATGGCGAGGCGCAATGTACCGGGCGATTCATTGAGTCCCATCCGGTATAAAGGCGAAGACTGCATGTCATAGCGCAATCGCTCGCGCACGACGAGTCTCGACAACAATTGATAGTCAGTAGTGAGATAGGCGCCTTGCGGTACGGTCGTCGGTACGTCGATGGCGAACATCCAATATCGGTCGTGGGACTCCATGGTGACTGTGTAGCGCAGCGGCGGACCCAGGCTCTGCGCCGCAGATTCGGAGGCAGTAAGGTTCAATCCCGCACGCCAGGTGCGCCCGTCGTAGTTCCAGAAGACGGGGCCGCGCCAATAAAATTGTGTGGGCTTCTGCGGTTGCTTCTCGAACAAGACCCTGAAAGCGACTGCATCGGACAGGCTCAGTGAACTTACGTCTCCCGGCGACATGCTTTCCGACAATCCGCTTTTTGACGAATAGTTGATCTGCGGCAGTCCCCAGAGAGGACCTTGTACGCGCGGAAACAGAAGGAACAGCGCGAGCATGATCGGGATGCCTTGCAGAATCATCATGGCCGCGTGTTGCATCGCTCCGATCAGTGTCGGCCGGCCAGCCCGATGCTGCAGGACGATCATCGTCGCCGTGATCACCCAGACGACCAGCAACATGTAAAGCGCTGTAGGAATCGATTGCGAGTAGAAGAAATTGGTGACAACCAGGAAATAGGCCAGAAGGACGACGACCATCATGTCCCGCGGCCGGCTCATTTCCATGACCTTCAGTCCCATCATGACCGCAAGCATTGCCACACCGACGTCGCGACCGTAGAGCGTGTGATAGGAAAGTGCAATGCCACCCATACAAACCAGCGCCAACGCAATGAGCAACCATTTATTTGGGAGGGTCCGCTGCTGCCATCCGAAATAAAAGCGTGCGAGAAGTACGACGGCCACCAGAGCGGGGATCCATGTGGGCAGATGAACCGCGTGCGGTGCAATGACCATCGCCAGCGAGATCAGGATCGCGCTCAGATTGATCAGGCCTGGATCGCGCGCAATCATTGCTTGAAAAGCGCAAGGGCTTGAAGGCAGCGGTCGCGGTGCAGGGCACCCGAGTCCGGTTCGTAATGCCTTCCAGGCAGACGCAGTCCAAATTTGATTCCGGCCGCCTCTGATTCAATGACCCATCTGCTCAGCCGCGACAACTTTGCCTCCAGGCCGAAATTCATGGGGGTGTCATTGAAGTCGAGCCACAGCACTGCCGCTGAACCACCGGAGAATTGTTTGGACAGGAAGACTTCAGTGCGGGCAAATGCTTTCCAGGCGATGCGCCGCGGCGAATCGCCTGCGTGAAAGCTGCGCAGTCCGGCAAAATCTTCTTCGCCCGCTTTGGTTGCAGCGCCCTCTCCACTGGCCTCCCGATGAGGAGGTAGAGGCACGCGGCCAAGTTCGGGCTTCGGGTAGACAAGACAATGCATGTCCAGATCGACCACGGCCCAGGCGTAAAACAGACCGAGCGGATACGTCGTGAAGATTCGGAAGCGTCCCGGGTAGAGAAGGCCGCGTTTCATGGCCGGTGTTCTTACCTCGACTTCCGCGAGAGAACCAGCGGCGACGTCGAAGTACACCGGTGACCGTTCGGATAGCTGGATTGCAAGGCTCGTTCGGGGTAATGCACCGCGGTTGTCCACCTGGACGCGATACCCTGCAAGTTCTCCGGCAAAGACGGGAGCAGTCTTGCCAGGTCGCAGGAACGTCCGCGCAAGATTGCGCCACGTATGCAGCATCGAGACCACGCCGTTGCCGGCGAGCAGGAAAACCAGTACGTAGCCAAGACTCAGGTTGTAGTTGATCGAGCCAATGAGCATGAGCACGATGGTGACGCCGAACATGAGTCCCCCGCGGGTGGGAAGGATATAAACACGGCGCTGCCCTAGCGATACCGGACCGATCTCCGGTCCTTTGGGCGGGAAGATCCAATCCCCGACGCGATCACGCAGCGATGGCATCGTTTTCCATCCGGCCTAATTCACGTTCAAGGAATCGGCACGTCCGCGATCAAGCGTTCTGCAACCTGGCTGCTGCCGAGCGCCGGATAGCCTGTTACGGGATAGAGCCGGTGACCCGCCACACTCGGCAAAATGGCCTGGACGTCCTCGGGAACCACTTCGCGGCGATCGTCCATGAACGCCCATGCGCGTGCGGCGTTGAGCACGGCCAGGCCCGCGCGTGGCGACAGACCGTTTACGAAATCGGGCGACTGCCTGGTATGGCGGACCAGCGCCTGGACATAATCGAGCAACGCCGGTGCCGTATGGGTTTGTCTCGCCTTGGCCTGCAAATCGAGCAGATCCGGCGTGGTAAGAGCGGGGGCGAGGTCGGAAATCATGTCGCGACGCTCGCGACCCTCCAGCAGTGCGCGTTCCGCCGCGGCGTCCGGATACCCCAGATGGATGCGCATCAAGAAGCGGTCGAGCTGGGATTCGGGCAACTGGAATGTGCCGACCTGGTGCGAAGGATTCTGCGTGGCAATGACGAAAAAAGGTTCCGGCAAGGGCCGGGTCTTGCCTTCCGTGGTGACTTGGTGCTCTTCCATCGCTTCCAGCAGCGCGCTCTGCGCCTTCGGGGTCGCGCGATTGACCTCATCGGCGAGAATCACCTGCGAAAAAATCGGGCCTGGATGAAATTTAAAAGCGGAACTTTCGCGATCGAAGATCGAAACACCCAGAATGTCGGCGGGCAATAGATCGCTGGTGAACTGGATGCGCTGGAAGTCCAGGCCCATCGTCCTTGCGAGCGCATGAGCCAGCGTTGTCTTGCCGACGCCAGGCAAGTCTTCGATCAGCAGATGTCCACGCGCCAACAGGCAAGCAACGGTGAGGCGAATCTGGTGTTCCTTGCCGAGGATGATACTGCCGACCTGGGCTACAACGGGGGAAAGCGGATTTGACATTCGATACCAGCAAACGTGGAAAACAGCGCGAGGTTCCGCGTCGAAAAGTCCCGGACCAAACGCGCGGCGGGCCCTAGTTTACATCAGCGACCACCGTGCCAGCCGCGGGACCTGAAGTGTCCGGACAAACTCCCAGTTGTTTGCTTACGCGCTTGAGGGAAGCATCTCCCTGGTCGGTTCGGACGCTGAATCCCAACGAAGTCATCAAACCAAGCATCTTGTGATTTCTGGCGGCGACGATCCCTTCCATGACCTGCAGCCCCCGTTTTCTGGCAGCCGAGATCAGGTTGAGCATCAGCAGGGTGCCGAGGCCCCGGCCTTGCCACGCGTCGGCAATTGCGACCGCAAACTCGCAAGAGACATCGTCTGCGTATACTGCATAGCGAGCGACGCCGATTTCGGTTTCATTTCCGCCCTCGCAAACTACTGCGATGAGCGCCATTTCCCGATCGTAATCGATCCGGGTGAAACGATTCAGCATCGTTTCGCTCAGCTCACGCACTGCGCCAAGAAAACGAAAATACCTCGACTCGTCCGACAACCTTTGTACGAATTCCTTCTCTATTTGCCGATCTTCAGGACGAATCGGACGCACCATGACCCGCGTACCGTCGCGCAAGGTGAAGGCCTGTATCAACTCGGCCGGATAGGGCTTTGCCATCACAGATTGGTTGGGTGGGATCCGGCTGGCAAACCGTGGACATTCAGCGCGTGCGTCCGTGAGATACTGCGGGAGTCAGAACGAGGAGGCCGCGGGAAAGCATGGCAACGGCGTTCATTCATCATCCCGATTGCAGGCTGCACGACATGGGCGCCCACCATCCGGAATCCCCCGACAGGGTGGCGGTGATCGAAGATCACCTGCTCGCCACCGGTTTGCTCGATCATCTGGTCAGCCATGCGGCTCCAAAAGCAACGAGAGAGCAACTGCTGCGGGTACACGACGGGGACTATCTCGATTCCATCGAGAGCGCATCGCCTCACAGCGGCATCGCCCATCTTGATCCGGATACCGCCATGAACCCGCATTCCCTGACAGCGGCCCTGCGAGCCGCCGGCGCCGTCGTCATGGCCACGGACAGCGTCATTCGCGGGGAAGCCGAGAATGCTTTTTGCAACGTGCGACCACCGGGACATCATGCCTGCCGCAAGCGTGCCATGGGGTTCTGCTTCTTCAATAACGTTGCCGTGGGAGCTGCCCATGCCATTGAGGTGCATGGACTGCAGCGGGTCGCCATTGTGGATTTCGACGTGCACCATGGCAATGGCACGGAAGACATCTTCAGCGGGGATCGTCGTGTCATGATGGTTTCGACGTTCCAGCACCCGTTTTATCCTTATAGCGGCACGCAGGGCCGTTCCGAGCGAATGGTCAACATCCCGCTTGCTGCTTACAGCAGTGGGGTGGAATTCCGTAACGCCGTGGTAAACGACTGGCTGCCGGCGCTGCATGGATTCGCCCCTCAGATGATATTTATCTCTGCCGGTTTCGATGCGCACCGCGATGATGATATGGCCTCATTGGGTCTGGTTGAAAGCGACTATGCATGGGTAACCGAGCAGATCGTAAACGTGGCGGCGCGCTACGCCCAGGGCCGCATCGTATCCACTCTTGAAGGAGGTTATAACCTGGGCGCCCTCGCGCGCAGCGTCGGTGCGCACATCCGGGCGTTGTCCGGGATTTGATTACGCACACCGAGAAGGTTCCGAATAATGGCGCGAACGGCCTCGCGCTTGCGTTCGAAATGAAGCCGATATTGGGGATGGGATAATCATGAAGCCAATCAGAGTCGTGCTGGCGGATGACCACAATCTGGTGAGATCGGGACTGAAGGCGCTGCTATCGGGGATGCCGGACGTAGAAGTTGTTGCCGAAGCCGCCAACGGCAAAGAGGCGGTCACGCTGGTGAATTCGGTAAAGCCCGATGTGGTGCTCATGGACATCGGCATGAAGGAGCTGAACGGCATCGAAGCCGCTGCCATCATTACGCACGACAATCCGTCGGTACGCGTCATTATCCTCTCCATGCACGATACTCAGGATTTTGTCTCTCAAGCTTTGAAGGCCGGTGCCACCGGTTATGTTCTGAAGGACGCCGCCCCATTGGAATTGGAATTTGCGCTGCAAGCCGTGACCAAAGGGGAGACTTATCTCAGTCCGCGTGTTTCACGCCAGGTCGTCCAGTCCTATGTCCGCCCACCGAATGCGGAAACCGGACTCGCAGCGCTGAGTCCGAGGCAGAGGGAGATTCTGAAGGCTGTGGCCGGCGGCCGAACCACCAAGCAGATCGCCTATGACCTGGGTTTGAGCATCAAGACCATCGAGACCCATCGTGCCCAGATCATGGAGCGCCTGGACATTCACGACGTAGCAGGACTGGTGAGATTCTCAATCAGGATCGGCCTCATAAGCGTTCACGATTAGCCAGTTATATCCGTGTTCCCGCGATAGTGCGAACCATCTGACTCCCCTGGAGCCGTGCTTGGGCACGGTGTCTCGCCTCAGGTTTTTCGCATGTCGAGTTCCGACTTCCCCTATATTCCGGGGTGCGTTCCTCGGCAATAGTACTTGCCATGGGCTGCGCGAGTCGTGCTGGGACTTGAGAGGCACGCCCGACCCGATCAAACCAAGCAGGCAGGCAATGTGGTCAACGTCATGTTGGTCGACGATAGCGCGTCCTTTCGCAATACCGCGGCGCAATTTGTCTCCGAGGTATGCGGCGCCAATGTTGTCGGACAAGCGGACTCGGGAGAGACTGCTATCGAAATGGCATTGCGCCTTCGACCGCAGTTGATCCTCATGGACCTTGCGATGAGCGGAATCAACGGTATCGAGGCCGCACGCCGCATCAAGGCCGCCGACGCCGGTATCAAAATTGTTATTCTTACGCTCAATAACGGCAGGGAATATCGCGAACTTGCCCAATCGCTGGCGCTGGACGGATTCATTTCCAAAACGGACTTCACGACCGTCGTCTGCTCGGTGATTGAGGCTGTTTAGGGGCGCCGGCTCCTGTTGCGCTCAACTCGGGCCCGGCGAAATCTACCGGCAAGGCCCCCCAATAGCGACTCGTTCGTTGCACATGGTTTTCAACCTAGAAATCGGACCCAATAATCAATGCGGCCGCGACATTGCGTCCTTCCTCCGCCAGAATATTGTAGGTACGACAGGCCGCGCGCGTGTCCATCGTTTCGGCACCAATCGCCGCGGAGAACAGAGTCGCGAGAAGCCTCGAATCCGGAAAGCGCAATATCTCCCCCGTCCCCAGCAGTACCAGTTCTGGTTTCAGCACTGCCAGGGCTTCGATGTTGTGCTGCGTCAGAGAATCCAGGCTCGGCACGTCCCAGTCCGCCACGATCCTGTCCGGCATCACAATGAGGCTGCGCTCGTAGCGTTCGCCATTCACGGCGACGTAGCCCCGACCGTAGGCAGTGATAGAGTTTTTGCTTGTGTTCCGTGATAGATGAAGTTTCAATGAAGAGCTCTTTGCCGTGCTGCGTGCGATCCGGTAGGATGCAACTTTCTATTTTGTGAACAGTCGGTTAGGACTTCCGGCTGCGCAACCCATCATGGCCGAGTTTTCCCGCATCAAGCGACTACCCCCCTACGTATTCAACATCACGGCGGAATTGAAGGCCGCTGCCCGCCGTCGTGGGGAAGATATCATAGACATGAGCATGGGCAATCCGGATGGAGTGACGCCCAAACATATTGTCGACAAGTTAGTGGAGGCAGCGCAACGCAACGATACGCATGGCTATTCGATGTCAAAGGGCATCCCCAGGCTGCGGCGAGCAATCTGCAATTGGTATCAAACGCGCTTTGGCGTCTCACTCGATCCGGACAGCGAGGCCATCGTCACGATCGGCTCGAAAGAAGGACTGGCGCACCTGATGCTCGCCACGCTGGATCGCGGTGATACCGTTCTGGTGCCCAATCCGAGCTATCCAATCCATATCTATGGGGCCGTGATCGCCGGTGCCGACATCCGTTCGGTGCGCATGACCCCCGGCGTAGACTTCATTCAGGAATTGCACCGCGCGATTCGCGAATCGATCCCCAAGCCGAAGATGATGATCCTCGGCTTTCCGAGCAATCCAACCGCTCAATGCGTGGAGCTCGATTTTTTCGAACGCGTGGTGGCACTCGCGAAGGAGCATGAGATCCTCGTGGTGCACGATTTGGCGTATGCGGATATTTGCTTCGATGGCTGGAAGGCGCCATCGATCATGCAGGTTCCGGGTGCACGCGATGTGGCCGTGGAATTTTTCACAATGAGCAAGAGCTACAACATGGCCGGCTGGCGCGTCGGTTTCATGGTGGGCAACAAGGAATTGGTTTCCGCTCTCGCGCGCATCAAGAGCTATCACGACTACGGCACATTCACGCCTATCCAGGTGGCGGCGATTGCGGCGCTGGAGGGACCGCAAGACTG
>Ga0207708_10000769_pt1 | contig 24152 bp, 18 predicted proteins | sample KBSK5101metaG_FD_184340 | JGI IMG/M metagenome (GOLD analysis project Ga0207708, IMG submission 184340) | Corn, switchgrass and miscanthus rhizosphere microbial communities from Kellogg Biological Station, Michigan, USA - KBS K5-10-1 metaG... | ecosystem: Host-associated > Plants > Roots >...
GATCGTGAACGTGGCGTCGCGCCAGGCCATCAGCGAGTCGTCGTCCGGGTCGACCTCGCGGAAGCCGCCACCTTCCGTGCTGTAGCCGATGAGGAACAGCTTGGTTCGGCCCAGCAGAAAGCCGACGCCGTGGCGGTCGGGACCGACGCCCAGCGCCTCCGACCACCAGTCATACTGCAGGCCCTCCGCATCCGATTCGATCGCTCGCCGCACGGTCTCGGGCACGGGCGCTGTCGTCACGAAGTTGAGAGAGACGCCCATGCGCCGATTGTGCCGGACCGACCTCGTCCTGAAAAGCCTTTCGGCCGCGCGCACGTCCGCGGCGCGTCCGGCTCCGTAAACCATCCGGAGAATGCAGATGTTCCGACGACGGTCGATGACATGGCAGAGCCTCTCCCTGGCGATCGGAGCGCTTGCCATCGGTTGTAAGCTCGCTGGGTCCGAACCGCGGCAGACCGGTGCCGGCGGCACCGGTGGCGCCGGCCCTCCTGGCGGCATCGGCGGCGGCGGGACAGGAGGCGGCGCGGGCGCGGGCGGCCGAATGACGCCGAACATCGGAGGCTTTCCTGGGAAGGACGGCGGCATGGATGCGCTGCCGCCGCCGCTCACGGATTTTCCCGCCGATCCGATCATCGATTCCTCGGCGCCCTCGAATGCGCCCGGCCTGTTCGACGGCACCGCGCCGCGCGCGGGCGGCGCGCCCTGCATCGCTTCGCCGATCGCGGGGACGCTGATGCCGCGCAACTGGCTGCGCCCGCGCTTCACGCTGACGCCCGCCGCCGCAGAGAACCTGTTCGAGATCGACCTGGCGGTGCCCGGGTTCGCGCACCAGCTGCGCGTGTTCACGCGCGATCCGAACATGGCGCTGCCGGCCGATCTCTGGAACGGCCTGCGCACGTCGATCAACGACCAGACCATCACCGTGCGCGTGCGCGCGCTGCAGACCGACGCGACGGGCGCGGTGGCGGTGGCGCCTTCGGCCGCCGCGGAGTCCACCTTCGTGATCGCGCCGGTCGATGCGCCCGGCAAGATCGTCTACTGGGCGCTGGCCGACGACATGGGGACGAAGGTCGGTTCGCTGAAGGGCTTCGGCATCGGCGAGGAGGGCGTTCGCGACGTGCTGGTGCCCAGCCAGGTCGCGTCGCGCACGTCGAGCGAGACCTGCGTCGGCTGCCACACCGCCACGCCCGACGGCAACGGCGTCGGGTTCTCGATGGGGCCGACGAACTACTTCGGCAACCTCGCCGACATCCGCCAGGGCAGCACGGGCACGCTCCCCAGCTACGTCAACGCGGGCGCGATGTCAGCCATCCGCGCGCTGCGCGGCATCCCGGCCTACTCGAAGGGGCACTGGAGCGACGGCGATCGCATCGTCTTGCTCAGCGACACCGGCACGCTGAACTGGGTCCAGGTCGACGGCACCGCGCGCGGCACGCTGGCGCGCACCGGCGACGCGAACAAGGCGACCGAGCCGGCGTGGAGCCACGACGGTCAGCAGGTCGTCTACGCATCGGCCACGTCGCTGATCGACGGCCGCCTCGGCAACGGTCCGGCCGATCTGTACTCGATTCCGTACGGCAACCGCGCCGGCGGCACCGCCACGCCGCTGGCGGGCGCGTCGGATCCGGCGGCGACGGAGTTCTACCCGTCGTTCTCGCCCGACGACGCGTACATCGCCTTCACGCGCCTGGCCGGCAACGGCAGCTCCTACAGCAACCCGGCGTCGGAGGTCTACGTGGTCCCGTCGGCGGGCGGCACGGCGGTGCGGCTGGCGGCCAACGACGCGGCCGCGTGCCAGACGACACTGGCCAGTCCGGGCCTGACGAACGACTGGCCGAAGTGGTCGCCCCAGGCGACGACCGCAAACGGCAAGACGTACTACTGGTTGACGTTCTCGTCGAAGCGCACGGGAACCGCCAATGCCCAGCTCTACGTCACGGCGCTGGTGGTCGACGGCAGCGGCAAGGTCACCACGCACCCCGCGCTGTACCTCTGGAACCAGCCCGACGCCGACGGCAACCACACGCCGTCCTGGGACGACTTCTCGATCCCGCCGATCATCATCGGCTACCAGAAAAAATAGCCGCACGCCCGCCGCTACGCTCCGGCCGGGCCTGCTAGCGTTGGGCCATGGCGAGCATCGGGCACGTGCTGATCGGTGCCGCTGCTTCGAAGGCGTACCGCACGGGCCAGAAGACCCGCTGGCCGCCGGTCGCGGCCGCCGTGCTGTGGTCGGGCCTGTCGCTGTTGCCCGACATCGACGTGATCGGATTTCCGCTCGGCGTCAGGTACGCGGACGAGTGGGGTCATCGCGGCGCCACGCATTCGCTGGTGTTCGCGCTGGGCGTCGCCGCGGTCGTCGGGCTCGTCGCCCGGGCGATGCGCGCGCCGGCCTGGCGAACGGCGCTGATCGCCGCGGTCGTGGTCGCCAGCCATTCGTTGCTCGACACCATGACCGACGGTGGCCTCGGCTGCGCGCTGCTCTGGCCGTTCAGCAACGAGCGCTTCTTCGCACCCTGGCGGCCGATCCCGGTGGCGCCGATCGGCCCGGCGTTCATCTCGATGCGCGGCCTCCGCATCGCCGTGACCGAGGTGATCGCGATGTCACCGTTCCTGATCTACGCGCTGTGGCCGCGGCGTCGGCGCGCCTGACGCGCGCGTCCGATCAACTGCTCCACTGGAAGCTGTACTCGGCCTCGTTGGGCGTGGCCAGGTAGCGACGGACGTCGGCGCAGCGGTTGGTCAGCGTCTGCGTGCGCGCGTCCAGGCGGAAACGGATCGACGCCACCTTGTCGCGCAGCGGGTGACCGGTCAGCCGCGCGATGCTGCGATCAAGCACGGCGCGTACACCGTCGGGCGTCAGCACCTGTTCCAGCACCTCGAGGTTCTCGGCGCGCCAGCTCTCCTCCAGCACGTGGCCGCGGTAGTGCCACAGACAGGGCGGGCCGCCGCCGTGCTCGCGCGTCCACGCATCGAACACCGGGTTGGCCGTCTCGTCGTAGATCAGGCACGACGCATACTGGGCCGCCGCCAGCGCGCGGCCTTCGGTCTCGACCCCCCACCAGGTCGACCACAGCTTGTCGACGTCGCGGCGTAACAGGCCGTAGGTCGACAGCGCGTGGAACCAGGCGTAAACGGGCGCCTTCGATCCCTTGAACGACAGGCCCTTCTGCGCGTCGATCTGCGCGAGGATCGTCTCGCGCATGAAGTCGCCCACCGCCGCCGTCTGCTCGGGAGACAGCTCGCCGTTGAACACGTTGCCCCTGATCAGCGCCGGATAGAACTCGTCGACGAACGTCTCGTAGCGTCCGAACGGCGAAACCAGGTCATCGCGCCAGGCGCGCAGGCAGAACGGCAGCACGTGCAGGAACAGATCCGTCTGGATCTGCTCGTACTTGAAGTCCAGCGCGTACGCCACCAGATCGCCGGGCTCCGCCTCCTGGTCCGGGGCCAGCGCCGCCAGCCGGTGGAGGTGCGTGACGTCGTAATCGAACGGTTTCTGCCAGACCGCTTCGGCGGGCAGCGGCCGCGGGTCGCCGAACGCGCGGCGAATCGCAGCGATGGCGCGCGCGGCAGAGAGGTCGGCGGTTTTGCGGTCGGCGGTCACGGCGGTCAAGCTACTCAACGACGAAGTGTCTCCTTGCGATGAGCTGGGAGGCGTCCGTCAGCAAATCTACTCTCCACGACCCCGGTTTGGGCGATCCCGTCGAGGAGGAAGTCCGGTAACCCTGCTCGCGCCCGCCGACGATCTCGCGCGCCGATACGTTGCCCACGCGGTCGCCGTCGCGGTACCACTCGAAGCGGATCCCCTGGCGGTAGTGGCGCGGCACCTGCACCTGAAACCAGGCGTACACGCGCTTGGTGCCCGCGGGAAATCGGTCCGCCGCGCCCTCGATCTCGCGGTCCTGGACGCCGGTTCCGGTGGCGGATGCGGTGCACGCCACCGGCACCGGCGGCAGCAGCGGAGCCGCCAGCGCGAAGATCAGCCCCGCGACCAGCGCGCCGGCGCCCAGCTCGATCCGACCCACGCGCGTCGTGAGCGGCGTGCGCGACGTCGCCAGGCTGGACGCCAGCCACGCGACGCCCGCCGCCAGCGCCATCGACAGCCGCGGCGACGCGGAGATCTCGACCGCCGCGGCCGGCACCAGCGCGATGAACAGGACCACGGAACAGTAGATGGTCCGGATGCGCGGGCTCTCGAGCATGGTCTGCCGGAACTTGTTCGGGAAACACGAGAACAGCGCGCCACCCGCGAGCAGGAGCGGCGCGAACATGTTGACCGCGCCCAGCGTCGACGACGCGAACCAGATCGGCACCAGGAAGAAGAGAACGTTGCGGAACAAGCCGACCGTGACCAGCGCGGCCGCCTTTCGCAGCAGGTTGCGCCAGCGCGCGTGCCGCTCGTCGGGCTTCGCCTCGGGCAGCCATTCACCCAGCCCCGCCGCCAGCGCCCACGCCACGGCCAGCAGCGCCACCGCCTTGGGCGCGAACGTGATCGTGTGCTTCGCCTGCATCTGCGACAGGATTCCCAGGCCCAGGGCGATCGCCGGCGTGAGCTGTTCCAGCACCTTCCGCCTGTCCACGCGCGCGAGGCGCTCGCGGATCGTCGTGCCGGCTGCTGGCGCGGGCTCGGGCGGGATTGCCGGAACACCGTCCGGCGCGGGTAGCTGCAACTCGGCCATGACGGGCAAAAAATACCCGACCGGGGAAGAAAAATCGACGCTGGCGGAGGCCGTCAGGTCGTCGCTTCGCGCATCCGGTAGCCGACGCCCGGTTCCGTCTGCAAGAGGCGCGGGCGCGCCGGCTCCACCTCGATCTTGCGCCGCAACTGAGCCATGTAGACGCGCAGGTAGTGCGTCTCGCCGGTATGCCCCGGCCCCCACACCTCCTTGAGGATCTGGCCGTGGGTCAACACCCGCCCGGCGTTCTGGGCCAGGAGGGCGAGCAAGCGATATTCGATGGGCGTCAGGTGCACCTCGGCGTCGTCCAGCTTGACCTCACGCCGGGCGAGATCGATGCGCAGCGGCCCGATCTCGATGATCGGTGCCTCCGTCCCCGCCGCTTGCTGCGCGTGCCGGAGCGCGACGCGCATGCGCGCCAGCAGCTCGCCGACGCCGAACGGTTTGGTCAGGTAGTCGTCGGCGCCCGCGTCCAGCACGGCCACCTTGTCCGCCTCCCGCCCGCGCGCCGAGATGACGATGATCGGGACGCGCGACCACTCGCGCAGCCGGCGCGTCAGGTCCACGCCGTCCTCGTCGGGCAAGCCCAGGTCCAGCAGCACCATCTCGGGGTTGCGGCTGGTGGCCAGCGCGACCGCCTCGGCCGCCGTGGCGGCTTCGCACAGCTGATAGCCGTGCGACGTCAGCGACGCACGCAGGAACCGCCGCATCTGCGGCTCGTCCTCGACGACCATCACCAGCGGTTCGGGCGCGCCCACCGCGTCTATCTTAGCGCCGACGGTCATGACGGCGTCAGGCCCACGCGGCCGACCTCTGCAAGCAGGCGCGCCCCCGGAAACAGGCCGGGGGGGCGAAGTTCCCGGGGGCGCGCCAGATCCAGCTCGACAGGAAGGACAATCATCGGGACGCCGCGCTGCTGCAGGCGGCGCTGGATCACCAGCGCCGTCTGGTTGTGCAGCAGCCGGTTCCACATCGTGTCCTCGGCGAAGATGATCTGGCCGGCGACGACGACCACCTTCGGGTACCACTGCACCAGTCCGACCGCCAGCTGCTCCGCCTCGACGGCGACCTCGGTGCCGACCGCGTAGGCGCTGGTCGACGGCAGTCCCAGCGCGGTCGCGAAACATTCGTATTCGGCGAGGCTGGCGCGGGTCCGCGCCTCCAGCGCCGGGATCTCGGCGGCGCCCTTGAACGCGTCGGAGTCGACGACCGCCACGCTGACGAACACCACGCCGTGAAAGTGCCCCGGGAACATGCGCAGCAGGGTCAGCAGCGCGTGGCGCCCGAGGCCGCTGTAGCCGCCGACCAGCAGCACGGCGATCGGCTTCGACGGATCGAGGTCGCGCCGGGCGTCGCCGGCGCGACAAGGATAAAGGTCGGGTCGCGCGGCGGGCGTGGGGATATCGGCGTCCAGCCGGCCGAGCGCGTTGACCACGACGCGATAGTGGCGCCGGACGGCGAAGCAGAACGCGATCAGCGCGGCCGTGATCACCAGCGTCAGCCAGCCGCCCTCCAGGAATTTCTGGGTGACCGTGACCACGAGGATCAGCAGGCACAGCGCCGCGGCGGCGACGTGCGCCGGCAGATGGCGCGCCCACGATGGATCCTTCGAGCGCCGGCGCAGCCAGAACACCGTCATCGCGATGTTCGATAGTGAGAACGTCACGAACACGTTGATCGCGTACATGACGACCAGCTTCGAGACCTGGCCCCGCGTGTAGATCAGCGCCGCCAGCGCCGTGCCGCCCATCAGCAGGATGCCGTTGCGCATGGTCAGGCGCTCGGACAGCGCCGAGAATCGATGGGGCAGCCACGAATCCACCGCCATGTTCGCCATCACGCGCGGGCCGTCCACGAAGCCGGCCTGCGCCGCGACGAACAGCAGCGCGCCTTCGCTGAGCAGGGCGATCACGACGAAGGCGTGCCCGACGTGAACGCCGCCCAGCGACCAGCCGCCCGCCACGCGCTCGAGCAGCACGGCGTTCATGGTCTTGCCGTCGACGGGCCGCGCCTGCCAGAGCAGGTAGCTGACCAGCAGGCCCGACGCCGTGATCGCCAGCGACGTCGCCATCAGCAGCATCGTCCGTTTGGCGGTTCGCACGCGCGGCTCGCGCATGATGCCGACGCCGTTGGAGACCGCCTCGATGCCGGTGTACGTGCCGCCGCCCAGCGAGTAGGCGCTCATCAAGAGCTTCAGCGTTCCGAACAGCCCCAGCGCGCCCAGCGTTCCGCCGACGTTGGCGTGCACCTCGCGCGTGACGGCCGGTAATTCGGGAACGCGCCCGCCGATCGCGACGAGCAGCAGCAGGGCGTGGGTGGCCAGGAAGACGCCGAAGATCGGCGCGATGCTGGTGACCGACTCCTTGATCCCGCGCAGGTTCATGAGCGTCAGCAGCGCGATCCCCGCCATCGAGCAGACGAGCTCGATGCTCGACCAGCGCGCGGGCAGGAAGCTGAAGATGGCGTCGGCGCCGGCCGCGATCGAGATGGTGATGGTGAGGACGTAGTCGACCAGCAGCGCGCCGCCCGAGACCACGCCGGCCGGCCCGCCCAGCACCTTGCTGGCGACCAGGTAGCCGCCGCCGCCCGACGGAAACTGCTCGATGATCCGGCTGTAGCCGTAGCTGATGATGAAGACGGTCGCGATCATCGCGGCCGCGAGGAACACCGCCAGGCCGACGTGCGCGCCCAGTTGCTTGAACGTCTCTTCCGGCCCGTAAGCGCTGGACGACAGCCCGTCCGCGCCCAGGCCGACCCAGGCGAGGAACGCGATCAGCGACAGCTTGTGGAACGCATGCGGCTCCTGGACGTCCTTCGGCGCCCCCAGCACGACACGGCGAACGCGTTGCCAGACGGTCATGTCGCGCGCTGATCTACGCGCCGCCGGGTCAGAACGGCGTCAAATCCGCGGCCCCGGCCGTCAAGAAAGGGTCAAGGCGCAGCCGCTCGCGCCATCGGCGCGACCGCTGGTTTCGGGGATCGCGCCGCTCGTCCTGGTCGGCCCCGGCCGGCCACGCGACGCTGGCATCGTGGGTTCCATGACGAACCGAACTGGCGAGCTCGAGTCGAATTCGCGTGGGGAGCAGGACGAAGAGGTCCATCCGTTCTCGCGGCAGGAACTGCACGGCATGCTGCGCGCGCCGCTGCGTCTGGTGGACCTGGTGCTGGGCGAACGGCGGCGCTTCGCGACCAACGTCGCGCAGGAGCACCGCTTGCCCACGTTGCTGCTGGTGCTGGCGATCGCGACCGCGGCCTTCGCGCTGCCGTTCGGTGCCGTGCTGGGTCTGCGCGGCTTCTGGCGGGTCGCCGCGCTGCTGCTCGGCAGCCTCGCGATCTGCCTCCCGTCGCTGCACGTGTTCGGCCGCTACCTGGGCATCGGCGTGTCCTGGGCGCAGACGCTGGTCGTGGCGCTGGCGTCGTCGGCGGTCACGGCGCTGTTCACGCTCGCGCTGGCGCCGATCCTGGGCTTCTTTCGCGTGACGATGTCGGCGTCGGACGTGGTCACGCCGCAAGGCATGGCCGTCATGCTGCTGATCTGCGCGTTCGCCGCCGGGATCGGCCAGCTCTTCTCCGTCGCGCTTGGCAACCGGGTGCTCGCGCGCCGTATCGGGCCCGCGGCGATCCCGGTGATCATTCCCTGGCTGGTGCTGTACGTGATCATCACGGTCCGCCTGGCGGGCGTTCTGCAAATCGGTTCCTGAGGAGCGGAGGAGCGATCGATGCGGCGAGACGTCGCGACGCTGCTGCTGGCGTCGGCGGTTTACGGATTCTCGATCGGCTGCGTTCACAGCACGCGCTTCGGCCTGAACAACCTGATCAAGTTTCCGCTGCTGATACTGATCACCGGCGCCGCCTGCGCCGTCGCTTATTACCTGTGGGCGCTGCTGATCGGCGGCGCGCGCTTTCGTTTCGCCGATGTCCAGCGCCTCGCGATGCGCCTCTACCGCGATGCCGCGGTGCTGCTCGCTGCGCTGGCGCCCGCGAACTGGTTCCTGGCGCGCACGATCACGCCGCCCGACGCGACGTCGCTGCACCAGTACCCGCTGTTCCTCGGCGTGAACGTCTGCTTCATCGCGGTCGCGGGCGCGCTGGCGCTGTTCCGTCAGGTGCGCGCGCTCGCGCAGTACCACCCCTGGCCGCTCTCGCGGCGGGTGATCACCGTCAGCGGCTGGCTGGCGCTGTCGCTGATGGTGGGCGGCCAGGCGGCCTGGACGCTGCGTCCGTTCTTCGGCGTGCGCAGCATCTCCGGCGCGGAGACGCCGTTCTTCATCGGCTCGATGCCCGACTGCCGCGGATCGACCAACTTCTACGAGGGCGTCTACAACGTCGTCCGCCCGGCACCGTTCGCGCCCGACTACTCCCGGCGCGGCCGCGACTGGAACTGAGGCGCTAGGGCGCGTAGGGCGTAGCGCGGCTTTGCCGCGCGGAGCCCATCGCGGGAGGTTCGGAGGGGAAGGGTGGGGGCCCCCACCCTCCCCTCTGAGCTACGGCGACGCGAGGCCGGGGTGGCAGATGATCGTGACGTAGGTGGGCGCACCGGCGTGGGAGGCGTCGCACGATGATCCGTGAAGGCGGATCCCGGTATGCGTGTTGTCCGTGTAGGTCCAACCGTTTTCCGCATCCTGGGGGATCGGGCCGCTGTCGGCCATGACCCTGATGTTCTCGCGGCTGCTCGAGCCGTCGGTGCTCGGCAGCGGCGGCAGCACGAACGCGCAATCTGCCGTCGACGAGACCGCGGCCATCGCGGTCATGAAATCGATTATCCCCGACGCCGGGTAGTAGGCCGGGGTGGCGTTCCGCGCGACGCCCCCGGCGGACGCAATCCGGTTCAGTGACGCGTCCGCGGAGCCGCCAGATGTCGCAAGCCCGATGACATATGTCGAGATGCCGGCGGCGAACGCGTCGCCCACGGCGCGCACCACACCAACCGTGTCGTCGTACTGGAGATCGGACGTGCCCGGCGCGCAGCCCGGCAAGCCATCGGTGATCAGCAGAATGGCGGGTGCGTGACCGAACCCTCTTCCCGACAGGTATGCCGCGGCCAGGTTGATGGCCGCCCGGGTGGGTCGGTAGCCGATGACCGAGAGCATTCCACCGTTCGTATGGCTGGCCAGCGCGTCCCTGATCCCCCAGCTCGAATCCACCGGCACGGCGATGCCGCCCGCGTCACAGGCGTCCACGTCGGACGCGATGAACGAGAGGCCCCAGTTGATCTGCGTGCCGCTCGAGCCCACGTTCGCATTGATCGCGTTGACCGACGTCATCCACTTCGAGACGGTCGTCCCGCTCGAGATCGGGTCGTTCATCGATGACGCGGTGTCGAGCACGATCACGACGTCGGGGACGAGCTTCGCCACGGCGGGCCGCGTCTCGACGCAGGTGTCGCCGTTCCCCGCCGCGCCCGTCATGATCGATCCGGCCGCGCCCGCCGCGCCGCCGCCGATGCCCGTCGGGATCGGGATCGTCCCTTCGCCGCCCGTCCCGGCTCCGGCGGCGCCAGACAGCGTCCCACCCCCGGTGCCACACCCGATCGCCACGGCGGCAACGGCGGTCAGCACGCCGCACCGCACCGATGACTTCACCAACACACGCTAACAGTGTGCGGGCGCCGGCGATGGCCGGTCAACAATCGACTGCGCGCGCGGCGCTCAGTTCACAACGAACAGCGCGGCCGAAACAGGCGGCAGCTTGTATTCGAGCACGCCGCTCTTCACTTCGACCGGCGCGGGCTGCGGCTTGATGTCGGGGCTGCTGCCGTCCAGCGTGTAGACCTGCGCCTTGGCGTACTTGCCGCCCTTGATCGCGATCTTGCCGTTGAAGATCGACCGCAGCTCCTTGTTGATCACCAGGATCGTCAGCTGGCCCTTTCGCTTCGTGTCGGTCGCCGCGTAGATCGACGCCTTCGCGATGTCGGCCGGCGTCGCCGCGACCGCCGTGTCGCCGAAGGTGCCGCGCTTGCCGTCGTAGTTCCGGAACAGGCGGTAAGCCGACTTGATGTAGCTGGGCAGCGGACCGTTGCCGGGCCCGTCGCCCCAGTAGTTGCCCAGGTACAACCCCTCGCGCCCGAAGATGCCGAGGACGTCCGCCTGCGCGAGGCCGCCCGAGATGTGGTCGGGGGCGCCGAAGTTGTACTCGGTCATGCCCAGCTTCGTGCCGGGGTAGCGCGCGTCGATCCGTTCCAGCAGCCACGGGATGAGACGGATCGGCTTGCCCCACGTGCCGGTGATCCAGCTCTTCTCGGTGAACGTCGCATCCCACAGGCTGCGCGGCGCCTGCAGGCGCGCGGCGACCGTCTTGGGCGACGTGTCCTTCTCCGTGATGCGCTTGGTGCCGCGCGCCTCCGGGTACCAGTGGATGTCCAGCACGTGCACCAGGCGCTTCTTGTGCTTCGCCTCGAGTTCCTTCATCGACGCGAGGAAGTAGTCCAGGTACGTGCCGTACTTCGCGTTGTGCTCCTTGAAGTCGGGCGCGTCGGACAGCGACATGAACTCGGACCAGCCGAACGCGACCGCGCCCAGGTTCATCGCGGTGGGATCCAGCTTCACGATCTCCGTCGCGATCGCCTCGGTCCGCTTCACCATCTCGTCGTAGCGCGTGCGCTCCGGGTGGATGCGCGGGTGCGTGCTCGGCCACAGCGCCGGCTCGTTATCCAGCGAGTAGAACTTGATGCCGCCGTCGTGCGCCTTGCCCAGCTTGTTGACCAGGAAGTTCACGAACTCGTCCTGGTAGACGGTCTTGTCGTTCAGGTCGGGCGTCAGGCTGAGCGGGCCCGGCTTCTTTGCGACCGACTTGAACCAGCGCGCGCTGGGCGCCTTCTCGTCTTCCTTGACGCTCTTGTTCTTGTCGGCGGTGACGTAGTCGACGATCGGAATCGTCGCCAGCGTCTCGGCGCCCAGCGTCTTGTTCTCCTTCGCGAAGTCGACGAACTGCGCGCCCGGAACGCCGCAGTCCTTGTATCCCATCGCGGTGCACGGCCACTCGTCGCTCTGGTGGTTGTAGTCGCTGCCGGCGTTCGAGGCGTTGTTCTCCCAGTTGTAGCCGGTCTGCCGGTTGCCGCCCATGCGCCGCACCGTCGCGCCGCTGCTGTTGCCGTCGTCCTTCTGCGAGTTGATGCCGTACACGTAGGGGCTGATCGGCCGGATCACCTTGCCCGCGTCGACCTCGAACGTCAGGTCGCCGGCCTCGACGGCGGCCGTGTTCGTCTGCGCGTCCTTGGCGGCCGCGGCAAACGCCTTCGCGCGGCGGCGATCGGCGGACATCGACGTCGGGAGCGCGCCCATCGTGATCGCCTTGCCGAAGTTCTCGACCTTCACGCCGCCCAGCTCGATCACCTGCGGGTCGTAGCCGAGGCGGAAGATCATGTTCGCTTCGCCGGCTTGGTACGCCTGCGCGGCCGTGAAGCGCGCCTGCACGCGCGTCCATTCGGAACCCATCTGGATCGGGTACTGGATCGACTTCGAGTACGGCGAGCGCCCCAGCTCGAACACGAACTCGGTCTCGCCCACGCTGCCTTCTTGCGGCGTCTCGGTGCGGAACCAGAACGTCGCCAGGATCGCGTCGCCCGCTGCGACCCCCGCGGTGGTCGGCGTCTGCAGCTGCACCGCCCATTCGTGGCTGGACGCTTCCTTGATCGTGAAGCGCATCGCGTCCGTGAACGGCTGCCCGGTCACGGTGATGGGCGACGCCGTCGCCGCCTTCGCGTTGTCGCCGGAGATCTTGAACGCGGCGATCCCGGCGCCGCCCAGAAGATCGACGCGTGACAGGCCGGCGATGCGCGCGTTGGCGGCCTCCTGCACCGGGTTGGGCTGGTTGTCGGCGGGGGCGGCGGCCGTGGCCGGCGCGGCCGTCGTCGACGGGGTTCCGACCGCGGCGGGCGGCGGCGCTGTTCGCTTGATGCAAGCAGCGCCCGCAGCCGCGAGCGCCAGAAGCCAGAAAAGTCTGTGGGAGGACCGGAGCATGCGCGGGAGAGTAGCCGTTTCGGACGCGCACACAAAGGTTGCCGTACGGATTCGCCGCCGCGCGCGCGCCAATTCGTTTCGTTAGTTTCCTATGTCGCCCCGCTCCTGGCGGGCGCGGGAAGAATGACGATAATGGCGCCCGTCGATGCGGCTCAGCGGCGCGCGCACGAGTGTGATTGCCTTCGCGGTGTCCGCCGTCGTGCTCGTCGGCGGCTGCGCGGTCTCCGCGACGGCGACGGGGCCGGCGTATCCGGCGTCGAACCTCGAGTGGAACGTCGATCGCCCGGGCGGCGATTACCGCAGCTTCGACTTGCCGGCGGCCAACCCCGGGGAGTGCCAGGCCGCGTGCATGAACGAGGCGCCCTGCGTGGCGTTCACGTACGTGAACCCGGGCGTGCAGGGACCGAATGCGCGCTGCTTGCTGAAGAGCGCGGTCCCGGCGCCCGTCGCGCAGACGTGCTGCGTTTCGGGAACGAAGTACGAGAACGCGCCGCCGTCCATGCCGCCGCCACCGCCGCCGTCAGGCTGGCAGGGGACACCGACCACGCCGCCACCCCCTCCGCCACCGCCGCCCGTGATGGCCGCGCCACCGCCGCCACCGCCGCCCGTGCCGGCCGCGCCGCCGCCGCCGCCACCACCGCCGGCCTGGCAGGGGAGGCCGACGACGCCTCCGCCGCCCCGCCAGTGGGAACCGAACACCGACCGTCCGGGCGCGGATTACCGGAGCTTCGAACTGCGCTCGCCCGTTCCCGAACAGTGCCGCGACGCCTGCTGGAACGAAGCGCAGTGCCGCGCGTTCACGTACGTCAGGCCGGGCGCGCAGGCGGCGCACGCGCGCTGCGTGCTGAAGAACGCCGTTCCGCCGGCACGCCCCGCCGATTGCTGTCTGTCGGGCGTGAAATAGGGTAGTAAAAGCGCATGGCTCAGCACAAAGCCAAGATCGAATGGAAGTGCACCACGCCGGACTTCCGGCTGGGCAAGTACACGCGCGAGCACACCTGGAGCTTCGACGGCGGCGTCAGCGTTCCCGCGTCGGCCGCGCCGGCGGTGGTCCCCGCGCCCTGGTCGAACCCCGCGCACGTCGATCCCGAGGAGGCGTTCGTCGCGTCGATCTCCAGCTGCCACATGCTCACGTACCTTCACGTGGCGCGTCTGGCCGGCTTCCAGATCGAAAGCTACGCCGACGAGGCCGTCGGCGAGATGGCGAAGAACGAACGCGGCGTGGCGTGGGTCGCGGTCGTCACGCTGAACCCGACGATCGTCTACAGCGGCGACAAGCGGCCGACGCACGAACAGGAAGCCGAGCTGCACCACAAGGCGCACGACGGCTGCTTCGTTTCGCAGTCGGTTAAAACCGACGTGAAGGTTTCTGGGTTCGCGTGACCACCAATCCAATGTTGTGTACTCTCGCTCCACTGAAAGGAAGGGCGTCGATGCATAGCCAACTTGGTTCACGAACGGCCGCGGTCGCAGCGCTGGCGCTCGTCTTGTCGGGTGGGCTGGCGGCGGGGTGTGGTGGAGACTCGGGCAGCGCCGCCGACAGCTTCATCGGGCGGTGGTACCAGGTGTCACCGACGCCGGGCGCGGCGGCGACGGGGTTCACGATCAGCTGCGCGGATCCGAACTTCACCTTCCTGGTCCCGCCCGCTCCGGCAGAGCCACAGTTCCTGATCTGGCCGACGCTGACGTTCGAGCACGGCGTGCTCACGGATCTGACGGAGACTTCGGGCAACTGCTCGCCGCTCAACTACAACATCAAGGGCAACGTGGCGACCCTCCCCAATCCCGATCCCTACGTCGATGACGCGCCCGGTTGCGTGATCCCGTTCAGCGTCCAGGACATCTCAGGCGCTGCGCTGCCGGCGTTCTTCATCGTGCTGCCCCAGACCGGGTGGAGCTTCACCTTGCAGGCCTCTAAGGGCACGAACGGCGCACCGCAGGCCAAGCTGGTCGGGACGGCCAACGGGCACGTGCTGGTGGACGACGGCTCCGCGACGGGCGTCGTCAGCATGCCCGACTGTGTCGTCGGCGGGCAGGACGTCTACGAACGGCTGACTCGGCCGTAGCGGTCCCGCGTTAGACCTTCGGAGAAGCCGGAAAATCGCATTTTTTCGGGCGTGAGCCGGTTTTCGCCTTAGCGAAAGCCGCTGCGCGTCGTGCGCTTTGGAGTAATATCGGGGCCGCATGGCCCGCCCGTATCTGGCCGCGGCGGTTTTGGTTTTCGTCGCGCACACGACGTATGCGTGGGCGCAAGGTGCGTCGACCGTCCAGGACATCTCGCGCAAGACGGAAACGACCACGTCCGAGCGCTGGAAAAAGTTCGAGGGATCGTCCGCGGAGGTGTCGACCTACATCGGGTCGGGCACGTTCTACGCCAGCGGCTATTACAACCGGTACGCGTCGCTGGCGGTGTTCGTGAAGCCGAGCTACTCGCTCGGCACGCCGTACAAGCTGGCGCTGCGCGGGCGTATCTACGTCGAGGAGGAGTTGACCTCGCCCGACACTCAAAACGGCCGGCGTTTCTACCCGTATGACCCGTGGTTCTGGCTAGCCGCCGACAACCTGAAGACGTTCGAGCGGACGAAGATCCGCGTCTCCGGCGCGCTCCGCGTGATCTTGCCGCTCTCCTACGAGAGCCTGTACCAGCACATGCTGTTCGGCGTGGGCGGTGGGCCGGCGTTCAGCCGCGACTTCACCTTCGGCCAGGTCAATGACGACGCACGGAGGTGGACGCTGAAGCTGCTCTGGCAGTCGGTGTTCATCAAGTACGTGCAGACCAGCAACTTCCGCGGCAGCGGGCCCGGCGACACGACCGGCTGCATGGCGCCGAGCGGCGGCGGGTCGGGCGGCACAAGCAGCGGCGGCTTCTCAAGCAGCGAAGGCGATCATTGCGGCGGGCCCGCCAACACGAACTACGCGTTCGGCAACACGTTCATGGCCAGCCTGGCGCGGGGCAAGTGGTCGGGGATGATGACGCTCTATCTCTCCAACGCGTTCAAGTACGCGTTCCCGGCCGACGTGATGACGGCGGACAACGCCGCGCTGACCGGCCGTTCGGACATGACCTGGGGAATCGTCGCGCTGAGCTACGAGCTGCGCCCCCACCTGTCGCTCAGCGCCGGAATTTCCAGCCTTCAACCCGCCCTCGACTCGCGTTACCGGTACCCGCGCTTCCCGTTCTGGGATTTCGCGGGCGGAAACGCGAACAACTACAGCCAGGTTTTCTTCAGCGTTGGTGGAACCCTTTAGGAGGATGCCCATGTCCGCCGCAACCGCACGTCGCCTGTTCAGCCATTCCTTTTCCGCGCTGCCGCTCGCAGCTTTGCTGCTGTCCGCGTGCGCCGGTCAGGGCGACATCAGCCGCGTCCAGCCCGACGTGATCGACAAGTCGATATTCTTCGAGGCGGACGGCGTCACGCCGCGCAAGTTCTACTACCGCCAAACGATCACCGGCGTGCCGCCGACCACCGCCTGGGCGTTCGAAGGGCTGATGGGCGAGATGGCGAAGGTGCGCTTCGAGATCACCGAGGCCAACCTGATCGCGTTCCGCGCTTACGACTACGCGCCCGGCTCCCAGAATCCCACCACCGGTGGCGACAACAACACGGACACGCCCGTATTGAAGTTCGGGATCTTGTCGCACTTCGACATCAAGCGCGAGTACAACGCGGCCACGGGTGAGGAGACCAACGTCATCAAGGAAGACAGCCAGGACCGGCCGTGGAACCAGCGCCAGTACATGCGCGTCGACTGGTCCGAGAACCTGTCCGATCCGGCGAACTATGATCCCGACCCAGGCATCATCGCGTCGAGTAAGAGCACGGGGCTCTACGTCGGCGAAGGCGACGACAACCTAATCAATCCGGACCGCCCGATCTTCACGCGCGACTACGTCGACTTCACGTACAAGCAGGAGCGCCTGCCCGACTACTACGCCTGCTACAAGTTGTTTGGTGCGGACGACGAGGTCGGGCCCTGGGGCTGCGGAAATGCCCAAATCACCTACCGCAATTCGCTGCTGCCGGTTCCGAACGCGGAGTACGAGCCGCTGTCGTTCCCGGACCGCGAGCTGATTCGCGACGTGGACGGCACGCCGATCCGGATGGCGTTCGGCAGCAAGGGCATCATCCCGTGCACGGCGGCCAAGCTGAAAGAAGAGGGGCTGACGGGCGACGATTGCCAGGACGCGGCGCTGGATCAGTTCTCGAAGTTCGGCTTCTTCCGCACGGCGCTGCCGACCTACGACCGGCAGGTCGGCTCGACGCAGGAGGGGCGCCAGTTCTACGCCAACCGCTGGAACATCTGGAAGGAGTCCTTCCAGAAGGACGATAAGGGCAACTTGATGCTGGATCCGCAGACGATGCAGCCCCGTCCCATTCTCATGTCGCAGCGCGAGACGCGGAAGATCACCTACTACCTGAACCCGGAGTTCCCCGCGGACACGAAGCTGCGCGACCAGGCGACGCTGACCGTCCAGGACTGGAACAAGGCGATGAAGGAGACCGTCGCCGCGATCAAGTTCAGCGGCACCGGCAAGTGCGGGGGCAGGGAACTCGGCAAGGACGAGCTGCCGACGCAGGTGGACCTGCAGAACTGCGCCGAGACGCTGCCCAACATCTTCGTGCTGGAGCCGAACGGCTGCAGCCTCGACAACGTCAACGCGTTCGTCACGGCTCACCCCGACGTGCGCCGCATGGTCGAGGCGCGCGACAAGATGCACGTGCTCGACTTCGACAACCTGGGGCCGGCCGATCTCGTCAAGGCCTGCACCGCGCTGGAGGTCGTCACCGAGAAGCGTCCGGACAACGACCAGAACCAGCCGAAGTTCGTCTGGCAGAAGAACGGCGATCTCCGCTACTCGTTCCTGCACTGGGTCGACCGGCCGCAGGCGGCGGGTCCGCTGGGCTACGGACCGTCGTCGCAGGATCCCGAGACGGGCGAGATCATCTCGGCGTCCGCGTACATCTACGGCGCCGCGCTTGACGTGTACGCGAAGTTCGCCGTCGACAGCGTCCGGCTGGCCAACCAGCAGCTGAGCGTCGACGATCTGCTTTCGGGCCGGTCCATCAGTGACGTCCTGGCCGAGACCAGCGCCGCCAGCAGGGCGCGCTCGACGGAGAAGATGACCGACGCCGCCAAGGCCCTGGTGCAGGCGCGCATGAAGGCGCTGGGGCAGACGCGTGACGATCGGCTGAGGAAGGTCTCGGCCGGCATCGACGACCAGCCGCTGAAGGCGATCAAGGGGACGACGGCGGAGAAGCTGCTGTTCAACGACGACGTTCTGCCCGCGATCCTGCGGGGCTATCGGCCCGGGGATCCGGTGCCGTCGGACGTGTTCGATCAGGCGATGCAGAAGCCGTGGCTGTCGTCGCAGACGCGCGAAGACCGCCGGGCGCGGTTCCAGACGCTGTCGCAGCACGGCTGCGTGTACATGGCCGACTTCGCTGACGACGCGATCCTGGGGACGGCGCTGGAGCTGGGCAAGGAACCGATGACGCCCGAGGAGATGTTCACGGAGCTGCGGGCGCGCATCTTCCACGGGCTGGCCGATCACGAGGTCGGGCACACCATGGGGTTGCGCCACAACTTCTCCGCGTCCACCGACGCGCTGAACTACGACGACGAGTTCTGGAACATCCGGGCCAGCGTCGATCCGCAGAAGTGGGACTCGGAGCGGAAGCTGAGCGAGTTCGCGTACGCGTCGGTGATGGATTACGGCGCGCGCTTCAACAGCGACATCCACGGCCTGGGCAAGTACGACACGGCGGCCATTCGTTTCGGCTACGGCCAGATGATCGATCTGATCTCGGGGTCCAAGTTCAACGCCTGGAACGGGCTGACCGACATCATCGCCCTGGATGACTACTCGCAGCTGCCGTTCAACACCGGCGGTACCAAGAACTTCGACCGCAACGCGACGACGGTGATGCCGTACAAGGCGTTCATCGACATGTGGCAGACCGAGTTCCGCGCCTTCATGAAGACCGGGACAGGCAACATTCACGTGTACCCCGAACGCCCGTACAAGTTCTGCGAGGACATGTTCGAGGGCAACCTGGACTGCAAGACCTGGGACCGCGGCGCCAACCAGCAGGAGATCGTCTCGAACGTCACCGAGCAGTTCCGCAACTACTACGCGTTCAACGCCTACCGGCGCGGGCGCACCGGTTGGGACATCGACCTCTACCTGGGGCGCCTGCAGGAGCGGTACTTCAACCGCTACTCCGAGGCGTTCATGTTCTTCTTCTTCTTCTCGGACTACATCGACTTCGATCTGGGCACCGACCTGTTCCTGGCGTCGATCGACTCGCTGAACGCGATCGCGGCCATCCTGCAGACGCCCGAACCGGGCATGCACTGCGCGACAAAGGAGAGTCCGACGATCGCGACGTTCCCCGTGGACGACTACGGTGACATCGACGACTCGCTGTGCCTGACGGGCACGCCGAAGCTCAACATCGGGCTGCCCGACGCGAAGCCGTTCTACATCAACTTCTCCGACGACTATTACTACACGTTCACGCGCGTCGGATCGTTGCTGGAGAAGTTGCAGGCGCTGAACGCGCTGACCAGCACGGAGTCGCGCTTCTTCCGCGTGGACGAGCTGTCTGACGTGGCGGCCCGGTCGTCGATCAACTACTACCGCCTGTTCCGCGACGAGGTGGTGCGGTTGCTGTCGGGCGTGATCCGCAACGATCCGACCTACTACGCCGCGACGTTCGGCGGCACCCTGCAGAACCCGACCTTCCAGCCGACGCCGGTGATCGATCTCGAGACGTTCGGTCTCGTGGATCCGCCGACGCCCGCCTACGCGCAGCCCGGGGCGGTCCACATCCTGACGCCGGTCAACAAGAGCATCCGCTACTGGGCGCTGCTGTTCGGGCTGGGCCGGCTGGGGAGCTCGTGGGACGCGACGCTCGACTTCCAGAACTTCCTCACCATCGGCATCAAGGGTTCGGACGACGACTTCGTCGTGGCGCCGGGCGCGGACTTCGAGTGGACGCACCCCGAGACGGGTTTGATCTTCCATTCGACCACGAACCAGAACGGCGCGGCGGTCAACATCGGCAAGCAGATCCTCGATGAGCTGGCCGCCATCACCGGGAAGAAGGGCGTCGCGGGCACCGTGCCGCTGAACGTCGGCTCGTACACCGACGGCACCGCGGTCCCGGACTGGTACACGGCCAAGGCGGCGCTGGACGCGGCGTCGGCCGCGAAGGATCAGGCCGCGTACAACCAGGCGATCGGGACGTTCAACTACGTCAACAGCCTGGTGGCCTACCGGGTTGACCTGATCGGCGACATCCGCCTGTTCAGGAAGCTGCTGCTGCTCCCGTAGTCGGGCGTGTTCGACGCGATCCTGTTCGACAACGACGGCGTCCTCGTCGACACCGAGCACCTCTACTTTCGCGCGAACCAGGAGGCACTGGCGGGCGTCGGGATCCAGCTGGATGCCGACGCCTACGTCCAGCTGTTTCTGCGGGAGGGGCGCGGCGCGTGGCACCTGGCGCGCGAGCGCGGCCTGGGCCCAGGCGACATCGATGCGCTGCGGGCCGCGCGCGATCGACGCTACTTCGAGCTGGTCGGAAGCGCCGACGTCGTGATCCCCGGCGTCGCGGACATCGTCCCGGCGCTGGCCCGGCGCTACCGCCTGGCGATCGTCACCAGCTCGGAGAAGGGGCCGTTCGCGCGGACACACGCGCGCACCGGCCTGCTCGAGCACTTCGAGCTGGTGCTGGCGCAGGGGGACTACGCGCGTGGAAAGCCGGAGCCCGATCCTTATCTGCGCGCGGTCGAACGCCTGGGCGTCGCGGGTGATCGTTGCCTGGTGATCGAGGACTCCGAGCGCGGGCTGCGGGCCGCCAAGGCGGCCGGGCTGCGCTGCTGGGTGATCCCGTCGGGGCTCACCGCGGGCGGGCGCTTCGAAACGGCCGACGCCGTGTTCGACAGCCTGGGCGCCGCCGCCGTCCGTCTGCTCGCCTGAGGATCAAGGCGCGACGCCGTTGGCCTTGAACCACGCGAGCAGGCGGCTCCAGCCGTCCGCCGCGGCGGCCGGCCGGTAGCTGGGGCGGTAGTCCGCGAAGAACGCGTGGCCGGCGTCGGGATAGACGTTGATCTCCGATCGCTTGGACGCGGGGCCGCCCGCCGCGAGCGCCTTGCGCATCTCCTCGACGCTGGCGACGGGGATGCCTTGATCCTGCCCGCCGTAAAGACCGAGCACGGGCGCCTTCAGCGTCGCCGCCACGTCGATCGGATGCCGCGGGTGCAACGCGTCCTTGTCTCCGACCAGCCGCCCATACCACGCAACGCCCGCCTTGAGCGCGGCGCTGTGCGCGGCGTAAAGCCACACGACGCGGCCGCCCCAGCAGAAGCCCGTGATCGCGACGCGCGTGGCGTCGCCATTTTCCGCTTTCGCCCAGGCGACCGTCGCGTCGAGGTCGTTCATGATCTGTTCGTCGGGCACCTTCGACGCGATCTTGCCGACGATCTCCTTCACGTCGGCGACCTTCGAGACGTCTCCCTGGCGCGCGAACAGATCGGGCGCGACGGCCAGGAAGCCCAGCTTCGCCAGCCGCCGGCAGACGTCACGGATGTGCTCGTGTACGCCGAAGATCTCGTGCACGACCACCACGACCGGCGCGGCGCCTTTCCGCTTCGCGGGGCGCGCGCAGGTGCCAGGGATCTCGCCGGCCTTCGCGGGGATGCGGATGTCAGCGACGACGAGGCCGTCGCTGCTGGTGGTGACCGTCGTCGCCGACACTGGCCGCACCGCCATGGCGAAGCCCGTTCCGACCGTTCCTGCAATCAGCTCGCGCCGGGAAAGCTCGGACCGCGTCATTGCGCGCAGTGTAACCACGGCCTGCGTTCCTGGCGTATCCTTTGCGGACCGTGGACGCGACCCCGGAATCCAGCCCGGAAGCGGAAACGCCGCGCCGACCCGCAGCGGTTCCCGAGGCGGGCGTGTGGAATCCCGACGCGGGCAAGTGGGAGGTATCGCGCAAGGACGCCCAGGGCGGGCGTGATGGCGAATGCCTGCTCTATCGCGACGACGGCACGCTGTACTCGAGGTCGCTGTTCGTCGCGGGCCTGCAGGACGGCCCCTTCTTCATCTATCACCCCGACGGCGCCGTCGCGCGCGAGGGAAAATATGTCGCCGGCCGCGTCGACGGGACGGTGACCGCCTACGCCTCCGACGATCCCGACGGCGAGATGCTCCGCAAGTGCTGCGTCCCGCCCGGCGCGGCCCGGTTGAGCGAGCGCTATCGCCAGGGCGAGTTCCTGCTCGAGGTCTTCTACGATCGCGAGGGGCGCGCCATCCTCTCCGACGGGCGGCTGTGCCCGGCGCGGCCCGACGGTCTGCCCGAGCTCGCGCAATTCGACGAGTCGCGCAGCGGGTGGGCGTTGCGCAGCCGCGAGCTGGATCGCTTCTGGGACGAGGGCGGCAGGCTGACCGACGAAGTCGCGAATCCGCGCGAAGAGGTACGGACCGAGCGCAGCTTCGACGGCAGCGGGCGCCTTGTGCAGGAAGCCAGTTACGGCAAGGACGATCGGCCGCACGGTCCGTTCTACCGGCGGTTCACGGAAGCCGGTCCCAGCCCCTACGCCGATCCGCGGATCCGCCAGGAACGCGGCGCATACGAAGTCGGGCAGGCGATGGGGCGCTGGTCCTTCCTCGACGACGACGGGGCGGTGGTGCGCACGGTCGATCGCGGCGCCGCGTTTCTCGACGGCGACGACGCGCGCTCGCCTGCACTGGCCGACTCGGGCGGGGGCGATTGGCTGGCGCAGGCGCACGCCCTGGCCGCGGAATCGCGTGTGCGCGACGCGCTGGTGGCGGCCGCGCGCGGCGCGGTGGCAGCCGGCGATCGCGCGCTGTTCGATCGATTTCGCAGCGAGCACGTCGTCGCCCTCGCCGCTGACCGCGAGGCGCAGTGGGGCGAGGCGCTGTCGCAGTCTACGGACACGAGCATCGCGTCGGTCCTGGACGCGCTGATCTGCGGCGCCGACGCCGCGGCCGCCTTGCGCGCGCTCGCTTCGGTGCTGCCGGGCATGCATCCGGCCGCGACGGAGATGGTCGAGGCGTCTCTGCTGCTGGCGCCCGAGCGGCGCATGACCCACCTGACGCGCGCGCTGCTGCGGTTTCAGCGCGGCGATCTCGCGGGCGCGCTCGCAGACGTCGACGTCGTGGGGGCCGAGTCGCCCGAGGCGGCTGAATCGCTGCGCTCGTACGCGGCGATCGTGTTCCGCGGTTACGACCAGTGGCCGGGCCGCGAGCCCATCACGCCCGATCCCGCGCTGGACGGCGTCGCCATCGAGATCGGACACGGCATCGACGACATCCAGCACGTCGTCAGCGTGTACGCCACCCGGCTGGCGCGCGCGCGGGACGCGATCCGCGCGCTGGCCGGCGCCGACGCCGCAACGCCCTGGTTGCCGCCCGACGTGTCCCACCTGTTGCCGTCGGGCGCTGTCGAATTGCGGCACGAGACCGTCGAGTGCGAGCCCGACGAATCGGATCCGGCCGCCGTCGACGGTCAGCACGAGCAAACGCCGGACACGGTCGAGATCGACGAACGGCTGGCCACCGACGGCGCCGCCGTCCCGGTCTTGCTGGCGACGGCCCGCGCCGACTGGGCCGCGCTGTCGTGGTTGTGCTGGGCGGCGGGCCTGGACCGCGTCGCGCTGCCCGACACGATGGAGGCACGCGCGGATCTCGCGCTGGCCATGCAGATGATCGTCCGGCGCACCTGGCGGATCAAGGACCGGATGACGACCGGCGGCCTGCTCGCGCGCTCGCAGGGGGTGCCCGGGTTCGACTGGCAGGGGATCGACATCGACGCGCTGCCGACCCACCTGATTGACGCGGCGGCGGCCGAATACCTCGCCGTGCGGTCGATGTTCCTCTGGCTGGCGAGCGACGCGTTGACTCCGTTTCAGGACGATCTACGCGACGCGTAGACGTGATATTCTGGAGTCCTGCGCGCTAAGACCTGTTCAAGCGCGAGGAGGTCCCTAATTAATCGTTCCACTAGCCCCCGGGGCGCAATCGTCGCCGGTTTCGTGACCGTGGCCGGACTCTTCATCGGGGCCTGCCAGGGGCCCGAGGAGTATTTCCGCGACGCTGGCTCGATCTCGGCGACGGGCACCGGCAACACCGTCGGCGTGGCCGGGACGACCGGCACAGGCAACACGATCGGCAGCGGGGGGACGGGCGGCGGACCGGTCGGCGCGGCCGGAACGACAGGCACGGGCAACACCGTCGGCGCAGCCGGGACGACGGGCGCCGGCGGCAGCACGGGCGGGCGCGGCGGAACGACGGGCGTCGCCGGAACGACGGGCGTCGCCGGGACAACCGGCATGGCCGGCACGACGGGACGAGGCGGCACGACGGGCACGGCCGGAACGACGGGCGTCGCCGGGACAACCGGCATGGCCGGAACGACCGGCATGGCCGGCACGACGGGACGAGGTGGCACGACGGGCACGGCCGGTACGACCGGCGTCGCCGGAACGA
>Ga0207708_10000772_pt1 | contig 24112 bp, 17 predicted proteins | sample KBSK5101metaG_FD_184340 | JGI IMG/M metagenome (GOLD analysis project Ga0207708, IMG submission 184340) | Corn, switchgrass and miscanthus rhizosphere microbial communities from Kellogg Biological Station, Michigan, USA - KBS K5-10-1 metaG... | ecosystem: Host-associated > Plants > Roots >...
GGAAGCGGCGGGCAGCCCGGTCACGCTGGTGACCCTCGGCGCCGCATCCCTGATGGCGCTCGCCTGCTCCCTGGTTGCGCCCCTGGCTGCGGTCCCCGTGATCTTCGGTGTTTTGTTCCTGGTCCGCCTGCGCAGCGGCCGGACCTGGATGGCCGCCGAGCGCAGCGCGCGGAACAATCCGATCGAGCTGCCGGATCTGATCTGGTATTCGGATGTGGGTGCGCAGGCGGCGATCCGTCGCCTCAGCCAGGCGCGGCGCGCGCTCGCGAACGCTGTCGCGCACAGCCCACAGGATCCAGAGCACGAGATGCTGGCGCGCCTGCGCAGCGTCCGGGAGATCGAACGGCGCATCGTCCTGCTGGCGGCTCGGGTCGAGTACCTGGGGAGATTCCTGAGTGACATCTCCGTGCCCGAGCTGGAGGCGGAGGCGCAGAGGATCCGGACCCGGGAGCTCAACGCCGCCACCGCCGAAGCTCGAGCGCGCTACCGTCTGGGGATCGCGCAGCGGGAGACGCAGATCCGGGATGCGCGGGCGCTGGAGGCGCGGCGCGATCAGCTGCTGGCCACCATTGACTACATGCTCGCGAGCCTGGAGATGCTGCCGCTGAAGCTGACGCGGCTGCAGCTGCTGCGGGCCGAGGCGGCGGAGTACCACCCGTCTGACCCGACCGGCGACACCGCGCCGCTGTTCAACGACCTCGAGGCGATCGAGGAAGTCTTCGTCGACACCGGGCGCGCCTGAACGAACGAACGCCTGCTCAGTACCGCTCGCACGCAAAGTACTGCGCGACGGTGCACCCCCAGTCGAACCAGGTCGTCTTGTTCAACGGAATGGCGAGGCACGCCTCGGGGCCGACCGCGTTGTTCGGTTCGCGGCTGTCCCAGTTCGTGAACAGACCGCCGACCGCCGTTCCGTTGGCGGCTCCGCTCCAGAAGGCGTCGCCGTCCGTCCAGTGCCAGTCGCCGTCCGACACCGGCTCGTAGCCGCCGATCCAGAGGGCGTCCCGGTTCGCCATGGAGGCGGAGAAGATGGCGTTCGCGATGAGCCAGGCGTTCTCCGCCGCGTCATCGATGCGCGCCAGGCGCATCCCGCGCTGCTCGCATTGCGCCCGCGCGGTGCTCCAGTCGACCAGCGCGTCACAGAAGTCGTAGTCGTGTCCGTTGAACGTTCGCGCGGAACAGCTGATGGCCGCGCCTCCGCCGGTCCCGGACGCGCCCGTCGTTCCCGCCGCGCCCGTCGTTCCCGCGGCGCCCGTCGTTCCCGCCCCGCCCGTCGTTCCCGCCGCGCCCGTCGTTCCCGCGGTCCCGCCCGTCCCCGTGCCCACGCTCCCGGCCGTTCCTCCCGCGCCGGTTCCCGCGGCGCCCGCGGATCCGCTCGTTCCGCCGGCGCCCGCGGATCCGACCGCGCCGGCGAAGCCGCCGCCGCGCCCCGCGCCGGCGTCGGCGCTCGCGATCGGGTCGTAGCCGACGCGCCCGCACGCGGCCGCGCCCATCGGCATCACCGACAGTGCGACGAGCAGGCACGCGAGGCGGTCAGCGCGCATGCGCCAATCGCCCGCGGTGCCGCGACCCCGGCTGGCGGACATAGTAGTGGACGCCCGTGCGTGGGTGCTCGAGACGGACCATCACCGCGTCGTCCCCGTTCGCCGGCGCCACCGTCGCGCTGAAACGTCCGCGCTCGTCGACCGGCACGCTCTGGCCGCCGGCGCTGACCTTCGCACCGTCGATCGTGACGCCGTCGACGGCGACCAGCCCAGGCGCCGCAGGTTCGCCGCCCGAGCGCTTGGGGAAGAACTGCGCCGTGGGCGCGGCGTTGTCGAACCGGATCGTCACGGCTGTCCGGGGCGACGATCGACCGTCCGCCGTCACGTACCACCAGGTGTAGCTGCCCTCGCTCAGCGCGCCCGACGGCATCTGATGACTCGCGGTCGGACAGGGGAGTGTCTTCTCGCTCCCCGAAGACTCGACGTGCAGCGAGAGGTTGGCCGCGCCCGCCGGCGCCGCCGCCCAGCCCAGCGTCAGCGCGGGCAGGCGGGTCTGGAACAGCACGGTGTAGCGCCGCCCGTCCGCATCCAGCGCGTTGACGGCCGCGCGGCGCGAGACCGGCATATCGCCGCTGTCGTGCTTGATCACCAGCGATCCCGTCGCGCGCGGCTTGTCCCCGCGCGCATCCTCCGCGCAGCGCACCCGGTAGCGCACGTTTCCCGGACGCAGCTTCATCACCAGAGCGCCGCTTCCCGTGAGCGTGCGCTTGTCGCTGCCGCCCTTCACCTCGACGGTGGCGTCGCCGCTGCAAAGCCGATCGAACGAGAGCCGCAAGGCCAGCGATCGCCCGGAGACGTGGACGGTGCCGCTCTCCCCCGCCTCCAGCGTGACGTCCGCGCGGCTGCTCTGGCCGCGCGCCGGCTTGTCCTCGGCGACCGGTGCCTCGGGCGCGGCGGGCGCTGGCGCCGGTTCGGGAGCCGCGGGCGGCGGGGCCGGCGCCGGCTCGGGGGCCGCCTCCTCCACGATCGGCGCGCCGACCACCACCCGATAACGCTCGGGCCTGACCTCGCCGACCTTGATGCGTGCGCCCTCGCCCTGGGTGATGACCAGATCGCCTTCGGCGCCCAGCACCACCGCGCGGCCCACCAGGACCTCCAGCGTCGTCCGCTCGCCGGCGGACGACACGCGCACGCGCGCGCCGCGCTCGATGCGGGCGACACCGAGGGCGGTGACCAGCGACGTCTCCTCGGTCGCGACCTCGACCTCCGCCGAACCGAGCTCCAGCTTCACGTCCGGCGTTTTCGCCGCCGGCAGCGCGCCACGCGCGAAACGGATCTGGGCGTTCTCCACCATCCGGATCACCGTGCCGTTGTTCAGTCGCAGACGGGCGCGTGCGTCCGCCCCCGTCCGCGCCGAATCGCCGATGAAGAACGCGGTCCCGACATCGGCCGCCTTCCAGTCCGCCGAGCCGTCGTTTCGCTGCACCGTTCCCTGGGTCTCGACCGCGGTCGCCACCGGATCGCCGCGGCGCGCGCACGCCGCCGCGAAGCCCACCACCACGCCCAGGGCCACGATCGGGTGTGAAGCGCGCCTCATCGCGCGCTCCGCAGGTCGGCGTTCAGCAGCGTGACGCCGTTCAGCTCGACCTCGACCCGCCGTCGCTGCGTCTCGTAACCGGGCGCGGTGATGGTGACCTCGTACTTCCCCGGGGCGACGTCCACCTCGAACCGGCCGTCCTGCGCGCGCAGCGTGCGCGGCGTGCCGGACGGTTGATCCACGACGTCGATGGTGATCTCCGCGTCCAGCCCGGCGCCGCGGAACGAACGCACCAGCCCGCGGATCTGCCCGCTCGGTAACCGCCGCGGCAGCGTCAGCGTCAGCTCCGCGGTCGCTCCGGCCGCGAGCGTGACCTTCTCCGAGGCGGGGTCGTGGCCTGCCGCGCGCGCCTCGACCGTCAGCGTCTGGCCGGCCATGCCCGAGTACGTGAATCGCCCGTCCTCGTCGACCGCGACGGTCTCGGGTGCGCGCGCGCCCGCGGCGACGGTCACCTGCGCTTCGGTGGGCGGCGCGCCGTCGGCGGTGACGACGCGTCCGTCCAGCTTCACGGTGGCGGGTGGGGGCGGCTGCGGCGCGATCACCACGGGCGCGACCGGGCGCGGTGCCGGCGCCGCGTCGCCACCGAAGCGATACGCGACGCCCATCCAGACGGCCGCGCGCGGCGGGACCGGCACCAGCGGGCCCGACATCGACAGGGCGGGACGCGAGCCCACCGCCACCTCGGCCTCCGCCTCCAGCCGGACGTTCGGGGTCAACGCGAAACGCATCCCCGCGCCGGCGCGCATGGGCGACGACGAGAGCGCCGGGCTGCCCGCGCCGACCATCAACTCGGCTGTCGCCTCCGCGAAGCCCTGCGCGCGCCCGGCGCCGTACACCGCGCCGAGCCCCACCAGCACCTGGTCATACGAGCTCATCTCCAGACCCAGTCGATCGCTGGCGCTCAGCATCGCGGCGTCGGTCGCGGTGCGCGTGCTGCGATTGAGGCGGTAGCCGCCGTTCGCGGTCACCCACAACGGAAGTCCACGGGGAGCCACCGTCAGCGCGCCGCTGGCCTCCGGCGTGATCGCGGCAAGCGTGACCGATGGCGCCGAGCGACCCGGCAGCCAGATCCCCAGACGCCCGCCGGCGCGCAGCATCGGGCCCAGCGCGCCATCCACCCGCGCGAAGACACGGGGGTCGCCGATCCACCCGTCGTCGGTCTGTCCGCTGCTCTCGTGCCGGTCGTAGCGTCCATCGAGACGCAGCCCCAGCCCGAACCACGAGGTGGGCCGACCCTCGATCGCCAGCGCGCCTGCCGCGCGATGGTGCGTGTCGCCCGCGTTCAACACCGACTCGGTGTAACCGTATCCGCCCGACGACATCAGGAACAGCGCCGGCAAGGTTGGTCCGGCGGCGAAGACCCGTCCCAGCGCCTGGGGCGCGGCAGGGTCGCCGGATCCGGCGGCGTTGCTTTCGGCCGCGGCGGCCGGTGCCGCCGCCAGCAGCGAGGTCACGATCAGCACCGTCACCCCGCCGCGGCGACCGCCCACCCGCGCTGCACACCTGACCCCGATGCCCATGGCTACACGTCAGCGCCCGTCTCGTGCCTGGTGGCGCAGCTGGATGGTGAGGGGAATGCGAAAGGCGATCGGCTTGGCTTGCGGCCCGAAGCGGGTGGCCCGACCGACTTTCGTCAGGCACGTGCCCAGCGGGCTGGCGCCGACTGCCGCGGGCAGGACGGCGACAGACTTGACCGCGCCGTCGACGCCGACCTCGAAGCGCATCGAGATGTCGCCCAGGCTGGCTTCGTCGACCTCCAGCGCCGCGAAGCAACGCCGGATGTCGCCCGACTGCTTCGCCACGGCGGTCGACAGGTCGTCGCCGCCCGCGGCGCGGTGCGAACGCCTGCCGCGGGCCACTGGCGGCGCCGCTGGCGCCGCGGCAAGCGTTTCCGGCTCCGGCTCAGCGGCGGGCGCGGGTGACGGCGCGGCGGCCGCGACGGTGGGCCTGGGCGCGCCGTTTTCGACGGCGACGTTCCCGTTCTCCGAGACCACGAACACCGCGCCGCCGCCGGCGACCGGCTGTGCAACCGTCGCGTGGTCGGCGCTCCGTCGCAACGCGACCGCGCCGCCGGCGATCAGCGAGATCACCAGCACCGCCGCCGCCCCGATCAGCGCCCTACGGCGCGACGGCGGCCGCGCGTTCGCCAGCAGCGGCAATCGCTGCAGCTCCTCATGCGTGACCTTCCGGGTCGCCTCGGTGGGCTCGTCGGACGGTTTCGCCGGTGTCTGCGCGGTCGCGTCGCTCGGCAAGAGGTGCCAGATCTCGCGCTTGGGGCCGAACGCCGCCTCCATCCATTCGGCGAGGGCCGCCGACGAGATCTGCAGCTTCTGATCGCGCGCGAACGCCTCCAGATCGAACTGCAGATCGCGCGCGGTCTGATAGCGCCGTTCGGCCGACCGCTCCAGCGCGCGCATCACGATCCGTTCGAGCTCCGGCGGATACGCCGGGATCACCTCGGACGGCTTCGCCACCTTCGCGTCGAGGACGAGGCGCATGGTCTCGACCTCGTTGCCGCCCTTGAACAGCCGCTTGCCGGTGGTCAGCTCGTAAAGGACGATCCCCAGCGCGAACACGTCGCTGCGTCGATCGACCCGCCCCTGCGCCACCTGTTCGGGCGACATATAGGCGAGCTTCCCTTTGAGCGAGTACCGCCCGGACAGCTCGGCGTCGGCGGCGATCTTCGCGACGCCGAAGTCGACGACCTTCACGCCGCCCGCGAACGTGACGACGATGTTCGACGGCGACAGATCGCGGTGCACGATCCCCAGCGGAACGTCGTCGGGCCCTTTCTTCTCGTGAGCGAAATGCACGCCCGCCGCCGCGTCGATCACGATGTGAACGGCGTGCTCCAGCGGGATCATCTCGCCGCGGGCGCCGATCTCTTTCATGATCCGGCGCGCGTCTTCGCCGTGGAGATACTCCATCGTGAAGAAGAAGACGCCGTCCTGCTCGCCGATGTCGTGCACCTGCGCGATGTTGGCGTGGTCGAGGATGGCGGCCAGCTTCGCCTCCTGCAGGAACATCCGGATCAGCTCATGGTTCGCGGCGAACTGCGGCAGGATGCGCTTCAACACCACGTACTTCTCGAAGCCCTGAATGCCGGAGGCGCGCGCCAGGTAGATCTCCGCCATTCCACCGAACGCGATGCGGTGAATGACGCGATACTTTCCGAGCTGCGAGCCGGGCCCAATCAGCTCGGACGCTGCGGCAGCGGCGCCCAAAGGTCCCCCAGCGTTAATCGACGGCCAAACCCCGCGGCTTGAACGTCTTTACGCGGGTTTGCCGGGCGGAGGAGCGACTTCAGTTGGGGCGCTTGTCGCGCCGCGGAGTCGGGTCGTCCAGGAGGTCGACGGTGCGGGCCACGAGCAGCTCGCCGTTCATCTCGGCCTCGAACGCACGTCGCTGGTGCCACGAGCCAAGGACGTAACCGGCGACTGCACAGGCTCCACCGGCCAGGACCAGCAGGGCGCTCAAAACTCCGCTCAACATTCGGGTCCTCCCGATCAGGAGGTTCGACGGAAAAGCGAAATTACTTGAGGCGCGTGAGGCGCAGTTCAGGCGCGGCCGGAGCGGCCGTTGTTCCGGGCCTCGGCGCGGCGTTCGATCTGGTCGAGCAGATCCATCTGGCTGATCGGTAGCCGCGGGCCGCGGAACTCGCGGGCCTCGAGCGACCGGATGCGGTAGTTGCCCAGCAAGCCGGTCACGATGTTGCGCGCCCGTTCGAGGATCTGCTCGTTGCTCAGGTCGACGCCGTCCCGCGTCTGCAGAACGCGTATCCCGTCAGCGATGTCCTGCAGCAGCAGCCGCACCGTCGGGGTCGGTGGAAGGGCGGGTTTTGCCCGCGATTTGGCTGCTTCGCGTCGCATCAGGAAGTCATGAGGATAGTGCCCGCCGAGGTCCGTTCAAAGTCAACATTCGTACGGGCCGCGATTGCGACGCGCCGCGCAGTCCCCGCAACCGTAAGGCATTACCTTAGGACCGCGACGCGCGCGCCGAAGATTTGCTCGATGCGCGCCAGAAGCTCGTCGGTGGCAGCGACCTTGTAGTCGTCGCCGAGGTCCAGGATCGTCTCGCTGCGCTTCGGGATTTCCATGCGCAGCATCACGCGGCACGGACCCTCGTGGTTGCGCAGCAGCTTCTCCAGCGCGGGCAGCTGCTCCTCGCGCACGACGTCGGCGTTCAGCTTGATGTCGAGCAGAGAGCTCTTCTCGGATCGCACCTTCGACAGGAGCTTGGCGTCGACGAACTTGAGGCGCTCGCGCGGAGCGGAATCGCCGTCGTTGCCGCCCCAGGGCGCCTCCACGACCCCGGTGACCAGCATCGGCTCGTCGCGCGAGAGGATCTCGCGGTACTCCTCCAGCTTGCGCGACGCCACGAAGAACTCGACCTGTCCGGTCTGGTCCTCCAGGTTGAAGAACGCGATCTTCCCCATCCCGCTCTTCAAGGGCCGCTCGGAGAAGGCGTTGATGACGCCGGCCAGGATCACCTCGTTGCGCTCGCCCTTCTCCATGCAGTTGGCGCAGCTCGCGGTGGTGAAACGGCGGATCTCGCCCGAATAACGATCCAGCGGGTGCCCGCTGATGTAGAAGCCCAGCGACTCCTTCTCGAAGGCGAGCATCTCCTTGGGCATCCACTCGTCGGCGTCGGGGTACCTGTCCTCGCCCAGCAGGCCCGGTCCGATCTTCCCGCTGGGACCGGCGAACAGCGCCAGCAGGTTGGTCTGGCCGCTCTCGCGCTCGCGTTGCGCCTCGGCGGCGCGCTCCGACGCGACGGCGATCGCGCCGAACATGCGCGCGCGCGTGATCTTGTTCTCCGCGGCGATGCCGTCGAACGCGCCCGCCTTGACCAGCGCCTCGATCACCTTGCGGTTGACCTTGCGGCCGTCGACGCGCTTGCAGAAATCGAACAGCGTCAGGAACGGCCCGCCCTGCTCGCGCGCCGCCTTCATCACCTCGACGGCGCCTTCCCCGACGCCCTTCACGGCGCCCAGGCCGAAGCGGATCACCTTCTTCGCGCTGCCGTTCTCCCCCGCCTTCACGACCGAGAAATCGGTGTCCGATTCGTTGATGTCCGGTCGGAGCACCGCGATGCCGTTCGCCTTCGCCTCGGCGATGAACTTCACGACGGCGTCGGTGTCGTCCTTGTCGCAGGTCAGCAGCGCCGCGAAGAACTCGACGGGAAAGTAACGTTTCAGGTACGCGGTCTGGTACGTGAGCAGGCCGTACGCCGCCGAGTGGCTGCGGTTGAAGCCGTAGCCCGCGAACTTCTCCATCAGGTCGAAGACGCGCTCGGCGACCTTCGCGTCGACCTTCTTGGCCTTCGCGCCGTCGAGGAAGCCGGCCTTCTCCTTGGCCATGACCTCGGCCTTCTTCTTCCCCATCGCCCGGCGGAGCAGATCGGCCTTGCCCAGGCTGTAGCCGGCCAGCGCCGACGAGATCTGCATGACCTGCTCCTGATAGACGATGACGCCGTAGGTGTCCTTCAGGATCGGTTCCAGCGACGGGTGGTCGTACTCGACGCGCTTGCGCCCGTGCTTGCGCTCGATGAAGTCGTCGACCATGCCGCCTTCCAGCGGGCCGGGGCGGTAGAGCGCACCCGCCGCGACGATGTCCTCGAAGCAGTCGGGGCGCAGCTTCTTGAGCAGCTCGCGGAAGCCCGACGACTCCAGCTGGAAGACGCCGGTGACGTCGGCCTGCGAGATCATCTTGTAGACCTCGACGTCGTCGAGCGGGATCGCCGCCAGATCGACCTCGGACTCGCCGCGCGCCGCGCGCTCGCGGGCGACGTGATCCAGGCAGACCTGGATGACGGTGAGGGTCTTGAGGCCGAGGAAGTCGAACTTCACCAGCCCGGCCTTCTCGACCATGTCCTTGTCGTACTGGGTGACGATGCCGGCGTCCTCGCCGGCCGGCCGGAAGCACGGCACGTACTCCCACAGCGGCTTGTCGCCGATGACGACGCCCGCGGCGTGCTTGCCCGCGTGCCGGTTCAATCCCTCGAGCTTCTTCGCGTGATCCAGCAGCGTCCGGTACGTCGGGTTCTCGTCGTAGAGGGCCTTGAGGCGCGGCTCCTTCTCGATCGCCTCCGCGATCGGCGGGCTCTTGCCCTGGATCGGCTCGGGCACCAGCTTCGCGACCTTGTCGGCCTCGGCGATCGGCACGTCCATCGCGCGCCCGATGTCGCGCACGCCCGAGCGCGCCTTGATCTGGTGCATGGTCACGATCTGGCCGACGTTGTCCTTGCCGTACTTGTCGGTGACGTAGCCGATCACCTCGTCGCGCCGGTTCATGCAGAAGTCGATGTCGAAGTCCGGCATGCTGACGCGCTCCGGGTTCAGGAAGCGCTCGAACAGCAGCTTGTTCGCGATCGGATCGATGTCGGTGATGCGCATCGAGTACGCGACCAGCGAACCCGCGCCCGAACCGCGGCCGGGGCCGACGGGGATGCGGTGCTCCTTCGCGAACCGGATGAAGTCCCAGACGATCAGGAAGTAGCCGGCGAAGTGCATCTTCTGGATGACGCCCAGCTCCAGGGCCAGCCGCGCCGCGTAGGCGTCGCCGTCGATCTTCTCGCCGCGCGCGTGCGAATCCTCGACGCGCTTCTTGAGGCCCGCCTTGGCGATCTCCGCCAGGTACGATTCGGCGGTCATCCCGTCGGGCACCTGGAACTTGGGCAGGAAGGTCTCGCCCAGCTTGAACTCGACGTTGCACAACGCGCCCAGCTTCGCAGCGTTCTCCAGCGCCTCCGGGATGTGCTTGAAGTACGCCTCCATCTCCGCCGGCGTCTTCACGAAGAAGGCGTCGTTGCGGTGGTGCATCCGCTTCTCGTCGTGGATCGTCTTCTTCTGCTGCACGCACATCAGGATCTCGTGCGAGCGCGCGTCGTCCTGGTTGAGGTAGTGGCAGTCGTTGGTGGCCACCACCCCGATCCCGGTCTTCTTCGAGATCTCGATCAGATGTCCGTTGACCTCTTCCTGCTCTTCCAGACCGTTCGGCTGCAGCTCGAGGAAGAAGTTGCCCTTGCCGAAGATGCTCTCGAACTCGCGCGCTGTCGTCTCGGCCGCCTCGGGCCCGCGGCGGCGGATGGTCTGCGCGATCTCGCCGCCCAGGCAGGCTGACAGGCCCACCAGGCCGTCGGCGTGGGCGCGCAGCAGCGGCTTGTCGATGCGCGGGTTGTAATAAAACCCTTCCAGGTACCCCATCGAATTGAGGTACGAGAGGTTCTTCCAGCCCGCCTCGTTCTTCGCCAAAAGGATGAGGTGGTTCGATCGGCGCTCGGTCTTGTCCAGGCGATCGGGCGCGATGTACGTCTCGCAACCGAAGATCGGCTTCACGCCGTGGGACTTGGCGCGCTGGTAGAAATCGAGGGCGCCGAACAGGTTGCCGTGGTCGGTCATCGCCACGGACTTCATGCCGCGTTCGAGCACCTTCGGAAACAGCTGGTCGAGACGGATCGCGCCGTCCAGAAGGCTATACTGCGTGTGCAAATGCAGGTGCGTGAACTCGGGCATGAGGGAGCGAGCTTGGCCCTCCGCGCGCGACTGATCCAGCGCAAAAGCATTCACAGTTTGTCCACAGGCGCCACGCGCGTGGCGTGCGCGCTGGCGGCGCTGGTCGTCGGCGGGTGCGCCGGCGGCGAGGCGGGCACGACGCCCGCCGGCGATCGCTTCATCGACGCCGATCCGGGCACGATCCAGGTTCTGCCCAACGACACCGGCACGGCGCGGTTCGTGCTGACCAGCGGCGGCGTCCCGATCGCGGCGCAGCCCGTCACGTTCTCGCTGGTCGACACCGCCGAGATTCCGGGGGACGAGACAGCCGGCGTGACGCTGTCAGACACCAGCGCCGTCACCGACGAGCTCGGCGTCGCCACCGTCGACGTGCACGTCAGCGACGCCCCTGTCGTTCATCTGCGCGCGACGGCGGGAAGCGCCGAAGGCGATCTGGTCATCATCGTGGCCGTCGGCACGGGCAGCGTTCAGGTCGCCCCGTTCTTCGCGTCCAACAGCGACGTCCCCGGACGGACGCTGACCGTCGAGGTCAGGCTTTTCGACGACGGAAAGTGCGCAGACATCAACCTCGCGCATCCGCCCTGGCCGCCGCGCGGCCAGGAGGGCCTCCAGCTGCTGGCGCCCTCCGGCGAGAAGACGTCGTTCACCCGCGTCAGCACCGGCCAGGAGAACGCCGTGGTTGGGCGCGGGCTGGACGCGCACGGCCTGGCGATCGCCGTGGGCTGCGTCGACCTGTTCGGATCCAGTCTCGTCAAGGACGGCGTCGTCGAGGTCGGGCTGCCGCTGCGCGACACCGCCCCCAGCCCGGTCGGGCGCTACGCAATCACGTCGCCGCTGGTGTTCGTGCCCCCGCTGGCGGCGGCGTCGTCGATCGCTGTTCCCTGGCGCGACCTGGGCGATTGCCCGCTGGATCCGGCGCAGATGTTCCTGGACTGCATCACCGATGCGTTCTCGCCGGCGACGGCGGACGATCCGCTGGATTGCAAACCCAAACCCGGCGGCGAAGGCGCGCTTGGTGACGCGTTCGCGGCGCGGCGCGGTGTTCCGATCGTCGATACCGCCGGTAACGCCACGGCCTGCCGCGCCTCGCGCGACGCCGTCGGGAATCCCAGCCTGGACGCGATCGCGATGGGTCTGTTCGGTACGCCCACGCCGGCGTTGCTGGTGGCGCTCCCGGCGATCGGGAACGACGCCGCGCATGTGCTGGACGCGCTCACCCTGATCTCGCTGCTGGATGTGCAGCCCACCGGTCGCGCCGACGAGTACGTCGTGTCGCACACCCTGCAGAACGGTCTGGTCAAGGGATCGGGGATGGCGGAAGCGCGGGTGGATCTTTCGACGCTGGCCCTGCCGGCGCTGACGGCGTTCACCACGGCGACGGCCCGCGACGGCATTCTGGTGGTGGACGACCACGAGTTCTCACTGCGCCTGGGGCGCGTCGCGCGCGCCGGCTTCGGCCTGGCCACGTTGATGCCGCTCATTCCGGGCCAGAAGTCGCTGGATGCCGGAGGCCTGATCACGGAGATCCTCAAGCTGGCTCACTCCGATGACGGCGCCTCGACGGCCTGCGCGGCCTTCGACCGGGTGCTGTGCTCAGCCGTGGGAAGCGCGGAAGCATGTCTGGCGAAAGCCTGCCCCGACGGTCTGGGCGCGCTGACCAACAAGCTGAATTCCGCGTTCGACGCCGCCGACGGCACCGGGCTGGACTTCACGCTCTCGGGTTCCGCGCCGCTGCTGGACACGCAGGGCAGCGGTTACGCCCGCAAGCTCAGCACGGACCCCAACGATTCGACGTCGCTGGCCCGCTGGTCGGTCGACCTGCGAACCGCCGCCGGCCGCGCGCGCCTCGTCGCTCAGTTCGAAGGCGTGCGGACGAACTAGTCCCCTAACAGGCGCGCCCGCCGCGCGCGGGCGTGGGAGGCGAGCTCGGATTCGCCGGCGCGCGCGATCACGGCGTCCCACGCCGCGGCCGCGTCGCGGGTCCGGCCGAGAACCTCGAGCGCGATGGCGCGGTTGGTGAACGTCGTCAGCTCGACGTCGCCGTGCGCGAGCGCGCGATCGAGCGCCGGCAGCGCTTCGGCGGCGCGGCCGGCGCCCAGCGCGATCGCGCCCAGCCAGGCGGTCAGCTTCGCCTCGTCGCCGGCAAGCAGGCAACCGGCCGGCGCCCCGAGGGCCCGGTGGTACGCCGCCAGCGCGCGCGCCGACGGCGCGCCGTCGAGCTCGAACATCAGATCGCCCAGTCGCCGCTGCCATTCGCAGTCGGGGACGGGCGATGCCGCCGGACGGTCTTCCAGGGGCAGCGTCGCGGTGCCCTCCTGCAGCGTGAACGCGAACGTCGCCGGGATCTCGCGGCTGGCGATCAGCGGCGCGAACCGCGGCAGGCGCCTGACGAACACGCGCGCGTCGGCCTCCCGAAACACCAGCGCATACAGCTGCGGATCCCACCAGGCGACGCGCCGGTTGATCCCGGCGTACGACAGCAGCGCGGTGTCCACGCCGAAGCCGTCCATCGCCGTGCTCCATTCGGCTCGGCTCACGTCGGTACGGCCCAGCAGGCGATGGAACGCCGGCGGGTACGCGGGCAGCCGCGGATCCACGAACACGCGGTGCTGGGGATAGCCGCCCGCCGGATCGAACAGCAGGTAAGAGCCCGTCTCGAAGTCGTTGTACATGCGATCGCGCAGGCCGTTCGCGTTGACGAACGCGATCGCCGACAGCGGCAGGTCCCGCGTGTCGAGGCCGATCCCGGCAGGACCGTGGCCGGCGATGCGCGGCGCTCCCGCCATCCCCGCCAGCAGCGCGGTGACGCCGACGGCCGGGATCGGCGTCGCCGCAAGCTGCGGCCAGCGCGCGCCCACCCGCTCGCCGATCAACGTCAGGTTGACGGCGACCAGGGGCGCCGCGATCAGCGCGGCGTCCGCGGCGAAGCGGACCGAGCGGACCGCGAGCAGGACCGCCACCAGCACCGGAAGCGCCGTCGTCCAGACGATGCGGCGGCGTCCCACCGCGAGCAGCGACGCGATGAAGGCGGCGCCGAAGATGAAGAATGCCGGATCGGACAGCCAGCTCGGCGCGCGGAACTCGTCCACCGGATGAAGGGCCGGCAGCGTCAGATGCAGCCGGAGGTAGCGCAGCAGGCCGAAGCCGATCGGCGTTGCGAACACCGCCGCGGCCGCCCCCAGCGCCGCCAGGCCGATCCGGCGACCGGCGCCGCTGCGATCCAGCAGCGCGCCGGCAGCCGCGCAGACGAGCAGCAGCGGCGCCATGAACGCGCCCGCGTGCAGGTTGGCCCACAAAACCACGCCGGCGCCCAGCGCGACCGCGACGCGCGCGGCGGCCTTCCCCTTCGTGGCGACCATCTGATCTATCGCCAGCAGCAGGCCGACCTCGCCCAGCAGGGAGAAGATGTGCGGGCGCTCGACGAAGCGCTCGCGGCCCACGAACGCGGCCGCCGCCAGCGCGAACGCGGCTGCGGCCGGGCTGGCGCCGCGGCGGCGGCAGAGCCAGAACGCCAGCGCGAACGCCGCCAGCAGCACCGCGGTCTTCGCGATCACGACCGCGGGGAAACCGCCCCGGGCGTGGAGCGCCGCCGCCCCCACCTCGAACAGCCAGGCGGCGTCGACATCCGGATAATCCGGGTACGTGAACGAGAACAGGTTGCGACCCGGCAGCCCGTGCCCCGTCAGGATCTCCTGCCCCGCCTTGATGCGAAAGAACAGATCGGATTCCGCCATCGGCCGCAGCGACAGCTCGGCGACGAGGGCCAGCAGCGCGATCAGCGGCGCCACGCGTAAGATGCGCACGGGTTTCAGCGCTATTCTTACCACCGTGTTTCGCCGCGCCGTGCTGATGTCCGCCGCTGCCGCGCTGCTGCTGTGCGGTGTCCCGCCGCGATCCGCGTCTGCCTGCACCACGTTCATGCTCGAGCGTGGCGGCGAGCGCGTCGTCGGCAAGAGCTACGACTGGTACATGGGCCAGGGCCTGGTCATCATCAACAAGAGCGGCGTCGCCAAGCGGGCGCTGCTCGCGAAGTCAGGCGATCGCCCCGCCCAGTGGACGTCCCGCCACGCCAGCGTGACGTTCAACCAGTACGGCCGCGAGTTCCCGGCCGGCGGGATGAACGACGCCGGCCTGGTCGTCGAGATCATGTGGCTGGAATCCAGCGAGTACGAGCGCGCCGATCAGCGCCCGACGCTGAACGAGCTGCAGTGGATCCAGTACCAGCTGGACAGTTTCGCCACCGTGGCCGAGGTGATCGCGGCCGCGCCCAGTTTGCGCGTCTCACCCGTCTACGCCCGCGTGCACTACCTCGCCTGCGACAAGACGGGCGCGTGCGCGGCGTTCGAGTGGGTCGACGGCAAGCGCGTCATCACGCCCGGCGCGCGCGCTCTCACGAACCACACGTACGCGCAGTCGTTCGCCTGGGCATCGAAGCAGAAGCAGCCACCGGCAGGCGCCGGTTCACTGGAACGTTTCACGCGCGCTGCCCGCCAGGCGGCGGCGCCGCCCGCCGGCGATCTGACCACCGCCGCGTTCGGCGTGCTCGACGGCGTCCGCTGGGCGGAGAGCCAGTGGAACATCGTCTACGATCCGGTTCACCTGCGCGTCAGCTTCCGGACGCGCGTGAACCGCGCCATCAAGACGTTGGATCTGGGCAAGCTCGCCGCGTCGTGCGCGCAGCCCGTCACGCTCGTCGATATCGACGCCGACCCGGGCGGCGACGTCGGCGACCGCTTGCGTCCTTACGATCAGGCGACCAACCGCAACCTGATCGAACGCAGCGTGCGGCGCATCCGCGGTCAGCTGCCCGCGGGCGCGATCGACATGATGGTCGCCTACCCGTCCGCCCTCGCCTGCCAGGCCCGCTAGTCGCTCCGCGCCGCAGGCGCGGTGTGCGACTACTGTTTTTTCAGGTAGCCGCGATCCCGCGCTTCGCGCGGGGGCGGCTAGAGCCCGAGAATGTAGCGCTGGCCGCCGCGAACGACGGCGACCAGCGGTTTGCCGCCGCGGGCGACGGCGCGCGCCAGCGCCGCGCGGCTGGCGCGGGTCTCGCCGCCGGGAACGCCCAGCAGATCACCCGGCGCGACGCCGAGCTTCGCCAGGTGACCGGGCTCGACCACCAGGAAGCGCTCGCGGCTCTCCGCCAGCGCCTGCATCTGCGCAATGGAAAGCTCCGGGTAGCTCCGCTGCAGCGTTTCCAGCCTGCCGACCAGATCGCCGGCCGCCGACGGCGGCACCTCGACGATCAGGGTCGGCTGCCGCCGCGTGTAGATCCGCGGCGCGAAGGTTCGCACCGCCGCTTCCAGCGCCTCGTCGACGGCGGTGGCAGCGCTCCATTTCTCGCCCTTGCGCTGGGAGGATTCGGACTCGTTGATGGGGCCGGTTTCGATCGCCTCGGTCGTCCCGATCACCTCCGGCGCGCCGACGTGGCGGACCTCGACGTGCGCGACGTAATCGACGATGAACCGCTTCGGGTCGTGGAAGCTGTGCAGCGGGTTCGCGGCGTTGACCAGACGCCGGCCCAGACCGACGCTGACCGAAAACGTCAGCGCGTTGGCGGCGTCCTCGCGCAGGGCGCGCAACGCCGCCTGCACGTCGCTGTCGCTGGTCCCCGGCAGCTCATCAGCGATCACGACCCGCCCGCCGGTGACCTCGATCAGGCTGTCGGCGGCCAGGCGTTGCATGTGCTGCTGCGCGCCCGGTCCGGTCCAGTCGATCGCGGGCGGCATCTCGACGATCGTCGTGATCGTCGGTGCGTAGGCGGCGCCGCCCGGACGCATCTCCACCGTGGCCCCACAGGCAACCGTCAACAGCGCGGCAGCGCCGAGGATCACCGCCCCGCTCGTCATCGGTCAGAACACGGCGACCAGCGCGGCGTACACCTCCGCGGCGCTGTCGTTCACGCTGGTGTAGTCGGAGATCGAGCTGCCGTAGAGTTTTGGCGTGTAGAGGCCGAAGCCGCGCCGGACGGCGAGGCGCAGCCGCAGCTCGGTCGCCTCGCTGATCGGCGACACGGGCACGTCGACGCGGGCGCCGGTGTGGATCAGGAACCGCGTACCCGACACGGGCTTGCCCGCGGCGCTGTGCCCGTCGCGCTCGAATCCCAGCCCCAGCTCGACCGCGAGCGCATGGAGCACGCGCATCTGGAAGCTGCGATCGTCCGGCCGATACCGCATGCCGGGCCGCAGCACGCCGAACAGGTCCACCGCCAGGCGGTCGATGGGAGAGTCCATCATCCGCTCCTCGCGCGACGCCGATGATGCGAACGCGCTCAGGTCCAGCCCGAGCAGCCCATCGCCGATCCCCAGCACGGTGAAGAACGACGGGATCGGGTGGACGCCGTCCCTGAATCCGACGGAATCGAAGCTGCTCCCCATGCCGATCGCCGCGGACAGCCTGGGGCGCGCGACCGGCGGGGGCGGCGCGGTCTCGGCGACGACGTTCTCGTCCGGCATCGTCGGGCCCCACAGCGAAGGAACGGTCGCCGGCACCGGCGCCTCCGGCGTCTCGAGGGGAGGCGGCACCGGCGGGGGCGCCTCCACGGGCGGCGCGGGGGTCTCCGCGGGCGGCGCAGCGGTCTCGGGCGGCGCCGACGCGTCGGGCGGTCGCGCTTCCGGATCGACCCACGGCGACGCAGGTACGGCCGGCGGCGTCTGCGCCCCGGCGCGCGCGGACACCAGCACGCCGGCGGTCAACGCCAGCAACAAGCAGCGCGCGCCCCGGCAGCCCATCGCCAACCTTTTTATCACGGCGTCCAGGACGGATATATCCTGGGGGCGAACGACGCGAGCAAACCGCCGTGGCCGACGAGCCGAATCCTCCCGTTCCTGACAAGCCGCCCAGCGAGAAGGGTCTGGCTGACCTGCTCGTCGAGGCGTTCCGGCTCTACCGTGCGCACGCGCGGCCGATGCTGCTGATCTGCGCGCTGATCTTCGTGCCGGCCTCGCTCGCCAAGTCCTGCGTGATGTCGGCTGTCCTCGCTCCCCAGCTGGCCGGGTCGCCCGCGCACATGGCCGAGCTGGCGCGCGGCGCCGAGGCTTCGGGCCGCGCGCTGGCTGACGCCTACGCCCGCAACGCCGACGCCGCCACCATCGCGCGCCTGCAGCACGAGAACCGGTCGAGGCTGGAGGAGATCGCGCGCCTCGCCAGCGGCCCGGGCCGGTTCGCATGGTTGCTGGGCGTGCTGGCGACGCTGGTCTCGGCGCTGATCTTCGGCGTCGCCGTCCCGCTGATCAGCGGCGCCGTCACGATCGCCGTCGCGGATCGGGTGACGGGCGGTAACAGCGGGTGGGTCGAAACGTGGATGCTCGCCGTCGGTCGATCGCGTCCGTTGTTGTCGGCGATCGTGCCGGCCGCCGGGCTCATCGCGGTCGGTCTGGTGTTGTGGGTGATCCCCGGGCTGGTCGTCGCGTTCTGCTTCGCGTTGCTGGCGCAGGTCGTGGTCGTCGAGGGGCTGGGCGGCGCGGCGGCGCTTCGCCGGAGCGTCGAGGTGGTCGGCTCCGACTGGCTGCGCATCGCCCTGCTGCTGGCGCTGTTCGTCGCGCTGACCTGGGCCGCGCGGCTGCTCGCCGATCTGGTGATTCCCGACGCGGCGATCTTCATGACCCACCTGGTGGGCGATCTGCTGACGCTGGTCATCATGCCGCTGCCGCTGATCACGGCGGCGCTGCTCTACCTGGATGTGCGCCGGCGCCGCGATGGTTTTGGCGACGAGAACTTGCGCGCGGTGCTCGCGTCGCTCCGATCCTGACGGGCGACTAGTTGAGGCAGGCGGGGTCCATCATGTCGATGCAGCCCGCCCACGCGGGCGCGGTGAGCGCGTAGCTGGCGACCACGTCCATCCCGCGCAGGGTCATCCCGAAACGTCCCTGCAGGCGGTGCGTGCAGACCTCGTCACTGTGCGGGCACGCCGGCAACGCGACGCGCGCGACCTGATAGCCGCCGCCGGCGGAGACGAACAACTTTTCGTCCAGCGCGACGCCGTCGAGCATCACCGGGTCGCCGTTCTTGCGCGCGATGGCCGCCATCTGATCGAACGAAGGCAATACCCCGAACGTCAGGTCCTTCAGCAGCTTGTCGGCCGAGATCGCCAGCGACAGGCTGGGCTCGCAGTCGATACCCTGGGTCATCAGCAGAGGGCCGGTGCCCGACACGACGAGATCCTCGGTCGAGGTGAACTCCATCACCTGGCCGGGCTCCAGCAGCTCGCCGCTGCGGATCGGCCCCGACGGTCCGACGACGTCGACGCGCGTGCCGTCGGTCGCGCTGATCACCCGCCACAGCGACGCCCCCGGCTGCCCCAGCAGCGTGTCGCACGTCGCCGCCTGCGGCGGCAGCGCGGCGGCCACGTACTTGAAGCTCCACGCGAAGAGGGGCGGCATCTGCTCGTGCACCATGTCGGGTGACGAGACGTTGTCCAGACTTCGCCCGTAGCTCGTCGTGATGTTCCCGGAGAACACCGCCACCGGAAAGGTGGTTCTGATCTCGGTGCCCGACAGATCGTCGCCCTCGTCGCCGCTCAACGCCTGAAAAACCTCGCCCTCGTTCAGGGTGAACGTCAACGGGTCGACGAGCATCGAGGGCAACGAACCCATGATCACGACCGAGGCAGGTTTCGGCAGCGTCATGGTGACCGTCGTGCCGGCCTTGGTTCCGACGACGAGCAGGCGCCCCGCCCCGCCCTTGCCGCCCGCCGTCGCCGCGACCGCCGGCGTCTGCGCCTGCGGGTAGGTCATCACGCGATACCGATTGCCGAGGACGTGCTCGGGCAGCAGCATCGTGCCGGCCGAGCTGAGCGCGCCGTGGTTCGCGTCGTCGCTTTCGATCTGCGCAACCGTGACGGGACGGTTGCTGGTGATGCGCAATGCCCCGCGGGGATTGGTCCCGGTCTTGTCGACCTGCAGATCCGCGAACGACAATCGCGCGGTCGATCGCGGCGCGACCGTGACCGGCGGCGCGGCGCTCCACGTGCCGCCCTCGATCGACTGCTGCAGCTCCACCTTCGCCGCTTCGGCGCCGGGATTCGTGACGAGGCAGCTCGTCGCCGCCGCGGCGTCGCTGGCGACGTTGTCAGCCTGAACGGTGTAGAAGACGCAGCCGGCGAAGCTGGTCCGGTCGACCTCGGCGGCCGCGCAGGCCGGCGAGATGCAGCGGCCACGGCTGCACGCGCCTTCCTGCAAGCAGTCGTACAGCACCTCGCCGCGAACCGGCTGGTTGCAAGCTCTGACGAGAATGCCGTCGCAGACCGTCGGTCCCGTGCACGGCGGCCCGGCGTCGGGCAGGTGCGGTCCCGCGCTCCCGCCGCAACCGAGCAGCAGTGTCAGCAACGCCAGCGGCGCGCCCAGGTGACGACCAAGGTGAGATGTCGGACCAGATCGCGCTACATGCCGGTGCAAGGTACGCTTCCAGAATGCCCTGACGACCAGCGAACGATCGGGTTTCCTCGACGGGAATTTCATTTACGGGGCAGATGCGTGGTTGGCGAAATATGGAACGATCGTTATGACATGCCTTGCCAAGCGCGGTGCGCTAGGGCTACGATTTGCCAACCGTGGCGCGCGCGACGACGGTAGTCCTCGCCCTGGCCTTCGGGCTCACGAGTGGATCAGCGGCGCTCGCGGCGCCCGCGACCGGTAAGGCTCCCGACAATCCGTTCGACGAGCGCCGCAGCGACAGCGGCGCCGAGAGCGAGAGCCAAGAAGAACAGAAGGACCAGAAAGAGCCCGCCAAGGCGGCGGCGCCCGGCGACGAGACGGCGAGCGAGGAGCCCGCCGGCGAGGAAGGCGAGGAGGGAGAGGAAGAAGGTGGGTTACACGCCCTCGCCTGCCTGGAGGGCGAGACCGCCGACGGCAAGCGCAAGGGCGTCCAGCGTCGCGACTTCCTCAAGAAGCACCGCTTCGAGCTGGGCGCGGTGGGCGGCTACTACGCGTCCGACGCGCTGTCGTCCACGTACACCACCGGAGGGGCCGTCGCATACTACCCGTCGGAAGACTTCGGCCTGGAAGTCCTGGTGACGCGAACGCCGATCCACTTCAAGCTGGAAGAGCCGTTCAGCACGTTCGACGCCGAGGAGCACTTCAAGCCCGGCGTCGCCTGGCAGGGCGTCCTGTCGCTGCTCTGGTCGCCCATCCACGCGAAGTTCAAGTTCACCGAGGCGACCATCGTCCACGGCGACATCTTCGCGCTGGCCGGCGCGGGCCGAACCTTCCACGAAACGGTCCTGGGGATGACCTGGGAGGCGGGCTTCGGGCTCAAGCTTTACATCTCGCGCTTCGTGACCTTCCGCCTGGAGGTGCGCGACTTCCTGATCCCGCAGGAGGTGCTGGGGCGTGGCCGCAGCACGAACAACATCTCGATCCTCGGAGGCTTCAGCCTGTGGTTAGGCTGAACGTCGGCGTGGCGACGGCCATCGCGGCGCTCCTGGCCGCGAACGGCGCCCAGGCCGCGGATCCCGACGACGAAGCCGAGGAGGTCGAGGCGAAGGCCGCGGCGGCCAAGCCCGGCGGCGACGCCTGCATCGACGAGGACGTCAAGGCGGACCTGTTCGCGAAACGCAAGCAGCGCACCAGCCGCGAGCGTCTGTTCCAGCAGACCAACCGCCACGAGCTGACCGTCCGCACCGGGTACTACGCGTCCGACACGTTCGACGGTGTCGTCTACACCCAGCAGGGGAAGGTGGGCAGCGTCCCGCTCTACACGTTCGGGATCTTCGCGCTCGGCTACTCGTATCACATGACCGAGGACTTCGCGGTCGAGGCCACGGCGGGCATCACGCAGCTCACGTCCAAGGGCGGGCCCGAGCTGGAACGGACGTTCGCGGTGCTGCAGGACAAGTCGCGGCGCCAGCTGATGTTCGACGCCGTCCTCGAGTACTCGCTGGCGCACGCCAAGATGCGCTTCGGCGGATCGATCACCCACTTCGACTTCGTGCTCGCCGCCGGCGGCGGGGTCGTCGACTCCGTCGTGTCCAGCGGCATCGCCGGCACCGGCGGCTTCGGGCTGAAGTTCTTCCTGGGAAAGGCGTTCGCGTTCCGGCTGGACCTGCGCGACCACGTCTTTCAGCAGCAGTTGCTGGCCGAGACGTTCATCGTCAACGACATCTCCGCGACGCTGGGCCTCAGCCTGTTCTTGCCGATGAGGGAGTAACGATGCAGCTCACCATCACGTTGCTGGGCATGTTGCTGGCGGCCGACAGACTGCCGGCGAATATGCGCGTGGCCGCGGCGCCTGCGCCGAGCGCGCGCCCCGCGCCGCCCGCCGACGACGACAGCGGCGCCGCCAAGCCGCCGCCCGCGCCGCCGGCCGTCCCCGCCACCATCGACGTGGCCAAGCTGCGCGCCGACTACGATCGCCTGCGCGATGCGCTGTTCCGCGCGCGCGCACGCGCCGAGCTGGTCGAGGAGGGCGTGTACCAGTCGAAGCTGGGCGCCAAGATTCGCTGGAAGGGCGCGCCCGACTTCATCCTGCGGCGCGCCGAGGTCCGTCTGGACGGCAACTCGATCTGGGATTCGGGCGAAAAGCCTCTGGTCGACGAGCGCATCAGCGTCTCGGAGCGTCCGATCAAGCCCGGAACTCACGGCGTCACGGTGCGCCTGGAGGTCCGCCCGGGCAAGAAGTCCGAGAAGGAGCACGAAGGCCTGGGCTACGAGATCGAACACAGCTTCGTGGTCAACGTGCCCGACGGAAAGCGCACCACCATCGAGATCACGGCCGACGACGACGGTGACCTTCCCGAGTACGAACCCGAGATCGAAGTCGAGATCGAATCGGAAAAGTGATGCTGGGACTGGTCCTTCGTCTGTCGTTCGCGTTGATGTTGCAGAAGGGCGAGCCCGCCGCCCCGGCTCCGGCGTCCGCGCCCGATCCCATGGGCCAGTACCTGGCGGACCTGGAGAAGGCCGGGATCCTCACCGGCGACAAGACGCAGCCCTCGCTGGAGCAGCTGCGCGCCGCGATCGCCGAGGCGGAGGACGACCTGGTGACGGGCAACGCCGAGGTCGCCAGCGTCAAGCTGTTCCGGATCATCGAGTCGCCGCGCTACGCGAAGTTCGACTACGCGCCCGAGTACGCGGTCGCGGAGCTCACGCTGGCGCGGGCCCTGATCCGCGCGGGCGGCTACAAGTCGGCGGAGCGCTACCTGTTGCGGACGCTCGGACGCGGTACGAAGTCGCCCTCGTTCGCGCCCGCTTACCGGGCGATGGTCGACATCGCCCTGGAGACGCACGAGCAGGCGGCGATCCTCGCGGTGCTGGAGCACTTCGGCCAGGACTTCGAGGCGCGCGGCGGCGTGATGCCCAAGGACAGCGAGAAGGAACACACCTACCTGGCCGCGAAGGTGGCGTACGAGGCGGGAGACACCGCGCGCGCCGAATCGCTGTTCTCCGGCATCGACCGGCAATCGCGGTTCTACGCGGCGGCGTTGTACTTCCGGGGCCTGATCCACGCGCGCCGCGGGCATTACGCGTCGGCGCGGCGATCGCTGTGCGAGATCGTCGAGCAGGTCGATCAGAGCGCCTTCACCTTCTTCATCGACGGCCGCTACTACGGCATCAAGGACCTCGCGTTCCTGGCGCTGGGGCGCATCGCGCACGAACAGGAGAAGTACGACGACGCGTACTACTTCTACTTCCGCGTGCCCGAGGATTCGGAGCGCCTGCCCGAGGCGCTGTTCGAAGCGTCATGGTCGATGTTCCAGGCGGGCGAGTACGAGGCGGCGAACGCGTTCCTCGAGGAGTTCGATCGTTCGTTCGGCAAGACGCCGCTGGCGCCGGACGTGATGCTGCTGCACGCGATGATCGATCTCAAGTCCTGCCGGTTCGATGACACGCGCGCGACGCTGGACAAGCTCGTCAAGACGTACGCCCCCCTGCAGGAGAAGGTGGCGGCGCTGCTGAAAGACCCGGACAAGCGCGTCGCGTTCTACCGGCGCCTGCTCAGCAAGCGGTCGATCGCGACGCCGCGCGATCCGATCATCGAGCTCTTGAAGGTCGACCCGCGCTTCTACAAGTTCTACGCCGACATCGTCGCGCTCGATCGCGAGGCGGGCTTGATCCCCAACGAGGTCGCCGTGTGGGACGAGCTGACGGCGCACGAGAAGGGCGCCGCCCCGTCGAACGCGAGCGAGGCCGTGCGCCTGGTCAACGACGTCGAGGCGCTGCGCCCGCTGGCGGCCGGCGATCCGGAGATGGAGAACCGCGTCGCCGATCTCGCGGACCAGGCCCGCCGCGCGGCCCGTCTGACCAACGTCGCGAGCGGTCCCTTCGCCAAGGAGGCCGAGACGACCCTGGCGCTGGCGGTGGAGGCACGCAAGCTGCGCGCGCAGCTGGTGGTCGCCACCAGCACCATCGCGAACAAGGCGCTGGTCGATCTCGACAAGCGGTTGCGCGAGCTGCTGCGCCGGGCGCGGCTGACCCACATCGACGCCGTCATCGGCAAGAAGAAGAAGCTGGAGATCGAGATCGCGAACCTGCGTCAGGGCCGCTTCCCGGCCGACCTGTTCGCGACGCTGCAGCTCGAGGG
>Ga0207708_10000777_pt1 | contig 24051 bp, 26 predicted proteins | sample KBSK5101metaG_FD_184340 | JGI IMG/M metagenome (GOLD analysis project Ga0207708, IMG submission 184340) | Corn, switchgrass and miscanthus rhizosphere microbial communities from Kellogg Biological Station, Michigan, USA - KBS K5-10-1 metaG... | ecosystem: Host-associated > Plants > Roots >...
AGCGCGGTGACGGTGACGAGCGGGGCGGCGCCGGCGATGGCGGTGTCGACGCCGTCGGGCGCGAGCGCGATGAGCTCCTGGGAGATGGCCACGAGCTCGGCCCAGGCGCCGTCGTGCATCGTCGCGCCGATGGCCGGGACCATGCCCAGCACGGCGTCGCCGGACGCGTACGCGGACACGCCGTCCCCGACCGCCTCGACCGTGCCGGCCAGGTCGCGCCCCAGCGTGACCGGGAACTCGTGCGGCATGACCCCCTGCAGCATCCCGGCGGCGATGGCGTTGTCGACCGGGTTCAGCGACGAGGCGTGGACCCGCACCACCACCTGGCCGGGGTCGGCGGTGGGCTCGGGCAGGTCGTCGCGCAGCGCGGGGGCGGCGTCGGGCTCATTCCAGGTCACGGCCTTCATGGGGGCTCCTTGGGCGGGGTCGAGAGGCGCGGCGGACCGTAGCGCCTACCCGAAGCCCTCGGCCTGAATGGCGGCCCGGCGCATGCCCAGGCGCTGCAGCGTGAGCTCGGACTCGGCCACCATCGCCGGCGGCCCGCACAGCAGGGCGTTCCAGCGCGCGAGGTCGGGAGGCGCGTGGCGACGCAGCACGGCCGGGCCGATGCGGCCGCACTCGCCGGGCCAGCCGGGCTCGGCGCGCGAGAGCACGTGGACGACGCGCAGCCGGCGCACGAGGTGCTCGAGCAGCTCGAGCTCCTCTCGGAACGTGATGTCGGCCCAGCGCCGGCTGCCGTAGAGGAGCACGAGCGGGCGCGGGTCGTTGCGCTCGGCCGCGGCGCGCAGCACGCTGAGCGCCGGCGTGATGCCGATGCCGGCCGCGACCAGCAGCAGCCCGCCGCCGGCGGGGGTATGGACGCCCTCGCCGTGCGGGCCGTCGACAAGCACGCGCGTGCCCGCGCCGAGGTCGGCCAGCGAGGCGCTGAAGTCGCCCAGCGCCTTGACCGTGAACGCGGGGCGCTCCGGATGGCGCGGGCTCGAGCTCAGCGTGAACGGGTGGTCGTCCAGGCCGTACAGGCACGCGGCCGCGCGCAGCCGCGCGAACTGGCCGGGCTCGAAGCGCAGGCCGTCGTGGCCGTCGGCGGCCAGCTCGACCGTCACCGCGTCGCCGCGCTCGCGCCGCACCGCCAGCACGCGGTAGGGCCGGACGGCGGTGACGTAGGGCTTCGCGACGCGGAGCCAGAACAGCGCCGCGGCCGTGGCGAGCACGAGCGCCACCACCGACCAGCGCACGACCGGCGCCGAGGTGTAGGCGTGCACCCACATCACGTGCGCGAAGGCGGCGCCGACCACGACCGCGGTCAGCGCGAGGTGGAGCCCTCGCCAGCCCTCGTAGCTCACGCGCATGCGCGCCCGCCATACGGTGAGCAGCGGCAACGCCAGCAGGCCCACCAGGGCGAGCACGCCAGCCCGCGCGCGCCCCGGCGCCGTGCCGAGGTCGAAGAGGGCCAGGCGTGACGGGTCGTCGGCCAGAAGCGCGACGACGTGGATCACGACGAGCACGAGCACCGCCACGCCGGCCTGGCGGTGCAGCGCCAGCACGGGCCGCAGCCCGAACGCGCGCGTGGTCGTCGACGACCGCCCCGAGACCACGACCTGGAGCGCCAGCAGCGACAGCGCCGCGAAGCCCAGCGCGTCCGCGAAGACCACGAGCGGCCCGCGCGGACCCGCCTTGACCACGCCGGCGATGAGCGCGATCGGCGCCAGCAGGACCACCGCGTAGGCCGCGACGAGCACGACGCGGTCGAAGCTCCGCGGTCGCCGGCTCACCGCCGGCCGTCGCGGAACCCGTGCCGGTCCCCGTCCTCGTGGCGCATTCCGTCGTCGTTGAACGGCCGGACGACCACCTGCTGCGTGGGCGCGGGCGCGGCGCTCCTCGACCCGCCGGCCGCGATGGTCACGGCCACGGACGCCACGGCGACGAGCACGAGCAACCCGATGAGCAGCCCGGGGAGCGGAGACAGGTGCATGCGCGCACGGTGCCCCCCGCGTGTCGGATTTGCCTAAGAGTTCTGTTGCGCTCGCCGGCCGCCGTCGAAGCTCGCGACGGCGGCCTCCAGCGTGGGGAAGAAGTGGTCGGGGTCCAGGTGGCCGATGAGCTCGTAGCGCTCGAGCTTCTCGCGCACCGGGTCCTTCAGCTCGGCGAACACGAGGTTCGTGCCGGCAGCGTTGAGCTCCTCGTCGAGCGCGTGGAGCATGTCCGCGGCCGTCGTGTCCACGTCGGTGATCGGCTCGGCGGCGATGACGATCCAGCGTGGGCGTGGGTCGGCCGCGGCGAGCGCGCGGATGTGGTCGCGGAAGGTGCGCGCGTTGGCGAACAGAAGCGGCGCGTCGAAGCGGAAGATCACGAGACCGGGGATCTCCTCGGCCTCGGGATGCAGCTCGCGATCGTGCTGGCCGGCCAGGCCCGGGACCGTGCCCAGCGTCGTCGAGTACGGCCACCAGGCCCGTCGGAACACGTTGAGGATCGACAGGACGACCGCGATGGCGATGCCCTCGAGCACACCAACCAGGGCAACGCCGAGGAATGCCGCCACCGAAAGCAGGCACTCCACGCGGCGCTGGCGCCACAGCCGCACCAGGCCCGGGATGTCGGCCAGGGACAGCGACGCGGCGATGACGACGGCGGCCAGCGTCGGCTGCGGGAGGCTGCGCAGCAGCCCGGGCACGAAGACGAGCATGAGCACGATCGCCGCCGCGCCGACGACGCCGGTGAGCTGGGTCTTGGCGCCCGCCTGCTCGGCCACCGCCGTGCGCGAGCCACTCGTGCTCACCGGGAAGCCCTGGAAGAACCCGGCCGCGACGTTGGCCGCGCCGATGCCGATCATCTCGCCGTTGCCGTCGACGTCCTGGCCCGTGCGCGCGGCGAACGCCGACGCCGTTGAGATGGTGTCGGCCAGCGCCACGATGGCGATGCCCACCGCGCCGGCCACCAGCAGCGGCAGGTCGGACGCCGAGTCGGGCACGGTGAACGGCGGGAACCCCGACGGCAGCGTGCCGACGAGCGACACGCCGTGGTCGCCGAGGTCGAGGGCCCCGGAGGCGGCGATCGCGATCACCACCGCGACGAGCACGCCGGGGACGCGCGGAAGCACGCGGGAGCAGAGCAGGATCAGCGCCAGGCTGGCCAGGCCCACCGCGACCGCGGCGCCGACCGCCTTGCCGTCGGCCAGGCCCTCGACGAACCCGCGCGCCTCGTCGATCAGTCCGTCGCCGCTGACCGAGAAGCCGAACAGCTTGGGCAGCTGGCTGATCAGGATGGTCAGCGCCAGCCCGTTGATGTAGCCGATGCGCGTGGGCTTGGACAGGAGGTCGGCCACGAACCCGAGGCGCGCGACGCCGGCCACGATCATGATCGCCCCGACGATCAGGGCCAGCAGCGACGCGAGGGCGATGGCGCGGCCGGGATCGCCGTTGGAGCCGACGATGGGGAGGATCGTCGCCGCGATCATCGGCCCCAACGACGAGTCGGGGCCGAGGACGAGGATCCGCGACGGGCCGAAGACGGCGTACCCGACGAGGCAGAGGATTGTCGTGTAGAGCCCGGTGATCGGCGGGAGGCCGGCGAGCTGCGCGTACGCCATGCCCTGGGGCACGAGCAGGGTCGCCAGCACGAGGCCGGCCACGAGGTCGCGACGCAGCCAGTCGGGGCGGTAGGCCGAAAGCATGCGCGCGCCGGGCAGCGCGCGCACGACGGTCCTCAACGGATTCGGCTCTCGTCCACGCGCCGGCCGCCGCGCGGGACGACGAGCACGGAGCACCGGGCGCGGTCCACGAGCTGTGCCGACACGCTGCCGAGCAGGACCTGGTGGACGCGCCCGTGGCTGCGCGATCCGCACACAAGCAGGTCGAGGGCCCGCGAGCTCGCCGCGAGCAGTTCGGCCGGATCGCCAACCTGGACGCGGGCCGACCCGCGCAGCGCTTCCGGGATCGAGTCCAGTGCATCGTCGCACTGGCGCTGGAGGTCGGCGCGCAGCTGCTCCGGCACGCCGGTGTCGCCGGCGACGACGCCGCCGGGCTCGTTCGGCGTCGACGTCCAGCGGACGACGCCGAGCACGTCCACGTGCGCGCCCACGCGCGGCGCCAGGCGCACCGCGCCGTCGAGCGCGTCGCGGCTCTCGTCCGTGCCGTCATACGCGACGCCGAAGGCCTCCAGCTTGTCCGTGCCCCCGCGCGCCGCGATCGCCACCGCGCACGGCGCGCCGCTGAGCAGGCGGCGGGCCACGCTCCCCGGCGCCACCGCTCCGATGTCGCCCCGGTCCGTCGAGCCGACCACGACGGCGACGGCGTCGCGCTCGTCGGCGAGGTCGTGGAGCCCACGCGCGGCCGACGCGCTGCCCACGGGCACGTACTCGACGTCGGGGTAGTCGGCCCGCGCGGCCGCGATGGTCAGCATCCCTTCGGCCCGCATGTGCTCGTCCCGCTCGTGCGCAGCCAGGCGCGCGGGGTCGAGCGAGCGCGGCAGGAAGAAGACGTTGGCCACCACGAGCCGGGCGCTGATCGCCTCGGCCAGGCGACGCCCCAGGCCGAGCGCGTCCTCGGCCTGGGGCGACCCGTCGAATCCAACGATGACGTCCTGGCGCGCGTCGGCCAATTCAGCTCGGCCTCGGCTGCGCGGACCAGGCGGGCGTCACGGTGTGTCCTTTCCTTCGTCCGTGGTTTGACGATATACGCTCCGCACGTGCGCGCTGGTCCGGCGAGGATTGCCGCAGTCGTCTGGTCGGTGTTGGCGCTCGCCCTCGTCCTCGCGGCGTCGGCGTCGGCCTCCGCGGGGCTGGTCACGCTGCCCGACGGGCGCAGGATCTACATGGAGTGCCGCGGCAGTGGAAGCCCGACGGTCATCCTCGAGTCGGGCGCAGGCAACGGCGGCGACATCTGGAGCTTCCGGAACCCCGGCTCGCACCAGCCGGAGGTCCTTCCGGCCGTCGCCCGCTTGACCCGCGTCTGCACGTACGACCGCCCGGGCACCAGCCTGCAGGACGGAGCGCCGAGCCGCAGCGATCCCGTGCCGCAACCGCGCACCGTCGCGCAGGACGTCGCCGAGCTCCACGACCTCCTCGTGGCGGCGCACGTCCGCCCGCCCTACGTGCTCGCCGGCCATTCCTTCGGCGGCATGATCCTGCGCCTGTTCGCCGGCACCTACCCGCACCAGGTGCGCGGCTTCGTCTCCATCGACGCCGCCGAGGAGATCTACTACGGCGCCTATCTGTCGCTGCTCACCCCCGAGCAGATCAACCAGCCGGACCTCGAGGTCTCGGTCCAAAGCGCTGCCGCCGAGATGTGGCAGGCGCGGGTGGACAAGCCGCTGCGGCCGATGCCGATGATCGTGCTCGAGCATTCGCGCGATCGCCGCCGCGTGCCGAACCCGTTCGGCCTGCCCCCGGACTTTCCGATCCTTCAGCTCGAACAGGCCTTCGAGGCGTCCCAGAACGACCTCGCCTCGCTCGTGCCCCACACGCGCCACATCATCGCGACGAGGAGCGGCCACTACATCCAGCTCAAGCAGCCCGAGCTGGTGATCGGCTCGATCCGGAGCGTGGTCGGCCAGGCGCGTCGCGGGGCCAGGCGAGCAGCAGCTCGCTGACCATCGCTACAGTTCACTTGATGGTTAACGATCCGTTCAAGGCCCTCGCGCACCCGATCCGGCGCGGGATCGTCGAGCGCCTGGCCGCCGGTCCGGCGACTGTCGGCGACGCCACCGCCGGGTTCGGCGTGTCCAAGCCCGCGATCACCAAGCACCTCAAGGTGCTGGAGGAGACCGGCGTCGTGACGCGCACGATCGAGGGCCGCAAGCACCGGCTCGCGCTGGCCCCGGAGGGACTGGGGGAGGCCGCGAGCTGGATGGATCGCCAGCGCGCCCTGTGGGAGCGCCTGTTCGACGTCGTCGAGGAGTACCTGAACGAAGAGGAGGAGCACCGATGAACGCCCCGCCGATCGTGTCGCCGCAGGAGTGGGAGGACGCCCGCCAGGAGCTGCTGGTCAAGGAGAAGGAGGTGACCCGCGCCCGCGATGCGCTGGCCGCCCAGCGCCGCCGGATGCCGTGGGTGCCGGTCGAGAAGGAGTACCGCTTCGAGGGCCCGAACGGCCCGGCGACGCTGCTCGACGTGTTCGAGGGGCGCAAGCAGCTCGTCCTCTACCGCTTCTTCTACGACCCCGACGTGACCGGCTGGCCCGACCGCGGCTGCTTCGGCTGCTCGTTCGGCGCCGACCAGGTCGCCCACCCCGCGCACCTGAACGCCCGCAACACCACGCTCGCCTACGCGTCGCGCGCCCCGCAGGAGAACATCCAGCGCATGAAGGCCGAGATGGGCTGGGAGCACATTCCCTGGTACGGACTCACCGACGACTTCGACAAGGACTTCGGCGTCGACGAGTGGCACGGCACCAACGCGTTCATCCGCGACGGCGACAAGGTCTTCCGCACCTACTTCATCAACAACCGCGGCGACGAGGCGATGGGGACAACGTGGTCGTATCTCGACCTGACCGCGCTCGGCCGCCAGGAGGAGTGGGAGGACTCGCCGGAGGGCTACCCGCAGACCAAGCCGTACCAGTGGTGGCGCCGCCACGACGAGTACGACAACGGCGCCTGAGGTGAGCGGCCACACGCTGCGGATCGTCCGGACGTTCGCGGCGCCGGCGCAGCGGGTGTTCGACGCCTGGACGAGCGAGGAGGTGATCCGCCGCTGGTGGCACCCGCAGCCCGACTGGGAGGCCACCGAGGCCACGGTGGACCTGCGGGTCGGCGGCGACGTGCGCGTGGTCATGCACGACCCGCACCGGGGCGTCGACTACGGCGGCGGCGGGAAGTACACCGAGATCGACCCGCCCCGCCGCCTGGCCTTCACCTGGTACTGGGACGGGAACGACACCCGCCAGCTCATCGAGCTCGACTTCGAGGAGCACGACGGCGCCACCACCGTCACGTTCACGCACCGCGACCTCTGGAACGAACAGGCCGTGCGCGAGCACGAGGACGGCTGGAGCCGCTGCTTCGACCAGCTCGAGCTCGTGCTGACCGGCTAGGGGCCGCCGGCGCCGGTGGTCGAGGCCGCTTGCTTGTTCCACCCGTGGAACGGCGACCTGTCGCCCGAGTCCCAGCGCTCGCGCAGGCCGGGCGCGCTGAGATCCCAGTCGGGGCGGGTCTCGGCCGACACCGCGCGCAGGTCCTGCGAGAGCTCCGCGAACGTCGGGCGGCCCCAGAACCAGTAGCCGTTGTAGACGCGGTGGATGACCAGCCCGGGCTTGAGCACGAGCGTGTGCGGAACCATCGGATCGTTGTCGGGGTCGGTGTACTCCTGGATGTCGAGGTCCTTCTGCACGATGCGCCCGGGGTCGGAGAGGAACGGCCATACGGCGCCGACGGAGTTGCGGAACTCCTGCAGCGTGTGGTGCTCGTCGGTGGAGATGGTGGCGATCGCCGTGTAGGCGACGTTGATCTTCGGATAGTGCGCGGCGAGCTCGAGGTGCTGCTGGTGCTCCTTCGGGCAGTAGTGGCCGCGCGCGAGCGTGAGGATCATGGGATCGTCGCCCTGCAGCTCGCTGAGCTTGCGCGGGACGCGCGCGTGATCGGGCAGCTCGTAATCCGGGAGCGTGGCGCCGGGCTCGAGGCTACTCATGTGTCGACCTCCGCAGGTTTCGTGGGCGTTCCGAGAACACTAGGCCCACGCGTCGAAGGCGGCGTGGAGCGCCACGCGTCCGGCCTCGAGGCCGGCCGCCACCACGGCGACGTCCTTGTCCAGGCGCGCGGGGACCGGCGAGTCCGGCGCTGGGCGCACGGAGAGGATGTGCGGGCGCAGGTCGGGGTCGGCCTCGTGGCGGGCCAGCAGCGCCTCGTCGGCCGCCTCGCGGGGGGCACGGGCCAGGAACGCGCGCGCCACGGCGGGGTCGATCCGGCGTAGCAACGCCGCGCCGAGCGCTCCGCCGACCCGGCCGGGCGCGCTCGCGGCCTCGCCGGCGCGCCGCGAGCGCAGCACGAGCACGTGCGTCGCGCCCTGCTTGACCGCGGCGCGGACCGGGATCGCCGCCGCCAGGCCGGCGTCGACGAACCGCCGTCCGTCGATCGCCACGGGCGGACCGGCCAGCAACGGCAGCGCCGCCGAGGCGCGCAGGGCCCGACGCAGCGACGGCGGGTCGACGATGGTCGGCGCGAGGTCCACCGCTGTGCCGGTGGCGACCTCGGTGGCGAGCGGGTGCAGCTCGGTCGGGCTCGCCAGCACGGCGTCGAACAGGCCGGGCGAGAGCTGCTCGTAGCGCGTCTCGACCAGCGTGCGCACGTCGACCACGGGCCGGCCGCCCAACGCGCGGCGGCGGTCGATCAGCGCGTGCACGAGGCGCGGGTCGACCCAGGTGGGGATCCCGTCCCGCACCCGCCCGCTGATCAGCCACATCGCGTTCAGCGCCCCCGCCGACGCGCCGTAGGCAGCGTGGAACGCCCGCGTGAGCCCGAGCTCGTCCAGCGCCAGGACCATGCCGCCGGAAACCGCCCCACGCATGCCCCCGCCCTCGACCACGAGCGCGATGCGCGCACCGCGCGGACGCCGGGCCAGCGCGTCGATGACCGGGTGGGTCATCGACGGGATGATCGCTGGCGTCGCCGGTCGGCGTCAGGCGGTGGGCAGCACGGGCTCGCGCGCGAGGTCGCGCAGGAGCCCGTCGATGCGCCGGCGGACCGTCTTGGGGTCCTGGTGGAGGACCTCGGCGATCTCGCGCGTCGGGGTCGCGTGCAGGAGGAGCCCGATCAGCGGCCGGTCGTCGGCGTCGACCTCGCCTGCGACCTCGGCGATGGCCGACGGCGAGACCGGCGGCAGCAGCTGCTCGCCGGCGTGGATGCGCCGCAGCGTCTCGAACAGCTCGGGCGCGCGGGCGCCCTTGTGGACGACGCCGTCGGCGCCCGCCAGCCGAGCGAGCACGCCGAGCGACGCGTCCGCGTAGGCGGAGTACATGACGACGGCCGGCGCGGTCGGGCGGGACTTGAGCTCGTGGCACAGGGCGAGCGTGCTGTCGCCCGGCACGTGGTAGTCGAGCAGGACGAGGTCGGGCCGCGTGCGGTGCAGCATGGGCCAGAACGCCGCGGCGTCGCCGGCCGCGCCGACGGGCACGAGCCCCGGCTCGGCCTGCAGCACCGTCGTGAGGCCGGCGCGCAGGGCCGGGTGGTCGTCGAGCAGGGCGACGCGGATCATCGCGGCACCCGGAGCTCGACGACCGTGCCCGCGCCCCCGCGCCCCCCGACGATCCGCAGGTCGGCCCCCAGCGCGCGGGCTCGCGCGCGCATGGACCGCAGGCCCTGCGTCCCGGGCCGCACGGTCGCGGGAAGCCCGCGGCCGTCGTCGCGGACCGTGAGGCACAGGTCGCCGTCGTCGACCGCCACCACGGTCTCGATCCGCGACGCCCGTGCGTGGCGGGCGGCGTTGGTCAGCGCCTCGGCCGCGATGCGGTAGACGTCGCTGGTGACCGCCGGCGGCAGCTCGGGCGCGGCGCCCTCCAGGGTGACGGTCGCGTCGGCAACCGCGTCGAGCTGGCGCACGCGCTCGGTCAGCTGCGCCGACAGCGTGCGCTCCTGCTGGGGCAGGCCGGGGTCGGCCACGCTCGCGTCCATGTCGGCGACGGCGCACTCCAGCTCGTCGGTGGCCTGGCGCACCGCGGGTGCCGGGTCCAAGGAGCTCAGCACCAGCCCGGCCGCGTGCACGCGCTGCTTGGCCGAGTCGTGGAGCTCGCGGCCGATGCGGCGCCGCTCGGCCTCGACCGCGAGCGCGTTGCCGCGCGCCTGCTCGGCGCGCAGGCGCCGCATCAGCGCCGCCGCGTACGCGAGCGCGACCACGACCAGCAGCGGCACGAGCAGGTGGGCCACGAACGTCTCCAGCCCGGCCGTGCTGGCCCAGTGCAGGCCGCCTTCGGCCGCCGCTGCCAGCGCGCCGTAGGCGGCGGTGAAGCCGACGCCGAAGGCCAGGGCCAGCGACGGCGACCGCGCCGTCGCGGGGAAGATCAGCGCTGTGAGCGCGAGCAGGTAGAAGGCGCTGCGCCAGTCGCCGGAGGCGGCGATCAGGGCCAGCACGGCGGCCGCATCCAGCACCCAGGCGACGAGCTTGCCCTGCAACGCGGGCCGCAGCGCGTAGGCCACGATCGTCGCGCACGCCCACCCCGAGGCGACGGCGGCGAGCCCGAGGTCGCTGACGGTGGCCGCGTCGGCGATCAGCAGCGCGACGGCGGCCAGGACGGCCCCGATGCGGGTCAGCGCGAACAGCGCGAACCACGAATGGTCCGCAGCGGGCCGGGCGGCATGGCGCGTGGCCTGTGCCCGGTCGGAGGCTTCGCCCGGCCCCGCCGCGGACGCTGTCGCCGACGGGGGGAGCCGCAGCGATGGGACGCCTCCACGGATGATCGTCGACGACATGTGCGGAGGATGGGGACGCGGACCACCCCCGACCATGGGGGCAGGACCCCATAGTGGGCGCAGCGAGGAGCCCATGAGGAGCGGGAAACCTTGGCCGGTAGCGTGGGTTGGCGTGCGCCGCGCGACACCGTTGTTCTGGCAGATCTTCGCGACGAACGCGCTCCTGCTCGCGGTGGCCACCGCGGTGCTCGCGTTCACGCCGCTGACGATCTCGTTCCCGGTTGCCCTGACCGAGGTCGTGGTCCTCGTGTGCGGGCTGGGGACGATGCTGCTTGTCAACGCCGCCCTGCTGCGCCGGGCCATGCGGCCGCTGCGGCAGCTGGGGACCACGATGCGCCGCATCGACCCACTCCATCCCGGCCACCGGGTGGCGATCGACCGCGCCGACCCCGAGGTCGAGGCGCTCAGCGACACGTTCAACGCCATGCTCGACCGGCTCGAGGACGAGCGGCGAGAAAGCGCTCGGCGCGCGCTCGCGGCCCAGGAGCAGGAGCGCCGCCGGATCGCGCGCGAGCTCCACGACGAGGTCGGGCAGAGCCTGACCGCCGTGCTGCTCAGCCTCGAGACGGCCTCGCGGGAGCTCGCTCCGTCCGACCGGCCCAAGCTCGAGCGCACCCGCACCGGTGTGGGAGACACGCTCGAGGCCGCTCGCGCCATCGCCGCGCGCCTGCGCCCGCCGGTGCTCGACGACCTCGGGCTCGGCAACGCCCTGCGCGCGCTCTGCAACCAGTTCAACGAGCAGGCCGAGATGCGGATCGACCGGCACATCGACGCCGGGGTCGAGGTCGCCAGCCCGGAGGCCGAGCTCGTGGTCTACCGCGTCGCCCAGGAAGCCCTCACGAACGTGGCCCGCCACGCCGGCGTCGACGCCGCCGCGCTCCGGCTTGCGCGCCGCGACGGGACGGTCGAGCTGGTCGTGAGCGACGAGGGTCGCGGGTTCCACGCGGACGCGTCGACGCCGACGGTCGGCATCCGCGGGATGCGCGAGCGCGCGGTGCTGGTGGGCGCCGAGCTCGAGCTGCGGTCATCGCCCGGGGCGGGCACCACCGTGCGCCTTGTCGTACCCGCCGCCGCACCGGCATGAGCGTGCCACTCGTCGCCCGGGTGCTGCTCGCCGACGACCACGCCGTCGTGCGCCGCGGGCTGCAGCTCGTCCTCGAGGCCGAGCCGGACCTCGCCGTGGTCGCGGAGGCCGGCGACGGGGCCGAGGCGGTGGACGCGGTGGCGGAGCACGACATCGACCTCGCCGTGCTCGATGTCGCCATGCCCCGGCTCACCGGGCTGCAGGCCGCGAGCCGGATCACCCAGCAGCACCCCGACGTCCGCGTGCTCATGCTTTCGATGCACGACAACGAGCTCTACTTCTTCGAGGCGCTGAAGGCCGGCGCGTCGGGCTACGTGCTCAAGTCCGCCGCCGACCGCGACCTGGTCGAGGCCTGTCGGGCCACGCTGCGCGGGGAGCCGTTCCTCTACCCGGCAGCGGCGGCCGCCCTGATCCGCGATTACCTCGTGCGCGCGCGCGAGGGCGACGCCACGCCGACCGACCCGCTCACACCGCGGGAGGTCGAAGTGGTCAAGCTCATCGCCGAGGCCCACACGAACGAGCAGATCGCCGAGCTGCTGGTCATCTCGCGCAACACCGTCGAACGGCACCGCGCGAACATCCTCGAGAAGCTCGGGATGCGCGATCGAGTGCAGCTCACCCGCTACGCCATCCGCCGCGGTCTCGTCGAGCCGTAGGCGAGATGGGGGCCAGCACCCATTCAGCGACGGCCCGAACGCCGAGAAGATTGGTGGCATGGCCAGGGTCCTGCTGTTCTGCTCCCGCCCGGCCAGCCTCGCGCCGGACGAAGCCGAGACGTGGTTGCACGGCGCGGTAGAGAAGCTCTCAGCCGCCGCGCCGGCGCAGGCCCTGACCGTGGCCGCCCTGCACGAGGGCAACGCCGACGGCGCGGTGGAGTGGGACTGGCTGGTCGAGGTCGACCTCCCCGACCACGACGGCCAGGACGCGCGACGGGGCCTGAGCGAGCTGCTGCTCGACCTGCGCCTGCTGGGGATGCAGCCGTCGGTGGTGGCGGTGGGCCGCCCGATCGGCACGCCGGCGCGCTGACCAGGACTACCTCGACGATCGGTTCGCGGGCAGGCCCGCGCCGACGACCTGCTGATCGGCCCCACCCGGAGGGTGCGGCTCGAAGTCGCGTACCTCGGGCTCCTCGAGCCGCTCCGCCGTGCGCAGGGCGGTCGTTCGCGCCCAGCCGGTGGTGCTCAGGAAGCCGAGGACGGCGACCACCAGGCCGAGCGCGGCGACGATCCACCACGCGGGCCGCATGGCCTCCGCGAACGCGGGGCCGAGCGCGCCCGCCAAGCCGCCGCCCGCCACGGCGCCGAGCACCGCGACGCCGACGGCGATCCCGACCTGGCGGCTGGTGGTGGCCACCGCCGACGCCACGCCGGCCTGGGCCGGGGGCATGCCGGAGACGGCGGTGTTGGTGATCGGCGGGTTGACGAGCCCCGAGCCGATGCCGAACACCGCGTACGCGAGGAAGAGGAACCCGACCGACGTGCTCGGGGTCAGGGTGGTCAGCAGCAGGCCGCTCGCCAACACGGCGATGCCGCCCGCCACCATCGACGGGCGGCCGCCGAAGCGGCCCACCAGGCGCCCGGACAGGGGCGAGAAGACGATCATCGCCGCCGCCATCGGGAGCATGTAAAGGCCGGCGTGCAGCGGCGAGAGCCCGCGCACGTCCTGCAGGTAGAGCGTGTTGAGGAAGAGGAAGCCGCCGATGGCTGCGAACAGGCAGACGGCGATCGCGCTGGCGCCGGCAAACGGCACGCTGGTGAAGAAGCGCACCTCGAGCAGCGGCTCGCGCCGGCGCAGCTCGTAGCGCACCAGCGCGGCGAAGCAGAGCAGCGAGAGGACCAACAGGACCACGATCCAGGGCGTGCCGAAGCCGTCGTGGCCCCCTTCGATGATCCCGTAGGTCAGCGAGGACAGCGCGAGGATGACCAGCACCTGGCCGACCGGGTCGAGGCGCCGCGGCCGCGGCGCGCGCGACTCGGGTACGAAGACAGCGGTCAGCACGATGGCCGCCAGCACGACCGGCAGGTTGACCAGGAAGATGGCCCGCCAGGAGATCGCGGAGACGAGAAATCCGCCCAGCACCGGGCCGAGCGCCATCGAGATCCCGAACATCGCGCCCCACACGCCGATGGCCTGTGCGCGCTCGCGCGGGTCCTCGAAGACGTTGCGGATGATCGACATCGCCACCGGGGTCAGCGCCGCACCGCCGATCGCCTGCACGATGCGGAAGACGATCAGCAGCCCGAGGCTGGGGGCGATCGCGCACAGCAGCGACCCGAGCCCGAACAGCGCCAGCCCGGCCTGGAACACGCGCCGGCGGCCGAGGCGGTCGGCGGTCGAGCCTGCGAGCAGGAGCAGGCTCGCCAGGACGAGCGTGTACGCGTCGACGGTCCACTGCAGGCCCGAGAGCGTGGCGTGGAATGCGTCGTGGATCGCCGGCAGCGCGACGTTGACGATCGTCGAATCCAGGCCGACGATGAGCAGGGCCGTCGAGCAGATGACGAGGATGAGCAGACGCCGCCGGCGGTCCGGTACGAGGGGCGGCGAGAGGGTGGTCGCGGCGCTCATTGCTTCCACGGTAGAACCGAGACCGGGCTGACCGTGCACGCGCTGCGGTTCTACGAGCGCGAGAGCCTGATGCTCTCCGAACAGGTCGCGCGCGGGACCGGTGGCCACCGCCGCTACAGCCCGCAGGACGTGCGCTGGCTGCGCATCTGCACCAAGCTGCGCAAGTCGGGGATGCCGCTGGCCAAGATCCGGCGCTTCGCCGAGCTCGTCCGCGAGGGCCCCGGCAACGAGTCCGAGCGCCTCGACCTGCTGCGCGAGCAGCAGCGGCACGTCGAGGACCAGCTCGCCGAGCTCGAGGAGTGCCGCCAGATCATCAGCCGGAAGGTCGGCGTCTACGAGCAGCACCTCGCCGAGGCGACCGCGCAGGACCTCTGGACCGCGAAGGCGTAGAGCGACCGCTCCTCCGGATGCGAACATGCGTTCGTGTCGATCAAGGGGTCACCGTACGCGTGCTTTCGCCGGGCGCTTCGCAGCGGCTCACCGACGCTCGTCACCGCGGCGGCCAGCGAGCTGCCGTCGCTCACGCTGGTGGACGCGATGGCCGTGTGCCTCGTCTACGCGCAGCACGACTCCGACCGCTTCGACCGCGCCATCGTGCGCTGGCACGCCCGGTTCTGCCTCGAAGCGCGGGGGATGGAGCCGGGCACGGCGCAGCTCGCGCTGAGCGCCGCCCTGGCGCTGCGCCGTCCCGAGGCGCCGGCGGCGGCGCGCGTGCTGGCCGAGATCTGCGCGCAGCACCGACTCGGCCGGGTCACGGACCTGCTGCGACGGTGGGCGGAGAAGCGCTGACGGCCTCGTTTGGGTGAACACATCTGTCGAACGAACCTTGACAGCGGCGCACGCGCGCTCTAGGGTTTTCGCCGTACAGTGGTGTTCAGTCAATAACCGAGGGGAGACACGCCATGCTCACGACCACCAAGCCCACGATCATCGCCCCGACCGACGGCGAGTCCGTCACGCTGCAGACCGTCGGCGTCCGCTTCATGATCCCGGGGGCGGACACCGACAGCCGCCTCAGCCTCGTCGAGCACCCGATGCCGCCGCGAGGGCTCGCGGCGCCGCTGCACCGCCACAACCGCGAGGACGAGTACAGCTTCGTGCTCGAGGGTCGCATGGGGGCGCTGCTCGGCGACGACGTGGTCGAGGCCGGCCCCGGCGACCTGGTCTACAAGCCGCGCGGCCAGTGGCACACGTTCTGGAACGCTGGGGACGAGCCGGCGCGCATCCTCGAGATCATCTCCCCGGCCGGCTTCGAGCAGTTCTTCGCCGAGCTCGCGCCGCTCGCCGCCGGCGGCGCGCCCGACCCCGTGGTCTTCGGCGAGCTGTGCGCCCGCTATGCGCTGGACATGCAGCCCGAGACCGTCCCGGACCTCTGCACGCGCTTCGGCGTCTGGTTCCCCGGCGTCGAGTAGCGTCGCAGCCGTCGTGGCGCGACGGCTGCCGGGCTGATCAGAGCGTGTACGTCGTCAGGCGCCGGCGCGGGGTGCGGGCGAGACGCAGGATCTCCTGCGTGAACGCCATGGCCTGGCGGCGGACCTGGGCGTGGTCGCACTTGTCCTTGGTCGTGATGCCCCAGTTGAGGAGGTAGGTGGGCCCGGTGATGAAGTTCGCGTCGGCGATGTGGCCCAGGGCGTAGAGGTACTGGCCCTCGCCCGGCCAGGCGGCTGCGTCGGCCGTGCCGTTCGCATCGGGGTTGAGCGGCTTCAGGACGCTGGCGGGGACCGGCCGCCCGCGGCGCAGCGCCGTGAACGAGTCGTCGACCAGCGCCTTGGAGCCCGGGGCGAACACCGCGCCGGCCTCCCACTGGCCCGTCGGCCCCATCTGGCCGCTGGGGAGCTCCTCCCACTGCTTGAGGCCCAGGTGCTCGATGGTGATCGCGGCGTTCGTGCGCTTGACGAGGTCGTTCTTGAACGTACGACAGAAGTCCTGCGACCCGTTGCCGCCCGCGAAGTGGCCGGTGGTGAGCAGGATCATCACCGTGCGCGGGAGCGCGTTGCGGGGCAGGCGCGACAGGTACTGGGTGGCGGCGACGAGCGCCTGCGGCCCGTTGTCCTCGATCGCGTTGGACCCGTCGCTGTGGCAGTGCAGGCAGACCAGCTCGTCGCTCGAGCCGAAGTTGACGAAGCCGATCAGGTTGCGGGTCTTGACCCGCTTGACCTGGGCGGGGAGGGCGAGCCGGGCGGTGACGCCCGCGCGCGCCCGGTCCTTCAGCGGCGCCCCGGTAGCGCGGTCGACGTACACGCCGGGGACGCTCCGGATGATCCCGTCGTAGGGGAAGTAGCTCCCGTCGGCGCCGTTGGCCGGGTAGTCGAGCACCCCGACGGCGCCGACGGCGCCCGCCGCGGCCAGCGCGTCGAGCAGGGTGATCAGGGGGCCGATGGCCAGGTAGGGCCGGTTGTAGGTCGCGTTCGGGTCGAGGGCGCCGGACGGGTCGAAGAGGCGACCGGGGTAGGCCAGCGCGGTGAACGTGCCGTAGGTGACCGGCGACGTCGGGACGTCGAACACCGCGATCTTCCCGGCCAGCGAGCCCGGGGCGGGGGTGGTGCCGTCCTCCACCAGGGCCAGCGGCGCGGTCACGCCGTCGGCCGGGGTCTGGCCCGAGTAGTTGATGTAGGCCGCCGTCCGCACCGGGCCGGCGCCGGGGCCGTCGACGACATCGAGCGACCAGGTCGCGGTCGTCCAGCGCTGCATGTGCAGCCCGGAGAAGAAGCTGCGGTCGATGCCGGCGCGCTCGAGGTCGGCGGCGAGGTCGTCGATGTACCCCTCGTGAGCGGGGGCGGCGGTCGCGCGCAGCCCCTTCTGGTTGGCTGGGCCGAGCTTGTCGAGCGCCGTGTTCCAGGCCCGGAACTGCGCGGTCGGCATGAACTGGCTGGGGCGCACGCGCACGGCGTCGCGCGCGGTGAGCTTGGCCTGCGGCCAGCTCGTGGCGCCGAGCGCCTCGAGCGGGTCGATCCACGGCGCGACCGCGCCGGCGGCGACGGCGGCGCCTCCGAGGGCGAGGAACCTGCGGCGCGACACATCGGTTTCGCTTCTCATGCTTCGCTCCTCTCGGCGTCCCTGATGCTCTGCCGGGCGTCCTCGGGGAGGAGGACGCCGGCACGCACGGCCCCTGCGGCCGCGCGTTTGAACCGGGCAACGTAGTCGGTGTGGGTGGGATAGAGCTTGTGCAGGACCGCGGCGGGGAAGGGGACCGAGCGGCCCGCGAGCGGGGCGCAGTCGGGGTCGCGCCCGGAGTTCTCGCGGTTGCTCTGGGCGGTGGCGACACCCTGCTCGGGGAGGCGCACGCCGCCGAGCGCGTTGCCGTAGGCATCGCGGACCGGGTTCCCGTTCTTGTCGTAGCGCAGCGGGGGCTGCTTCGTCGGCGGCCTGCCGTCGGTGACCCACGTGCGCAGGGCCTCGAGCCCGGCGTCGAGCGCCTCGCCGGTCGGGATCCGGCTGTAGGGCCGGTACTTGCAGACGGGAGGCTTGGCGTCGACGCCGAAGTCGCGGCGCTGGATGGCGAAGCCCCACTGGGCCGCCCGCTCGTTGACGTGCGTCGCGCCGGCGACCTCCCACAGCCGGTAGGTCGGCCCGTCGGGCGTCGTGCGCTTGCGGGCGAGGTCGGTCTCGGTGTTGATCCACAGCACCGGAGGCCCGCCGGCACCGGTGGGGCTGGGGATCGAGGCGGACGTCGCCGGGCTGCCGCCGAGCGTCGCGCTGGACAGCTCCCAGATCAGGTAGCCGTCGACGCCGCCGTACAGCGACGCGTCGTTCTGCGCGTACGTCGTCATCGTCGCGGCGGACTGCGAGGCGCCCGTGGCGATCAGCTGGCGCACAGTCACGTCGCCCAGCGGCGCGGTGCCGACCGGCGAACGGATCGCCCGCAGCGCCTGGCCGAAGATCTCGTAGCTCCCGGGCTCGGAGACGAACGAGCCGACCTGGGGGAGGGACAGCGGCGCATACCGCTGCGGGTTCCAGGCCTTCAATCCGGTCTCGGGTGCGTACACGCCGTCGGTCTGCGCGCTGACGAGGACGTACGCGTCGCCCGAGCGCATGATGTGCTCGGCCGACTGGATCCACAGCAGGTCCGCGTCGAGGTGGTTGGACACGTTGGCCCACTCGACGATCACCCGGCCGCTGAAGCGGCGCGGATCGGCCGGGCGGCGGACGAGCATGCGCGACGTGTACGGGCCGACCGAGGTGGTGCCGGAGAACAGGTACTCGCTCTCCGTGTAGCCGAACGGCGCGACCGGCACGAGCGAGGCGTCGAACGGGTAGTCGCGCGACGGGTCCCCGGGTTGTCCGGCGGCGACGGGGCCGGAGACCTCCGGTGTGGCCACGACCGGCGCTCCGGTGTCGGCCTGCGCGGCGGCGACGGGCAGCGCCAGCAGCGCGAGGCAGGCCAGCACCAAGGACTTGATCCACACGACTCCCAGCGTACACTGTCGTACGTTGGAGAACGGTGTGACAGCAATTCGACCCGGCGTGTTCTTCGCGCCCCGCACCGAGCTTCCCCGGGGGAGGCATGCGCTGGATCGGGAGACGGTCCGCGCCGAGCAGCGCGAGCGGCTGATGGCGGCCTACACCGAGCTCGTCGCGCACCACGGCTACGCCTCGGTGACGGTCACGAGCGTCGTCGCGCACGCCGCCGTCTCGCGCGAGGCCTTCTACGCCGCCTTCGACGACCTCGCCGGCTGCGCCGACGCCGCCTACGAGCGCTTCATCGCCGTGCTCCTGGGGGAGCTCGCGCTGGCCATCGGCCGCGCCACCGACTGGCACGCGCTCGTCGAGGCGGCGATTCGCGCCTACCTCGAGACGCTCCAGGCCGACCCGGTCGTCGCCCGGGCGATGCAGGTCGAGATGGACGCCGCCGGCAAGCCTGCTCGTGTGCGGCGACGCACCGCGCTCAAGCAGATGGCCGACGTCCTGGCGGCGCGTCACGCCGAGGTCCGTCGCGGCGACCCGTCGCTCGGGCCGCTGCCCGACGAGGCGTTCCTCGGCTATGTCTACGCCATGCGCCAGCTCGCCTCGGACCTGCTCGAGGACGACCCCGAGCCGGACCTCCTGGCGCTCGTCGAGCCGACGGTGCGCTGGGTGGCGGCCGGGGTCAACGGGGCGGCACGAACGGAGGGTTCCCTCCGCACCAAGTAGGGTGGCCGCGTGCTGCGCCGCATCGCCCTTGCGGCGGCCTTCGTCCTCGTCTTCGTCCCCGGCACGATGCCGGCGGCGGCCAAGACGACCACCGCACTGCACGTGGAGGCCTCCAACCCGCCGTACGCCGTGTTCGGCAGCGACGGGCGCCTCCACGTCGAGTACGACCTCCTCCTCACCAACGCCTTCGCCGGGCCTGCCACGCTCGACGCGGTCGCGGTGCGGGCCGACGGCAAGCCGGCGCTGACGTTGACCGGCGACGCGCTGACCGCCGCGACGCACACGTTGCTCACCTCCGACGCGACGGTGACGATTGCGCCGGCCTCGACGGCGTTCACGCAGGTCGATCTGGTGTTGCCGGGCCGCACGGCGCCGAAGCGCATCACCAACCGCGTCGCGTACACGATTCCCGCCGACGCTCCCTCGCGGTCCGTCATCGGGAGCACCGTCTCCGCGTCGCCGGTCCTGCGCACCGACCCGCGTCCGCCGACGGTGATCTCGGCGCCGCTGAGCGGCGCCGGCTGGGTCAACGTCAACGGCTGCTGCAACGACCCGACCTCGCCCCACCGCGAGACGCTCCTCGCGTCCGACGGCGACTGGGTGACGCCTGAGCTCTTCGCCATCGACTGGATCCGCGAGGTCGACGGCCGGTTCTACTCCGGCGACGGCACGCAGAACACCGATTGGGTCGGCTTCGGCGAGCCGATCCACGCCGTCGCCGACGGCACCGTGGTGCTGACCCGCGACGGCCTGCCCGACATCCCGCCGATGACGAAGAACCCCGGCCTGCGGACGCCCGAGGACTACGCGGGCAACAACGTCATCGTCGCGATCGGGCACGGCCGGTACGCCGTCTTCGACCACCTCGTGCGCGGCTCGGTGCGCGTGCGGCGCGGCCAACGCGTGCGTGCTGGGCAGGTGGTCGGCAAGCTGGGCAACAGCGGGAACACCGACGGCCCGCACCTGCACTTCGGCATCGAGGCCCGCCAGGACTCGCTCGCCCAGGGCCTACCGTTCGAGATCGATGACTTCGTCCTCGAGCACACGGTGAGCGCGGCCAGTCCCGGCCAGGTCACGCTGATCGGCAAGCCCAAGCGGCTGCACCGGGCGCTCCCGCTCATCCGGTCGGTCGCGACGTTCACGCCGGCGAGCCCATGAGCCGCTACCAGATGCGCGAGAAGCTGTTTGCGATCGGCGACGACTACTGGATCGAGGACGAGACCGGCGAGAAGGTCCTCAAGGTCAACGGCAAGGCGATGCGCGTCCGGGAGACCCTCATCCTCGAGGATCGCGGCGGCAACGAGCGCCTCAAGATCCAGGAGCGCAAGCTGCGACTGCACGGCACGATGGTCCTCGAGCGCGACGGCGACACCGTCGCGACGGTCCGCAAAGCGCTCATCAGCCCGCTCCGCCACCGGTTCGAGATCGAGCTGGAGGCCGGCGGCGAGCTCAAGGCCCACGGCCACATCCTCGACCACGAGTTCGAGGTCGAGCGCGACGGGGATGAGGTCGCGCGCGTATCGAAGCGTTGGTTCCGCGTCCGCGACACCTACGGGATCGAGATCGCCGACGGCGAGGACGATGTCCTGCTCCTTGGCGTCGTCGTGGCCATCGAGCGCCTCGCCGGCGACGACCCCGGCCGCGACGACGACTGACACCCGTGGCGGGCCGATTAGAGTGCCGGCGGCATGCGGCACGTCTCCTGCCTCCTGCTCACGACCGCGCTCGCCGTCCTCGTCCTCGCCGCCCCGGCGGCAGCGGACTGGCAGTCCGCGGTCGACCTCGCCCCGCCCGGATCTCCGGACGGTGCGCCGTGCGAGACCGGTTCGCCCTCGGTTGCCGCCGCGCCCGACGGGTCGTTCCTCGTCGCCTGGCAGCGGCGACTCGAGGCCGACACGGAGGAGACGACGGTGGTCGAGGCGCGGCGGATCGCAGCCGACGGCACCCCCGGTCCGCTGCTCCGGCTGACCGACACCCCGGCGAACTACGTGAGCGTCACCGCGGCCGTGGGGCCCGACGGGGCGGGCATCGTCATCTGGCACCACCTTCCCGGCGGAACGTGCGGTGAGACCGCGGGGCCGATCCCCCTCGAGTCGCGTCGGGTGGGGGCGGACAGTGGCCTGGAGCCTCTTGTCCCGGTGTCCGACGCGACCGACAAGGTGCTGGGGGCCGACGTCGTCGTCCACGCCTCGGGCGCCGCCACGGTGGGGTGGGTGGACCAGATCACCGACTTCAACTCCCAGATCAAGGTGCGCCAGCTTCCCGCCGCCGGACCGCCCGGCCCCGTGTCCAGCCTGACCCCGGAGGCCGAGCAGAGCGAGGAGGTCAAGCTCGCCGTCGACCCGCAGGACCGAACGCTCGTCGTGTGGAACCAGCACGGCCAGCTCCAGGCCCAGCGGCTGGGACCGGACGGAAGCCCACAGCCGGGGGTGCTCGACCTGACCCCGCCGACGGACACCAGTGGCTCGCCCGACGTGGGGATCGACGCCTCTGGCCGGGCGCGCGTGGTCTGGAACCGATTCGACTCGTTGCCGACCTCCGTCCTGACGCGCACCATCGGGGCCGACGGATCGCTGTCGGACCCGAACGAGGTCGCCAGCGGCGACGACCGGCCGGTGGGTCCCAACGTGGCGGTCAACGCCGCCGGTGCGGCCGCTTTCGCCTGGTTCACCAGCCCATCGAGCGGATCCGACTTTGCCTTCGGGCGCCTCGTCTCACCCAGCGGCGCGCAGGAGTCGCCGGTGACGCTCTCGGATGCCGGCGCCGGCGTGGACATGTTGCCCACGGTCGCCCTGGACGACGATGGCAACGCGCTGGCCGTGTGGCAGCGCGACCTGGGCGGCACGGGCGTGGTCGAGGGCGCGCGCTTCTCCGACGACGACGTCGACGGCGACGTCAAGCGGCTGTCGAACGCCTCCGAGAACCTGCTGTCACCCGACATGGACGGCAACGCCCGCGGCGGTGGGTTTGCCGCCTGGGGCGAGGACACGCCCGACGGCCAGAACACCGCCATGAAGGGGGCCCTGTTCGTCCCGCCCGTCAAGCCGGCCACCGTCACCCCGGGGTCGTCCTCGTCCACGAGCTCGTCCTCGAGCGCGGGCGGTAGCGCGACCACGACGACGCCGAGCGTCGCGCCCTCGGCCCAGCGGTCGGCGGCGCTCAACCTGCTGACGCGGCGGGCGCGGGTGTCGAGGACAGGGCGCTTCCGGATCCGGCTGCAGTGCGTTGCGAGCGGCATCGACGGCTGCACCGGACCGCTCAGCGTGCGCGCGGTCCTTGGCAGCCGCGCCAGTGCCGCGGCCCGCCACCGCGTGGCCGGCGCCCGGGTGCGCTCGGTCGACGCCGGTGGCGCTGTGACCGTACGGCTGCGGCTCGCCAGGGCCGCGCGCGCCGCCCTGAAGCGCAGCGGACGCCTGCGGGCCATCGCGACGACCCGGACGCGCCAGCCCGGGGAGGCCGCGCAGGTCGAGCGCCGCACGGTCACCTTGGTGGGCGCTCGGTCGTAGGTTCGCCGGCTACTGCGGGAGTCCGAGCTGCTTTGCCTGCAGCGCCGCGTCCCAGAAGGCCGAGATGACGACGAGCTCGTCGCCGTCCCACTTGATCCGCGCGCAGCGTCTGGCCTGACTACGCCTCGTCGCTAGCCGGAATCGGCTCGGCCAGCGCAGCGCGCCCGGGCGGCGCGTCGAAGGGGTCGGCGAAGTACTGGGTCTCGTGCGTCACGAGACCGTCGGTGATCTCCATGACGCTGAGCGAGCATGTGGGCACGCCGTCGTAGGTGATCACGCATTCGCTCACCCAGAGGTCGCCGCCACCCAGGATCCGGCGGATGGTGAAGTGGCGTTCGGCCGGATGCCCGCCGCGTTGCGCCTGGATCCTTGACCGGCCCCTGAAGCGCTCGCCGGACTGCGGGTAGTCGAGGATCGCGTCGGCAGCGTAGATCGCGTGTTCAGCGTCGATGTCCCCGCGTTCGGAGGCCTCCCAGTGCTGCTGGATCCGCGCCCGGAGATCGGCATCACGATCGGTTGCGCTCTTCATGCGCTCGACGGTAGCGCGCGACGGCCCGGCTACAGCGCAGCGGCTCGCGCACGGGCGGCCTGGCGGACCAGGTGGTCGCGCTCGGCGACGTTCGTGGCCCGGCGGGCGGCCTCGGCGTAGGCCGTGGCGGCGGCGGGCAGGTCGCCGTCCCGCTCGTGCAGGTGGCCGCGGACGGCGTGCCAGCGGTGCCGCTCGCCGATCACGTCGCGCAGTCGGTCGGTCTCGCGCAGCCCGGCGGCGGCGCCGAGGACGTGGCCGACCGCGACCGCGCGCCCGAGCACGGCGGCGGGGTCCTGGCGCACCGGGTCGTCGCTGAGGGCGACGAGGTCGTCGTACCAGGCGAGGATCTGCGGCCAGTCGGTCTCCTCGGCGCTTGCGGCGTCGTCGTGCAGCGCGGAGATGGCGGCCTCGATCTGGTAGCGGCCGGGGCGCTGAACGGCAAGGGCGGACTGCAGGACGCGCACGCCCTCGGCGATCTCGCGGGTGTCCCACAGGCCACGGTCCTGCCGGTCGAGCGTGACGATCCGGCCCTCGGGGTCGACCCGCGCCGGCAGGCGCGCGTGGTTGAGGAGCATCAGCGCGAGCAGTCCCCGCGCCTCCGGCTCCTCGGTGGCGAGGGTGAGCTGGCGGGCGAGCCGGATCGCCTCGCCGGCCAGGTCCACGCGGCCCGCGTGGCCGGCCGTGTAGACGAGGTAGAGCACGCGCAGCACGACGGCGAGGTCACCGGGCTGGTCCAGGCGGCGGGCGGGCGGGCCCGCCAACGCACGCTTGGCCCTGCTGATCCGCTGCGCCATCGTCGCCTCCGGCACGTAGAAGGCGTCGGCGATCTCCTGGGTGGTGAG
>Ga0207708_10000778_pt1 | contig 24048 bp, 23 predicted proteins | sample KBSK5101metaG_FD_184340 | JGI IMG/M metagenome (GOLD analysis project Ga0207708, IMG submission 184340) | Corn, switchgrass and miscanthus rhizosphere microbial communities from Kellogg Biological Station, Michigan, USA - KBS K5-10-1 metaG... | ecosystem: Host-associated > Plants > Roots >...
CGCGAGTCGCTCGACGACCTGCTCGCGTTCGAGACTTAGAGGGTTGATGCGAAATTCGGCCGACGTCGGGGGCGCTCCAGACCAAGCCGGGCAGTGCGGTCGTTCGCGGTGCGTAGCGCGCTACGTGCCGCGGGCGAACGTGCTGATCCGGCGCCGTGTCTGGCGCGTCATCCGGCCCGGCGGAATTTCACATCAGGCCTCTAGGTGGTCGCGAAGCCGGGCCGCACGAGACGCGGTGGGGCAACGAGTCGTGCGTCCTTCACCGGCGGATTCCACGGCTCGGCGAGCGGGGCGGCGCCGAACGACGCGAGCCGCCGTTCCTCCGACGCGTCGCCGTAGAGCGTCGTCCGCTGTCGCGCCACACGGCCGCACGAGCGGATCAGCGCCTCCATCGCTTCCGGCGCGAATTCCTGGCCATGCTCGGCTCCGGCCGAACGGGAGATGGACTCGTTCATCAGCGTGCCGCCAAGGTCGTTGACGCCGGCGCGAAGCGCGGCCGCTGAGCCCTCGGCACCGAGCTTCACCCACGACACCTGGATGTTCGTGATCCACGGGTGCAGCGCGAGGCGCGCCACCGCGTGCACGAGCAGCGTCTCGCCGAACGTCGGGCCCGAACGCGCCTGGCCGCGGAGCCACATCGGCGCCTCCATATGGACGAACGGGAGCGGCACGAATTCCGTGAATCCGCCGCTTCGCCGCTGCTGTTCACGAGCGTGCAACAGATGGCGCGCCCAGTTGAGCGGCCCTTCCACGTGGCCGAGCATCATCGTCACGTTCGAGCGCAGGCCCACACGATGCGCGGCGTCGTGCACCTCCAGCCACTGCGCAGTCGTGACCTTGTCCGGGCAGATGATCCGACGCACCTCGTCATCGAGGATCTCGGCCGCCGTCCCAGGCAGCGACCCGAGACCGGCCTCCGCCAACTCCGCCAGGTACTCGTCGAGCGGCAGGCCGAGCGTCGCAGCCCCCTGCCATACCTCGAGCGCCGAGAACGCATGCACGTGCAGGCCGGGCACCGCTTCCTTGATCGCACGCACGACCGAGAGGTAGTAGTCGCCGGTGAACGCCGGATGGATCCCGCCCTGCAGGCAGACCTCAGTCGCGCCGCGCTCCCAGGCCTCCTCGCAGCGGCGCACGATCTCCTCATGCGGCACGAGGTACGGCGCGCCGCGCAGGTTCGCCGCCAGCTTTCCCTTCGAGAAGGCACAGAACCCGCAGCGGAAGTAACAGACGTTCGTGTACTGGATGTTGCGCGTGACGACGTACGTCACCTCGTCACCGCAGACCTCGCGCCTAAGCTGGTCGGCGGCAGCAAAGACCCGGTCGCGCTCGCGCCCCCGAGCACGAAACAGGCGCACGATTTCCGCCTCGCCGAGCTCTGCACGGGTGTCGATCGGCAGAGCGTCGCGTGGGACGAACGGGATTCCCGCGTCCTCGCCGGGCGACCACCGGTCCTCGCGCGCGAGCCCGAGCGAATCGGACGCGCGCAGAACCGACGGCAGCACGTTCGGGTCGATCCACTCGGCCGAGATCCACTCGGGATAGACGGGAAGCCGAGGGGCGAGCTCGAGGTCGCGGCTCTCCGTGCCGGCTCGGAGCAGTTCGAGCTGGGGCCAGGGAGCCTCCGGGTTGACGTGGTCGATCGTCACCGGCGAGACGCCTCCCCAGTCGTCGATCCCCGCGTCGAGCAGTCGAGGGAAGTCCGTGTACGAGAGGTTCGGAGGTGCTTGCAGATGGGCTTGCGGGCCGAGCACGATCCGCGCGACCGCGATCGTCCAGAGGAGCTCGTCGAGCGCAGGCTCGGGAGACTCGGCCATCCGCGTTCCCGGCTTCGCCCGGAAGTTCTGGACGATCACCTCTTGCACGTGCCCGTAGGTGTCGGCGAGCTCGCGAATCGCGAGCAGCGCGTCGATGCGCTCTTCGCGCGACTCGCCGATGCCGATGAGCAGGCCCGTCGTGAACGGGACTTGCTCCTCCCCGGCCGCCACGATCGTCTCGAGCCTGCGGGCCGGGAGCTTGTCCGGAGAGCCGAAGTGTGGACCTCCGCGCGCTGAAAGATGCTCCGAGGTCGTCTCGAGCATCAGGCCGAGCGAGACGCTCACGCGCCGCAGCTCCCGCACGTCCTCGCGCGTCATGACGCCCGGGTTGAGATGCGGCAGGAGGCCCGTCTCGGCCAACACCGCCTCGGCTGCACGGGCCAGGTATTCGATGGTGGTGCCGCAGCCGAGAGCGGCCAGCTCGTCGCGAGCCGCGCGGTAGCGCAGCTCCGGCTTGTCCCCGAGGGTGAAGAGGGCTTCGCGGCAGCCGGCAGCCGCGCCCGCACGCGCGATCTCGAGGACTTCCTCAATCGTCAGGTAAGCCCGCTCGCCGCGGCGCGGCGGTTGCGCAAACGTGCAGTAGTGACACACGTCGCGACAGAGCTTCGTGAGCGGGATGAAGACCTTCGGCGAGCAGGTGACGAGCCGGCCGTGCCCTTCGGCCCGTAGCGCCCGCGCCTCCGCACACAGCTCGTCGAGCGGACGGCCGAGGAGCTCCATGCCGGGAGCTTACGTCCAGGCCCGCAGACTACGAAGCTCAGAGGAAATCGATGGAGGCGACGCCGAGCGCCGCCGCCAGGACCACTGCCGCAGCCCCGGCTCCTGCCATCGACCAGCGCCTGGTGCGCGTTCCCGGCGCGGCCAGGACCGCTGCACCGGCGAGGCCGAGCGTCATTCCGGAAAACGTTTCGACCGCCTGGAATGCGACTCCGAGCGCGAGTGAGGCGCCGAGGCCTACACCCGTTCCGTGCAAAGCGATTGTCGCCGCGCCTGCCCCTGCCCCGAAGTTCCCCGGCGTGAGCGGCAGCAGGCCCGCAAGGGCCATTGCGGCAAGCAGAACCACGGCGACCCAGACCGGCCGCGACACACCGAGAGCGAGCGAGATCGCGACCGCGCCGCACACGCGCGTGATCGCCGCGAAGGCAATCCAGCCGAAGATCGTCGCCCCTGCGCGCGGCGACTGCCCGACGCTGCGGAAGATCTGGAGGAGGCTGCCGAGCCGTCCTGCCGTTCTCCGGCTGAGGCGCACGGACACGAGGACCACACACGCCACGACGAGGATCAGCAGCGGAGCCGGCCACAACGGGACGCGACCCACGGATGCGGCCACGACGATGAGCAGCGCAAGCACGAGCGTCCGTGCCGCGGCCACCGAAGCGCCCACGCCGCCCGCCCGCCAGAGACGGTCGTCTCCGGGGAGCGTGCGTGAGAGGAGACCGATCCGAACGGCCCCGCCCAGGTGCGCTGGGGCGACAGAGTTGACGAGCGAGCCGATCGCATAACGCGCGGACACCTGCTTGAAGCACGCCTCACCGCCGCATGCGCGCAGCCCGGTCCGCCAGGCGGCTGCCGAAGCGAGCAGGCCAAGTCCGAAAGCAATCGCTGCGACGACCAGCCATTTTGGCTGGGCATGCGACAGGCTCGCGATGGCACCGTCGAACGTCCCGCGGCCGATCCTGGTCGCTCCGAGAGCGATGCCGGCGATGACGAGGGCTCCGAACCCGACGGCGTAGCTGCGGCGCATCGATCCGAATTGACCGAGCGAAAGCTCGTTCAGGAAGCCGCTGCTGGTTCGCTCGCTCTGCACGCCACAAACGCTATCGGCACGAAATGAGAGCAACGTTAAGAATGCCGGGCCGGTCGCACCCTGCATGCCATCATGGCCCGCGGTGAGAACCTCGCGACGAAGGCGACGGCCGGCCTCGAGCGGGGCGTTGATCCTGTTGTTGGCCCTGTTCGCGGTGGTCGGGGGCCTTGTCTATCGAGACTCGAAGGGGGACCGGGCAAAGCCAGCTGCCGCAGCCAGACTGCCGCCTCCGGTTCACCAAAAGGCCAAGACTCTCCACCGAAGCCTTGCTAGCGTCGGCCCGCTGAACCTCTATGCCCACGATCGCGCGGGCATGATCAGCGCGGTCGCCCGGCGGGATCCGGCCCGCGTCTACGTCCCGAACAGCGCGGGGAACTCGGTCGACGTGATCGACCCGCAGACGTACAAGGTCGTCGGACATTTCGCCGTCGGAGCGCTGCCGCAACACGTGACGCCCTCGCACGACCTGAAGACGCTCTATGTGAACGACGACGTCGGCAACACGCTGACGCCGATCGATGCGCGCACGGGTCGCCCCGGCAAGGCGATCCCCGTCGACGATCCCTACAACCTCTACTTCACGATCGACGGGCGCTACGCGATTGTGGTCGCCGAGCGTCTGCACCGGCTCGATTTCCGCTCGGCACACTCGTTCCGGCTCGTGCGAGCGCTGAGCGTTCCGTGCGCCGGCGTCAACCACATGGACTTCTCTCCCAACGGGCGCTATGTCATCGCAAGCTGCGAGTTCTCCGGCCGTCTCCTGAAGGTCGACGTGCGCCACTTCCGGGTGGTCGCGGTGCGAACACTGCCGCGCCGGTTCTCGGTGCCACAGGACGTGCGCTCGTCGCCGGACGCCAAGGTCTTCTACGTGGCCGATCTCGCAGCCGGCGGAGTGTGGGAGATCGACCCCAAACGGCTGAAGGTGATCGGGTTCATCCATACCGGCGCAGGAGCGCACGGGCTCGTCGTCGGACGGAACGGAAAGGTGCTCTATGTCGCAAATCGCAGCGAGGGAAGCGTGTCGGTGATCTCGTTTCGGTCCCGCAAGGTCATTCACAAGTGGCACATCCCGGGCGGCGGAAGCCCCGATATGGGCGACGTCTCCGCGGACGGCAAAGTCCTCTGGCTCTCGGGCCGGTACAACTCGGAGGTCTATGCAATCAACACGCGCAGCGGGCGGTTGATCGCGCGCATTCCGGTCGGTCCGAGCCCACACGGTCTGTCCGTCTGGCCGCAACCGGGGAGATTTTCACTGGGTCACACTGGAAACATGCGCTGATGACTCCGCGCATCTGGCTTCGCACGGGCGCCGACCTCCTGATGCCTGCAGCAGCGGCGGCGTCCCTCGCGGCGCTGCTCGTCTGGTTCGGCCCACCCGGTACCGACCTGGCCGCGCACGTCTACCAGCGGACGCTCTTTCTCGAGCACGGCTTCGTCCTCTGGAACAACTTCTGGTACGCGGGCCGCTACAGCTTTGTCACCTACAGCGTCCTGTACTACCCGCTGGCCGCGGCGATCGGCATCAAGCTGCTTGCCGTCTTCATCGTTGCCGTCGCGGTCGCCGCCTTTGCAGCTGTCGTGCGACGTGAGTGGGGCGAGGAGGCCAAATGGTCGATCCGCGCTTTCGCGGTCGTGTGGGCGCTACTCGTCGTCTCTGCGGCCTACCCGTTCATGCTCGGAAGCGCGCTCGCGCTCGTCGCTCTCTGGCTCCTGCAACTCGGACGCCGCCCGCTCTTCGCAGGCTTCGCGCTCCTCACCCTCGCCGCCAGCCCGCTCGCCTTCGTGCTCCTGGTGGTGCTCCTGGCCGCAGTCGCGCTCGCTCGTCGCGATCAGCGGGCTCTGCTTCTATGGCCGTCCCTCGCGATCGCGGCGGTGGGGGCGCTCGAGCTCGTGGTCCGCAGAATGTTCCCGGGACGGGGCACCTTCCCCTTCTCGGTTCAGGAGTTCCTCGCCGCCACGGTCTTCTGCGTGCTCGGGATCGGCTTGACGTGGGGAGTCGCGAGCGCACGGCTCCTTCGCTGGACGTACATCGTCTACTTCGCCGCCTGCACTGCGGCGTTTGCGTTCGCCTCGCCGATCGGCGAGAACATCGCGCGGCTTAGATTCGCTGCGGCACCGATCGCGATCCTGACGCTCACGCTCCGCCACTGGCGCCCACGACCCGTCTGCGCGGTCGCGCTCGCACTCGCGCTCTCGTGGAATCTGACGCCGCTCGCCGCCAGCTTCCTCCACAGCGCCGGGGATCCCACCGCGCACGCCGCCTACTGGAAGCCGACGATCTCCTACCTCCAGGGCCACGTGCGCCCCTCGTATCGCGTCGAGGCGGTCGACACTCGAGGTCACTGGCCTGCCGACTTTCTCGCCCGCGCGCGGATCCCGCTCGTGCGCGGCTGGTTCAGGCAGGAGGACTTTCCGCAGAACCGCGTGCTGTACGGGAAGCTCGGACCGTCCGTCTACGTGAACTGGTTGCGCAAGCTCAGCGTTCGCTACGTCGTGCTCACGACTGCGACGCCGGATTACAGCGCACGCGCTGAAGCACGGCTGCTCGAGAGTGGCCGCTCGGGTCTCGCCGTCGTCCACCGGACTGCGACGACGACCGTCTTCGCCGTGCCGTCACCGCGCCCGCTCGTCAGCCCGCCGGCACGCGTGCTCGAGCTCGGCTACACGTCGATCCGCATCGCTGCTCCCGTGGCGGGCACCTACCGGCTGGGCGTCACGTATGCGCCCTACTGGCACACACCCGCGGGTTGCCTGAGCCCCAGCGCCGACGGCATGACGGAGCTGACGGTTCGACATCCCGGCATCGTCTCGCTGCGCTTTGCCGTCACGGCCAGGCGTGCGCTCGCCGCGGTTGTCGGCGACAACTCGGACTGTCGTTGAGGGAGCGCTAGCCGGGTTTTGCGGAGACGAGCGGACCGAAGGTGCGCCACGCGCCCTTCGACCACCGCTGCAGTCGCACCTGCGTGATCGGAAAGCGACTCGTCGGCGTCGTATGGATGACGATGCCCGGCAGCACGAAGGGATTCCCACGTTCGGTCAGATGGGTCGCGGCGTTCATCAAGCTCTGCCGGGTCAGGTTCTTCCCGGCCTTCTTGAGCGTGTTGACGAGCGTGTAGGCCGTCGCCATACCTGCGGTGAAGTAGCCGTCCTTCAGATCGCGCGAGCTGGCTCCGTTGCCGTACTTCCTGAGGATCGACTGGAAGAGCTTGACGCCCTTGTCGTTCGCCCACTGAGGTGAGGCCGGGTCCTTGCCGAAGACGATCGAGATCGATCCGTTCGCCGCCTTTTGCGGGACGATCGCCATCAGGGACGCGGCCGACGAGACGTCGTTGACGAAGATCTGCGGCTTCCAGCCGAGCCGCGACACGGCGTTGAACGCCTGGAGCGAGAACTTGCCGAAGGCGAACACCATCAGCACGTTCGCCTTCGAAGCCTTCAGCTGGGTCACCTGCGGCTGCACATCCGAGGACGTCGGGTCGTAGCCAACGCTCGCGACGATCGACTTCGCCTTCTTGCCGAGGCCGCGCTTCATCCCGGCGAGGAGATCGCGGCCGTAGTCATCGTTCTGGTACAGAACGGCGATCTTCGCCTTCTTGATGTTCTTGACGACATAGCGCCCGTAGATCTCGCCTTCCTCCGAATACGGCGGGATGTATCCGATCGTCCACGGGTACTTCTTGTAGTCCCGGCCGAACGTCGTCGCGCCGGACGACACGTAGAGCTGCGGAACCTTGGCGTCGTTCAGGAGCTTGCGGACTGCGAGGTTGTTGTTCGTCCCGAGCGAGCTGAAGACCGCGAAGACCTGCTCCTGCTGGATCAGGCGAATCGTGTTGTTCACCGCGCGGCCCGGGTCGTACCCATCGTCGAGGTACGTGTACGTGAGCTTGCGTCCGAGCACCCCGCCCTTGTCGTTGACGTACTTGAAGTAGGCGTCGATGCCGCGCGCCACGTTCCCGGCGATTGCGGCCTCTCCACTGAGCGGCACGCTCGAGCCGATGTGGATCTCGTCCGAGGAGACACCGGGCGTCGCGACGGGACGCGCACCGGCAGACGCAACGGCCATGACGGCCACAGCGGCACAAACGACAAAGACCCTCACGCCCACCTGCTCACCTAAGACCGAGTGTATAGCCGAGTTGTTAGCGGCCCAAAGAGCCGTCGCACCAGGCCTCCGACGCCGGTCGGGAGCAGCACCATCACGGCGATCAGCACGATCCCGAACACGACACTCGGGATCCCGGGTTTCTGCGGGTCGAGGCTCAAGGCAGGCAGGTGGTTGAGCCAGCGCGCAACCGTGTCGGCGTGGTTCTGCAAGAAATAGATCAGGGCGGCACCTGCGATCATCCCGAAGAGCGAGTCGAGCCCGCCGACCGCCAGGCCGACGACGAGGTAGACGGAGAGGATGATCGGGAAGACGTCGGGATTGACGTAGGCATTCGCGATCGCGTACAGCGATCCGGCGACGCCGGCATAGAAGGCCGAGATCCCGAACGCGAGCGTCTTGTATCTCCCGAGGCTGATCCCGGAGGACACCGCTGCGACTTCGCTGTCGCGGATCGCCTTGAAGGCACGTCCTGTCTTTCCGCGCACGAGCAGCCAGGCGGCAACCAGCAACACGAGCGCGATCCCCCAGGTCAGGTAGTAGATCCAGTTGTTCGCTGTCGTACTGAGCCCGAATGGCGGCTTCGCCAGGTTGAGGATCTTGCCCGTCGTGCCGCCGAAGAAGTGGTCGAACTCCTTCGGTAGCTGGGGGAACGAGACGGCGATGCCGAAGGTGATCAGCGCCAGATAGAGCCCCGAGAGGCGCAGCGCGGGAAGGCCGACGACAAGACCTGCGATCCCGGCGACGAAGCCTGCGATCGGGATCGTCCAGAGGTCGCGCACCTGGTGTCCGTAGAAGCCGTCCACGCTCAGGATTGCGGTGGTGTAGCCGCCGATCGCCATGAACGCCCCGTTACCGAGCGAGATCTGTCCGCTGAACCCGGTCAGGACCGAGAGCCCCAGCAGGGCGATGAAGTACATCCCGACGATCGCGAGCTCGCGGGCGCGGAAGTCGCTCACGAACCGCGGCAGCAACACGACGACGGCCGCGAGCACGACGAAAGCGGACAGCTCGAGCCAGAGCCTCGTCCTCATACGCGCCGCACCGCCACCTTTCCGAAGAGGCCGCCCGGCCGCACGAGCAGCAGCACGAGGATGAGCAGGAGCGCCGCCGGCAACTTCAGGGTCGACCCGATGAACCCGACGTAGCGGCCGAGCAACGTGATCGTGACGCCGAGGAGGATGCCGCCGACGACTGCGCCGACCGGCGAGTCGAGCCCGCCGAGCACGGCGGCCGCGAATGCGTAGAGCAGGATCGTCTGCATCATGTTCGGGTCGAGGAACACGACGGGTGCGATCATCATTCCCGCGACTGCGCCCAGCACGGTCGCGATCCCCCAGCCGAGCGCGAACATCCAGCTGACGCGCACGCCGACGAGCCGCGACGAATCACGGTTGACGGCCGCAGCGCGCATTCCGAGCCCGAGCTTCGTGAAGCGGAAGAAGAGCGCGAGCAACGCGACGAGCAGAACCGAGACGGCGACGATGCCGATGTCCTGAACGCTGATCGGGACGCCGCCGACGTCGATCGTCCTCGTCGAGAAGGGACCATGGAACTGCTGGTTCGCCCCACCCCAGATCAGGCTCATCAACCCGTTCAGCAGCAGGGCGAGACCGACCGTGATGATCACGATCGTAAGAACTGGGGCGTTCTCGACGGGACGGATCAGGGTCCGCTCGATCACCACGCCGCCGGTGAAGGCGATCGCGAGCACGATCGGGAACGCCTCCCAGAACGTGAGCCCCTGGTTCATCAGGGACCAGGCGATGAAGGTCGTGAAGGTCGCCATCTCGCCTTGCGCGAAGTTGATGACCCGTGTCGAGCGGTAAATGATCACGATCGCAAGCGCGAGCCCGGCGTAGATCGCACCTTCGCGAATGCCCGCCGCGAGCTGCTGCGCGAACTCGGTCCAGGTGAAGGCGGCGATCGGCATCAGTAACCCAGGTACGACTTCCGGACGGACTCGTTTGCCCGCAGCTCATCGCTCGTCCCCTCGACGACCACGGTTCCGACCTCGAGGACGTACGCGCGGGCGGCGTGGGCAAGCACGAGATTGGCGTTCTGCTCGACGACGAGCACGGAGATGCCGTCCTGGACCTTCATGCGTTCGAGCGCCGCGAAGATCTCGTTCACGACGATCGGCGCCAGACCGAGCGAGGGCTCGTCGAGCAGCAGCAGCTTCGGTCGCGCCATCATCGCGCGGCCGAGCGCGAGCATCTGCTGCTCACCGCCGGAAAGGGTCCCGGCCTGCTGGTGACGGCGCTCTTCCAGCCGGGGGAAGAATCCGAAGACACGCCGCGCGTCGTCCTTGATGCCGCCGCGGCGCGTGTACGCACCCAGGCGGAGGTTCTCCCAGACGGTCAGGTCGCTGAACGTTCCCCGGCCTTCAGGCACGTGCGCGATTCCTGCTTTCGCGGTGGCTTCGGTACGGCCCGGTATTGCCTCTCCGCCGAAGACGAGGTCGCCCGTGCGGCGCACGGTTCCCGAGATCGCGCGCAGAGTCGTGGTTTTCCCCGCGCCGTTCGCGCCGAGCACCGCGACGAGCTCGCCGTCGCCGACGGTAAGCGACACACCGTGTAGGGCCTTGACCGGACCGTAGCGCGCCTCGACGTTTCGGAGCTCCAGCAGACTCACGATTCGGCTCCGAGGTATGCCTCGATCACGCCCTTGTCCGCCTGTACCTGCGCCGGTGTCCCCTCAGCGATCTTCCTGCCGAAGTCGAGAACATGCACGCGGTCGGCGACGCTCATCACGAGGCCCATGTGGTGCTCGACGAGCAGGATCGTCAGCTCGAAGTCGTCTCGCATCCGGCGGATGAACTTGCCGAGCTGGTCGACCTCTTCGTGGCTCAGGCCGCCCGCCGGCTCGTCCAGCAGCAGGAGCTGCGGCCCGGACGCAAGCGCGCGCGCCAGCTCCACGCGCTTCTGCGTCCCGAACGGCAGCTCCGACGCCGGCCGGTCGCGGACCGAGTGGAGGTTCACGTAGAAGAGCACGTCGTCGGCCGACTGTTCTCCCTGACGGGCGTGCGCGCCGACGCGCACGTTGTCGATGACGGACATGCCGCGGAAGAGCTCGACGTTCTGGAACGTCCGCGCGATTCCTCGGCGGATCACGCGGTTCGGAGGGGTGCCGAGGAGGCTCTCGCCGTCGAAGCGGACCTCGCCTTCAGTCGGCGTGTAAAGACGGGTGATCACGTTGAACACGGTCGTCTTCCCAGCACCGTTCGGGCCGATCAGCCCCACGATCTCGCCGGCGCCCGCGTCGAACGAGACCTCGTCGAGCGCGACGATGCCTCCGAACTGCATTGAGACGCTCTCGACTTCGAGGAGGGGCAAGGCCCGCCTACCCTAAAGTGCGGCAACGATGCACCCAACCGCTGAGCGATTCCAGGAACGCCTCCGCGAGCTCGGCCTCGACGCCGAGGTGCAGGAGCTCGCGGACTCGACGCGGACGGCGAAGGAGGCGGCAGCCGCGGTCGGCGTCGAGGTCGGCCAGATCGTGAAGTCGCTGGTTTTCGTCGACGATTCCGGCCCTCTGCTCTGCCTGTGCGCCGGGGACCGGCGGGTGGACACGGGCAAGCTCGGGGTGAACGTGCGCCAGGCCGACGGCGACGAGGTGCGAGAAGCGACCGGCTACTCCATCGGCGGCGTTCCACCCGTCGGGCACGACCGGCCGGTTCCCACCGTCGTGGATGCCTCGCTCCGTCGTTTCGCGACGGTGTGGTGCGCCGGCGGCACGCCGCACGCGGTCTTCCCCGTGGCGACCGAAGCGCTGATCGGCGCCATTCCCGGCGCCCAAATCAAAGAGATTTCCTAGCTTCGCAGGTCGAGTGCAGGGTTTTCCCGCCCGGGCGAGTCTCTCTCGTAGAGGGGCGCGCCGACCGCGGTTGTCGACCTGCTAGGAAGTCACAGTCGCGGCTGCGCCCCCTCCTAGAGCTCTTGCCTCCGTCACGGGTGCCCGACAGGCAAAGGCTTCGCAGACGTAAACCGCCGGGCGCCCGTCGACCAGGTCCTTGCCGGCGAGGAGCGGCACCTCGTCACTCGGCCCGAAAGCGACCACCGCGTTCGGATCGAACGACGCCAGCGCGGCCCGTGCCACCTCGGAGTCCGGCGGTCCGACGATCGCGATCTCACGGGGCGGCGAGAAATGGAGATCGAGCGCGTTGAGTGCATGTCCGAATGCGGACGGGGCGCGCGGAAGGAGTGGAGCGACGAACCGGAAGACGCCGACCGCCTGCCGCTCGAGCTCCTGGTCGCCCCAGAGCCGGGAGAGGTGGAGCAGGACGTAGGCGAGCATGGAGTTTCCCGACGGCGTCGGGTGATCGTCGAAGTCCTTCTTCCTCGCGACGAGCTCCTCCCCGTCCCTCGGAGTCAGGAAGAAGCCCCCGTCGGCGGGATCGCCGAAGAGATCGATGGCAAGCATCGCAAGTCGTCGCGATTCTTCGAGCCAGCGCAGCTCTCCGGTTGCGATATGGAGCTCGTACAGGCCGTTCGCAACGTCGGCGTAATCCTCGAGCACGCCCGCGTGCTTCGCCTGGCCTGCACGCCAGCTGCGGTAGAGACGGCCCTTCGCTGTGGAAAGCGGTCCGAGCAGGAACTCGCCGAGCGAGCGGGCCGCGTCCAGGTAGTCGTCACGCCCGAGCCTGCGCCCGGCCTCGGCCAGGGCCGCGAGCGTAAGGCCGTTCCAGGACGCGATCGCCTTGTCGTCACGCAGCGGCTTGCGGCGACGCTCCCTTTCCTCGAACAGCCGTGCGCGCAGCTCGGGATCGAGCGCGCCGCGGATGATGAAACGTCCGTGCTCGAACGGGTGCAACAAGTCGTGCGGGACGCTGTCGTCCTCCGTCCAGGTATAGGTGAGCCCTTCGACGCCGTCCGTGTCGGCGTCCTCGGCGGAGGCGAATCCCCCTTCGTCGAGGGCCAGCTCGCGCAGCATGTAGTCGAGCGTCTCGGTTGCCACCTCGCGGTAGCGGTCGTTGCCCGTCACGAGCCAGCCGTGCAGATACACGGGAACAAGTAGCGCGTTGTCGTACAACATCTTCTCGAAGTGCGGCACGAGCCATTGCCGATCGACGGAGTACCGGTGGAAGCCGCCGCCGACGAGGTCGTACATGCCTCCCGCGGCCATCGCGTCGAGCGTCTTCGTCGCGAGCTCGAGCTCGCCGCGACGGAGCAGGAACTCGAGCACCGAAGCCGGCGGGAACTTCGGCGCCGGTCCGAACCCACCCCACTCGGGATCGAACTGTTCCCGAAGCCCGCGCACGGCGTCCGTCAGCAGAGACGACGTCAGCGGCTCGTGTGATGGCTCAGCTGTGCGGCGGAGCTGCTCCGTGATCGCGCCCGCGTCGCGCTCGATGTCGGAGCGGCGTTCGCGCCACGCGTTGGCGATCGCCTGCAACAGCTGGGGGAAGCTCGGCAGCCCATGTCGCGGCTCGGGTGGGTAGTACGTCCCGCCGAAGAACGGCGCGCCTGCAGGTGTGAGAAAGACGGTCATCGGCCAGCCCCCGTGGCCTGTGAGCGAAACGACGGCGTCCATGTACACCGAGTCGATGTCGGGGCGCTCCTCGCGGTCGACCTTGACCGAAACGAAGTGCTCGTTCATCAATGCCGCGGTCGCCGCGTCTTCGAAGGACTCGTGCTCCATGACATGGCACCAGTGACAGGCCGCGTAGCCGACGGAGAGCAGAATGGGCTTGTCTTCTTCTCGCGCGCGCGCGAGTGCCTCGTCACCCCAGGGATACCAGTCAACCGGGTTGTTCGCATGCTGCAGGAGGTACGGACTTGTCTCGGCGGCGAGCCGGTTCATCCGCTTACACCCAGACGGTCATTGTCGGCGTGCTGCAAAAGGTACGGACTCGTCTCGCCGGCGAGGTGGTTCACACCGGCACCGTAGCTACCTGCGGAAGCGGCGCCAGCCCTCGACGGCGGCCGTGACCGCCGCCGCGATTCCAAACGCCACCAGCAGCGCGAGGATCGGCCGATCCTTGAACAGCATCCCTCCGAAGTAGCCGAGCAGCGCGGCGTAGCACGCCCAAAAAACGGCCGCAATGAAGATGTACGGCACGAACCGGGTCAGCCAAGGCAGGTGAACGAGACCGGCGGTGAAGGTCGTCGCCGTGCGACCGCCGGGAATGAACCGGGCGACAATCAGGACGTAGCTGCCGCGTTCCTCGAGAAAGTTCCGCGCCCACTCGAGTCGGCGTTGCGCCACCTCGCCGCTGAAGAACCGATCCACAATCGGCAGGCCGAGCCAGCGTCCCAGGCAATAACACAGGTTGTCACCGACGAACGCGCCGGCCGCGGCGACCGCGATCACCGCCTCGAGCGACAACTGGCCGCGGGCAGCCTGGATCCCGGTCACGATCACTGCGGTCTCGCTCGGAAAGGCCGGGATGATCGCGTCGCCCACGCAGATCCCGAACAGGATCGGGTAGGTCCAGAGCGACCCAGTCAGCAGGTCGATGAGGTTCTGCAGGAAAGCGAGCGTCACTGACGTTCCTTCCGCAACTCGATCGCCCGCGTGTGCCGGCGAAAGCCGATGCTCTCGTACAGGGCACGCGAACGCTGGTCCTCGTCGCGTCCACCGCCGTACACGATCGCGCTGCGTGCGCCTTCCTCCTGCAGGCGCCTCAACCCGTACCGGCACACCGCGGCCCCGAGACCGCGGCGCCGGTAGTCGGGATGCGTGCCGACCGGCTCGAACTCACCGACGCCGTTCTCCTCGTCGAACCAGCAGAGAACGTAGGCCGCAAAACTCCCATCGGGCGCCTCCACCACGCAGTCGAGATCGGCTCGGTAGGGCCACGCCGACGTGACCTTGCGATAGCCCTCCTCCGTCAGCCGCGATGGTGCCCAGACGGCGCGATGGAGTGCGACGCGTTTGTGGAAGTCGTCCGCGGTGCGAACAGTCCGGAGAGTGAAGCCGTCGGGCACAACCGGGTCGGGAGGCCCACGATCAAGTTCCTGGACGTGGTAGGCGTACCACGAGAGCGGCTCTGAAGCGCCGTAACCGCGCTCTGCGAGAACCGCGAGCCTGTCCGCGTCACTTTCCAGCACAAAGGTCGTGAGCAGACCGGTTCCTCCGGCCTCTGACTCGAACCACTCGAGAACCTCTCGCTCCACTGAGCCGCCCCGGTGCTCGGGATGGACGTCGTAGTCGAGCGCCGCAGGCGGCCAGAGCCAGGCCCAGGCGACGCAACGGTCGCCGTCAAGCCACAGCCGCCGGTTCCAGTCCTCCTCCGCCCCACGGTGCAACCACCACGCGAGGTCGCCGACATGGGTCAGCACCTGAGGGCCTTCGAGCGCCCATAGCTCCTGCTGAAGCGCCTGCATGCGCCGAAGGTCGCCGTCGTTCTCGTATGGTCGCGCGCGTATGGCCAACGGATTTCTGCCGCTCGACGGGGTGCGAGTCGTCGACGTCACGAGCTCGCTGGCGGGCCCCTACTGTACGGAGATCCTGGGCGCGCTCGGCGCAGACGTGGTCAAGGTCGAGCATCCGGACCGAGGCGACGAGGCGCGCGCCTGGGGCCCGCCGTTCTGGGAGGGCTCGAGCGTGATGTTCTACGCAGCGAACCTGAACAAGCGGTCAGTTGCCCTCGATCTCAAGCGCGGGCCTGAGGTGCTGCTCCGTCTCGTCGATACGGCGGACGTCTTTCTCCAGAGCCTGCGGCCCGGAACGGCCACGCGGCTCGGCTTCGGCGCCGAGGAGCTCCGTGCCCGAAATCCGCGCCTCGTCTACTGCGACATCGGCGCGTTCGGACGCGCGGGACCGTTACGCGAGCGTCCGGGGTACGACCCGCTGCTGCAGGCGTTCAGCGGGATCATGAACGTCACCGGGGAGCCGGACCGGCCCGGCGTGCGCGTCGGCGCGTCGATCATCGACCAGGGGACCGGAATGTGGGCAGCGCTCGGCATCGTCGCCGCGCTGCACTCTGGCGGAGGGCACACGGTGGACGTGTCGCTCTTCGAGACGGCGCTGGGGCTCATGCCCTACCAGGTCACCGCATACCTCGCGGGCGGCGCGTTGCCGGGTCGCCATGGGACGGCCTTCCCGCTCATCTCGCCTTACCAGGTGTTCCGGGTCCGGGGCGGTGACGTGATGATCGCGGCGGGAAACGACGGGCTGTTCGCCCGGTTGTGCTCGGCCCTCGACCTGCCGGAGCTCACGGCGGACGCACGCTTCGCTACGAATCCCGATCGGGTCGCGCATCGCGAAGAGCTTGCGGCGCTGCTTCAGGACCGACTGGGCCACCAGCCGTTCGCAGAGCTGCTCGAGCGCCTCGAGGCTGCCGGCGTTCCTGCAGCACCCGTCAACGACGTCGGTGACGCGGCCGACCACGAGCAGACAAAGGCGCTCGGGATGATTCAGCCGACACCCGAGCCGACAGTCGCGCTGCCGCTTTCCATCGACGGCGAGCGCGTCTTGCATCGGAGGCAGCCACCGCGGCTCGGCGAGCACACGGATGAGATCCTCCGCGACCTCGGCTATGACGAAGAGGAGCTCGGCCGGCTGTCCGCGGAGGGTGTGATCCGGCGCGTAGAGTCGACATCATGAGCGACATCCGCGCGCTTCTTCAGCGAACGGCAGAGCTCGCCTCGGACTTCCTCGAGTCGCTCGACGACCGGCCGGTCTTCCCGCACACATCGGTCGACGAGCTCCGCAAGGCGCTCGGCGGGTCGCTGCCGGAGGAGCCCACCGCTCCAGAAGACGTCGTGGAGAGCCTGGTCGCGGCCGCGGATCAGGGAATCGTGGCGATCCCGAGCGGGCGCTACTTCGGCTTCGTCATCGGCGGTGGCCTCCCGGCGGCGCTCGCCGCGGACTGGTTGACCTCCGCGTGGGATCAGAACGCGGGCCTCTACGTCGGCGGCCCGTCGGCGTCCGTCGTCGAGCAGGTGGTACGCGAGTGGGTGTGCGATCTGCTCGGCCTGCCGGAGGACGCGTCGCTCGGTCTCGTCACCGGGAGCCAGATGGGAAACGTCACGGCACTTGCGGCCGCCCGCTTTCGTGTGCTCGAACGTATGGGCTGGGACGTCGGCCGGGACGGCCTCTCCGGAGCACCGCGCGTTCGCGTGCTCGTCGGCGCAGAACGGCACGTCACGATCGACCGTGCGCTTCGCTTGCTCGGCCTCGGCGTGCCCGAGGTCGTGGCTGCCGATGGGCAGGGACGGTTGGACGCCGAGGCTCTGCGCGCGGCGCTGGCGGAACGAGACGGACCGACTATCGTCTGCGCGCAGGCGGGCGAGGTGAACACAGGGGCATTCGATCCCTTCGACCAGATCGCCGATGCGGTTGCTCCGCACGGTGCGTGGCTGCACGTCGACGGTGCGTTCGGTCTCTGGGCGGCTGCGAGCCCGAATCTTCGCCACCTCGTCCACGGCGTCGAGCGCGCGGATTCCTGGATCACGGACGCCCACAAGTGGCTGAACGTCCCCTACGACTCTGCGCTCGTCCTCTGCGCCGATCCGGAAGCGCATCGCGCAGCAATGACGATCAGCGCGTCCTATCTGATCCAGGACGACAGCCGGGCCGTTCGCGACCAGGTGGACTGGGTACCGGAGTTCTCACGTCGCGCGCGCGGCTTCGCGGTCTACGCTGCGCTGCGTTCGCTCGGTCGCAGCGGGCTCGCCGAGCTCGTCGAGCGAACCTGTGCCTGCGCGCGACGCTTCTCAGATGGCATCGTCGAGCTCGACGGGGTCGAGCTCGTCAACGACGTCGTTCTCAACCAGGTCCTGTTCCGGTTCGAGAGCGACGCGCGCACCGAGGAGGTGTTGAAGGCTGTGCAAGAAGCAGGGGACGTCTGGATGAGCGGGACTGTCTGGGACGGCCGGCGCGCGATTCGTGTCTCGGTCTCGAACTGGCAGACGGACGACGACGAGATCGACCTGGCTCTCGAGGCCTTCCGAACGGCGAGTCAGTCGCCGGCCCACGCTCCCGCGCGGTAGACCTGGCCTTCGAGCCGGCGGCCGAGAGCTCTTTCCAACCACTGCGACGTGGCGATGAGCGCGTCGAGGTCGACTCCGGTCTCGACTCCTTCGCCGTCGAAGAGGTAGACGAGATCCTCGGTCGCGATGTTGCCGGTGGCGCGCGGCGCATAAGGGCAGCCGCCCAGACCTCCACAGGATGCGTCGAAGAGCGTTGCGCCGGACTCGAGCGCCGCGACCGCGTTCGCGTAACCGGTGTTGCGGGTGTTGTGCAGGTGGACTCCCGGCGCGCCGGTGCGCTCTACGAGCTCTCGCACTTGCTTCGGGGTCGCGACGCCGATCGTGTCTGCCAGGACGATCTCCGCCGTCGGGAAGCCGGCTGCGATCTCCGCCACGACTCCGGGGTCCACACGTCCTTCGAAAGGACAGCCGAATGCAACGCTGATCGTCAGCGTCACCGGGAGCTCGGACCGGGCGATCACGTTCTCCGCCGCCGCGTGCGCCTCGGCGACCGACTGGTTCGCGTTGCGCTTGCTGAAGCTGTCGGTCGCTGCGAGCGTGAAGTTCACGCGGTCGAGGCCGGAGGCGGTGAGCCGCTCGTAACCCTTCTCGTTCAGCGCGAGGCCGGAGTACTCGGTTCCGTCCCGGCGTTCGATCGCCGCGACGACTTCCTCGGCGCCTGCCATCTGCGGCACCGCGTCGGCCCGCACGAAGCTCGCCGCCTCGACGCGTGGCAGACCCGCGGCAGCGAGCCGGTTGACGAGCTCTGCACGGAACGCGGGCTCGAACGTCTCCGGCTCGTTCTGCAGGCCGTCGCGCGGTCCGACGTCGCAGATCGTGACGGACATGGTCAAGCCGGCCGCTCGAGCTGCCTGAGCCGCTGACCTGCTTCGGCTGCAAGCGCCTGTGCCAGTCGCACGTCTTCGTTGCCGAAGCGACGACCGTCCTGGTCGTAGACCTCGACCAGGCCCCAGACGCCGTCCTCCGCCTCGATCGCAACCATCAGGACGGAGTCGAACCCGAGCTCACGCAGGAGCGTGACCTCGTTCGCGTCCGCGTCCGCGTCTCCGACGAACACCGTGCGGGGCTCCTGCTCCTCGATCACGGCCCGCGTCAGTGGGTAGTCGGAGATCAGGTACCCGTGACCGAGGCGCCGGGGCTCGCCTTCCTGCTGGTACTGGATCAAGTCGACCAGCAGATCGCCGATGACGCGCGAAATCGTGCAGGAGCGCGCACCGACGACGTCGACATACGCCCGCGCCAAAGCGCCAAGGAGGCCGGGGACGGTCTGTTCTGCGCGTAGGCGTCCTGCCGCCGCCGCGAGCTCCGGATGGTCGACGCTCACGCGCCGATCTTACGGACGACTCAGTTGTCGAAGCCCGACGCGTCGACCTTGTCCGGCTCGATCACGACTTTGACGCGTTGCTCCGCCGGGTTCCGCCACGGGTACTCGTCCTTGCCGAGGTACTTCTTCGCGAGCTTGTCGATCTGGGCGTCGGCACCGGACTCCGTGACCTCCGCAGGCCCGCTGACCGCGACCCACTTGTACGTGTTGTTCGGGTCGACGACGAGCAGTGACGCACGCGGATCCTTGTCCAGGTGCTCCGTCTTCGCTCGGCCGCGGGCCGTGTTGAACGAGACCTTGCCGTCGTCGACGTCCACCCAGACGATCGTCGAATGCGGCGAGCCGTCCGCGCGCAATGTCGTCACCGTGCCGACGAACGGGTTCTCGTCCAGGAACGACCGTTGTTTCTCTCCGAGTTTTGCCATCCCTCACCTCCGGTTCTTTTGACCTCCAACGACTGCAATCGTCACCGTCTTCCCCGCTGGCCGCGCTCTTACTCGCCAGGACCGGGAAGGCCCGGAAGTCCGAGTCGTGGCAGCGGAGTTAGTGGCGCTGAGGCACTAAGTCGGCGTCAAGGTCGTCCGGATGGTTGCCGATTCTCTGCCTGTGCGCGGCATTGCCGTTCTTCTCGTCGTCGTCGGCGCTCTCTCGGCGCTCGGCTTCGCTCGGCATGAGCAACGCATCCGCGAGCAGGATCAGCTGGCCTCGATCGCAAGCGACCTCGCCGGCCGCAAGGTCGCCGTCCGCTGCCCTAGCTTTCTGGCGGGACTCGTGGACGTGCACGGTGAGGCGGGTCGGGTTCGGTTCGACGACTCCGGTCGCCCCGCCGACCACACAGACCTTTCACCGGCGACGTGCAAGGCGCTTCGCCATCTCGACCGTATCGACTTCGGCTGCCTCGAGCGCGGCGACTGCGGTCTCTCGCAATTCAGCGCCGGCTGGGCGGCGCACACGCTGGCCCATGAGGCGTTCCATCTGCGCGGTTTCCAGGACGAAGGCGTCACCGAGTGCTACGCGCTGCAGAACACGGCCTACGTCGCGGAGCGGTTGGGCGTGCCGACACGACAGGCCGAGGTGATCCAGGCCTGGCTGTACAACCGGGGCTACCCGAACGAGCCCGCGGAATACCAGTCGTCGCAGTGCCACGACGGAGGCACGTTGGACCTCCGTCCGCAGCAGAGCCGTTTCCCCTAGTTAGTGCACTTCAGTCGGGATGTTCTTGATCTTGCCGGCGATGATGTCGGCGCGGACCTTCATCACCTTCGCGACCTCGGACTTCGGCACCTTTGGGCTGATCTTGCCGAGGCCGACACCGTTGTCCTTGAGGCCGAAGACGATGTTGCCGCCCTTGAACTTGCCGTCGACGACGAGCTTGATCGCATCGAAAACCGCGGTGTCGACACGCTTCACAGCGCTCGTGAGGATGTGTGGGCCGAGGAACGACTGGTCGGCGTCGACGCCGATGCCCCAGACGCGCTTCTCCTTCGCGGCGTCGAGCGCGCCGAGGCCGCAGCCGCCCGCAACCTGGAAGATCACACCCGCGCCCTGCTCGATCTGGTTGAGCGCGATCTGCTTGCACTTCGCGAGATCCGAGAAGTCCTCCGAGTAGCCGTTTAACGTGGTGATCCCCGGATCGGCGGCCTTCGCGCCCGCCTGGTAGCCGGCGATGAAGCGGTCGACCGGCGGCTGCTTCTGGCCACCCACGGAGCCGATCACGTCCTTGCCGGGCCGCCGCTTCTCCTCAAGCCCGGCGAGGTAACCGACGAGATAGCCCGTCTCCTGCTCGCGAAACAGGAGACCCAGGAGATTCGCCGGCTTGTGCGGCTCCTCTTGCTGGTCCACGTCGACGATCGCGAACTTCGACTTAGGGAAGGTCGTCGCGACGGTGTCGATCGCCGTCGCCTCGGTGAAGCCGACGCCGATCGTCAGGTCATAACCCTTGCGCGCGAACGCCGAGAGGTTCGGGACGTAGTCCTGCGTCGACTTCGCCTGAAAGACCTGCTGCTGGATCCCGAGCTCGGACTGTGCCCGCAGCAGCCCGACGTAGGAGAGATGGTTGAAGCCGCGATCGTTCAGGCCGCCGATGTCAGTGACAAGTCCGATGTTCTTGCCGCTCTTGCCGGAGGAGGAGGTCGTGGTGTTGGCGGACGACTTCTTGCCGCTTCCGCCGCAGCCTGCGGCGACGAGCATGATGAGGCCGATCAGTACGAGCGATCTCTTCATTCCGGACCTTTCCGGTAAGGTTTACGACTATGGGGCGAAAACTCTGACGGAGACTAACACGAGGCACCCCATGCCCGCCCACGTGACCCTGGCCGTCGTCCTCCAGGTGCGAGACGGCGAATTGCAAGCGCTCCTGTGGCAGCGGGCGCGCGCTCCGTTCAAGGGGAGTTGGGCACTGCCGGGCGGCTACCTCCACCAGGGCGACACGCTCGAGGAGTCGATCCGCCGGCACCTCGCGGAAAAGGTCGACGTGCGCGAGCTCTCGCACCTCGAGCAGCTCGAGACGCTGAGCGATCCGAAGCGCTCGCCGCAGGAGTGGCAGCTGGCGACGGCCTATCTCGGGCTCGTGCCGAGCAACGCCGACCCCGAGCTCCCCGGCGACACGGACTGGCACCGGGTCGACGGTCTCCCCACCCCCGCGTTCGACCACGACTCGATCGTGCTCGCCGGACGGGAACGTCTGCGGGCGAAGTTGTCGTACACGAACCTGGGCTTCGCGCTCGCGCCCGCGGAGTTCACGATCTCCGAGCTCCGCGACCTCTACGCGGCCGCGCTCGGACACGACGTGTCGGCGACGAATCTCCAGCGAGTCTTGCTCCGACGCGAAGTCCTCGAACAGACCGGCCGCCGGCGGGCGTCGGGCCCGACGGGCGGCCGTCCAGGCTCGCTCTTCCGCTTCCGTACGAGCGAGCTGGAGATCACCGATCAGTTCGCCGTGCTGCGGCCGCCGGGGCCTGCTCGGCTTCCTGTCGCGTAACTCAGGCCGCCGGCTGGTGCTGTCCGTGACCGCGTGCTACGGTCAGTTCGTTCCCGGCGACAAGGAGGTCGAAGAAAATGACGATTGAGCTTGCCTCCGCCCGAAGAGCCACGCGGCTCGTCGGCTAGCCGGCACCTTCTTTCGACTAGCGCGAGTCCCGTGAGCTGAACCACCGCAACGGGCGGTGGTCCTTCGTCGTTTACTCACTCACAAAGGAGACTCGCGTTGTTTCCCCTGGATTCCCTCGGATGGGACGCCGCCTTCGCGGCCGCATTCGACCAACTGCAAGACGACAATCTGTTACCTGCCCGCGTCGCCGCGCAGCATCGCGGTGAATACGTCCTCTTCGCGGAAGAGGGCGAGCTGCGCGCCCGAGCGGCCGGCCGCATGTTCCACGACCACGAGGTCGGCGGACAGCTCCCCGCTGTCGGCGACTGGGTGGGAGTGACTCCGCCTGCGACGATCACGGCGATCCTCGAGCGGCGGAGCGCGTTCATCCGCAAGACCGCAGGCAAGGACTCGACCGAACAGGTGCTGGCGGCGAACGTCGACACCGCTTTCCTCCTCGCAGGGCTCGACGACGACTTCAGCCTGCGACGGCTCGAGCGTTACATCACCAGTGCCTGGGAGAGCGGCGCCGCACCGATCGTCGTCCTGACGAAAGCCGACCTCTGCCCGGACGTCGCGGACGCCGTGCTGGCGGTGGAATCCGTCGCGATCGGCGTGCCCGTCCATCCCATCTCGAACGTGTCGGGCGAAGGGCTCGATGCGCTCGAGGACTACGTTCAACCTGGTCGAACCGTCGTGCTACTCGGCTCGTCCGGTGTCGGCAAGTCGACGCTGCTCAACCGGCTGGCGGGAGAAGAGGTCATGCGCACGCGTGCCGTTGCGGCCGACGGCACCGGACGTCACACGACGACGCACCGCGAGCTCTTCCAGCTGCGCGGCGGCGGCCTCGTCGTCGACACGCCCGGCCTGCGCGAGCTCCAGTTCTGGGAGGGCGACGTCAGTGCAGCCTTCGAGGACATCGAAGCCCTCGGGACGACGTGCCGCTTCCGCGACTGCGCGCACGCAAGCGAGCCCGGGTGTGCCGTCCTCGAAGCAGTCGACGACGGCTCGCTCGAGCTCGACCGGCTTCGCTCGTGGCGCAAACTGCAGCGAGAGCTCGAAACGATCGCCGCACGCACCGACCATCGACTTCGAATCGCACGCAAGAAGCGTTGGAAGGAAATGGCGTCAGTCACGCGGCAAAAGAGCCGCCGGTGAAAGAGGGCTAGGCGACTTCGCAGCCGAGAACTTGCAGTGCGACGAGCGAGCTCTCGACGAAGCTCCGTGCTTCCTGTGCGGAGCCGAACACATATGGGCCGGCGCTTCGCGGTTCGACCTCGAGCTGGTCGACCGCATAGACGTCCGCGGCAACGACCCACTCCGACCCGTAGTCCGCGCAGCTCAGCCGCACGACGGGCTTGCCGTCCTTGCTCGCCGAAGAGACGAGCTCACGGACGGCGGCAAGAGCGAAGTTCATGCGCTGTTTCGTCCCAGGACGTCGACCGAGACGACCTGGCGGCCGTCGATCGTCGCGTCACCGATCGCAACTGTGCCGCCGGCTTCGGCCTCGTCGATGACGCGCATGCCGACTTCCTTGGCGTACTCGAAATCGGTCGCCTCGGCGACTAGCAGCGTTGCACCGCTCGCGAGCGTCACCTCGACGCGGTAGATCGTGGTGGGGACCGCCACCGGCTCGGGCGCCTGCGGTGTCTTCGCCTCGGCCAGAGCCATCTGCGTGATCATCCCCTGAGGCTCGTGTGCGCGCTGGATCGCGTCCTTGATGTCGGAGCGCGCCGCGGTCACGAGCCGGATCGGCCCGTGCAGCGCCTCCCGCAGTCGAGTGAGATGCGCTGCGTTGTCCGCATCGGGGACCGCGACGATCGTGCAGTCGCCTTCACGCCAGAGCGGCAGTGCGCAATACATCTGCTGGACCGAGCGCGGCAGAAGGTGGACGACCTCGAGGTCGATCGGAACCTCGGTGAGGTCGACGAACTCCTGTCCGTGCTGAGCCGCGAGCAGGCGCGTGAGGTCT
>Ga0207708_10000779_pt1 | contig 24028 bp, 25 predicted proteins | sample KBSK5101metaG_FD_184340 | JGI IMG/M metagenome (GOLD analysis project Ga0207708, IMG submission 184340) | Corn, switchgrass and miscanthus rhizosphere microbial communities from Kellogg Biological Station, Michigan, USA - KBS K5-10-1 metaG... | ecosystem: Host-associated > Plants > Roots >...
CGCTCGATCAGCACGTGCAGCGAGCCGGTGGCCAGCATGCTGACGATCAGCACGCCGGCGATGCCGAGGATGATCACGATCACCGACGAGCCGGCGCTGATCCCGAGCCAGGTCCACATCGACACGGCGACGAACGAGCCGAGCATGAACACGTCGCCGTGGGCGAAGTTGATCAGCTCGATGATCCCGTAGACCAGCGTGTAGCCGAGGGCGATGAGCGCCCAGATCGTGCCGTTCGAGATCCCGGTCTTGACGTCGTCGAGCGTCTCGGTCGGGTCCTGGAACGCATAGAAGAGGACCCAGGCGGCCAGGCCGATCCAGAGGATGTTCTGCCACACGGCCGAAACGACCCGCCGGAACACGGGTGGCTTCGGTTGCGGTACCGCTGCTGCCTCCAAACGATCTCCTCCGCTCGGCGGGGCGGCTTGTCGGGTGCTGAGTCTAAGGGCCGGGGGACGGCCTTGTTGCCGTTCCCCCGGCCCTAACGACTACTTCGAGTGCGTCAGCTGGCGTTCTGGGCCTTGATGACCTTGTCGAACGTCAGCTTTCCGTTCTTGATCGTGTTTCCGCCGTAATCGGTGATCGTCGTGTCACCGTCGGCGTCGATCGAGTACGTCCCGAGCACCGACTGCTTGTTCTTGATCGCGAAGAACCCCTTGATCACGTCCGCGCGGCAGTTGCCCTTGTCGCCGGCGTTCTTGATCGCCTGCAGCGCCGCGTTCATGGCCTCGTAGCCGTAGATCGCGTACGGCTCCGGGTCGTGCCCGTAGGTCGACTTGAAGTCCGCGAAGAACGTCTTCGCGGCGGGCGGGTACAGCTGCTCCGGCAGCGTCGGGTTGGTGATGTAGGTATCCGGCATCGTCGCCGCCGGGATCTTGCTCGAGAACGAGGTCTCGGCAACGCCGTCGGGGCCGAAGCCCTTGATGTTGGGGTTGGCGGCGAAGATGTCGCCCCACAACTGGACGGCGTTGTTCGCGGTGATTCCGCCGAAGAAGAAGGCGTCGGCTCCGGCCGACTTCATCTTCTGCGCCAGCGAGCGGTAGTTGGCCGCCTTGGGGTCGATCCCCTCGTCGCCCAGCACCTGGATGCCGGCCTTCTTGGCGTCCGCGGCGACTCCGTCGCCCACGCCCTTGCCGTAGACCTCCTTGTCGTCCAGCACGTAGAGCTTCTTCACTCCGAGGCTCTTCATGTAGGACACCTGGGCGGCCGACTGGATGTTGTCCGCCGGGACGACGCGCCCGTAGGTGCGCTTGCCGGTCGGGTAGTACTTGGCCGGCTCGGCCGGGTCGGCCGACTTCTTGGTCAGGCCCACCGCGGTGTTCGACGGGCTGATCTGCAGGATCCCCGAACGGTTGAGGATCGGCAGCGAGACCGCCGTCGCGCCCGAGTTGAACTCGCCCAGGTAGAGAATCGTGTTCTGGTTCTGCGCCGCCGTACGGGCGTTGGACGAGACCTGGCCGGCCTCCCACTTGCCCTCGGCCGGCGTCGCGTCGTCAAGCGACACGTACTTGATGTTGTACTTGCCGACCTTGTTGCCCGCCTTCTGGAGCGCGAGCTTCTCGCCGTCGACAACGTCCTGGGACTGGGGCTTGTCGGTCGGGTCGAACGGAAGGCTCGAATAGATCGTCAGCGTGTTCCCTGACACGCACGAGCCACCGCCACTGCTACTGCTACTGCTCGAGCCGCAGGCGGAGATCAACAACGCCACGGCGCCGAGCAGGCTCGCACTGAATGCGAACCGACGTACTCTCAAGGTTCCCTCCTCAGAAAGGGTGTTGAAGCACAGCTCACCTGCACCGGCGGCGATTCTATGCGCACGGCTGGAGCGACCGCCAGCACCGTTAATCGCCGTTCAACCTTGGCGACGGCCCGGCAAATGGGGCATCAGGCCCCGCACCACCTGGGTCAGCAGCACGATCACCAGCGTGATCAGGAACGCGTCGAAGGCCTTGAGGCCGATGGCCCAGAGGATGATCCAGAGGACGAGACCGGCGGCGGTTGCGGCGACGAGGCCCATGCGGAGGCGGGAGTCTAATCCCCCAGTCCCGCGGCCAGGCCCCGGACCAGTGCGCCCACCGCGGCGGGCGGATCAGCGGCCTCCGTGGCCTCGCGGACCAGGCGCGAGCCGACGATGACGCCGTCGGCGCCCATCGCGGCCGCCTCGCGGGCCTGCGCGGGCGTCCCGATGCCGAAGCCGACCGCCACCGGCACTTCGGTCGCGGCCTTGGCCCGGTGAAGCAGCGCGGGCAGGCCGGCCGGGAGGTCCTTGCGCTCGCCCGTGATTCCGGTGAGCGAGACGGTGTAGAGGAAGCCGCGCGCCTGGGCGCCGATGTGGCGCAGGCGATCGTCGGTCGTGGTCGGCGCAGCGAGCGGGATCAGCGCCACCCCGGCCGCGTCGCACGCGGCGAGCACGCCGTCGGCCTCCTCACTGGGCAGGTCGGGCACGATGAGCCCGTCGATGCCGCCGTCGCGCAGGCGCGTCGCGAAGGCGTCGGCGCCGTGGCGCAGCACGAGGTTGGCGTAGACCATGAGCGCCACCGGCACCCGCCGCGCCAGCGCGCGGCCGACCTCGAGCACACCGTCGACGGTCGCCCCGGCGCGCAGCGCCGCGGTCGCCGCCGCGTGGATGGACGGCCCGTCGGCCAGCGGGTCGGAGAACGGCACGCCGAGCTCGATGAGGTCGGCGCCGGCGTCGACGTAGGCCTCGCCGATCCGGCGCGAGGTGTCGAGGTCCGGGAAGCCGCCCATCAGGTAGGGCATGAGCGCCGCCCGCTTGCCGTTGGCCGCGAACGCGGCCGCGATGCGCTCGCTCATCCGGCGGCCAGGACCTCGGCGAGGTCCTTGTCGCCGCGCCCCGAGAGGCAGACGAGCTGCAGCGCGTCGGGGTCGACGGGCGGGTTGGCCAGCAGCCAGGCGATCGCGTGCGCGCTCTCGAGCGCGGGGATGATCCCCTCCAGGCGCGCCATGGCGCGGAAGGCGCTGAGCGCGTCGACGTCGGTGACCGCCTCGAACCGCACCCGCCCGGCGTCGCGCAACGCGGCCAGCTGCGGGCCGGTGCCGGGGTAGTCGAGGCCGGCCGAGATCGAGTGCGCCTCGAGGATCTGGCCGTCGGCGTCCTGCAGGACGGCGGACATGGCACCGTGCAGCACGCCGGCGCGTCCGCCCACGGTCAGCGGCGCGCCGTGGCGGCCGGTCTCGATGCCGTCACCCGCGGCCTCGACGCCGACGAGCTCGACCTGGTCGTCGTCCAGAAACGCGGTGAAGGTGCCGATGGCGTTCGAGCCACCGCCGACGCAGGCCACGACGCGGGCGGGCAGGCGCTCGGCCTGCTCCAACACCTGGACGCGCGCCTCGTCGCCGATGACCCGCTGGAGGTCGCGCACCAGCGACGGATAGGGCGCCGGGCCGACGGCCGAGCCGATGACGTAGTGGGTGCTCCCGGCGTTGGCCACCCAGTCGCGGATCGCCGCAGACGTGGCCTCCTTGAGCGTGCGCGTGCCCGCGTCGACGGGGACGACGGTGGCGCCAAGCAGGCCCATGCGCTCGACGTTGGGCTGCTGGCGGCGCATGTCCTCGGTGCCCATGTAGACCTGGCACTCGACGTCCAGCAGCGCGCACGCGGTGGCGGTGGCGACGCCGTGCTGGCCCGCGCCCGTCTCAGCGATCACGCGCGTCTTGCCCATGCGGCGCGCGAGCAGCGACTGCCCGAGGGCGTTGTTGAGCTTGTGCGCCCCGGTGTGCAGGAGGTCCTCGCGCTTCAGGAACACCGGCGCCCCGATGGTCTCGGACAGGCGGCGGGCGCGGTACAGCGGCGTCGGGCGCCCAGCGAAGTCGCGCAGCAGCCCGGCGAGGGCCTCGCGGAAGGCCGGGTCCTCGCGCGCGGCCAGCCAGCCCTGCTCGAGCTCGGCCAGCGCCGGCATCAGCGTCTCGGGGACGTACTGGCCCCCGTAGGGCCCGAAGCGGTGCTCGATCGTTGTCATGCCGCGACCGAGGCCGCGGCGGCCGCCGCGAAGAAGGCCTCGAGCTTGGCCGGGTCCTTGACCCCGGGCTCGGACTCGGTGCCGCTGGCGGTGTCGACGGCGTAGGGCCGCAGCGCGCGGATCGCGTCGGCCACGTTGTCGGGGTTCAGGCCCCCGGAGGCGATCACCGGCACGCCGCCGGTGAGCTCGTCGATCAGCGCCCAGTCCCACGTCGCGCCGGTGCCGCCGGGGGCGACGGCCGAGCCGGAGTCGAGCAGGTGGAAGTCGGTGTGGAAGGAACGCAGCCCGCGCAGGTCGGCCTGGGTGCGCACCTTGACCGCCTTGATCACCTTGCAACCGGTGCGCCGGGCGACCTCGGCGCAGTAGCTCGGCCCCTCGTCGCCGTGGAGCTGGACCAGCGTGAGCCCGAGCTCGTCGGCGGCACGGGCGACGGTGTCCAGCGACGCGTCGACGAACACGCCGGCCAGCTCGGTGCGGCGGCGCAGGGCCGCGCTGATGCGCGCCGCCTCGTCCCGCGCACAGCGGCGCGGCGAGCCCGGCCACAACACCATCCCGAGCGCCCACGCGCCGAGGTCGGCGGCGCGCTGGGCGTCGGAGACGTTCGTCACGCCGCAGATCTTGACCCGTGCCACGACCCCATCGTAGGGGCCGGATGGCTACGGGATCTGCGGGGAGCCCTGGCCGCCGTTCTCGTCGCTGGCCAGCACGGTGGGCGGCGAGCCCAGGGTGACCTGGACGTCCTTGGTCTGGCCGCCGTGCAGGATGGTCAGGGTGACCTTGTCGCCCGGCTTCTTGCCGCTCACGGCCGAGCGCAGCTGCTCGATGCCGTTGACGTCCTTGCCGTCGACCTTGGTGATGACGTCGCCGCCGCCGGTGGGGTCGCCGTTGCTGGACTGGGCGGGCTGGATCCCGGCCTTGTCGGCGCCGCTGTTCGGGTCGACCGAGGTCACGATCACGCCCTGCTTGACCGCGAGGTTCATCGAGGGCTTGACGGTCGCGCCGGTGATGCCGAGGTAGCCGCGCTCGATGTTGCCCTTCTGGAGCTGGGGCAGCGCCTTCTTGGCCGTGTTGATCGGGATGGCGAAGCCGATGCCGACGTTGCCGTCGCCGTTGCCGCCGGTCTCGATCTGGGAGTTGATGCCGATGACGCGGCCGGCGGCGTCGAGCAGCGGGCCGCCCGAGTTGCCGGGGTTGATGGCGGCGTCGGTCTGGATGACGTTGTTGATGGCAAAGCCGTTGGGGGCCTGGATCTTGCGCTGCAGGGCCGAGACGACGCCGGTGGTCAGCGTGCGGTCGAGGCCGAACGGGTTGCCGATGGCGATGGTCGGGTCACCGACCTGCACCGAGCGCGCGTCGCCGAGGGCCAGCGGCTTGAGGTCGAGGCCCGACGCGTTGACCTTGATCAGCGCCAGGTCATCCGAGACGTCGCGACCGACCACCTGGGCGGGCACGGACTCCTTGTTCCCGAACGAGACGGTGATCTTGGTGGCGTCCGCGACCACGTGGGCGTTGGTGAGGATCGAGCCGTTCTTGTCGATCACGAAGCCCGAGCCCGTGGCCGTGCCCTGCTGGGCCATCGGGCCGGCGCCGAACGGGGACTGGGTCTGCTGGACGATGTTGGCCCGGACGAAGGCGACGCCGGGGGCGTCGCGCTTGTAGATGTCGCGGGCGGTGAGGCCGCGCGTGCTGCCCTCTTGCACGGGCTCGGACAGCGGTGCCTGCTGGACCACGGTCTTCGTGGAGTTGGACCCGACGGCGCCGAAGGCGACGAGGAGGACGGCGACGATGGCTCCGCCGAGGAGGGCAGACACGAAGGCGAGGAACGGCGCGCGCTTGGGAGAGGTCATCGCGGCGCAGTGTGGGCGCGCCCCATCAACCCCGGTTAAGAACCGTCGCTGCTCGAGGTTAAGCCTCGGGGAGGCCCGTCAGCGCGCGGCAGGCCGCCTCGACGTCCTCGGCGCGCAGCAGCGTCTCGCCCACCAGCACGGCGTCCACGCCGACCTCGTCGAGCTCGTCGAGCTGCTCGCGGGTCGAGTAGCCGGACTCCGAGACCACGGTCTTGCCGGCGGGCACGTGGGCCAGCAGCTCCAGCGTGGTCTCGAGGTCGACCTCGAGGTCGGCGAGGTTGCGGTTGTTGATGCCGATGACGTCGGCGTCGATCTCCAGCGCCTGGTCGAGCTCGCGCTCGGAGTGCACCTCGACCAGCACGTCGAGGTCGAGGCCCCGCGCCTCGATGTAGAGGCGCTCGAGGTCGTGGCGGCCCAGCGCCGCGACGATCAGCAGCATCGCGTCGGCGCCCACGGCCGCGGTCTCGTAGACCTGGTAGGGGTCGACGACGAAGTCCTTGCGCAGGATGGGCAGGCTGGACGCGGCGCGCGCCTCGCGCACGTCGTCCAGCGACCCGGAGAAGTGGTGGTTTTCGGTGAGCACGGACAGCGCCGCGGCGCCCGCGCGCTCGTAGGCGGAGACGACCTCGCGCACCCCGTCGCCCTCCCGCAGCAGGCCGGCCGAGGGCGAGCGGCGCTTGTACTCGGCGATCAGCGACAGCCGGGGCCCGATCAGGGCCTCGGAGAACGGGCGGTCCTCCCGGCCCTGGATGGCCTGCTCAAGCTCGGCAAGGGGCACCTCGCGCCGGCGCTGGGCGACGTCGTGGCGGGTGGCGTCGACGATGCGGTCCAGCACGCTCATCGACTTCGCGTCAGCTCCACGAAGGCGTCCAGCGTGCGCTGCGCCGCCCCGGAGTCCACCGCTTCGGCGGCGACCTGCACCCCCTCGGCCAGCGTCTCGGCCCGCCCGCCGGCGTAGATGGCGGCGCCGCCGTTGAGCAGGGCGAGGTCGCGCTCGGCGCCGGGCTCGCCCGCGAAGATGCGCCGCGTGACCTGCGCGTTGTGCGCGGGTGGGCCGCCGCTGATCGCGTCGGGTGCGGAGACGCTCAGGCCGACGTCATCGGGCGCCACCTCGTAGCGCCTGACCTGACCCCCCGACACCTCGACCACCCGGGTGGATGCCGCCGTGCTCATCTCGTCCAGACCGTCGTGGCTGGACACTACCAATGCCCTCTGCGCCCCCAGGCGCGCCAACGCTCCCGCCATCACGTCAAGGTACCGGGGGTCGGAGACGCCGATGAGTTGCCGCGTGGCGCCGGCCGGGTTGGTCAGCGGACCGAGGAAGTTGAAGATCGTGCGCACCGCCAGCTCCTTGCGCACCGGGATCACGAACCGCGTCGCCTGGTGGTGGGCGGGGGCGAACATGAACCCGAAGCCCACCTCGCGGATGCAGTGCGCCACCGCGTCGGGCTCGAGGTCGATGCGGGCACCCAGCGCCTCGAGCAGGTCGGCCGACCCGGACAGGCCGGTGGCCGACCGGTTGCCGTGCTTGGCCACGCTGCAGCCCGCCGCCGCCGCGATCAGCGCCGCCGTGGTGGAGACGTTGAAGGTCGGGCGGCCGCCGCCGGTGCCGGCGGTGTCGAGCAGGTCGTCGCGGCCGACGTCGACCGGCGTGGCCAGCTCGCGCATGGTGCGCGCCAGGCCCTCGAGCTCCTCCTCGGTCTCCCCCTTGGTCCGCAGGCCGACGAGGAAGCCGGCGATCTCCACCTCGGAGGCGTCGCCGGCCATGATCTCGCGCAGCACGGCCGCCGCCTCGTCGGCGGTCAGGTCGCGGCCCGAGGCCAGCGCGTCGATCGCCTCAGTGAGCGTCGGGTTGGGCAAGGAAGTTCTCGAGCAGCTGCTTGCCGGCGTCGGTCAATACCGACTCCGGGTGGAACTGGACGCCCTCGGCGGGCAGGCGGCGGTGCCGCACGCCCATGAGCACGCCGCCGCCGCTGGCGGTGGGCTCGAGGACGTCGGGGAGCGAGTCGGCGTCGACGACGAGCGAGTGGTAGCGCCCGACGGTCAGGGGCCGGGGCAGCCCGGCGAAGATCGTGCGGCCGTCGTGCTCGATCTCGGTCGTCTTGCCGTGCACCGGCTCGTGGCGCATGACCGTGGCGCCGAAGGCCTGGGCCATGGCCTGGTGGCCCAGGCACACGCCCAGCGTGGGCACGCCGGCCTCGGGGAAGCGCCGGGTGACGGCCAGGCTGATGCCGGCGTCGTCGGGCGTGCACGGGCCGGGCGAGACCACGGCGCGGTCATAAGCGCGCTCGATCAGGCGGTCGGGGTCGGCCTGGTCGTTGCGGAAGACCTCGACCTCGGCGCCGAGCTCGCCCAGGTACTGGACGAGGTTGTAGGCGAAGGAGTCGTAGTTGTCGACGACGAGGACGCGCATCAGGCCCAGTCGCGCTGCTCCACCGCCAGCTCGATGGCCTTGAGCACGCCGCGAGCCTTGGCCACCGACTCCTCGTACTCGTAGTCGGGCTTGGCGTCGGCGACCGTGCCGCCGCCGGCCTGCACGTGGGCCACGCCGTCCTTGACCACCACGGTGCGGATGTGGATGCAGGTGTCGAGGTCGCCGCCGTAGGAGAGCCAGCCGATGGCGCCGCCGTAGCCGCCGCGCTTGACCGGCTCGAGCTCGTCGATGATCTGCATCGCGCGTACCTTGGGCGCGCCGCTCAGCGTGCCCGCGGGCAGGGTCGCGCGCAGGGCGTCCATCGCGCCGACATCCTCGCGCAGGCGGCCGGAGACGCTGGAGACGATGTGCATGACGTGCGAATAGATCTCGACGGTCATGAAGCTGTCGACTTTGACCGTCCCGAACTCGCAGACGCGGCCGAGGTCGTTGCGGCCGAGGTCGACGAGCATCACGTGCTCGGCCCGCTCCTTCTCGTCGGCGAGCAGCTCCTCGGCGATGCGGCGGTCGGCCTCGGCGTCGTCGCCGCGGGGCCGCGTACCCGCGATCGGCCGCGTGGAGACCTCGCGGCCGGCGACGGTCAGGAGCGGCTCGGGGCTGGCGCCGGCGATCTGGAAGTCCTCGAAGTCGAGGAAGTACATGTACGGCGACGGGTTGACCGCGCGCAGGCCGCGGTAGATCGAGAACGCGTCCACCGGGACCGGCGCCGACCAGCGCTGTGACGGCACGACCTGGAAGCAGTCGCCGGCGAAGACGTACTCGATGATGCGCGAGACCATGCCCTCGAACTGCTCGCGGGGCATGTTGGGCGTGAACGTCGGCATCGTGCGCGAGCCGGCGTCGGGGCGCTTGGGCACCGGACCGTTCAGGCGCTCGCGCACGTGCGCGATGGTGTCGCGGGCGTCATCGCCGTGGGCGAGCACGGTGACCGTGTGCTTGAGGTGGTCGAAGACGACGAGCGCGTCGGAGAGCATCAGCGCCATGTCGGGCAGGCCGAGGACGTCGGGGTTGGGCTCCCCCAGCGGCTCGACCGTGCGCACCAGGTCAAAGCCGAAGTAGCCCACGGCGCCGCCGGTGAAGGGCGGGGCGTCGGCGCCGGTCAGCGGCTGCTGGGCGTGGCGGGCGACCTCGGCCGCAGCGAGCGCGTAGGGGTCGCCGCCGTCCTCGAGCGACCAGCGCACGACCTTGTGCGGACGGAAGCCGATGAACGACCAGCGCCCGACGCGGGTGCCCTGCTCGGCCGACTCGAGCAGGAAGGCCGGGCCGGCCTCGCGCAGCTTCAGGAAGGCGGAGACCGGGGTCTCGCAGTCGTCGATGAAGCGCTCGGTGACCGGGACGAGCGTGCGCTCAGCGGCGACGGGCATTGAGCACCTCCTCGGCCTCGGCGAGGGTGAGGCCGCGGCTGCGCAGGAGCACGTCGAGGTGGTAGAGGACGTCGGCGGCCTCCTCGGCCACACGCTCGTCGGACTCGCCCGCGGCCGCGCGCGCCACCTCGTCGGCCTCCTCGCGCACCTTGTCTCCGATCAAGGGCGGGTCGGCCAGCAGCGTCGTCGTGTACGAGCCCTCGGGGCGCTCGCGGTCGCGCTGCGCGAGGACGCGCTCGAGCGCGGGGAGCGCCTCGTGCGGCGCCGCCGTCGCGGTGTCGCCGTTGTGGAAGCAGGTGCGCTCGCCGGTGTGGCAGGCGGGGCCGGCCGGCTCGACCAGCGCGAGCAGCGCGTCGCCATCGCAGTCTCGGCGCAGGGCCTTCAGGCGCTGGGTGTTGCCCGACGTCGCGCCCTTGTGCCAGAGCTCGTCGCGCGAGCGGCTCCAGAAGTGCATCTCGCCGGTCTCGCGCGTCCTGCTCAGCGCCTCCGCGTTCATGTACGCGAGCGTGAGGACCTCACCCGTGCGCCAGTCCTGGACGATGCAGGGAACGAGCCCGCGCTCGTCGTAGCTGATCTCGTCGTCGGTCACTCGGCTGGACGGTACACAGTCACCACCGCTGCTCCGCCCAGCCCGATGTTGTGCTGGATGCCGGTGGTCGCGCCCTCGACCTGGCGCGCGTCGGCGGTGCCGCGTAGCTGCCAGGTCAGCTCGCTGCACTGGGCCAGTCCGGTCGCGCCCAGCGGGTGGCCCTTGGAGATCAGCCCGCCGGACGGGTTGACCACCCAGCGCCCGCCGTAGGTGGTGTCCTCGGCGTCGACGAGCTCGTGGCCGTGGCCCTCCTCGGCGAGGCCGAGCGCCTCGTAGGTGATGAGCTCGTTGGCCGAGAAGCAGTCGTGCAGCTCGACGACCTGGGCCTCCTGCGGGCCGGCCTGCGCCTCCTCGTAGGCGCGGTTGGCGGCCTCGCGGCTCATGTCGTAGCCGACGATCTTGATGCAGCTCTCGTCCTCGAACGAGCTGCGCAGGTCGGTGACCATGGCCTGGCCGGCGATCTCGATCGCGCGGTCGCCGAGGCCGTGCTCGTCGACGAAGCGCTCGGACGCGATCACCGCGGCGGCCGATCCGTCCGAGGTGGGCGAGCACTGCAGCTTGGTCAGCGGCTCGTGGATGACCTTGGCCTGCTTGATCTCGTCCAGCGTGTACTCGTCCTGGAACTGGGCGTACGGGTTGTTGACCGAGTGGCGGTGGTTCTTCCAGCCGATCCAGGCGTAGTGGTCGGGGGTCGACCCGTAGCGCTCCATGTGCTCGCGGCCGGCGTTGCCGAACATCTGCGGCGCGGGCGGGCTCGATTCGGGCTCGCGCAGCGCGAACATGGCCAGCGCGTGCTTGTCGATCGGGTTCGTGCGGTCGGTGTACTTCACGCCCAGCGAGCCCCGCTCCATCTTCTCGAAGCCGAGGGCGAGCACGCAGTCGGCCAGGCCGCCCCTGATCGCCTGGCGGGCCATGAACAGGGCGGTGGACCCGGTCGAGCAGTTGTTGTTGACGTTGATGACCGGGATGCCGGTGAGGCCGAGCCCGTACACCCCGCGCTGCCCGCTGGTGCTGTCGCCGTAGCAGTAGCCGACGTAGGCCTGCTCGATCGCGTCGTACGCGATCCCCGCGTCCTCGAGCGCCTTCGTGCCCGCCTCGCGGGCCATGTCGGGGTAGTCCCACTCGCGCCTCCCCGGCTTCTCGAACTTCGTCATCCCGACGCCGACGACGTACGTGCGATTGCTCATGGCTGGGGATTCTGCCGTTTCGTGCGTTTGGGGTGCCGGTTGGCTGGAAAGCCGGGAGTGATGGCCGACAAACGCCCCATCCACGGCATCACCACCAGCCCGCGCGGCAACCCGGCCGTCGAGAAGGTCGACTACGAGCGCGGGCTGGCGAAGCTCGCCCGCATCGTCGGCAACTAGGCCGTCAGGAGAACCCCCACCTGCGCGACGATCGCCGCCGGCTCGACGTCGAGCCGGCGCGCGGTCACGCGTAGCGTCCGGTGCCCGGCGGCCAGCAGCGCGGCGTCGCGCTTGCGGTCGCGCTCGAACGCGGCTCGCGTTCTGTGGGTCGCGAAGCCGTCGAGTTCGACGATCAGCTTCTGCTCGGGCCAGAGGGCGTCGACCTCGTAGCCCTCGACGAGGGTGTTGAGCGTGGGCTTGGGCAGCCCGGCTTGGGTGATCAGCGTCAGGAACCGGCGCTCGAGGTCGCTCTTCGTCCGGGTGGCCTGGGGTTCGTAGACGCTCAGTGCGCGTTGCAGCGCGCCGCCCCCGGGGTGACCGTTCGCCCGTGTGAGCAGCTCGTGGATCGGCCGTGTGTCGATCAGCCGTCTGCGCTCGGCTTCCTCCAGCGCGCGAACGACGCCATCGAGCGGGGTGAGGGATGCGATGTCGAGGAGCGTCCGCGGGAGGCTGGTGGTCGGGATGTGGTCGTGGGTGGTCCTGTCGGTTTCGGCGAGGGCGGCCCGGTGGAGGGTGATGCCGGGCCGGTGGTGTCCGCTGGTGGGGAGGGTCACATCGAAGCGCTCCTGCGCGACGTCGCGGATCCCCCAGAGAGCCGCCGCCGAGCGGTGGCTGAGGACCGCCTGGGGCCCACATGCCAGCACCGCCGCCAGCCAGTGCCCTCTCCGCTCGACCACGCGGTGACCCACCGCGTAAACGGCGCGATGAAGGGGGTGAAGCCGGCCCTTCTCGAGTCGCCGGTCGATCGTTCGCGGGCTCAGGCCGAGCGCAACGAGTTGCCGCCTGGCGACCACCCCGTACTGCGTGGCAGCCAGCTCGGCGAGCGCCCGGTCGGGGGGTTGTCGCTGTTTGCCACCGTATGCGTCGTCAACTGCGAACACCCCCCGAGAGTGGCGCGGAAACTGTTGCGCGAGACCCCTGGTCTGCGAAGGAAGGGTGCGCCTGGTCCAGGTACCAGCCGAAGCTTCGGTCGATGATGCGCTGGTTGGACATCGCCCGCAGCAAGACGGTCAGGACGCGGGGCGGGAGGGCTGGGATCAGGCGCTGGAGCTGCAGCGCGCGGCGAAACGCGCGCTCGTGGCGCGCGGAGAACGCCGCGTAGCGATCGAGCGCCCGCTCGCGCGACTGGGCGCCCGCCAGTAGATCGCGCAGCTCGCGCCCGCACGCGATCCCGAAGTAGAACGCCGTCCGGATGCCCTCCCCGGACAGCGGGAAGCAGTGGCCGGCGCTGTCGCCGACGAAGAAGACGCCGTCCTCGGTCGCGTCGCGGAGCCGGTGCGGGAACCAGTTGCCCTGGTAGCGCACGGGCGGGTAGTCGAGCCGCTCGGCCAGCGCGACGGTCGGCTCCTTGACGTGGTCGCGCGGCTCGTATGAGCCCGCGCCCACCCGCTGCTCGCCGTCGGCGGGCACGCGCCACAGATAGCCGCTGGGGACGAGCGAGCGCTCGATCCACACGTCGAGGTCCTCGCCGCCCGGGCCGTGCGGGTGCACCTCGAGGCCGCGCGACAGCGGCGCGTCCGGCGGCTGGTAGCCGGACGTGGCGAGCACCCGCCGCCAGCCGAGAGCGTCCACGACCACGCCGCCCGAGACCACCCCGCGGTCGGTGACGACAGCAAGGTCGGACCCACGCTCCTTCGTCGCGCCGTGCTCCCGTCCGACGACCTTCGCGGTCTCGAACCGCGCATCCCCGCACTGCTCCCACAGCAACCGACACAGCATCCGGTAGTCGAACGACGACCACGACCACGGCAGGCGGTAGCGGTAGGACCCGAACGGGGTGGAGAAGCGCATGCATGGGATCTCCTGGCGGATCGCCGCCGCGACGCCCATCGCCTCCAGCCACACGGTCGGCGCCGCGCAGGCCGAGGTGGCGCGCTCGCCGATCTCGTAGCGGTCCAGGACCACCACCGAAGCCCCGGACGAAGCGAGCTCGCGCGCCACCGAGAGCCCCGCGAACGACGCGCCGCACACGAGCACGTCGGCGCGCACGCCGTCCAGCGACGTGCGCTCCGCGCCGCGCTTGGTTGCCCGAACCGTCATCGACCCCGCAGGGTAAGGGCCACGGCCTGGCCGAGCTCGACGGCGTTGAGCTCCGTGCGCCGCCCGAGCACGTCGTAGCCGACGCGCTCGATCCGCTCCAGCACGCGCACGTAGACGGCGCGGGCCAGGCGGATGGCCGGGCGCACGCGGCCGTCCGTGGCGGCCACCGCCGGCTCCGTGGCCGCGAACAGGTTGCGGGCGCGGTCGACCTCGCCGGCCACCAGGGAGCGCAGTCGCGGCGAGGCCGAGCGCCGCGCGAGCTCCGGCTCTCCCGCCGCGGGCAGGTACACGCGGTCCAGCACCCAGTCCTCGCGCACGTCGCGGATGAAGTTCGTGAGCTGGAACGCCTTGCCCAGCGCGCCGAAGGCGTCGCGGTCGGCCGGCGGCGCGCCCAGCAGCGGGGCCATGATCCGGCCCACCGACCCCGCCGAGCCGTCCATGTAGCGGTCGAGCTCGTCCGCGGTGGCGATCCGCACCCGGCCGCAGTCGACCCGCATCGAGCGCATGTAGACCCGCAGCTCGTCCAGCGGCAGGTCGTGGCGCGAGCCCGCGTCGACCAGCGCCGCGATCACCGGGTGGTCCGAGCTCCCGCGCTCCAGGCCGGTCGCCAGCGCGCCCTCCCACGCGTCCAGCGCCGCCAGGCGGGCCGCGGGATCGCTCGGCCGCCGCGGCCCGTCGACCAGCTCGTCGGCCCCACGGACGAACCCGTAGAGCGCGTGCACGGCCGGGCGCACGTCGGACGGCAGCCGGCGCGTGGCCCAGTAGTACGTCGGGTCGTGGCGGCGGTGGATGCGCCGGCACAGCTCGTAGGACCCGTTGAGGTCCGTGGGTAGGGTCGTCATCGAGGGCCTAAGCATCGCGATGGGATCGATACTCGACAAGCGGTTGGTGTGGATCACCGGCAAGGGCGGCGTCGGCAAGAGCACCGTGGCCGCCGCGCTGGGCATGGCCGGCGCCCGCCGGGGCAAGCGCACGATCGTGTGCGAGGTCGGCGCGCAGGAGCGGCTCTCGCGCCTGTTCCGCCGCCAAGGCGTGGCCGGCGACGAGACCCTGCTGACCGACGAGCTGTGGGCGACCTCGATCGATCCCCAGGCGGCGCTGCGCGAATGGCTCGGCACCCAGGTGGGCGGCACGCTGGCCCGGGCGCTGAACTCGGCCAGCGCGTTCCAGTACTTCGTGGCCGCCGCGCCCGGGGCCAAGGAGCTCGTCACCGTGACCAAGGTGTGGGAGCTCGGGCAGAGCAGCCGCTGGAAGCGCAGCGCCCGCGGGTACGACCTCGTCGTGGTCGACGCCCCCGCCTCCGGACACGGCGTGAGCATGCTGCGCACGCCCAAGACGTTCGCCGACCTCGCCCGGATCGGCCCCATCCACAAGCAGGCCGACCTGGTGTGGAAGTCGCTGCGCGACCGCCGCAACACCGGCTACGTCGCCGTGGCCCTCCCCGAGGAGATGCCGGTGACCGAGACGCTCGAGCTCGACCGCACGCTGGCCGACCAGGTCGGGCGGCGCCTCGACGTCGTGGTCGTCAACGGCGTCTACCCGCGCCGGTTCAACGGCGCCGAGCTCGACAGCATCCGGGCCAGCGCCGGCAACGGTCGCTCGCGGGCGACGATCGGCGCGCTGCGCGCGGCCGGCGTCGAGGCCGAGCGCCACCGGACCCAGCAGAGCGAGGTCGGCCGCCTGCGCCGGCGCCTGCGCGGCAGCGGCGACGCCACCGTGGTGACCCTCCCGTACCTGTTCGAGCCCGAGATCGAGCTCGAGGGCGTCGACCGGCTCGGGCGCGAGCTGGAGCGCAAGCTGTGAGGGCGGTCGCCACCTCGCAGCCCACGGCCACCGACGCCGGCATGCGGGCGCTGGAGACCGGCGGCAACGCCGCCGACGCCGCGCTGGCCGCGGCCGCCGTGCTGTGCGTGACCGAGCCGATGATGACCGGCCCCGGCGGCGACGCGTTCGCCATCGTGTGGACGCCCGACGGGCGTGCCGAGGGCCTGGACGCCTCCGGCCCCGCCCCGGCCGGCGCGCCGGCCGACGCCGCGCTTGCGATCGACGGGCCGACCGCGGTCACCGTGCCCGGCGCGGTCGCCGGCTGGGCGGCGCTGGCCGAGCGCCACGGCCGCCTCGGCCTGGACCGCGCGCTCCGCGACGCCATCGACCTCGCCGAGGACGGCTTCGCGGTGCAGCCCCACTGCGCGAGCTACTGGCAGCAGGCCCCCAAGCTCCCCGACGGCTACGCGCCCGCGCCGCAGGCCGGCGACTGGGTGCGCCTGCCCGCGCTCGGGCAGAGCCTGCGCGCCGTCGCCGAGCAGGGCCCGGACGCGTTCTACCGCGGCCCGATCGGGCGGGCGATCGCCGCCGCCTCGTGGCTCGAGGAGGACGACCTCGCCGGCTACGCGCCGCGCTGGGTCGAGCCCCTGCGCGGCACCTACCGCAACGTCGAGGTCCTCGAGCTGCCGCCGCCGACCCAGGGGATCGCCGCGCTGGAGGGCCTCGCGCTGCTCGAGGGCTTCGAGCCCACACTGACCGCCCAGGTTGCCTGCGCGCGGCTGGCGCTGGCGGACGCGTTCGAGCGCGTGCGCGACGGGGCCGAGGTGCGCGACCTGCTCGACCCCGCCTTCCTCGAGCGGCGCCGCGACGCGGTGACGCCCGTCCTCACCGAGCCTCAGGGCAGCACCGTCTACCTGTGCGCGCTGGACGACGACGGCATGGCGGTCTCGTTCATCCAGAGCCTGTTCGAGAGCTTCGGCGCCGGACTGGAGGCGCCCGGCACCGGCGTCGTCCTGCACAACCGCGGCGCCGGCTTCGCCGTCGGCGGCAAGGTCGAGCCCGGCCGCCGCCCGTACCACACGATCATCCCCGGGCTGCTCCTGACCGCCGAGGGCGCGCTGCTCGGCCCGTTCGGCGTCATGGGCGGGTTCTTCCAGGCTCAGGGCCACCTGCAGCTGGTCAGCGCCCTGGTCGACGGCGGCCTCGACCCGCAGGCCGCGCTGGAGCGCCCGCGCTTCCGCGTGGACGGCGACCGGGTCGCGCTCGAGCCCGCGCTGGCCGAGCGGGCGGCCGAGCTGCCCGGGGCGTACGTCGACAACGACGTGCGCCGCTTCGGCGGCGGCCAGGCGATCGTCGTGGACGCCGACGGATCGGTCAGCGCGGGCTCGGACCCGCGGAAGGACGGCTACGCCGCCGTGGCCTGACGCATCTCCGCCAGCCCGGTGGCCTGGTCCTTGACCGGCTGGTACCCGAGGTCGGACCGGGCGCGGGAGATGTCGATCGTGCACTCCATGCCCGACGCCCACACGGCGAAGCGGGTCAGCGGCGGGCGGCCGGGGCGCTTGAGCCGTCGCCACGCGCCCTCGGACGCCGCGGCCAGCGCCTTGGCGACCCCGAGCGGGATCGTCTTGTCCGGGGTGCGCACGCCCTGGGTGGCGATCATCGTGCTGACGAAGTCCTTGAACACCACCGGGTCGCCGTCGGTGACGAAGTAGACGCTGCCCGCCGGAGCCTTGGTCGCGCCCAGCCACAGCCCCTCGACGGCGTTGTCGACGTGGGTGATGGCAGAGAGATGCGAGCCGCCGCCGATCCAGCGGAACTGGCCCGAGTCGACGAGCTCGACCAAGACCGGCAGCAGCGTGGCGTCGCCCTTGCCCCACACGAACCGGGGCCGGATGACCACGGTCTCGAGGCCGTTGTCGTTGGCAGCGCGCACGGCCAGCTCGGCCCTGGCCTTGGTGGCCGGGTACAGCGCGGGCGAGTCGGGCCGCAGGGGCGTGTCCTCGTTGACGTCGACCAGCGCCTGCCCGGCCATCAGCGCCGCCTCGGTGCTCACGTGCACGACCCGGCGCGCGCCGGCGTCGCGGGCGGCCGCAAGCACGTTCTCGGTGCCGTGGACGTTGATGCGCTCGAACGCCTCGGGCTCGCCCCAGTCCTCGGCCTTGGCCGCGGCGTGGAAGACGGCCTCGACCCCGTCGGCGCCCTCGCGCAGAGCAGGCAAATCGTCCAGGTCGCCGGTCACCGGCTCGGCGCCGCGGTCGCGCACGGTCGCGGACGCGCTCTCCGACCGCGCGAGCGCGCGCACAGCCCAGCCCTCCGAGCGGAGCCGCTCGATCAGTCGGCCGCCGATGAAGCCCGAACCGCCGGTGACGAATGCGCTGGACATGACCGGCGCGAACCTAGCGCAGCGTGATGCGCACCCACGAGGCGTTGTTGGTCTCGTCGGTCTCGATCAGCCGATCGTTCGGATCAGCACGCATCACGAACGCGAAGCGGCCGTGCAGCCCGGTCACGTCGACGTACTGCTCGTAATAGGTGGAGGGATAGCGGTCGATCCAACCCACCGACGTGCCCAGCGTGACGCTCCGGAGTCCCGCATTCTGGTTGCAGCCCGGGTAGACGCGGCCCGCCGGCGCGCCGCGCGGGGGGTGGGTCTGGCGGAGCAGGTCGCGCAGGCAGTAGTCGAGCTTGGGACCGCGCCGCACCTGCCGGCCGAGCGCCCCGGCGGGCGCGAGCGTCCACACCTCGAGGCTCGCCGCGTCATGCAGTTTCCAGTACCGACCCTGGCCGGGGATCGCCTTGAAGTGCAGGTGGGCGCGGGTCGACCACAGCACATGCCCGCCGCCGCCCCGTCGGATGACCTGGGTCACCGCCATCCGGCGGGCGCCCGTGCGTCGCCCCCGCAGCTCGAGCGGCCCGGCGCCCACGTTCTCGACCCGGCTCGTCCCATGCAGGAGCACGCGGCCGGAGATCCGCTGCACGGACACCTGGGTCGGGCGCCCCATCACCAGGTCGGGACAGCGCAGCGTCGTCGCGGTCGCTGGCGCCGTGCACGGTGTCTGCGGCGGTGCCGCAGACGCGATCACTCGATCCCCAGCCGGTCGAGCAGGGCGTCGTCGGCGCGCCAGCGGCGGCGCACGTCCACGCGCAGGTCGAGGTGGACCTGGGCGCCCAGCTCGCGCTCGAGCTCGCGCCGCGCCGCCGTGCCGATGGCCCGGATCATCTTGCCGCCACGGCCGATGAGTATGCCCTTCTGGGAGTCGGTCTCGACCAGCACCCGCGCCCGCACCACGACGAGGTCGGGGCGGTCGCGCTCGACGTCCTCCAGCTCGACCGCGACGGCGTGCGGGACCTCCTGGAACGTGCGCCGCAGGACCTGCTCGCGCACGAGCTCGGCAAGGCGCACGTCCTCGGGCAGGTCGGTGCGCTCGGAGGGCGGGAACAGGAACGGCCCTTCGGGCACGAGCGCCGCCAGGTGCTCGGCCAGCGCCTGCACGCCGGTGCCGCGGCGGGCGGACACGGGGAAGACGTCGTCGGCGATCTCGAGCTCGGCGGCGGCCGCGCTGAGCACCGCGGCGGTCTCGGCCCGGTTGAGGCGGTCGACCTTGTTCACCGCCACCACGACCGGGACGCCGGCGGACTCGAGCAGGTGGGCCAGGAACCGGTCGCCGGGGCCGACGCCCTGTTCGCCGTCGACCACGAGCAGGGCGGCGTCGGACTCCGCGAGCTCGGACTCCACGCGCCGCTGCATCCGCTGGGTGAGCGGGTCGCGCGGTCGCTGGACGCCCGGGAGGTCGACGAGCACGAGCTGCCACTCCGGCGCGGTGGCCACGCCGCGCACGGCTCGCCGCGTGGTCTGCGGCTTGTCGGAGACGATGGCGACCTTCTCGCCCACCAGGGCGTTGACGAGCGTGGACTTGCCGACGTTCGGGCGCCCGGCCAGCGCGACGAACCCCGCCCTCACAGCCACGAGCGCAGCTCGTGCTGGAGCGCGAGCATCTCGCCCTCGTCGCGCTCGTGGTCCATGCCCACGAGATGCAGGACCCCGTGGATCACCGCCTCGGGCACGTCCTCCGTGTACTCGCGGCAGATGACGACGTCGCCGAGCTCGCGCGGGGCGGCGCCGATCGGCCGGTCCTCGTCGACCGGGAACGAGAGCACGTCGGTGGGCGCGTCGCGGCCGCGGTGCTCGCGGTTGAGCTGCGCCATGCGCTCGGCGTCGACGAAGGCGATGGCCACGTGGCCGCGCAGCCCGGCGCTGGCCAGGGCAAGCTCGGCGGCGCGCCGCAGGGTCGCGTCGTCGGAGCCGATGAGCTCGACGTCGCTCAAGCCCGCCGCTTGGCCGACCGGAGCTCTGGCGCCGCGCTGTGGGCGTGCTCGTCGTAGGCCTCGACGATGCGCTGGACGAGCTTGTGGCGCACGACGTCCTCGCCGCCGAAGCGCACGAAGTCGATGCCCTCGAGGCCCTCGAGGATGTCGGCCACCACGATCAGGCCGGACTGCTGCTCGCGCGGGAGGTCGATCTGGGTGATGTCCCCGGTCACCACCATCTTCGAGCCGAAGCCGAGCCGCGTGAGGATCATCTTCATCTGCTCGGGGCTCGTGTTCTGGGCCTCGTCGAGGATGATGAAGCTGTCGTTCAGCGTGCGCCCGCGCATGAAGGCCAGCGGGGCGATCTCGATCACGCCGCGCTCGAGGTGCTGGGCCACGCGCTCGGGCTCGAGCATGTCGTGCAGGGCGTCGAACAGCGGCCGCAGATAGGGATCGACCTTGGCCATCATGTCGCCGGGCAGGAAGCCCAGCCGCTCGCCCGCCTCGACCGCGGGCCGGGTGAGGATGATGCGGTTGACCTGGCGCTTGGACAAGGCCAGCGCCGCCATCGCCACGGCCAGGAAGGTCTTGCCCGTGCCCGCCGGGCCGATGCCGAAGGTGATCGTGTTGTGGCGGATCGAGTCGACGTAGCGCTTCTGGTTCAGCGTCTTGGGCGCGACGCGCTGGTTGCGGTGACGCCAGACGACGTCCTCGAGGATGCGCGCGGGCTCCTCGTGCTGGTCGAGCGCGCTGGTCACCGCGGCGATCGTGCCCGGCACGATCTGGTGGCCTTGGGCCACGAGGTCGGCCAGCTCGCGCACGACCTCCTCGCCCGCCCGGACCGCCTCTTCGGGCCCGTCGAGCGTGAGCACGTTGCCGCGCAGGAAGACGCTGCAGTCGAGGTGGCCCTCGAGCGCGCGCAGGACCGCGTCCTCGGAGCCGGCCAGCTCGAGCGCGGTGTCGTTGGCCAGTTCGAGCTGCTTACGCACCGAGCTTCTCCCGCACCAGGGCCGAGACCCGCTTGCCGTCGGCGCGGCCGCCGACCGCGGGCATCACCGCGCCCATGACCTTGCCCATGTCCTTGGGCGACGCGGCGCCGGTCTGCTCGACCTTCTCGGCCACGAGGGCCGTCAGCTCGGCGTCGGAGAGCTCCGCCGGCAGGTAGCCGCCGATGAGCTCGGCCTCGGACTCCTCCTTGTCGGCCAGCTCGGCGCGGCCGCCGGCGCGGAACTGCTCGGCGGCGTCCAGGCGGCGCTTGCGCTCGCGCCGCAGGACCGCGATCTCGTCGTCCCCGCCCTCCTTGGCTGCCTTCTGCAGCTCGGAGAGCACCAGGCGCAGCGCCCCAACGCGCTCGCGCTCGCCGGCCTTCATGGCCGTCGTCAAGTCGGTTCTCACCTGTTCCGCAACCGTCACTTCGTCTCACCGATGGTAGACGCCGGTTCGGCCTTTCCCTCGGCGCTGGTGCCGCCGGCGCTCTGGGACTCGAACTCCTCCCCGTCGAGCCCCGGCGGATGCCCGAGCTGGGCGAGGTCGGAGGCGTCGCGCGGGAACAGCAGGTCGACGGACCAGTCGGTGACCAGGCGGAGCTGGCGCCGGAACCCCGGCATCGCCATCAGGTGGTAGGTGCGGGCCAGGAACCAGGCCGGGAAGCCGCGCCAGCGGATGCCCAGCGTGCTGGCCACGGCCCGGAAGCGGCCCAGGTCGACGAACACGCCGAGGGACTTGTAGGTGAAGGGCTGGGTGTGGCCGTTCCCGATGGTGGCGGCGACGTTCTGCGCCACGCGCTTGCCCTGGCGCAGCGCGTGCTGCGCGGTCGGGGGCGAGGGCGCCTTGCGCTTCTGGGCCGGGTCGGGCACGGCGGCCGCATCACCGATCGCCCACGCGCCGTCGACGCCGTCGACCTTCATCGCCGCGTCGACCACGATCCGCCCCCGGTCGAGCGGCAGCCCGAGCTGCCCCACGGCCGGATGGGGCCGAACGCCCGCCGTCCACACCAGCGTGCGCGTGGGCAAGGTCTCGCCGCTGGACAGGCGCACGGTCTCGGCGGTGATCTCCTCCACCTGGGTGTCGAGGCGGAACTCGATGCCGCGCCCCTGCAGCTCGCGCATGGTGAAGGCGGCGAGGTCGGGGGGGATCTCGCGCATGATCCGGTCGGAGGCCTCGACCAGCATCCAGCGCATGCCCTGCACGCGCGAGCGCGGGTAGAGCTCGATGACGTCGGCGGCGAAGTCCTGCAGCTCGGCCAGGCCCTCGACGCCGGCGTAGCCGCCGCCCACGAACACGTAGGTGAGGAACTTCTCGCGCTCGCGCGGCTCGTCGACCGACTCGGCCATCTCCAGCGTGCGCAGCAGGTGGTTGCGCAGCGCGATCGCATCGGCCAGGGTCTTGAAGCCCATCGCGTGCTCGGCCAGGCCGGGGATCGGCAGCGTACGCGAGACCGAGCCCAGCGCGACGATCAGGTGGTCGTAGTGAAGGCGCTCCTCGTGGCCCTCGAGGGTGCGGATGTGGAGGGACTTCTGCGCCGGGTCGGCGGAGAGCACCTCACCCAGGCGCAGGTCGGTGTGGTGCAGCTCCTCGCGCAGCGGCACGACGACGTGGCGCGGCTCCAGCGTGCCCGCCGCCGCGCCCGGCAGCAGCGGCGTGTAGAGCATGAAGTTCACGTCGTTGACGAGCGTGATGTGGGCCGCCTGCGGCGGCAGGACCTTCTCCAGCTCGCGCGCGGCGTAGAACCCGCCGAAGCCCCCGCCGGCGATGACGATCCTCCAGGCCATGGCGGCCAGGCTACCCGCGGCCCCGGTCTTCGAGTACGGCGGCTGCGGCCAGGTAGCCGGGGGCGCCGGTCACCGCCCCGCCGGGGTGCGCGCCCGAGCCGGCGAGGTACAGCCCCTCGAGACCGCCGAAGCGGCGCGGGCCGGGCCGGTCCTCGAGCAGCTGGCCGGGCAGCATCTCGCCGTGGAAGATGTGGCCGCCGGTCAGGCCGAAGCGGGCCTCGAGCTGGCGCGGGCCCAGCGCGAGGCGGTCCACGATGCGGTCGGGGAACTCGGGGCAGGCCTCGGCGAAGCGGGCAATGGCCAGGTCGGCGGCAGCGTCGGGGTCGGTGTCGGGCGGGAAGGCCTGGCAGAACAAGGAGACCACGTGGCGCCCGGCCGGCGCCAGCGTGGGGTCGGCGGCGGTCTGGCACGCGGCCTCGATGAACGGCCGCTGGGCCGGCTGGCCGGCGCGCGCCTGCGCGACGGCGGCCGAGAGGTCGTCCAGCGTGAAGCCGATGTCGATGGCGCCGTGCCACGGCTCCTCGCTGCCGGGCCAGCTCGGGAACTCGGGCAGCCCGTCGAGCAGGACCATGACCTTGAGCACCGGCCCGGCCTGGCGCCAGCCCGCCGGCGCGTCGACGCCGGCGAGCGCCGCGGTGCGCGAGGGGTCGGCGTTGGAGAGCACCGCGCGGCCGCGCACCTCGCCGTCGGCGGTGACGACGCCGGCGGCGCGCCCGTCCGCGACCAGGACCTGCTCGACCTCGGCGCCGGTACGAACCGTCGCCCCCGCCGCCTCGGCGGCGGACCGCAGGGCGCCCGTCACCGCGCCCATGCCGCCGCGGGCGTAGCCCCACGCGCCGGGCGGCCCGGCCGCGGTGCCGAGCTCGTGGTAGAAGCCGACGAAGGCGGTGCCCGGGTCCTCGGGCCCGGCCAGCGTGCCGATCAGGCACTGGATGGCGAACGGCACCCGCACCGCCTCCGAGGGGATGCCGGCCAGGTCGTCGGCGATGGCGCCGTCGAGGATCTCCGGGCCGATCGCCTCCAGCCAGCGGGCGCGGTCGGCGGGCTCGAGCACGAGCGGGCGGGCGCGGTCAGCGGCGGCGTCCCAGCGCTGCGCCCACGCGGCGTAGGCGTCGGCGTCGGCCGGCGACCAGTCCTCGGCCAGCTGCGCGTGGGTGCGCTCGCGGCTCGACCAGGTCACCACCCGGCGCCCGTCGGGGAACGGCGCGAACAGGTAGGGCTCGTGCACGGTGACCTCGAGCCCGTGGGCGGGCAGGTCGAGGTCGCGCACGATCTCCGGGCGCAGCAGCGAAAGCGTGTAGGCGCCGGGCGACGCGCGCACGCCGGGCCACAGCTCCTCGGTCACGCAGGCGCCGCCGACGAGCTCGCGCCGCTCCAGTACCTCCACGTCGAGGCCCGCGCGGGCCAGATAGGCGGCGGCGACCAGGCCGTTGTGGCCGGCGCCGATGATGATCGCGTCGCGCATCACCATCAGGCTATGGGCATGGACGACTTCGCGCGTGCTGCCGCCTTCAGCGTCTGGCTG
>Ga0207708_10000782_pt1 | contig 24008 bp, 17 predicted proteins | sample KBSK5101metaG_FD_184340 | JGI IMG/M metagenome (GOLD analysis project Ga0207708, IMG submission 184340) | Corn, switchgrass and miscanthus rhizosphere microbial communities from Kellogg Biological Station, Michigan, USA - KBS K5-10-1 metaG... | ecosystem: Host-associated > Plants > Roots >...
GCCGCCGCGGCAGCCCTCCCGCGCACTGCCGCCGCCGCGCGCAGGCGGCGCCGGATGAGCGCCGACGTGTGCGTCGTCGGGGCCGGCTTCGCGGGCCTGACCACGGCGCGCCAGCTCGTGCGCGCGGGCCACGACGTGGTCGTGCTCGAGGCCCGCGACCGCGTCGGCGGGCGCGTGCTCAACGAGCGGATCGCGCCCGGCGTGATCACCGAGCTCGGCGGCGAGTACATCGGGCCGACCCAGGATCGGATCATGGCCCTGGCCAACGCCGTCGGGGTCGACACCTTCAAGACCTACAACGAGGGCAGCGACGTCCTCGTCCTCAACGGGCAGCGCAGCCTCTACCCGGCCGCCACCGGGGTCTCCCCCGACCCCGACTTCCAGGCCGCGCTGGCGGCGTTGCCGGTGGCCGACAGCATGGCCGCCCAGGTTCCCGTCGCGGCGCCCTGGAAGGCGCCCCGGGCCGAGGAGTGGGACAAGCAGACCTTCGCCCAGTTCCGCGACGAGAACGTCGCGACGCCGGGCGGCCGCGGGATCTTCGACGCCGCCGTGCGCTCCATCTGGGGCGCGGACCCGGAGGAGTTCTCGCTCCTCTACGCGCTGTTCTACATCGCCGCCGCCGGCAACCCGGCCACGCCGGGATCGCTGGCACGGCTCACGACGACCGGCGGCGGCGCGCAGGACGCGCGCTTCGTGGGCGGCTCGCAGGTCGTCGCGCAGAAGGTGGCCGCGCAGCTTGGTCGCCGGGTCGTGCTCGACGCGCCCGTGCGCCGCATCGAGACCACCGGCAAGGACGCGGTGACCGTGACCGCCGACGGCGTCGAGGTCGACGCCCGCCGCGTCGTCGTCGCGGTGCCGCCGGTGCTCGCCGCCAGGATCGACTACGCGCCGGCGCTGCCCTCGGCCAAGCGCAAGCTGCTCAAGAAGATCACGCCCGGCAACCTGATCAAGCTCGAGGCGATCTACGACCGCCCGTTCTGGCGCGACCAGAACCTCAGCGGCCAGGGCGTGAGCCCGGACGACCCGGGCAACGCGACCTTCGACAACACGCCGCCGCAGGGCGCGCCCGGGATCGTCTTCGCCTTCGTCGGCGGCGACGCTGCACGCACCCTTCCGCCCACGCTGGCGGCGCGCCAGGCGGCCTACACCGACAACCTCGTCGCCTTCTTCGGCGAGGAGTCCCGGAACATGACCGGCTTCATCCAGCGCGACTGGAGCCGCGAGGCCTGGACGCGCGGCTGCCCGGTGGGCCACATGGGCCGCAACGTGATGGCCACGCTGGGCCCGCAGCTGCGCAGGCCGGTCGGCCTCGTCCACTTCGCCGGCACCGAGACCGCCGACTACTGGTTCGGCTACATGGACGGCGCCGTGCGCTCGGGCGAGCGCGCCGCCGGCGAGGTCCGGCGCAGCCTCAGGCGCTGAGCGCCACCGCCAGCTCGCGCAGCGCCCGCGGGTAGCGGTAGGCGATGCCGCCGTGCTTGCCGTCGAAGAGCTCGAGCGTGTGGGCGGCCCCGATGGCTTCGAGCTCGGACGCCACCGCGGTCGCGCCGAGGTCGAGGTACCACTCGTCGCCGCGCCCGGCGTCGAGGTAGATGCGGCGCATCGAGCGCAGCGCCTCGGCGTGCTGCGGCACCATCCGCACCGGGTCGAGCGCGAGCCAGCGCGCCCAGCGCTCGTCGATGATGCGCCCGGTGTCGAGCTCGAACGGCAGCAGCGCCTTGCCCAGGTGGTCGGGATCGGGCGTGAACGCGGCGGCGCAGCCGTAGGTCAGCATCAGGTCGCCCCACTTCGTCATGTCGAAGTGGTCGGCCTCGGCCATGCTGCGGAAGAAGACGTCGTAGGAGCCGTCGAAGTCGTCGCGCAGCTTGCGCGCGATGTCGGGGAAGGTGGGCAGGTAGCAGGCCTCGTAGAGCGCGTCGCCCGCGTGCGAGGCCAGCGCCCCGAACACCTCGGGGCGCAGCATGGGCACGATCATCGCCCCGAAGCCGCCCGAGGACTTGCCGGTCAGGCCGCGGTGGTCGCGGTCGGCCGCCACCGGGTAGCGCTCGTCCACGAACGGGACCACCTCGTCGCACAGGTAGTCCTGGTAGGGGCCGGTGGCGATCGAGTTGACGAACTGCGAGCCGCCGTACGCGGTCCAGGCGTCGACGTAGACGACGATCGCGTCCGGGCAGTCGCCGCCGGCGAACAGCGCGTCGACGCGCTCGAGCAGGTTGGGCTCGAACGGCTCGCGCGAGGTGAGCGCGTCCAGGCGCCCGAAGTAGCCCTGGATGACGTAGAGCGTCGGCAGGGGGCGTGGGTGGTCGAGCTCGACCCCGGGCGGGCGGTAGACCCACAGCGGCCGGCGGCTGGGGTCGCCGAGCGGGTTGTCGGCCAGCAGCTCGGACTCGACCACGAGCTTGTCCACCGTGCCGGCCAGCGGCCGCTCCCACGGGGCGCCGAGGGCGTCGTCGACCTGGCGCAGGGCCATCAGCGGGTCAGCTCCTCGACGAGCTGCACGATCGAGCGATAGGGCCGCCCGGTGGCCTCCTGCAGGCCGAGCTCGCAGGTCCGGTTGGAGGAGACGTAGGCGTCGTAGGCGCGGGCGGAGACCTCGGCCGCTTCGTCGCGCGTGGCCGCCGCCGCAAGCTCGGGGTGCAGGAGCCCGCGGTCGCCGGCAAAGCCGCAACAGCCGGCCGCCGGCGGCACCACGGCCTCGTCGGCGACCGCCCCGGCCAGCGCGCGCAGGCGCGGGCCCAGGCCCAATTGCCGCGAGGCGCAGGTGGGGTGGACGGCGACGGCGCCGACCGGGTGCGAGACCTCGAGCTCGGGCAGCAGCCGGTCGTGCACCCACTCGACCGCGTCCAGCACCGGCACGCCGGCGCCGTGCTCGCGCAGGCCCTGGGTGCAGGACGAGGCGTCGATCACGACGGGCAGCCGGCCGCCGTCGGTCCAACGGGTGAGCGCCGCGTTGGTCTTGGCCGCCATGTAGCGGCCGCCCTCGACGTAGCCCTTGGAGGTCCACGGCGTCGCGCAGCAGTGGCCGGGAGCGTCGTCGGGGATCCACAGCGGCAGGCCGGCGCGCTCCGAGAGCGCGACCAGGGCCTCGGGCAGCGACAGCCCGCCGTCGGGCGGCCCGAAGATGCGGTTGATGCAGGCCGGGAGGTAGACGGCCGCAGCGCCCTCGCGGCGGGTGGCCGGCAGGCGGCCGGGCGCGGGCGGCGGCATGGCGTCCGGCCAGGTGGGGACGAGCTCGTCCGAGACCAGGCGGCGCGCGGCCTCGCTGACCGCGCGCGCGAGCGCCGGCGGGGCCTTGAGGCCGGCGCGCGCGCGGCGCTCGACGCCGGCGTAGCGGCGAGCGATGTCGAGCGCGATCCGCTCGGCGCCGTCGCCGTGCTGCTCGGCGCGGAAGCCCTTGACCAGCGCGCCGGTGTCGATCCCCACCGGGCAGGCCAGCGCGCAGGAGCCGTCGGCGGCGCAGGTCTGCACGCCGTCGTACTCGTACTCGCGCACGAGCGCCTCGCGCACGGGCGAGCCCGGCGCCTGGCGCGCCATCTCGCGCCGCAGCACGATGCGCTGGCGCGGCGTGACCGTCAGCCAGCGGCTCGGGCACACCGGCTCGCACATGCCGCACTCGATGCACTTGGTGGCGACCTCCTCGATCGCCGGCTGGGACTTGAGGTGCTCGAGATGGACCTTGGGGTTGCGGTTCAGGACGACGCCGGGGCCGAGGACGCCGTCGGGGTCGGCGAGCGCCTTGATCCGCCACATGAGCTCGGTCGCCGTCGCGCCCCACTCCTGCTCGACCCACGGCGCCATGTTGCGCCCGGTGCCGTGCTCGGCCTTCAGCGAGCCGTCGTACTTGCCCACGATGAGGTCGGCGAGCTCGTGCATGAACGCGTCGTAGCGGTCGCGGTCGGCGGGGTCGCCCAGCGACGGCGTGAGCACGAAGTGCAGGTTGCCGGCCGAGGCGTGCCCGGCCACGCCGACGAGGAAGCCGTGCTTGCCCAGGAGCGCCTGCAGGTCCTGCGCCGCCTCGCCCACGCGCTCGGGCGGCACGCACACGTCCTCGAGGATCAGCGACGTGCCCAGGGGGCGGAACTCGGCGATCAGCCCCGTCATGCCCTCGCGCACGCGCCAGTACAGCTCGGTGGTCTCGTGGTCGCGGCGGAAGTCCGGCGGCGCGAGCAGCGCGTGCTCGCGCAGGATCTCCTCGGCGGCGGCGACGTAGACGTCGAGATCGACGTCTACGTCGGCACGAAATTCACAGAGGATCGCCGCCGTCTCGATGGGCGCGTCCTTCCAGGCCTGCGGCGTCTCGACGATGGCCTGGGCCGCCTTGAGCGTGGCCGCGACCATGAGCTCGACCGCGGTCGCGCCCGCGTCGACCAGCGCCGGCACTGCGGCGACGGCCTCGTCGATGCTCCCGAACAGGAGCATCGCGGTGGCGGTGCGCGGCCGCAGCGGCACGGTCGCGTACACCGCCTCGGCCACGAAGCCCAGCGTCCCCTCGGAGCCGACGAGCAGGCGACGGAAGATCTCCAGCGGCGTGGAAGCGTCCAGGAAGGCCACGAGGCGGTAGCCGGTCGTGTTCTTGATGCGGAACTTCTGGCGGATGCGGTCGGCCAGCTCCGGGTCGGCGAGGATCTCCTCGCGGATCGCGGTCAGGCCGGCGGCCAGCTCGGGCTCCGCCGCCGCGAAGCGCTCCTCCGCATCGGGCGCGGCGGTGTCGATGGTGCCGCCGGAGGGGAGCACGAAGGTCAGCGCGCGCAGGGTCTGATAGCTGTCCTGCGCCACCCCGCAGCGCATCCCGCCGGAGTTGTTGGCCACCACGCCGCCGACGGTGGCGCCGTCGGTGCTGGCGGGGTCGGGGCCGAGCTTGCGCCCGTACGGGGCGAGCGCGCGGTTGACGTGGCCGAGCACGGTGCCCGGGCCGACCCGCACCGTGGCGCCGTCCTCCTCGACGGCGATGGCGACGAAGTGGCGGCGTACGTCGACGAGGATGCCCTCGCCCTGGCCCTGCCCGTTCAGGCTCGTGCCCCCCGACCGCAGCGTCACCGGCGTGGCCGTCCGGCGGCCGTACTCGAGCACTCGGCGCACGTCCTCGGCGTCGTGGGCGACGACGACGGCCTGCGGGATGAGCCGGTACGGGCTCGCGTCGGAGGCGTAGGCGACGAGGTCGGAGACCCGGTGCAGCACGCGGTCGGAGCCGAAGAGCCCGCACAGGTCGCGGCGCAGCGGCTCGGGCGTGCCGGCGGCGAGGGCGTCGGGGACGCGGTCGTCGGCCGCGGGCGCCTCCGGCGGGTCCGCGATGCGTCGCGGGTCGGGCGCGAGCAGGGCCACGCGCCGGCTACCCGAGCGACATCCCGGGTGCGACCCGGACCTCGACCACCTCGGGCTTGGGCGAGGCGATCGCCTCGCGCAGGGCGCTGCCGAGCTCACCCGGGCCCTCCACCCGGCGGGCGCGCACGCCGTAGCCCTCGGCCACCGCGGGGACGTCGAGCGCGGGGAGGTCGAGCCCCGGCGCCCCGCCGACCTCCTCGATCATCGCGAACCACTTGAGGATCGAATACTCGTCGTTGCGCACCACCAGCACGGTGAGGGGGACGTCGTAGGCGGCGGCCGACCAGAAGGCCTGGATGGCGTACTGCGCCGAGCCCTCGCCGAGCACGCACACCACCGGCCGCTCGGGCTGGGCCATCTGCACCCCGACGGCCGCGGAGAGGCCGAAGCCCAGGCCGCCGCCCGCGCCGAAGTAGTAGCTGCCGGGCTCGGAGAGCCGCAGCTGGTTGCGCACGGCAAGGGTGGCGGTGGGCGCCTCGACCACGGCGATGCCGTGCTCGGGCCAGACCTCGGCCAGCACGGCCATGGCCGCCGACGCGGTGTCCTCGCCGATGGGCTCGGCGGGCGGGCGCTGCGGCGGGGCCTCGCGGTCGATCGCCGGCAGCGCGGCCTTGAGCGCCTCGAGCGTGAGCTTGACGTCGGCCACGATGGCGTCGCCCATCGGCGCGCGGGCGGCCTCGTCGGGGTCGTTCGTGAGCTGGACCAGCGACGCGCCCTCCGGCAGCAGCGGCCCGGGGATGTTCGGGTAGTAGCTGAACACCGAGGCGCCGACGACGAGGATGAGGTCGTGCGGGGCCACGGTCTCGGCCAGCGGGCCGATCGCCGGCGGCAGGATGTTCTGGAACGCCGGGTGGCCCTCGGGGAAGCCGATGCGCCCGCCGCCCGGGGCGGGGATGGCCCACACCGGCAGCTTGGCCGCCTCGACCAGCGCGATGGCCACGTCCCAGGCGCCGCTGGCGTCGATGTCGGGGCCGGCCACGAAGACCGGGTTGCGCGCCGTGGCCAGCCGCTGCGCGAGGTCGCGCACGACCTCGGGGTCGGCGGTGGCGCGGCCGGTGACCAGGCGGCCGATCGCGTGCTCGGCCGCGGCGGCGTCGACCGGCACGTCCCAGTCGTCCATGGGGATGGAGACAAAGACCGGGCCGGCGGGCGGCAGCGTGGCCACGTGCGCGGCGCGCGCCAGCGCCAGCGGGACGTCCTCGGCCCGCGGGGGCTCGTAGCTCCACTTGACCAGCGGGAGGGGCATCCGCGCGGCGTCCCGGTTGGTCAGGTTGGCCTGCAGCGTGATGAGCTCGCGCGCCTGCTGGCCGGCGGTGATGACCAGCGGCGACTTGTTGGCCTGCGCGTTGAAGATCCCGCCCATGGCGTTGCCCACGCCGGGCGCGGTGTGCAGGTTGACCAGGGCCGGGCGCCCGCTGGCCTGGGCGTAGCCGTCGGCCATGCCCATGACCACGGCCTCCTGGAGGGCGAGGACGTAGCGGAAGTCGCTCGGGTAGTCGGCCAGGAAGGCGAGCTCGGTCGAGCCCGGGTTGCCGAACACGGTGGTCATCCCGCGCCGGCGCATGAGGTCGCGGGTGAAGTCGAGGACGGTCCTCGTGGCGACGGCCTGCTCCACGCTGCTCACGGCCCGAACCGTACTCCGTCGTGCGCTAGACGCGCGGCTCCTCCAGCGCCCGCGCCAGCTCGATCCGCCTGCGCACCCCGAGCTTCCCGAAGATGTTGCGCAGGTGGGCCTCGACGGTCTTGACGCTGAGCACGAGCTCCTCGGCGATCTCGCGGTTGGTGCGCCCCGCGGCGGCGAGCTCGGCGATCTCGCGCTCGCGAGCGGTGAGGCCGCCGTCGCCCTGGCGCGGCGAGCGCGGAGCGCGCCGGCCGAGGGCGCGCAGCTCGCGGGCGGCGACGCGACGCCAACGCTCGGCCCCGGCGCGCTCCAGGGCGGCGGCGGCGTCGGTGAGCGCGGCGCGGGCGGCGGCGCGGTCGCCGAGCGCGGCGAGCGCCTGGCCCTCGACGAGGCGGGCGCGGGCGGCGGCGAGGGGGGCGTTTGTGACGTGCGCCGCCGACGCCCGCTTCGCCGCGCCGGCGGCGTCGCCGGCCCCGAGCAGCGCCTGCGCTTCCGCCCGGGCGATCAGGGCGCGGCCGACGGCGTTCTCCGCGGGAGGCGGTGCGGGAGCTTGCCCCGCCTCCACGAGGTCGGCGTAGGCGGCGGGGCGCTCGCTGGGCGGCAGGGCCGGGAAGCCCTCGCCGCCGACCGCGGTCCGGATCGCCTCCGCGCCCTCGGCCGCGTGGCCGCTGGCCACCAGCGCGTTGCCGCGGGCCCAGCCGGGCTGGCCGCTGGCCTGAAAGTCGGGCCTCTGGCCGTCCTGCGCTGCCTCATCGGCCGCGCCCAGCGCCCCGGTCGCGTCGCCCGCCGCCAGCCGCGCCGCCGACAGCGCGCTGTGGGCCCAGACGTGCATGGGCGGGCTGCCCAGCAGCCGGGCCAGCTCGGTCGCCTCCTCGGCAGCGGCGAGCGCGGCCTCGACGCGCCCGAGCTCGACCAGCAGCCCCGCTGCCTCGGCGCGCAGGACGAGCAGGACCGCCGGGCGGCCGCTGGCCCGCGCCAGCCGCTCTCCGCGCTCGAGGTGCTCGAGACCGACGCCGAACCGGCCCAGCGCCCGGTTGGCGCGCGCCAGCATCCACAGCCCGGGCAGGCGCACGACGGCCTGGGCGTCGGTCAGCGCGGCGAACGCCGCGGCGCCCTCGTCGGCGGGTGCGGGGTCGCCGGCGTGCAGCGCGGTCGCGGCCGCCGCCCCGCAGGACAGCGCGGCCGCCTCGACCACCGGGTCGGCGAGTGCGCGGGCGTCGTCGCGGGCGTCGGCCGCGTGGGCGAGGGCACCCTCGAAGTCGCGCGCGAGCAGCATGCTCAAGGCGAGCCCGAGGTGCAGGCGCACGCGGTCCTCGCCGGGCGCGGCCGGCAGCGCCTGCAGCGCCACCTGGTAGCGCGCGCGGGCCGCATCGTGGTCGCCGAGCCAGTACTCGAGTGCCGCGGCGCGGACCCCGAGCGCGATGCGCTGCTCGGTGTCCGCACCGTCCATGAGCCCGAGCAGGGTCGCGCGCCCGCGCGCGGGGTCACCGGACGCGCTCTGCGCGTCGGCCAGCGCGATCGACATGCGCAGGCGGCGCTCGGCGTCGGCGGCGGGCAGCAGCCGCAGCGCCGCCGCCCGGATCCGGGCCGACGACGCGGGCGCACCGGCCTGGAGCTCGGCGGCGGCCTCGCCGAGGAGCGCGATCGCCTCCTCGTCGCCGGGCCGTGCCGCGTGTTCGATGTGGCGGGCGCGGGCGACCGGGCCGGCGCCGCGCGCGGCCAGCGCCGCCGCCGCGCGGCCGTGGGCGGCGACGCGCCAGCCCGCCGGTGCGACGTCGTAGACGGCACGGCGGACGACCGGGTGGCGGAACGCGAAGCGCCCCGGGACCGACGCGGGGCGGATCAGGGTGCCCGCAACGAGCTCGTCCACCGCGGCGGTGGCGGCCCCGTCGTCCAGCTCGGCCACCGCGGCGGCGAGCTCGGGATCGAACGGGTCGCCGGCCACGGCGGCGGCGTCGAGCAGCACCCGCGCGCCGGGCGAGACCGCGTCGAGCTCGGAGGCCAGCGCGCCCGCGACGCGGTCGGGGACGCCGTCGAGGTGCACCGTCGCGCCCGCCCCGTGCGCCCGCGCGAGCTGCTCCAGGTAGAACGGGTTGCCGCCGCTGTCGGCGTAGATGGCCTCGGCGGCCGGGCCGACGAGCGCGGCCGCCTGCGCCTCGTCCAGCGGCGCCGGCGCGAGCCGCTCGAGCGTGCCCTCCCGCAACGCCGCGGCTGCTGCGGCGGCCACAGGCGCCGGCGCCTGGCCCGCACGCGCCGCCGCCGCCACCAGCACCGCGCCCGCGGGCAGCCGCCGCAGCAACGCCGCCAGCGCGGCGGCCGAGGCGGGGTCGAGCCAGTGCGCGTCGTCGAGCCAGAGCAGGAGCGGGGCCCCGGCGGCGAGCGCGGCCAGCACGTCGCGCAGGGCCCGGTGCACGCGGTGGCCGTCGGCGGGCTGGGGCTCGGCCAGCGCGCGCAGCGGGGCCAAGAACCCGGCCAGGGCGCTCGGGTCCTCCAGGCCGAGCCCTTCGACGCGCCGGTCGCGCAGCACGGGGTCGAGCGCCTCGGTCAGCGCTGCGTAGGGAAGGTCGAGCTCGGCCTCCGATGCCCGCGCGCCCGCCACCCGGAACCCCTCGCCCTCGGCGCGCGCCGCCAGCTCGGCCAACAGCCGCGACTTGCCGATCCCCGGCTCGCCCTCGACCACCAAGGCGCACGCCGCTCCGTCCCGCGCCCGCCCGAGCGCGCCCGCCAGCGCGGCGAGCTCGCGATCGCGCCCAATCAGGGGCGAGGCGTCCACGCCCGCGATTGTCCACCAAGGGATAGATGAAAACCCCGATGACGGGGCGCGCGCGGTGGCCGAACATGGCGGCCATGACCAACGAGCCCCTTCACCCCGCCGTCCGCGTCGGCCACGTGCACCTGCGCGTGGTGGACCTGGACCGGTCGCTCGCGTTCTACCGCGACGCGCTCGGCTTCGGCGTGACCGCCGACGGGCGGCCGCTGGGCCTGCCGGCGGTCTTCCTGGCTGCGGGCGATTACCACCATCACATCGGCCTGAACACGTTCGCCGGCGCGGGCGCCCCGCCGCCCGACCCCGAGCGGGCCGGGCTCTACCACACGGCCTTCGTCTATCCCGACCGCCGCGAGCTGGCCCGCGCGGTGCAGCGCCTCGTCGACCACGGGTTCCCGCCCGACCACGCCACCGACCATGGCGCCACGGTCTCGGTCTACCTCGAGGACCCCGACGGCAATGGCGTCGAGCTCTACTACGACCGCCCCCGCGAGCGCTGGTTCGGACCCGACGGCGAGCCGGTCCTGAAGGCCGACCACTTCGACTTCCGCGAGATCCTCGACCACCCCGACAACGGAGGCAGCTGATGTACGCGCAGGTCATCGAAGGCGGCACCACCCCCGATCACCGGACCGAGATGGACGCGATCGTCACCGACGATCTCATCCCGGCGCTCGAGTCCGAGCCCGGCTACGCCGGCGCGCTCAACCTCGTCGACCGCGACAGCGGCCAGGCGCTGATGATCGTCCTCTGGGACGAGGAGGCGCAGGCGCGCCGCCCGCTCCCCGACTACGGCTCCGGCTTCCTCAAGGCCCTGGCCGCGATCACGGCGATCTCGACCGGGCAGCGCAAGCCGATCGGCATCTGGGAGGTGAACGCCCGCGATTAGAGGAAAGGGCCAAAAGGCGATCGCGCTCTAGTGATATAAGCCGCGTCATGGCGACCATCAAGCCGGACCCCAGCTTCTATCCCTCGCCGGAGAGCGCGATCGCCGGCCCGCCCGAGGACCTTGCCTACGTCGTCACGCTCGACACCGAGGGCAACAAGCCCGACGCGCTGAACGTCATCGACGTCGGCTCGGGCGAGCGTGTCGGGCGGCTCGACATGCCCAACGTCGGCGACGAGCTGCACCACTTCGGCTGGAACGCGTGCTCGTCCGCCCTGTGCCCCTGGGCCGCCCACCCGCACGTCGAGCGCCGCTACTTCCTCGTGCCCGGCCTGCGCTCGTCGCGCATCCACATCGTCGACGTCAAGGACGACCCGCGCCAGCCCAAGCTGACCAAGGTCATCGAGCCCGCCGAGCTCGAGGGCAAGACCGGCTACTCGCGTCCGCACACGTTCCACTGCGGTCCCGACGGGCTCTACGCCAGCGCGCTCGGCGCCCCCGACGGCGACGGCCCCGGCGGCGTCTTCCTGCTCGATCACGACGACTTCTCGATCAAGGGCCAGTGGGAGGTCGACCGCGGCCCGCAGGAGCTGGCCTACGACATCTGGTGGAACATCGGCTTCGACCGCATCGTCACCAGCGAGTGGGGCACGCCGAACATGGTCGAGGCGGGGGTCAACCCCGAGCTCCTGCTCGGCGGCAAGTACGGCCACCACCTCCACGTCTGGGACATGCGCAAGCGCACGCACCAGCAGGCCATCGACCTCGGGCCGGAGCAGCAGATGGTGCTCGAGCTGCGGCCCGCGCACGACCCCAACAAGCCGTGGGGCTTCGTCGGCGTGGTCGTCTCGACCGCCGACCTCAGCGCCAGCGTCTGGCTCTGGCACCCCGAGAACGGCAACGGCAAGATCACCGCGACCAAGGTGATCGAGATCCCGGCCGAGCCGGCCGAGACCGAGCAGCTGCCGCCGGCGCTCCAGCCCTTCGGCGCCGTGCCGCCGCTGGTCACCGACATCTCGCTCACCGTCGACGACAAGACCCTGCTCGTGTCCTGCTGGGGCACCGGGGAGCTCAAGCGCTACGACGTCACCGACCCGTTCCATCCGCGTGAGACCGGCTCGGTCCGTCTGGGCGGCATCGTCGAGCGCGCGCCGCACCCGTCCGCGGGCAAGGTCAACGGCGGGCCGCAGATGGTCGAGGTCAGCCGCGACGGCAAGCGCGTGTACCTCACGAACTCGCTCTACGCGAGCTGGGACGCGCAGTTCTACCCCGAGGGGATCGACGGCTGGATGGTCAAGCTGGACGCCGAGGGCGACTTCACGCTCGACCCCGACTTCTTCGTCCCCTTCGAGGGCGAGCGGCCCCACCAGGTGCGCCTCGCCGGCGGCGACGCCAGCTCGGACAGCTACTGCTTCCCCAACTCGGGCTAGCGGTTGAACCTCGCGCCGCTGCTCACCCTGGTCGTGCTCGGGGCCTACCACGGCCTCAACCCGGCCATGGGCTGGCTGTTCGCGGTGTCGCGGGGCATGCAGGAGGGGAGCCGCCGCGGCGTGCTGCGCTCGCTGGTGCCGATCGCCATCGGACACGAGCTGGCGCTGGTCCTGGTGGCGGGGGTCGTGCTCCTGGCGGCCGAGATCGTCGATCCCCAGGCGCTGCACATCGCCGCGGCGGTGGTCCTGTTCTCGTTCGGGATCTTCCGGTTCGTCAAGCCGCGGGCGCATCCACGCTGGACGAAGATGCGGGTCAACAACCGCGAGCTGACGCTGTGGTCGTTCCTGATGTCCAGCGCCCACGGCGCGGGGCTGATCGTCGCGCCGGTGCTGATCGGCATCGGCAGCGCCAGCGCGGCCAGCGACCCCGAGGACCATGTGCCGGCGACCGCCGACGTGGCCTCGTTCGCGGTCAGCGGGGTCGGGCTGGTCCTGCACGTCGCCGCGATGATCGCCGTGATGGCGGTGGTCGCGGTGGTGGTCTACGACAAGCTCGGCGTGGCCGTGCTGAAGAAGGCGTGGCTGAACACGGACCAGCTGTGGGCCGCAGCGTTCATCGTGGCGGCGATCATCACTTTGTTCACGTAGCCTCGTAGACATAGAAGCCGCGGCCGGTCTTGCGGCCGTGGTGGCCGGATACGACCATGCGCTTGAGCAGCGGCGGGGGTGCGTACTCGGGGCGCTTGAACTCCTCGTAGAGCGAGTCGCACACCGCGTAGAGGACGTCGAGGCCGATGAAGTCGCACAGGGCCAGCGGGCCCATCGGATGGCCGGCGCCGAGCTTCATGCCCATGTCGATGTCCTCGCGGGTGGCGAAGCCGTCCTCGAGCATGCGCACGGCAGCCATCAGGTACGGCACGAGCAGCATGTTCACGATGAAGCCCGAGCGGTCCTTGGTGCGAATCGGCTCCTTGCCGATGGAGCGCGCGAACTCCTCGGCTCGGTCCACGGTGGCGTCGCTGGTGTCGATGCCGACGACCACCTCCACGAGGCGCATGACCGGGACGGGGGAGAAGAAGTGCAGTCCGATCACCCGGTCGGGCGTGTCCGTCCACGAGCCGAGCTGGGCGATCGGGATCGACGACGTGTTGGAGGCCAGCACGGCGTCGGGGCCGAGCAGCGCATCGAGGCCCTGGAACACCTTGCCCTTGACCCCCGGGTCCTCGGTGACCGCCTCGACCACGACGTCGCTGCCGCGCAGCGCCTCGAGGTCGGTGGTCCAGGCGATGCGGTCGACGAGGTCGCGGGCCTCGTCCTCGGAGAGCTTGCCGCCGCGCACGGCGCGGGCCACGGACTGCTCGACGCGGCCGCGGCTGCGCTCCAGCGGCGGCTCCTCGGGCTCGTAGACCACGACCGGGATGCCCGCCCGCGCGACGGCTTCGGCGATGCCCGAGCCCATGAACCCCCCGCCGACGACGCCGGCCTTCTCGATCACGCAAGCACCACCTTGGGACGAGCCTACCCTTGGGACAGTGCGTTCGATCCCCGCCCTGCTTGCCGTCCTCGCGCTCGCCGGGTGCGGGGCATCGTCGTCGGCGCAGAGCACCACGGCGGCGGCTCCGCCGCCCGATGCGGCGACCACGCGGTCGGCGCCGCCGGCCGGGGCCGCGGCGCCCCGCGGCGTGCGCCTGCGGTCGATCGGGCGGTTCTCGTCGCCGATCTATGTGACGGCGCCGCCGGGCGACACCCACCGCCTGTTCGTGGTCCAGCGCGGCGGCAGCGTGATCGTGCTGCGCGACGGCCGGCGGGCGGGCACGTTCCTGCACGTCGGCACGACCACCGATGGCGAGCGCGGCCTGCTCTCGATGGCCTTCGCCCCCGACTACGCGCAGTCGGGCTTGGTCTACGTCTACTACACCGACCCGGCCGGCACGATCCGCGTGGACGAGTTCCACGCCGATCCGACCGCGAACCGGGTCGACCCCGGATCGCAGCGGCGCGTGCTCTCCATCCCGCACCCCCAGAGCAACCACAACGGCGGGCAGCTCGAGTTCGGTCCCGACGGCCTGCTCTACATCGGCGTCGGCGACGGCGGCTCGGAGGGCGACCCCAACCGCTACGGCCAGAACCTCGGGGTCCTCTACGGGAAGATCCTGCGCATCGACCCGCGCGCCAGCGGGGGCAACCCGTACACGGTGCCCGACGACAACCCGTTCGTCGGGCGCTCGGGCGCGAAGCCGGAGATCTACGCCTACGGCCTGCGCAACCCGTGGCGCTTCTCGTTCGACCGCTCGACCGGCGCGCTGGTGATCGGCGACGTCGGCCAGGACAAGATCGAGGAGGTCGACTACGAGGCCAAGGGCGCGGCCAAGGGGGCCAACTTCGGCTGGAGCGTGTTCGAGGGCCGCTCGCCCTACAACCCCGGCAGTGCGCCCGGCGCCGTGCCGCCGGTGCTGCAGCAGACCCACGCCTCCGGCTGGTGTTCGATCGTCGGCGGCTACGTCGTGCGCGACCCGTCGGTGCCGGCGCTGCGCGGTCGCTACGTCTACGGCGACCTGTGCCAGCCGCAGCTGCACGCGGCGCGCCTGCGCCCGCACTCGGCCTCGGACCGGACGCTCAGCCTGCGGGTGTCTGAGCTCGTCTCGTTCGGGCAGGATGCCGCGGGCCATGTCTACGCCGTGTCGCTGAGCGGACCCGTGTACCGCATCGATGCCGGCTGAGCACGACGTCGCGCTCGTGCGCGCCGACAACCCGGGCCTGCTCACCCTCGAGGGCACGAACACGTGGGTCGTCGGGCGTGACCCCGCCTGGGTGGTCGACCCCGGCCCGCTGCTCGACGCGCACGTCGAAGCCGTGGTCGAGGAGGTCATGCGCCGCGGCGGCCTGGAGGGCATCGTGCTCACCCACGGCCACGCCGACCACGTGGAGGCGACGCAGGCCTTCCGCCTGCGGGCGGCGCAGGCGTGGAAGCGCAAGCGCTACGGCGACGACGTACGCGGCCGCGCGAACCTCGTGCCGATCTTCGCCGCCCGCGGCGACGCCGACGTGCTCCTCGCCGACGGCGACCCGGCCGGGCCTTTCACCGCCGTGGCGACGCCCGGGCACGCGCCCGACCACCTCGCCTACCTGCTGCCCGACGGGGCGCTGTTCTCGGGCGACGCCGTGCTCGGGCGCGGCAGCGTCGGGCTCGTGCCCGGCCAGGGCGCCGACGGGCGCAGCTCGCTCGGCGCCTACCTGGACGGGCTACGCCGCCTGCGCGACCTGCCGCTGACCACGATCTACCCCGGCCACGGGCCGATCGTCGACGACCCCGCCGCCAAGCTGGACGAGTACCTCGACCACCGGCTGGACCGCGAGCGCCGGCTCGTCGCGGCGCTGGACGGCGGCAAGCGGTCGGTCGACGACCTGCTCGACGAGGTCTGGGACGACGCCCCGCCGGAGTTGCGCGGCGCCGCCGCGGTCACGCTGGCCGCGCACCTGGAGAAGCTGGACGAGGAGGGCCGCCTGCCCGAGGGCGTGGAGCGGCCCGACCTTCCGCCGCTGGGCGAGCTGTAGGTGGGAGGGGCTGGCATGCGGGTCAGTGCGAGGTGGCGGTCTTTCTCGGCGGCGCGGTGTGGGGTGTGCGCGGCTGCCTTGGCGGTGCCGCTGACGCTGTTTGCCGCATGTCTCGCGTGGGCGGCGCCGGGCGACACCACGCTAGTGAGCCGGGCCAGTGGGACGACTGGTGCGACGGGAGACGGTCTGTCGCAGTTTCCGGCGATCTCGGGAGACGGACGCTTGGTCGCGTTCGCTTCGCTGTCGAGCAACTTGACCCCCGACGACCGGGATCGTCAAGGGGACATCTTCGTGCGCGACGTAGTTGCGAACACGACCATCCTGGTCAGTCGCGCGAGCGGAACGGCGGGCGTCAAGGGCAACGGTCACTCGGACGACGCCGCGATCTCGGGGAACGGGAGCCGGGTGGCGTTCGCCTCCAGGGCGAGCAACTTGAGCGGCAGCGATCGCGACCGCACTCCAGACGTGTTCGTGCGCGACCTGCGGTCGGAGACGACGATGCTGGTCAGCCGCGCCGGGGGGCGTGCCGGACCGAAGGGCAACGCTCGCGCTTCGCAGCCCGCTATCTCGGCCGATGGACGGTTCGTGGCCTTCGTCTCGCGCGCCAGCAACCTGACGTCCGCTGACCACGACCACCGTGTCGACGTGTTTGTGCGCGATCTTCAAGCGCACACCACGACGCTGGTCAATCGGGGCAACGGCCGCGCGGGGCGTAAATGTCGAATGACCTTGGGGATCGCCACGCCGGCGATCTCGGCGGACGGCCGTTTGGTCGCGTTCGTCTGCGCCGGGCCGGGGGGAGATCAACAGATCTTCGTGCGTGACCTGCATCGCCAAACTACGGCCTTGGTCAGCCGGGCGGGTGGCATCGCGGGCGCGCTCGGGAACTCGGACTCCTATGCGCCGGCGATCTCGGCGGACGGGCGCATCGTTGCTTTCCAGTCCCAGGCCAGCAACCTGACGCAGGACGTGCTTTCTGCCGAGGGCGCGTTGAACGTATTCGTCCGCGATCTCGGCGCCGCCACCACGACCTTGGCAAGCCGAGCGAGTGGCCCGGCCGGCGCAACGGGCAACAACCGGGTCTTGGAGCGTCCGGCGCTTTCGGCCGATGGACGCTTCGTCGCCTTTACGTCCTCCGCGGCCCTGACGCCTGACGATCCTGACGACAACACGGATGTGCTCGTGCGAGATCAGGCGGCAGCGACCACAACGCTGGTCAGCCGTGCCACAGGGAGCGACGGTGCCAAGGGCGACCGGGCCTCCGGGACACCGGCGATGACTGCTGACGGGCGGTTCGTTGCCTTTCGCTCGGCAGCGACCAACCTGACTTCCGACCGCGTTGGCGGGGGCGACAACGTGTTCATGCGCGAGCTGTGACGCAATCACCCGCGGGCCCGCGAGAGTTTCACCGCAGACGCCGCGCGGGGAACCGCGACATACACGTAGGCTTGATGCCATGGGGAGACGCGAGCCGTCACAACCTGAAAAGAAGGTGACGTTCTGCCGCATCTGCGAGGCGCACTGCGGCATGGTCGCCACCGTCGAGGGCGAGCGCGTGGTCAAGCTCCGGCCCGACCCCGACCATGCGCTCTCGCGTGGCTACGCCTGCCCCAAGGGCATCGCGATGCTCGACGTGCAGAACGATCCCGATCGGGTCACGCACCCGCTGCGCAAGCGCCCCGATGGGAGCTTCGAGCGCGTGTCCTGGGACGACGCGCTCGACGACATCGGCGCCCGCCTGGGGACGATCCTCGACCGCCACGGCCCGGCGGCGCTGGGCTGGTACATGGGCAACCCGGCCGCCTTCTCGTACTCGCACACGCTGTGGGTCAAGGGCTTCCTCGACGCGGTGGGAACGCCGCACTACTGGACCGCGTCCTCCCAGGACGTCGCCAACCGGTTCGCGGCCAGCGCGCTGCTCTACGGATCGCCCGTGGTGATCCCCATCCCCGACCTGCAGCGCACGGACTTCCTGCTCATGCTCGGAGCCAACCCGCTGGTCTCGCATGGGTCGGTGCTGACGGCGCCGCGCGTGCGCGACCAGCTCAACGCGATCGTCGGCCGCGGCGGGCGCGTGATCGTGGTCGACCCGCGGCGCACCGAGACCGCGCGCGCGTACGAGCACGTGGCCGTGCGCCCGGACGGCGACGCCTGGCTGCTGCTCTCGCTCCTGCACGTGCTGTTCGACGAGGGCCTGGCCGACGAGGAGGCGCTCGCCCGCACGACCACCGGCGCCGGCGCCCTGCGCGCGGCCGCCGCCCAGCATCCGCCCGAGGTCACGGAGGAGCGCACCGGCGTCCCCCCCGAGGACGTACGGGCGCTCGCACGCGACCTCGCCGCCGCGCCCGCGGCCGCGGTGTATGGCCGCACCGGCTCGTGCCTGGGCCGCTTCGGCACGCTGGTCGCCCACCTCATCGACGCGCTCAACGCTGTCACCGGCAACCTGGACCGCCCCGGCGGCGCCGTGTTCGGGCGCCCGGCGGTCGCGCTCGACGAGGTGGCCGAGCAGACCGGCCTGGACACCTACGGAGCCGAGCGCTCGCGCTTCGGCGACTTCCCCGACGTCATCGGGGCGATGCCGGCGGCGCTGATGCCGCGCGAGATCACGACGCCGGGGGAGCGGCAGGTCCGCGCCTTCTTCGTCAGCGCCGGCAACCCGGTGCTGTCGGTGCCCGACGGCGACGCGCTCGAGGCGGCGCTCGAGCAGGTGGAGCTCATGGTCTCGCTCGACCTCTACGTCAACGAGACCAACCGCCACGCCGACTACGTGCTGCCCGCGACCACGTGGCTCGAGCGCGAGGACGTGCCGCTGGCCTTCCTCGGCTTCTACACGACCCCGTTCGTGCAGTACTCCGACCCCGTCGTCGCCCCGGCCGGCGAGGCCCGCGACGAGTGGCAGATCATCGACGCCATCGCCAAGCGCATCGGGGTCGCGCCCTACTCGGAGCGGCGCCTGCGGCGCCTGGGCGAGCTTGGCCTGCGCCTGAAGCCCAAGCAGATCCTCGACCTGCTGCTGCGCACCGGCCCCGGCCGCCTGAGTATCCGCGCCCTCACGCGCCGCCCGCACGGCCTGGTCACGTCGGCCCACGTCGCCACCGGCGTGCTGCGCGAGAAGGTCCGCCACCGCGACGGGCGCGTGCACCTGGACCCGCCGGCGATCGTGGCCGAGCTGCGCCGCCTGGACGCCGCCGGCCACGAGGACGACCCCGAGCGCCCGCTGCGGCTCATCGGGCTGCGCGAGCTGCGGTCGCACAACTCGTGGATGCACAACGCCGAGCTGCTCATGCGCGGCGGGCGCACCCACGCCCTGCGGGTGCACCCCGACGACGCCGAGGCCCACGGCCTGGCCGACGGCGACACGGCGCGCGTGGCCAGCAAGTCCGGCGCCGTCGAGGTGCCGGTGCTGGTCACCGAGGACATGACCCCGGGCACCGTCGCGCTGCCCCACGGGTGGGGCCATCGCGGCGGCTGGTCGCTGGCCAACGCGGCCGGGGGCGTGAACGTCAACCTGCTCACGTCGGCCGAGCCCGAGGACCTCGAGCCCCTGGCCGGCATGGCCTTCCTGAACGGGATCCCGGTCAGCCTCGAGCCGGTCGCGTCCGCGGCGCCCGCACCGTCTCCCCGAGCCGCCGCCGTGCCAGCAGCATCGCCGCGGTCAGCGGCGTAGTGCCGGTCCGGTCGGCCTCGTCGAAGATCTCCTTGAGCGTGTCGCGGATGCCGCGCACCCGCTCGCGAGCGCGCTTGGGGTCATAGCCGCCGCGGTCGAGCTCGGTGGCCACGTTGATGATCCCGCCGGCGTTGGCCACGAAGTCGGGCGCCCACAGGATCCCGTGGGCGCGCAGGAGGTCGGCCAGGCTCTCCTCGGCGAGCTGGTTGTTGGCCGAGCCGGCGATCACGGCGCAGCGCAGGCGCGGGATCGACTCGTGGTCGAGCACGCCACCGAGCGCGCAGGGCGCGACCACGTCGGCGTCGGCGAACAGCGCGTGGGCCGGGTCGACCCAGGCGGCGTCGAGCTCGCGGGCGACGGAGCGCTTGGCGCCATCGATGTCGGAGACCAGCAGCTTGGCCCCGGCGCGGGCGCACCCGCGCGCGAGCCGGGCGCCCACGTGCCCGAGCCCGAGCACGGCGATGGTCCGGTCCTTGAGGTCGCCGGTGCCGAAGACCCGCTCGCAGCCCACCCGGATGGCCTCCTCGACGCCCTGGGCGGTGTAGGGGCTGGGGTCGCCCGAGCCGCCGCGCCGGCGCGAGAGCCCGGTGACATAACGGGTGCGCTCGGCCATCACGGCCATGTCGCGGGAGGAGACGCCGACGTCCTCGGCGGTGATGTAGCGGCCCTCGAAGCGGGCGACCGTGTCGGCGAAGTCGAGCAGCGCGGCCTTGCGCCGCCGCGCGGACAGCGCCGGCGTGCCCTCGGGGATCATGATCACGCCCTTGCCGCCGCCCAGCGGGAGGCCGGCGACGGCGGACTTGAAGGTCATCGCGCGCGACAGCCGCAAGGCGTCGCGCACGGCCGAGCGCGAGTCCACGTAAGACCACATGCGACAGCCGCCCAGCGCCGGGCCGCGGGCGGTCGAGTGCACGGCGATGATCGAGTAGAGCCCGGACCGCTGGCCGCGCAGGACGAGCAGCTCTTCGTGATCGAGGGTGGCGAGGTAGCGATCGGGGATGCGACGGAATCTAGCCGCCGCCGGCGGTGCCGGTCCCCGTTCCCGTGCCCGTCGCGCCCGAGGTGGCGCCGCTGGCGGTCGCGCCGCCGCCGGCGCCGCTGCCGGTCGCGGTCTGGGTGCTCGTGCTGCCGCTCGACGACGCGCCCGTCGTGGCCGGCGGCGTCGCCGCCGTCGACGGCGTGGCCGGCGTCGTCGGGGCCTGGGCCTGGGCCGACGGCGGCGTCGCCGGGAGGACCTTGGGGACGCTGTCGACCGCGCTCGGCACCTGGCGCGTGACCGGCGTCGTGGTCGAGGTCGAGCTTGCCGGCGCGGTCGCGGTGGAGCTCACGACCGTCGCCTCGTCGTTGGGCCCGGGCGCCACGATGTCGGGACGCCGGTCCGCCGGGTCGACGACGGTGGCCTTGTCCAGCGCCTCGCCGCGGTGCGCGTGGACCGGCGTCGGCGTCGCCGCGGTGATGGCCCGTGCGCCCCTGGTCGCAGCCGGGCGCTGCGTCTCCGTGAGGGGGACGGACGTCGCGGTGGGCGCCGCGGGCACGTTGCGCGGCGCGGCGGCGATCACGTGCGAGGGATGCGTCCGCACGTGGACGGGCCGGTCGAGCTGGCTGCGCACCTCGACGGCCCCGCCCGCGGTCACCACCGCGGCGCCCACGACGATCGCCAGCTTGGTGGCCGACGCCGCCGCGGCGCTGCCGCCGACCACGGCGCCACCGCCGCTGGCGACGGCGCCGCCGCCTGCGGCGCCGCTGCCGCCCACCAGCTGGGCCAGCACGGACAGAGGTCCCGCGCCGGCGACCGGGCTGAGCCCGGCGAGCGCCTTCTGCCGGCCCCGCAGCTCGCCGCGGTAGGCCCGGCATCCGGCGCAGTCACGGAGATGGCGGCGCGCCCGCCCGTTGGCGCGGACCCCGCGCCCGTGGGCCGCGGCCAGGTCCAGGCGCACGTCGAAGCACGCGGTGTCGCGGGCCTCGGCCGCCTGCACGAGGCCCATGCGCGCCCGCACGAGCAGCGACTTCACCGCGGGGATGCTGATGTCCAACGCGGCGGCGAGGTCGGCGTAGGAGAGGCCCTCCATCTCGCGCATGAGCAGGACCGAGCGCTGCTGCTCCGGTAGGCGGCGGACGTCCTCGACCAGCCGACGCAGCTCCTCGCGCCGCTCGGTCGCGGTCGACGGGTCGTCCGCGACCGGCGTGCGCGAGACGTCGAAGACGTCGGCGGCCTGCGGCACCGGGCGGCGCAGCTGGTCGATGCAGCGGTTGTGGGCGACCCGGTAGAGCCAGGCTCGCAGGGCGATCTCGCGCCCGTTGGCGCGCAGGGCGCTGTAGGCGCGCAGGAACACGTCCTGCAGCGCGTCCTCGGCGTCGGACTTCGACCCGCCCAGCATCTGCCGCACGTACGCGTACAGCCGTGCGCGGTAGCGGTCGTGGATGGTGCGGAAGGCGTCCTCGTTGCCGGCCCGGAACAGCGCCACGAGCTGTTCATCGGACCGCAGCCGCAGCAGGGGGGCCGAGATCGAAATCCTGAGCCGGTGTGCCTGCGGGGCGGAAAGGGCTGAAGCTTCCACAGTGCGGTGACTCCTCCGGCCACTCTAACCGGGCAAACCGGGCGAAAGTTACGGTCTATCCCGAATTCCTACGGTCCTACGGGGTCAAGTCTTTCCTTGCCACACCGGTTCCGGGTGTGGCAAAGAAAGACTTGACCCCCCCGGGGGGCCGTCAGGACCCGAGATTGACCATGACGTGCTTGACCTCGGTGTAGTCCTCCAGCGCGTACATCGAGAGATCCTTGCCGTAACCGGACTGCTTGTAGCCGCCGTGGGGCATCTCCGAGACGAGCGGGATGTGGTCGTTGATCCACACGCAGCCGAAGCGCAGCGCGTTGGCCACCCGCATGGCGCGGCCGACGTCCTGGGTCCACACCGAGCTGGCCAGCCCGTACGGCGTGCCGTTGGCCCACTCGATGGCCTGGCCCTCGTCGCTGAAGGGCTGGACGGTGATGACGGGCCCGAAGATCTCGCGCTGGATCATCTCGTCGTTCTGCTCGAGCCCGGCGACCACGGTGGGCTCGAGGAAGTAGCCGGGCAGGTCGGGGGCCAGGCCGCCGACCACGACTTCGGCGCCGGCCGGCTTGCGCTCGAGAAAGCCCTGGACGCGCTGGCGCTGGCGGTCGGAGTTCAGCGGCCCGAGCGTGGTGTCGTCGGCGAGGGTGTCGCCGAGCACGAGCCCGCGCGCCTGGTCGGACAGGCCGTTGACGACGTCGTCGTGCACGCGGCTGCTCGCGAGCACGCGCGTGGCCGCGGTGCAGTCCTGGCCGGCGTTGTAGTAGGCGGTGCCGGCGATGGTCTCCATCGCGAGCTCCATGTCGGCGTCGTCGAAGACCACGACCGGGGCCTTGCCGCCCAGCTCGAGGTGCACGCGCTTGAGGCTCTGCGACGCCACCTCCGCCACCCGCTTGCCCGACTCCACCGAGCCGGTGATGGAGACCATGTCCACGTCGTCGTGGCCGACGATGAGCTCGCCCACGTCGCCGTGGCCGCAGACCACGTTGAGCACGCCGGCAGGCAGGAACTCGGCCGCGATCTCGGCCAGCCGCACGGTGGTCACCGGCGTGGTCTCGGCCGGCTTGAGCACGATCGTGTTCCCGGTGGCCAGCGCCGGGCCGATCTTCCACACCGCCATCATCAGCGGGTAGTTCCAGGGCGCGATCTGGCCGATCACGCCGACGGGCTCGCGCCGGATGAACGAGGTGTGGCCCTCCAGGTACTCGCCTGCGGCCTTGCCCTCGAGCACGCGCGACGCGCCCGCGAAGAAGCGCAGGTTGTCGACCATGAACGGGATCTCGTCGTCGCGGAACGCGTTGATCGGCTTGCCGGCGTTCGTGGCCTCGAGCTGGGCGAGCTCCTCCGTCCGCTCCTCGAGCGCGTCGGCCAGCCCCAGCATCGCCTCCGCCCGCTCGCCCGGCGTCTTGGCCGCCCAGGCCGGGAACGCGCCGCGCGCCGCGGCCACCGCCCGGTCGACGTCGGCGCGCGCGGACAGCGGCGCCTCGGCGATCGGCTCGCCCGTGGCGGGATTGACGACGGGCTCGTGGTCGGCGGTGGCGACCGGCTCGCCGCCGATGAAGTTGGAGAGAGACGAGAGGGCGGTGGACATGCCCGCGAACGTAGCTGCCGTTCGCGGGACTGGCAACCATCTGCGCCCTGTAGGTTGCCGATGCTTGAGCAAAGCCCCTCCCCTCGAAGAGCCGGGGTCCCCCTTCCCCCCGATCAAGGAGTACGCGTTCCTGTCCGACTGCCACACGGGCGCGCTGCTCGCGCCCGACGGCACCGTCGAGTGGCTCTGCGTGCCGCGCTTCGACGCGCCCAGCATCTTCGGGTCGCTGCTGGACCGCGGCGCGGGCGGGTTCCGGCTCGGGCCCTACGGCGTCGGCGTCCCCGGCGCGCGCCGGTACGAGCCGGGCACGAACATCCTCGAGACCACCTGGATGACGCCGACCGGCTGGGCGGTCGTGCGCGAAGCGCTGTGCATCGGGCCGTGGCGCGACGTCGAGGACCAGGTCACGCCGCACACGCGCCCGCCGGTCGACCAGGACGCGGCGCACGTGCTGGTGCGGACGATCGAGTGCGTGCAGGGCATGGTCAACGCCGAGCTCATCTGCGAGCCGCTGTTCGACTACGGGCGCGCGCCGGCCGAGTGGTCGATGCAGCAGGGCACCTCCGACCAGGCCGACGCCACCGGCGGTGTCCTGAAGGTGCGCCTGACCACCGACA
>Ga0207708_10000783_pt1 | contig 23998 bp, 18 predicted proteins | sample KBSK5101metaG_FD_184340 | JGI IMG/M metagenome (GOLD analysis project Ga0207708, IMG submission 184340) | Corn, switchgrass and miscanthus rhizosphere microbial communities from Kellogg Biological Station, Michigan, USA - KBS K5-10-1 metaG... | ecosystem: Host-associated > Plants > Roots >...
TGCAGCAGCGGTTCAGCCGGTAAGCCGGGGAACGCGAGCGACGCGATGTGCGCCGCCCGCGGCGCGCCCATCACCGTCCGGCGGACGCCCGGGACGAGGGTGGCCAGCGCGGCCAGGGCCGCCTGCTCGAAGCGATCGCGGAGGGCGGCGACCCGTTCCTCGGCGCCGTCCTGGGCGGCCGCGCGCGCCTGCGTCACGGCCACACCGAAGGCGACCAGCGCGGGCAGGTTCTCGCTGCCGCCGCGCAGCCCGCGTTCCTGTCCGCCGCCGACCCACAGCGGGGCCAGCCGCGCGCCCGGCCGCAGCCACAGCGCGCCGGCGCCACGCGGACCATGCAGCTTGTGCGCGGAGAGGGCGACGCTGTCGGCGCCGAGCGCGCGCGGGCGCAGCCGCCCGAGGCCAAACCCCTGCACGGCGTCGACGTGCAGATGCGGGCGCTTGCGATCGCCGGGGGGCCCCAGCCGCTGCGCGACCTCCGCGACCGGCTGGCGGGTGCCGAGCTCGTTGTTCACCAGCATCAGCGCGACGACCGCGGTATCGGCGCGCACCGCGGCGGCGATCGCGTCGGCGGCGACGATGCCGTTGCGGTCCGGCGGGACGATGTCCAGCGCGTAGCCGTCGGCGGCCAGCGCCTCGGCGCAGCGCATGACGGCCGGGTGCTCCAGCGCGCTGATCACGACGTGACGGCCGCGGGCGGCGCGCGCCGCGCCCAGCACGCCGAGCGCGTCGGCCTCGGTGCCGCCGCTGGTGAACAGCAGCTCCGCCGGGTCGACGTCCAGCGCCGCCGCCACCTCGGCGCGGGCCTGGGCCAGCGCGCGCGAGGCCGCCGCGCCCCCCGCGTGGGCCGAGGCGGGGTTGGCGAAAAGCTCGGCAGCCGTGGCGCGCAGCGCGTCCAGCACCTCAGGGGTGGGCTGCGTCGACGCGGCGTTGTCCAGGTAGATCATCGGACGGGGCCAATATGGCAGATGATCCCAGCTTGGCCGCAGGGGATCCTTGAGGTAAACCAAACGCGTGGATATTGGCGCTCGGGCCAAGAAGATCCTGCACGCCGTCGTGTCCGAGTACCTTGCCACCGGTGAGGCGGTCGGATCGCAGACGGTGACGCGGCGCTACGGACTGGAAGTGTCCGCGGCGACGGTGCGCACGGTGATGGGCGATCTGGAAGAGGCGGGGCTGCTCAAGCACGCGCACACGTCGGGGGGCCGCTTTCCCACCGAGCGCGGGCTCCGCTACTACGTCGACATGCTGCTGCGCGTGCGCAGCCTGACCACGGGTGAGAAGGACGAGATCCGTGAACGGCTGTCGGCGGGCGGCGACGTCCCGGACGTCATGCAACGGACGTCGCGCCTGCTGCGCGAGCTGTCGCACCTGACGGTCGTGGTGCAGGCGCCGCGGCCCGACAGCGACGTCGTCCAGCACCTGGAGTTCGTGCAGCTGCGCGAAGGGCAGTTGCTGGCCGTCATCGCGGCCGCCAGCGGCCAGATCCAGAACAAGCTGGTCCCGGTGGATTTTTCGCTGACGGGCGGGGATCTGGATCGCATCAACAACTACCTGAACGAGCTCATGACCGGCCTGACGCTGGAGCAGGCGCGCGCGCGCCTCATCGAAGAGGTCAGGAGCGATCGCGCCGCCCACGACGAGCTGGTCAGCCGGGCGTTGCGGCTGGCCAGCGCGGCGGTCCCGGCCGCCCCGGCGCCCGAGGTGCTGGTCGATGGTCAGTCCAACCTCCTCGCCGGCAAGGCCGATCTGGAACGGGCGAAGGTCCTGTTGCGGACGCTGGAGGAAAAGGATCTGGTCGTGCGCCTGCTGGAACGTACGCTGAGCGCACCCGGCATCTGCGTGTTCATCGGCGCCGAGGCGAACCTGGCCGATCTGACTGACGTGTCCGTCGTGGCGGCGCCCTACGGTCCCGAGGACAGGCCGCTGGGGACCATCGCCGTGATAGGACCGGCGCGGATGAACTATTCGCGCGTGATTCCGCTGGTCGACTTCACGGCGGAGACGATAGGCGAGGCGATCGGAAAGACCTAAGTTCACACCGTGACCGTGAGCGTGACCAGATGAAACGATCGAAGACCCCTGCACCTGCAAGTGATGGCGCGAACGGCGCCGGCGCGTCCCCCGATGCGCCTGCGAAGAACGGCGCCCCTGACCCCGCGCCGGATCCTGCGGCCGCCGCGCCCGCGCCCGAGCTGACCGAGGCGACGGCCGACGAGAAGCTGGCCGCCCTGGCGGCCGAGCGCGACGAGACGAAGGATCGGATGCTGCGCATCGCGGCCGACTTCGAGAACTGGAAGAAGCGCGCCCAGAAGGAGCTGACCGACAAGTCCAACGAGGCGCGCGAGCGCGTGCTCAAGGACATGCTCGAGGTGATCGACAACCTCGAGCGCGCCGTCGCGATGCAGACGACGCCGGGCGGCAACGGCGGCGTCGACGGCGTGGCCATCCTGAAGGGCGTCGACCTGGTGTTGCGGCTGTTCAAGCAGAAGCTGGAACGCTACGAGGTGCGCCCGTTCGAGGCGACCGGGCAGCCGTTCGATCCGCGCGTGCACGAGGCGATCTCGAAGGTGCCGCATCCGGAGATTCCGGCGGGCTCGGTCGCGGCCGAGCTGCAGAAGGGCTACCGCGTGGGCGAGCGCCTGCTGCGCCCGGCGCTCGTGTCGGTATCTGCTGGCAACGGCAAGCCGGCTGCGCCGTCGGAGGGCTAGCAGCCTGGCCTCGGATTACTACGAAACGCTGGGCGTCGGCCGCGGCTCGACCGACGCCGAGATCAAGGTCGCGTACCGGAAGCTCGCGCTCAGGTGGCACCCGGATCGCAACCCCGGCGACAAGGCGGCCGAGGAGCGGTTCAAGGAACTGGCGATCGCGTATTCCGTGCTGTCCGACGACGGCAAGCGGCGCCACTACGATCGCTACGGATCGGTCGACGGCCAGAGCCCGTTCGCGGCCACAGACGTCACCGGCGCGACGGAGTTCTTCGATGCGCTGTTCGGCGATCTGTTCGGGTTGCAGCGGCGCAAGTCGAGTGCGGGCCGCGACCTGCGCTACACGCTGGAGCTGGATTTCGAGGAGGCGGCGCTGGGGTGCGAGAAGGTGCTGGCCTTCGAGCGCCCGGAAGAATGCGCGACGTGCTCCGGGACCGGGGCGGAGGGCGGCGACGCGGGGCTGGTCACCTGCCCGCGCTGCGGCGGCGAGGGCGTGATCCGGAAAAAGGCCGGTTTCCTGACCAGCAGGCGCGACTGCATGGGGTGCGGCGGGACGGGGAAGGTGCCGCGCGTGCGCTGCGCGACGTGCGAGGGCGCGGGGCTGCTCGACAAGGAGCGGCGCTACACGGTGCGGATCCCGGCGGGTTCGACGGGCGGCACGACACAGCGGGTGCCGCGCGAGGGCGGGCCGGGACGGCGCGGCGGACCGCCCGGTGATCTGCACGTGATCGTGCGCGTGCGCCCTCACGCGTTCTTCACGCGCGAGCCGGCGCGCGACGGCGACGTGCTGACGATCGAGGTGCCGCTGTCGCCGGTCGAGGCCGCCCTGGGCGCCGAGATCGACGTGCCCGTGCTGGACGGGACTGTGCGCATGCGCGTCCCGCCCGCGACGCAGGCGGGATCGCTGTTCCGGCTGCGCGGCAAGGGCTTCCCGCGGGCGGCGGGCGCGCGGGGCGACGCCCACGTGCGGGTCGTCGTCGAGACGCCGGCGGTCGTCTCCGACGAGGCGAAGGCGCTGCTCGAGAAGCTGGGCGCGGCGCTCTCCGACGACGCGCTGCCGCGGCGGCGCGCGTTCCGCGAGGCCGGCGCGCGCGCCAAGCCGGAGCCGTCGTGAGCCGCGACGACGACGACCGCGACGACGGCCCGCGCAAGCCGCGCCTGCTGCTGCACGCCGGGCTGTTCCTGGCGACGTTCCTGACCACGACGATGACGGGCGCGATCTACGTGCACAAGGGCCTCTCGATCGGGCCGATGGCCGACGGCCTGACGTACTCGCTGCCGCTGATGCTGATCCTGCTGTGCCACGAGCTGGGCCACTACGTGGTCGCGCGCCGCTACGGCGTCGACGCATCGCTGCCGTACTTCATCCCGTTTCCGCTGGGGCTGGGCACGCTGGGCGCGGTCATCGGCATGCGCCAGTCGACGACGGACCGCAAGCAGCTGATCGACGTCGGTGCCGCCGGGCCGCTGGCGGGGTTGATCGTGGCGATCCCGTTCCTGATCGTCGGGCTGATGCGCTCCCAGGTCGGCCCGATCGTCGGCGCGGGCGAGCAAACGGTCACGATGGAGGGGAACTCGATCCTCTACGCGCTGGCGAAATTCTGCGTGAAGGGCGCGTGGCTGCCCGGCGGCGGCATCGACGTGCGCCTGCATCCCATGGCGATGGCGGCGTGGGCCGGCCTGTTCGTCACGATGATCAACCTGCTGCCCATCGGCCAGCTGGACGGCGGGCACATCGCCACCGCCTACTTCGGCAACCGCTACAACGCGTTCGCGGAGCGGCTGCGCCGCCTGCTGCCGGTCGGGGCGCTCGCGGCGTTCTTGTGGGTGCTGTACGTCGGCAAGCAGGAAGCGGGGGCGGCCTGGCGATTCGGTCCGGGGGCGTCGATCGCGATGGCGGCCGCGACGCCGTGGCTGGTCTGGTTCCTGCTGATCGGCCTGATGCGCCGCCTGACGGGCGGGGTGAACCATCCCCAGGTCGACGATCAGCCGCTGGCGCCGAGCCGGCGCGCGTTGTTCTGGCTGATGGTGATTGTGTTCGTCGCCGTGTTCATGCCGGTCCCGTTCCGCGAAGTGATGGCGGGTCAGCCGTGAAGGTGCCCGCGTTCGAGATGCCGCTGGAGGAGATCCGCGCCAGCCTCGAGAAGCTGCGCCGGCCGTTGAGCATCGCGGTGCTGCGCGCCCGCAACCCGTTCAACGTGGGGGCGATCATCCGCGTGGCGCATTCGTTTCTGGTACGCGAGATCGTGCTGGTCGGCAGCGAGCGCTACTACGAGCGCGGCGCGATGGGGATGGATCGCTACGAGAACATCGTGTGCGTCGCCGACGAGACCGAGCTGATCGCGCGCGTGCGCGCCCGCGGCGACAAGCTGGTCGTGCTCGAGAAGGACGCCGCGCGCGTCGACCTGTGGCACGCGGAGCTGCCCGAAGAGTGCACCATGGTGTTCGGCAGCGAGACGGCGGGCGTCCCCGACGCGCTCGTCGGTGCCGCCGACATGGTCGTCGGCATCCCGATGTACGGCATCAACCATTCATTCCCCGTCACCGTCGCCGCCGGCATCGCCATGGCCGAATGGACCCGCCGCTATTACGCCAGCTAGCTCGGCCACGCGCGACCTTATAGTCTAAGCGCGCGCCAGAGATTGAAGGCGTCGTCGGTCCAGCCCGGGCCGTTGCGGCGTGGTGGAACCCAGCGTGCATCAGTCGCAAGCGGCGCCAGATCCGCCGGCGAGCGAGCGAGCACCATCCAGTGCGACGCTGTCTTCGAGGCGCGGGCCTCGGCTTCCGTGGGGTTGTCGAAGCGGACCAGCCCGGAACAGCCGACCGCTGCCGCTCCGCCGGCGACCACCGGCTCGAGATCGAGCATGCGGTTCGAGAGGTGTACGGCGATGAGGCCCCCGGGGCCGAGTTTGCGCAGGTAGAGCGCGATCGCCTCGCGGGTCAGAAGATGCGCCGGCACCGCGTCCGAGCTGAACGCGTCGAGGACCAGCACCCCGAAAGCGCCGTCGGGCGCCGCGGCGATAGAGAGGCGAGCGTCTCCCAGCACCACGTCGACCTTGCCGCGCGCGTCGCCGAGGAAGCTGAACAGACCGCGATCGCGCGCGATGTCGATCACCGCCTCGTCGATCTCGAAGAAGGTCCAGTGCTCGCCCGGGGCGGCGTAGGCCGCGAGCGATCCGGCGCCCAGGCCCACCACACCGACGCGCCGGCGTTGCGGCCGACCTTGCCACGCGGTCATGACGCCGCCCATCGGCCCGGTACGATGGTAATAGGTGAGCGGCTCGCCGCGGCGCTCGGGCGCCATGTCCTGCGACCCGTGTCGGGTGTTGCCGTGCCAGAGCGTTCGCGTCGTCGGCGTTTCGAGGACGACCTTGTGCACACCGTAGAAGCTGCGCCCCGCGAACAGCGTTCGCGTCGACCCCTTCGCGTACGTCGCGCCCGCGCCGATGATCGCCGCCAGGACCAGAGCGAAGCGCAGGGGCCGCGCCCGGAAAGCGTAGCCGGCGGTGCCGACCGCTGACAGCAGAACGACGAGCAGGACGAAGCCGCTCTTGGCGCCGGCCGTCGCTTCCACGGCGCGGAGGCCCCTCGTTCCGAGCAGCAGCACGGCGCCCAGCGCCAGCGGCAGCGCGAGGTCCAGTCGACGAGCGCGCCGTTCGTCGGACACTGCGTCCCCTGGCGGTCTCAACAACGCAACCGCCACGAGAGCGAGCGGGTACTCGTAAAGGCCGCGAAACACGACCGGTGCCAAGAACACGTTGCAGAGGCCGCCGAGCGCGCCGCCCGCGGCGACGATGAGGTAGAACTCCGTCGACCGTGGGCCCGTCGGCCGGCTCGCGGCGAGTGCCTGGTGGCAGGCGAGCGCCGTTACGAAGAACGTCAGCGCATGCAGCGGGACGAGAACCGGCGCGGCCGCCTGGGTGTGCAGGAACATCTCAGCCGCGACGGGCACGAGCATAAACGCCTGTACGCGAAGCACGCGGCGCGAGGGCACAATCGCGCGTCGCGCAAACGCGATGATGAATGTCAGCAAGTAGAGCGCGAGCGGCACGATCCACAGCAGCGGCAGGGCCACGACGTCGGTGGTCACGTAGCTCGTGACGGACAGCAGCAGGCTCGAGGGGATCGCCGCCAGTACGAGCCAGCGCCAGCGGATGCGCGGTGGCAGGGCCGCGGCGGGCGCGGGTGGATCCGCTCGGGAATCGGCCGCAGGCGGCGGGGTCCGCAAGGTGAGGGTCGCGCACGCGCCTACGAGAACGACGGCGAACCAGAGCCCGAACCTCCAGGTGTGACGCTGTTCCTCGAGACCGAACAGCGGCTCAATCACGACCGGGTAGGCGAGGAGTGCGAGCAGGCTGCCCGCGTTGCTGGCCGCGTACAGAAAATACGGATCCCGCGCCTCCCGGTGGCGGGTCGACGCCAGCCAGCGCTGGACCAGCGGGGCGGTCGCCGCGAGCAACACGAAGCAGGGGCCGATGCTCACCGCGAGACGGCCGAAGAGCCAGATCGCCTCACGCTCGGCCGGCGCCACCCAGTTGCTGGGCGCGGGGAGCGGGAGCGCGGCTGCCACGCACGCGAGCAGAAAAACGTGGATCGCGGCGTGCCGCCTCGGGGTCAACCACGACGGCCCGATGTGGGCATAGGCGTATCCTGCCAGCAAGGCGAGCTGGAAGAACGCGACCGCCGTGGTCCAGACCGCCGCCCCGCCACCGGCGACCGGCAACAAACTCTTGCCGACGAGCGGCTCGAGCACGAACAGCAGCGCCGACGTCACCAGCAGCGTCGACGCGCAGAGCGGAATCAATATCGCCGACATCGCCGACGCCTCCCCCGGCTGCCACCGTAACACAGAGGCAGGGCCACCTCCCGGCGCGAACCGAGGCCAGGGCGAACGGGCGCTGTTCTCAGCGTTGGAGTAACGCCAGCGCTTCGACGTGGGGCGTGTGCGGCAGCATGTCGTAAGGTGTGACCTCGGCGAGGCGGTAACCGCGCGACGCCAGCCACGCAAGATCGCGTCCCAGCGTGTCTGGATCGCACGACAGGTAGGCGATCGCGCGCGGCGCCAGGCGCACCACCTCGGCGAGCACCTCCGGCGCGCAACCCTTGCGCGGAGGGTTGAGGACGACGAGATCGGCGCGATCGATCTTGCCCAGCTCGCGCGCGACGTCACCCGCGACGAAGCGCGCGCCGGGCACGCCGTTCAGCGCAGCCGATGCGACCGCGTCGGCCACCGCGCCCTCGTGGACCTCGATGCCGATCACCTCGCCGGCGCCGGCGCGCGCGAGCGCGAGGGCGATTCCACCGACGCCACAGTACGCATCGACGACGCGCTCACCCGGACCCGGTGACAGCGCGTTCAAGATCGCCGCGTATGCGAGCCCGGCGATGCCGCGGTTTGCCTGGAAGAAGGCGCCGCCCGACAGACGGACGCGCACCTGATCCCCGCGCACCTTGACGCAATCTTCGATCGTCGGCGCGCCGTCGAGGATCCGGTCATCGCTGGTGTCGGGCGCGAAGATCGCGTTGCCGCGCCCGCGGTTGACGTGCTCGACGACGCCGACCACCTCGGGCCGCGCCGCGCGGAACGCGCGCGCCAGCGCGGCGCCGTTTTCGAGCGGATGCGCCGTGACCCAGGTGGCGAGCACCCGGCCGTCGTAGCTCACGCGCAGCACGACGTGACGTAGCGCCCCCATCAGCGTGTGCTCGTCGTACGGCGTGACACCGGCAGCGTCGAGCTGCGCTGCCAGGGCCGCGGCGGTGTCGTCGAGGGGCGGCTCCGCGATCTTGCAACCGGTGGTGTCCACGACGTCGTGCGAGCGCGGTGCGTACGCGCCCAGCACCAGCCGCGCATCGAATCGCGCCGGCACCAGCTTCGATCGATTTCGGTAGCCAAGCGGGTGTGGCGACGCGACGCAAGGCGCGACGGCGACATCCACGCCCGCGAGCGCGCGGGCGACGCGCGCCCGCTTCCATTCGAGCTGCGCCCCGTAGTCGAGGTGCTGCAGGACGCAGCCACCGCACGACCCGAACGCGCGGCACGCGGGCGGACGCCGCGCGGACGACGGCGTCTCGATGGCGGTCAGCCGCGCCCAAGCCTCGGGCGCGTGCGACGACACGTGTTCGATCAGCGCATCGACGCGCTCGTCGGGCAGCGCGCCCGCGACGTGCACGCGCGGGCGGTCACCTACCGCCGTCATGCCGGCGCCGTCGTCGTCGAGATCGACGCACGTGACGGTCACACGGTCGCCCGGCTTCACGCGCGCAAGAGTACATCTAGAAGGTAGCTGCACACCCGCGCTTCGCGCGGGAGCAGCTAACTCCGGGGCGGCGCGCCGATCGCCGCGGCTAACCTGGGCAGCGATACGTCGTAGCGGTAGGCGGTGCCGCGGTGGCCGTCATCGAACTCCTGGTGCTCGCACGCGATGCCCAGCGTCTGCAGCCGCCGCACGAAGATGCGCGCGCCCAGATCCAGGTTGTGCTCGTCGCGCGTCCCCGCGTCGATGAAGATCAGCGCCATGCGGCGCAGCGCCTCGGCGTGTGTCGCGATCAGCTCGATCGGGTCCCACGCCTTCCAGCGCTGCCAGACCGTCCAGTCGATCTCGCCCGTGTCGAGGTCGAACGGCAGCGCGATGCCGTGCTCGCGCTTCGGATCGGGTGAGTACGCGCCCGCCTGCGCCAGCACCATCATGGTCGTGAAGTCGGCGCCGTCCTTCTTCTCCTTCGCTTCGAACTGGCGCAGAAATTCTCCGACGCCGCCGTGACGGCGCAGCGTACGCGCGGCCTGGGGCAGATCGGGCAGGGCGGACAGCTCGAAGGACATGTCGCCGGCGTGGCTGGCGACGGCCGCGAACAGGTCGGGGTGGCGCATCGCCAGCACCAGCGCGCCGAAGCCGCCCGACGACTTGCCACCGACGGCGCGCGCCTGGCGCGCGGCGATGGTGCGGAAGCGCGCGTCGATCGTGGGGATCACCTCGCGCACCACGTGCGTTTCGTAGTCGCCGATCGCGAACGAATCCAGGTACTGCGCGCCGCCCCAGCGCGTGAAGCAGTCGGGCGCCACGACGATCACCTCGCCCATCGCGCCGGTCGCCGCCAGCCGATCGAGGCGGTCGCCCAGGCCGGGTTGCCACGGCGTCCCCGAGAACATCTGCTCGCCCGTGCCCGCGTAACCCGCCAGCCAGTAGATCACGGGGTAGCGGCGCTCGGGCGCGGCGGCGTAGGAAGGCGGCAGCCAGACCGCGATCCGGCGCGCCGTCGCGTCGCCCAGCGGGTTGCCGGCGAGCGCGCGGCTCTCGACCGTCTCGACGACCGTGCTCACCGCCGCGGCTCCGATTCCGGCGCGTACGAGCAGGTCGGGGACACCGGTTTCATCTCGGCGACGAAGCGCTTGACGACCTTCTCGTGGACGGACGGCTTCAACGCCGCGCGCGGCTTGCCCGGCCACGCCGCCTCGACCGAGATCTCCGGACCGTCCTTCGGCTTGTCCGGGCCGGCGTCCGTATCGGCACCGGCGAGGATGCGCCCGAGGCGCTCGCTCGCCGCCGCGGCCGGTAGGGGTGAGACCTTCCCGGCCGGCAGCTCGCGCTCGCCGCGCTGCTCGCCGATCACGCTGCGGTAGCACCACCAGCGGCCGTCGCTGGCCAGCACCGCCTGCAGTCGCCGACTGCCGCCCCGGGCCGATGCCGTCGCCGCCGCCGACACCACCACCAGCTGCCCGCCCTTGCCGACCGGTTTCTCGGGAGGCTTCGCGTACCACTGGTTCTCGCTGGGCAGCTCGTTCACCGCGCGCAGGATGTCGTCCGCCGCCGGCTTGTTCGCGGCGACCCACCGCGAGCCGTCGTCCCGGATCAGCACGACTTGCGTCTGGTCATCGCCTGGCAGCAAGCCCCGAGCGCGGGCGCCGCCCGCGGCGCCGCCCTTGGGGCCGGCGGCTTTCTCGCGCACCAGCGCGCTGTCGGCGATCGCGCCCAGGCGCGCGAACACCGCCGCGACGTCGGCCGGTAGCAAGCAGCCGGCCTGGCTGTCGCGCGCGTATCCAGCGCCGCCCGTACCGCCACCTGATTCGACTTGATAGCAACCATCGCGCATGAAGCACTTGCGTCCGGCCGCGCCTTCGCCAGCGATCGTGGCGAACGAGATCTCGACGGCCACCGGGGCCCGGCCCGCGGCCACGGTCCCCGCCGGCTCCGCGGCGAGCATCCCGGAAATGGCCAACAAGATCGACGCCGACGTCATCAACTGACGAATGTAGACGATTTCCTCCTCGCCGGTTCGATGTCATATTCCCGCGGCCGTGTTCCGTCGGAGCCACCTGCTGATCCTGCTGACGACGCTGGGATCCGCCCACGCCCGCGCCGCCGCCCCCAAGCCGGCGCACCCGGCGCCCGCGACGGCGGCGGCCCTCCCGTCACCCAAGCTCGACGTCAAGGCGTGGTCGCTGTCCAACGGCCTCAACGTGCTGTTCCTGGCCGATCACAAGGCCCCGATCGCGACCGTGCAGGTCTTCTATCACGTGGGATCGAAGGACGAGCACGTCGGCATCCGCGGCGTCGCCCACATGTTCGAGCACATGATGTTCAAGGGGTCGGAGCACGTCCCGCCCGAGGAGCACGCGCGCCTGCTCAAGGAGGTCGGCGGCCAGGTCAACGCGTTCACGACCGAGGATCTGACCGCGTACCACGACACGGTGCCGCCCTCGTACGTCGGCTTCGCGTTGCAGCTCGAGGCCGAACGCATGCGCCAGCTGAAGCTGTTTCAGGGCACGGTCGACTCCGAACGGCACGTGGTCGAGGAAGAAAAGCGCCTGCGCATCGACAATGATCCGATCGGCAAGGCGATCGAGAAGTTCCGCCTGCTCGCCTACGCGAAGCATCCGTACAACTGGACGCCGATCGGGACCATCGAGGATCTCGAGAAGGTCACCCCCGCGGACGCCCAGCGCTTTTACGACATGTACTACCAACCCAACAACGCCACGCTGGTCGTCATCGGCGATCTCGACGAGCTGGCGGTGCGCAAGCTGATCGACCAGCACTTCGGACCGATTCCGAAGGGGCCCGCCCCGCCACGCACGGTGGCGGAGGAGCCGCCCCAGACGGCGCTCCGCGCGGAGACGCTGCGCATCGAGGTTCAGATCCCCGTCGTCGTCGGCGGCTACCACATTCCGAAGGCGGCCGATCCCGACATTCCGGCGCTGGAGGTGCTGGCCGCGGTGCTCTCGGGCGGCGAGTCGTCGCGCCTGCACCAGCGCCTGGTCCGGCGCGAGCACCTGGCGATCGCCGCCGGCGGCGTCACCGAGGCGCTGGAGCACCCGGGTTTGTTTCTGGTCTACGCCGCGTATCTTCCCGACCGCGACGCGGGCCGCGTCCAGGCGGTGCTGGCGGAGGAGATCGCGAACGTGCGCGAAAAGCCGATCACGCCGGCGGAGCTGGACAAGGCGAAGAATCAGCTGGCCGCCGGGTTCGTGTTCGGGCTGCAGACCGTCGACGGCGTGGCGCAGGCGCTGGGACGCGCGCAGTACGTCGAGGGCGACTGGAAGCGCTTCGTCGAGGGCGCGACCCGCTACCTGGCCGTGACCGCCGCCGACGTCCAGCGCGTCGCCAAGAAGTACCTGGTCGACACCAACCTCACCCGCATAACCCTGGCTCAGCCTGCCCCTCCCGGTGCCGCAAAATGAAATCGCTGACGCTGACGCTGACGTCATCGTGGACGCGGACGTTTACGTGGACGTTGACGTTTACGTTGACGCTCACGCTCGCGGCCTGCGCGTCCTCGCCGCCGCCCGCCGCCCCGCCCGCGACTCCGGCCGCCGCCGTCCAGGTCCAGTACGAGAACGTTCCCGGCCAGGCGGCGGCGAAGGCCAAGCCGCCTGCCGAGTACTGGGCGGGCCGCACCGATCTGTTTCGCGCGCCCGCGCCGCCCAAGCCAGCCGAGCTGGCGCTGCCCCCCGTCCAGCGCTTCACCCTGAAGAACGGGCTGCAGGTGATCGTGGTGTCACGCAAGGAGCTGCCGGTCGTCAGCTTCGGCATCGCGGTGCAGGCGGGCGGTTACGACGAGGATCACGACACGCTCGGCGTCTCTGACTTCGTCGCGGCGATGCTCCGGCGCGGGACCAAGACCCGCAGCGCCGACGACATCTCGCACGCGATCGATTTCGTGGGCGGCACGCTGGACGCCCAGGCGACGAACGAGAGCACGACCGCGGCGTGCTCGGCGCTGTCGAAGGACGCGAAGCTGTGCCTGGATCTGCTGTCGGACATGTTGCTGCATCCCGCCTTCCCCGAGAGCGAGATGGGCGAGGTGCGCGACGAGATGCTGGCGGCCGTCGCGGCCCGTTTCGACAACCCGCACGAGCTCGCGAACGCGCACTTCGCGAACCTGATGTTCGGGGAGAAGCACCCCGACGGCTGGGAGCTGGCGGCCGACGACGTCCGCAAGATCACGCGCGCGCGGCTGGAGACGTTCTGGCGGACGTTCTACCATCCGAACCGCGCCATCCTGGCCGTGGCGGGCGACGTGGACGTGGCGAAGCTGCGCGCCGGCGTGGAGAAGGCGTTCGGCGCCTGGACACGCGCGACGGTTCCCGCTCGCCCGGCCTGGACCATCCCGGAGCTCGCCGCGACGCGCATCATGCTGGTCGATCGGCCCGATTCGACGCAGGCGACGATCGTGCTCGGCCACCAGGGGATCAAGCACTCCGATCCGCGCTGGTACGCGGCGACGCTGATGAACTACGTGCTGGGCGGGTCCGACTTCGCGTCGCGCCTGATGACCGAGGTGCGCGCCAAGCGCGGGCTGACCTACGGCATCGGCTCGTCGTTCGGCAGCACGCTGTACGAGGGGACGTTCCGGGTGGCGGGATCGACCAAGAGCGAGTCCACCTGGGAAGCTCTGCTCGCGTCGGTCAACGAGATCCGGCGCATGAAGACCGAAGGGCCCACCGCCGCCGAGCTCGAAAAGGCGAAGGGCTACTACGCCGGCAGCTACCCCTTCAAGCTGCAGACCGCGGCCGGCGTCGCGCAGGCGCTGGTCGCTGCCGAGCTGCATGGGCTGGGGGCGGCGTACGTGCGCGAGCTGCCGCTCCGGCTCGCGGCCGTCGACCTGGCGGCTGCCAAGGCGGCCGCCGCCGAGCTGCTGCACCCCGACACGATGCAGGTCGTGATTGTCGGCAAGGCCGCCGCCATCGAGCCGCAGATCAAGGACAAGGGGATCGCCTACGAGAAGATCCACTTCAAGGATCCGATCAGCTCCGCCGCCCGCGAAGCGGCCAAGACGGCGAAACCGGCGAAGCCGTAGCGGCTTAGGCCGCCGGCAGCTTGCGCAGCGCCAGCCAGCGCCCGAAGAACGCTAGCGCGTAGCCGGAGAGCACGTCGGCGAGGAAGTGCTGCTTGGTGGTCAGCGTCGACAGCGCCAGCGCCGTCGCCATCGCCAGCGCGATCCGCCCGGCGCGCCGGTTATCCTTGATCAGGATCAGCGCGAGCATGGACGTGTGCGCGACGTGCAGCGACGGGAAGACGTTGCCGGGCGGATCAATGCTCTGGACCGACGCCAGAAAGGCCGCCGAGAAGTTCGCGTACGGCGGGTGCAGGACCGGGCGCGGGTATTCGGCGCCGATGAAGATGTGCCCCATCGCGCCGATGATCATCACGACCAGCACGGAGCGCACCGCGCGGTTGAACAGCACGCGCTGCCTGAAGCCCGCGATCGCGATGATGAACACGCCGGCGTAGAAGGGCAGGTAGCACCAGGCCGTCCAGGGCCAGAACGGGATCGCGTCGTCGAGGCGCGTGCGCAGGATCTCCGTCGAGCGATCGAGGTGCAGATGCCCGATGCCGAAGTAGACCGCCGACTGCAGCAGCGCGAGCCCCAGCCCGACCGTCCACTTGTAAGCGGGGGTCGCTATCGTCGCTGTCGACGGCTCCGGGGCGGTGGCTACGGCCATCCGCGGCGAATCATAGAATACCCACGGCAAATTTCAGGTAATCGCCTTCCGGAAACGGCGGGATGACCGGGTGGTCGGCGCCGGCGCGCCGCAACTCATGCAGCTGGAAGCGGCGGCCGGCGTCGGCCGCGCCGTCGCGGACCGTGGCGAGGAAGGCAGCCGCGTCGACGTGGCTGGAGCACGATGCCGCGCACAGCGTCCCGCCCGGCGCGGTGACCGCGGCGCACAGACGATGCAACCGGCGATAGGCCCGCAGGCCGGTCGCGAGCGCGCGGCGGCTGGGCGCGAAGCTGGGTGGATCGGAGATGACGAGGTCGAACTGCTCGCCCGCGCGCGCCGTCCGCTCGAGGAACGCGAACGCATCGCCGGCGACGAAGCGCGCGCCGTCCGTCGCCAACCCGTTGCGCTCGAAGTTGCGGCGGGCCGCCGCGATCGCCGGCGCGGCGGCGTCGACGGTCACCGTCGCCCGCGCGCCGCCCGCCGCCGCGTAGACCGAGAATCCCCCCGTGTAACCGAACAGGTTCAGCACGCTACGGCCGGACGCCAGCGTCCGCACCAGCGCCCGGTTGTCGCGCTGATCGAGGAACAGGCCGCCCTTCTGGCCGTGCAGCAGATCGACGCCGAACCGCAGGCCGTTCTCGCGCACCTCGATCTCGCGCGCCGGCGCGCGGCCCAGCACCACCGCGGTCCGATCCTCGCCGCCCGCGGACCCACCGCGGCGCGCGCTCCGGCGCTCGACGACCGTGCGCAGCGCGATGCCCGCGGCCGCCGCCGCCTCGCGCAGCTGGTCGGGCAGGCCGCGGTAGAAAGCCGCCGCGCCGGCGCCGTCGCAGCGAACGCTGGCCGCCTCACCGTAGAGGTCGACGTGAACACCGGGCAAGCCGTCCGCCTCGCCGTGGATCCAGCGGAAGGCGTCGGTCTCGCGCCGGTCGATGAACGCCAGCCGTCGCGCCAGCGCCGCCTCGATCCGCGCGGCGACGATCGCCGGAACATCCCCGACCGCCTTCGCGTCGCCGATGATCCGGACCGCGATCGGCGAACGCGCGTCCCAGAAGCCGAGCGCCAGCGCGCGCCCGCCGCGCGCGCCGATCTGCACGACGGCGCCGTCGGGCAAGCGGGGCGTGCCCGCCAGCGCGTCGCGAAACACCCAGGGATGGCCGCCGCGAATCGCCCGTTCCAGGCGTTTGCGCAGCTCGACGCGCGCGACGCCCCTGACGCCCGTCACTTGGGCGGACGGTCGGGGATCGGGAGACCCTGCGTGGCCACCGGCCGCGCCAGCGTCGACGTTTCCTTGGCGCACGCGAGCACGCGCGCGTCGCCGCTTCCGAACACGACCTCGACCTTGCCCGCGCCCGGCGAGCCCGCGACGATGCCGACGCCGAACGTCGGATGCGAGACGCGCTCGCCGGCGACGTAGCTGTCGCGCGCCGCATACGTGCGGGGAGGCTTGGCGGGATCGAAGGGCGGCAGGGCGGGGGCTTCGGACTGCGCGCGCGGGCGCGTCGATCGCCGGCCCGACCCGAACGTCGGCCGACGCGGACGCGCCGCCGGATCGCCGCTGGCGCTCTCGCCGTTCTCATCGCGGTAGCGGTGGTGCCCACCACACCGCTTGCACACGACCTTCGCGATCTTTTCGCCCATCTTCGCCATGACGACGTGCCACACCTGTCCGCACCGTCCACACATGGCCTCGATGTCCTGTCCTACTCCTGGCGTCGGCATTCTTTTTGGGCCCCCCTGACCCTAGCTGCTCCCGCGCGGAGCGCGGGAGTGCAGCTACTATTTTTTGATGATAGTCGCACACCGCGCCTTCGGCGCGGAGCGACTAGAGCTCTGCTGGGTCTCTATATTCGCCGAAGACGTCCCGGAAGACCCGACAGATTTCACCCAAAGTTGCATCCCGGCGGGCCGCCTCGACCACGGCGTCCATGACGTTGGCGTCTCCCGCGCACGCGCGCCGCACCTCTTCCAGGCCTTCCTGCGCGCGCACGGCGTCACGGCCCGCGCGCACCGCTTGCACGCGCGCGACCTGGGCGCGTTCCGGCGCCATGTCGATCTTCAGCGTCGGGATGGACGTCGTCTCGGGTACGACATGGCGGTTGACGCCCACGATCGACCGTTCGCCCCGGTCGACCTGCTGCTGGGTTCGATAGGCGGAGGCGGCGATCTCCCGCTGCGGCCAGCCCATCTCGACCGCGCGGACGATCCCACCCATGTCGTCGATCGCGCGGATGAGGCGCTCGGCCTCGGCTTGCATCCGATCGGTCAGCGATTCCAGGTAGTAGCTGCCGCCGAACGGATCGGCGACGGCGGGCAGGCCCGATTCCTCGGCGATGATCTGCTGCGTCCGCAGCGCCAGCGTGGCCGCTTCCTCGGTCGGCAGCGCCAGCGTCTCGTCGAAGCTGTTGGTGTGCAGCGACTGCGTCCCACCCAGCACCGCCGCCAGCGCCTGCAGCGTCGTGCGCACGACGTTGTTCAGCGGCTGCTGCGCGACCAGCGACACGCCCGCCGTCTGCGCGTGCGCGCGCAGCATCCACGCGCGCGGATTCTTCGCGCCGAAGCGGTCGCGCATGATGTGGGCCCACATCCGGCGGGCCGCGCGCAGCTTGGCGATCTCCTCGAAGAAGTCGTTGTGGATGTCCCAGAAGAACGACAGCCGCGGGGCGAACACGTCGACGTCGAGGCCGGCCTCGCGTCCGAGCTCGACGTAGCCGATGCCGTCGGCGAGCGTGAAGGCCAGCTCCTGCACCGCGGTCGCGCCCGCCTCACGAATGTGGTAGCCGCTGATGCTGATCGTGTTCCACAGCGGCATGCGCGCCGTGCAGGTGACCAGCATGTCGCGGATGATCCGCAGCGACGGGCGCACCCCGCAGATCCACTCCTTCTGCGCGATGAACTCCTTGAGCATGTCGTTCTGGATCGTCCCGCGCAGCTTCTCGGGCCCGATTCCGCGGCGCTCCGCCGCCACGACGTAGAACGCCAGCAGCACGACGGCCGGCGCGTTGATCGTCATCGACGTCGTCACCTGGTCCAGCGGGATATCGGCGAACAGCCGTTCGACGTCCGCGACCGATGCCACCGAGACGCCCTCGCGGCCGACCTCGCCGCGCGCCAGCGGGTCGTCGGGGTCGAAGCCCATGAGCGTCGGCATGTCGAACGCCGTCGAGAGGCCCGTCTGCCCGTGCGCCAGCAGATATCGGAACCGCTGGTTCGTGTCCTCCGGCGTGCCGAAGCCGGAAAACATCCGCATTGTCCATGGTTTGCCGCGGTACATCGTTTCGTGGGGACCGCGGGTGAACGGAAACTGACCGGGGGCGCCCAGCGTTTTCGCCGGGTCCGCGTCCGGGCCGGGGTCGGCGGGCTGGTAGACGGGGGCCAGCGGCAAGCCGGACTGCGTCTCGACGGGGGCCGGGTTTTCTCCTTTAACCCCAATGGTTTTGCGGCCAAACGACATAGAAAGGGCGGATGCCAGTCTACCTTCGCGCCGGGTGCAAAGGACGGTAGAATGCGGCCGCTTAAGCGCGGAGGTTCCCCCTAATGTCACCTGTTAGCGCTGTGGTTGGTCGCAGGCTTGCGATTGGTGCCTGGCTGGCTTTTGCGCTCATCGCCTGTCAGGGACCCGACGAGTATTTCCGTAACGAGGGAAACCCGGGCGTTGCTGGCAACGTTCCTCCGGTCGATGCCGCGGGCATGGCCGGCAACGGAGGCCCGGGCCAAGGCGGGAGAGGGGGCAGCATTTCGGGGATCGGCGGCACGACAGGCGAGGCCGGCACGACGGGCGTCGCCGGCACGACCGGTATGGCAGGCACGACGGGTGTCGCGGGGACGACGGGGCGAGCCGGCACGACCGGCATGGCCGGAACCACGGGTCGCGGTGGGACCACCGGGATGGCGGGGACGACGGGACGTGGTGGGACGACGGGGATGGCGGGGACGACGGGGCGAGGCGGCACGACGGGCATGGCGGGGACGACGGGACGTGGTGGGACGACGGGGATGGCGGGGACCACGGGACGCGGCGGCACCACGGGGCGAGCCGGGACGACCGGCGCGGCGGGGACGACCGGACGCGCCGGTACGTCGGGCGCCGCGGGGACGACGGGACGTGGCGGTACGACGGGCGCCGGCGGATCGACGACCGGCGCTGGCGGAACGGGTCCCTGCGCCGGCATGTGCAGCAATCCGATCACCGTCCCGCTGATGACGAACTCCGGCGGCCTCGGGACGGGCGCGACCTGTCATCAAGTGATGGGAATGGGTCAGGGCATGAACTGCGGCAACTTCGTGGCGCCGCGGACGTTCACCATCAACGGTACGACGATCAACTGCGTGATGGCGGGAAATTACAACCTGCCGGCCATGCGGAACGGCGGCTACTGCATGGAAGCCAGCGCGGGCGAGTACTCGTACGCGTACTTCTCGACGTTCTGAGTTCTGAGTCGCGGCGCGATCAGGTCACGGTCATGTAGCGGATGGCCGCCTTCCCGTTCGCAAAGGCGAGCTTGAAACGCACGTCCTTGACCGGAACCTGCTTCATGATCTCCGCGCGTTTTGCGCGCAGCGTCTCCGCGAAGTGATTCACATCCAGACCTTCCACGGATTCGCCCGTCGTGCGACGCAGCTTCACGAACTCGGCGAACAGCGCTCGGTATTCTTCGGCGTGCGGATCGGGCTCGGCCTTCGGGGCGTTCGGATCGATCGGCCATGCCGGCACGCCGGTTCGGGGCGACATGGACACCGATCCGGAACGCGCCAGCGTGATGTCGACGCGTCCCGTGAGCGTGCGCTCGCGGTGGATGGGAGCCGACGGCGCTGCCGAGTCGGCCGGCACACCCATCGCGGGAGTGGCATCTGACGGGGGAACGCCCATCGCGGGCGTGGCCTGCGACGTGGGCTGCGACGTTATTTCGTTAGGGTCATGGTTGACCGGCACGCTCCTGATCGGTGTCGCGGCGGACGAACGAGCCGGAGCGGCGGCCATCGCCGGCGAGGAGAGCCGCCCGAGCCCGGAAGGCAGGCCGGCGAAAACCGCGGCCGGCGAGGGGGCGCGGCGCCAGACCAGCCCCGCCGCGACCAGCGCCAGCACCAGCACCAGCGGCGACACCAAGCGCGGCCAGCGCGCGTGTCCGCCGAGTTTCGCCGCGACCAGCTCGGCGCCTTCGCCGGCCGGCCCCGTGAGCGGAATCTTTTCGTCGATCGAGGCGGCGTCCGGGGCGCGACCCGCCAGCGTGATGGAACCCTGGATGGTGCGCAGCTCGGCGTTGATCCCGCGCGCCGCCAGGCGCTGCTCGATCGCCGACGTGTCCACCAGCTTGGCGACCGCGAGGATGCCGACCAGCTCCTCGGCGCGCTCGCGCGGTTCGACGTTCACGACCGTCACGACGTGCAGCTGGTTCGCCAGCACGACGACGTGTGTCCCGGCCAGAACGGGCAGCGTCACGTCGCTCTCCGACGGAACGCGCAGCAGCCGGCGCGGTTCGCCGCCGCCCCGCCGCATCTGTGTGATCTCGATGTGCTCGCCCGGGTGAGGCCGGAACGCGAGCTCCTCCTGTGTGAGATCGCGCATCGTGTTCTCGTCCGTCGCGACCGCCCACGCCAGCCGCGGCAGCTGGGCGAGCGTGTCGGCGCGCGCCTGCACGCCCGCGGCGGTCTCGCGGACCTGCGCCGCCAGCTCGGCGGCCGCGTCGCGGACGCTGTCGGGCGACGCCCTCCGTCCCAGCAGGAAAATTCCGAGCGCGGCGGCCAGTCCCGCTACGGCGATCGCAAGGCTAAGGCGCCTTCCCACGCGGAAGCCCAAATTTATCGGTGGCGGGTATCACAGCCGCGCCACGGGGCACGCTGACGTTCACGGAGTTATCGCCTGACTTGATCTCGACGTTCATCGTCACGGGCTCGACCGTGTCCTCGGCCCACGCCTTCAGCTTGTACTTGCCGGGCGGCAGGCTCTTGAACTTGAAGCTGCCGGCAGCGTCGGTGACGACGTAGTGCGGGGCGGCGACCACCACCAGGTGGGCCGACATGTTCGAGTGCAGGTTGCAGCCGAGGCGGATCAGGCCTTCCTTGGCGAAAGTCACGTCGCGCGTCTCGCCGTTCTTGTAGATGCCGAGGTCGAATCCCCGCGCGTGCGAGGTCGAGAAGACGTTGTGGAAGATCGGATCGAAGTTCGGGAACGACACCGTCGACCCCGCCGAGATCGCCAGCATGCGCGGCGCGAACTGCCGGTCGCGCTGTTCGATCACGCGCTGCTTGGCGGTTCGCTTCTTCCATTTTCCGCTCGCCGGCTCCAGCGCGATGACGCCCAGGACCGGACCGGACGCGCCCTCCACCTTCATCGACCCGCCCAGCGAACCGTTCTTCGGCTTCGCCTCCTCCTCGTCCGAACCGCCCACGGCGTCCTTGGGTTGGGCCGGCGTGTCCTTCGGCATCGTCTTCAGCGCGGTGGTGATGCGCTCGGGGGCGCCGGCGCGGAACAGCGGATCCAGTCCGGTCATCGCGCCGGCGGGCGCCAGGCGTTCCGACGCGCTGTACAGCTGCTCGGCGTAGTTGCGCTGGCCGCGCACGCGCGCCGCGACGGCAACCTCCAGCAGGTCGGCGGCGTCGGCCTTACCGCCCTTGCGGAGCTCGGCGGCCTTCTCCGACGCCTTCTTGGCGAGGCCCGCGTCGTGCTGCGCCGCCTCGGCCGACGGCGGGTTGACGATGTCCTTCGCCAGCGGACCCAGCGCGCCCAGCAGCTCGTCCTTCTCCTTCTTGGGAACCTTGAACTGGTCGAGCGCGCCCACCAGGTCCTCGACCAGCGCGGTGAACTCTTCCTCGACCAGCTGGAAACCGGCGTGCGCCGATTTCATGTCGCGGCCCGTGTACTGGCAGGGGCCGCCGGTCGCCGAGCAGACGAACTCGATCAGGAGGCCGCGCAGGCGGACCAGATCGGTGTTGAAGAAGCGGCCGTTGATGCGCTTGTCCGCCGCGACGCGTTTCAAGAATTCGTCCACGACGGCTTCGACCGCCGGCTTGCCGCCCAAGCGATCGTAAAGCGCTTTCGGCGGTGCGGGTGGAGGAGGCGGCGGCGCGGCCGCCGTCGGAGGCGGCGTGGCCGGCGGCGGGGTGCCTCCGCCCGATTCACACGCAAGATGTCCAGCTACGACGACAACCAACACCACAGGCGTAAGGGGGCGCACGCCCGCAGTATATGCCTGTACCGCCGATCAGGGAAATCGTTGCCGGCTGCGGTTCAGCTTACGCGCGAGCGGTGACTTCGCCGGCGGCAGGGGCGTCAGGGCCAGGGCCGACCACGGGCACCGTCTCCAGCGTCAGCTCGAGGACCTCGTCGATCTTCTTCACGAACACCAGCTCCAGCTCCTGCCGGATGGTCTCGGGGATGTCGACGATGTCCTTGCGGTTGCGCTCGGGGAGAACGACCCGCTTGATGCCCGCGCGGTGGGCGGCGAGCACCTTCTCCTTGATGCCGCCGACCGGCAGCACCGTCCCGCGCAGGGTGATCTCGCCCGTCATGGCGACGTCACCGCGCACGCGCCGCCCCGTCAGCAACGACACCAGCGCCACGGTGATGGCGACGCCCGCCGAGGGGCCGTCCTTCGACACCGCGCCCTGAGGCACGTGCAGGTGGATGTCCGTCTTCTCGAAGTCGACGGCGATCGCGAGATCCTCGACGTGCGTGCGCACCCACGACATGCCGGCGCGCGCCGATTCCTTCATCACGTCACCCAGCTGCCCGGTGAGGATGAGGCTGCCCTTGCCCGACATCGCCGACGCCTCGATGAAGAGGATGTCGCCGCCCGTGGGCATCCACGCCAGGCCGGTCGCGACGCCCGGGATCTCGGTCCGTTCCGCGGCCTCCGAGTAGAACTTCTGCGGCCCCAGGATGTCGGCGATCGCTTCCGGCGTCAGGTTCGGATCGTAGGCGAGGTTCTCCGCGACCTTGACCGCGATCGCGCGGATCACGCTGGACGCTTCGCGTTCGAGGTTCCGGACGCCCGCCTCGCGGGTGTACTGCTCGATCAGGGTGATCAGCGCTTCGTTCGAGAAGCGGATCTTGTCGTCATCGAGGCCGTGCTCGGCGATCTGCTTTGGCACCAGGTGGCGCTTGGCGATCTCCAGTTTTTCCTCGCGCGTGTACCCGGGGATCTCGAGGACCTCCATGCGATCGAGCAGCGCGGGCGGGATCGGATCCAGCATGTTCGCCGTCGCGATGAAGATGACGTCGCTGAGGTCGAAGTTGACCTCGAGGTAGTGGTCCGAGAACGTCGAGTTCTGTTCGGGGTCCAGGACCTCGAGCAAGGCCGCCGACGGATCGCCGCGGAAATCCGCGCCCAGCTTGTCGATCTCGTCGAGCATGAACACCGGATTGCGCGTGCCCACGCGGCGCATGCCCTGGATGATCCGTCCCGGCAGCGCGCCGATATAGGTGCGGCGGTGGCCGCGAACTTCGGCCTCGTCGCGCACGCCGCCCAGCGAGACGCGGATGAACTCGCGACCGAGCGAGCGCGCGATCGACTTACCCAGCGACGTCTTGCCGACGCCGGGCGGTCCGACCAGGCAGAGGATCGGTCCTTTCTTGCCGGGCGCCAGCTTGCGCACCGCGAGGTACTCGAGGATGCGCTTCTTCACCTTCTTCAGGTCGTAGTGGTCGGCGTCGAGGATCTCGCGCGCCTGATCCAGGTCCAGCCGATCCTCGGTGCGCTTCGACCACGGCAGCTCGACCAGCCATTCGAGGTAGGTGCGCTGCACCGTGTACTCCGCCGACGACTGCGCCATCTGCTTGAGACGTTCCAGTTGCTTGCGCGCGGTCTTCTCGACGTCGGGCGGCATCTCGGACGCCTTGATCTTCTCCTCGAACGCGTCGAGGTCGCTGGCGTCCTCGCCTTCGCCCAGCTCGTCCTGGATCGCCTTCAGCTTCTGGCGCAGGACGGCCTCGCGCTGGTGCTTCGAGAACTCCTCGCGCACCTGCAGATCGATCTTCTGCTTCACCTTGATCAGCTCGACCTTGCGCTGCAGCAGCACGAGCAGGCGGCGCAAGCGTTCGGCGACGTCGCTCTCGACCAGCAGCGACGCGCGTTCGTCGGGCGAAAGATCGACGGTGGCCGCGACGATGTCGCCCAGGCGCCCCGGATCCTTGTTCTGGTCCAGCACCTGCGCGGTCTCGTCGGGGATGTCGGGCGAGATCGCGATGAGCTGCTTCGCGACGTCGTAGACGGCCATGCCCAGGCCGTCGATCTCGATCGGGTCCTTGCGAATCTCGACCAGCGGCTCGTAGCTCGCGACCAGATACGGCTTCTCTTGCGTGAAGCCGGTGACGCGCCGGCGCTCCACGCCACGCAGCACCGCCGTGACGCGG
>Ga0207708_10000784_pt1 | contig 23952 bp, 25 predicted proteins | sample KBSK5101metaG_FD_184340 | JGI IMG/M metagenome (GOLD analysis project Ga0207708, IMG submission 184340) | Corn, switchgrass and miscanthus rhizosphere microbial communities from Kellogg Biological Station, Michigan, USA - KBS K5-10-1 metaG... | ecosystem: Host-associated > Plants > Roots >...
CGACGACCACGCTGGTCTCAGACGAAAGCTGTTTGAGCCGGATCGCGGCCGCGAGCCCGGCGGGCCCCGCGCCGACGATCACCACGTCGAATTCCATTGCGTCGCGGGGAGACAATTCGTCAGCGCTCATCGGTCCTCCGGTAGCGATCGGGAAATCCCCGCGGGGACGAGGGTCGATCCGTCCGTGGTGTTATTCCAATTCGAAAGATATCGCCATTTTGAGCAAACGATACGCCAACCGCTATAATCGCCGACCGATCGCCCGTATGGCCGACAGTGCCGGACAGCGCCGGCATGCCGGCGCGACCGACACCCCCGACCCCCTCGTCGCACTTTCCCCCCGGGCCGGGCCGCAGGCATGGTTGCCAGCGTTGCCCCACGGCCTTACCGCACCAGGGATGAACAGAAACCGCGACCAGGCTGCCCGCGAGCTGCTCGCCTTCTACCAGGAGGCGGGCGTCGACGCGCTGGTCGACGAGTTCCCGGTCGACCGGTTCGCCGACGATCCGCCACCCAGGACCATGCAGACACCTCCGGCCGAGGCGGCCCGGCCAAGGAGCGATCCTGCAAGGGGCGCATCGGTACGCGTTCCCGCTCCGGAGCCGCCAGTCCGAGCCGGTGCGGCGCCGCCGCCATCGCCCGACGCTGCGGTCATGGCGGCGCGCGAGGCGGCGAGAAATGCCGCCAGTCTCGAAGAACTGCGGGAGATCCTCGGTCGCTTCGAAGGTTGCGCGTTGCGCACCACCGCCACCCAGCTCGTGTTCGCCGACGGCAACCCGAAAGCACGCGTGATGTTCGTGGGCGAGGCGCCAGGACGCGACGAGGACATCGAGGGCCTGCCGTTCGTCGGCCGCTCCGGCAAGCTGCTCGACCGCATGCTGGCCGCGATCGGGCTCGATCGCACGTCGGTCTATATCGCCAACATCGTGCCCTGGCGGCCGCCGGGCAACCGCACGCCGACGCCGCAGGAATCCGCGATCTGCCTCCCGTTCACGCTGCGCCAGATCGAGCTCGCCAGCCCGGATGTGCTGGTGTGCATGGGCGGGCCGTCGGCGCAGACCCTCCTCAATGTCAGGGACGGCATCCTCAAAACCCGCGGACGCTGGTTCGCCTACCAGACCGGAACGCGCGAGATCCGGGCGATCGCGACGCTGCATCCGGCGTATCTGCTGCGCCAGCCGCTGCAGAAACGTCTCGCGTGGCGCGATTTTCTGGCGATCAAAAAGGCACTCGCCACCTGAGCCCTCTGAAAGGCATACATCGTTCGGCGGCGTATGTCGCAGGGCCCACGCCCGCGAATCGCCATTCAACATCGCGCAATTTGGCTTTAGGTTTTGAGCCGGCAGGCAACGACGGAGACGGAGCATGGCAAAAACGGTCGAGCACGTGCACTGGCCGGATGCGCCCGACATGTGGATGCCCTATGCCCCCGCGATCAAGGTGAAGGGCGGCACCACGATCTATCTCGCCGGCGTCACCGCGGCGCCGGTCTACCATCACCATCCGCACCGGCGCGAGGAGTTCGATTCCATGCCGCGCGACATGGAAGGCCAGGCGCGCGCAGCCCTCGAGAACCTCAAGCGCGGGCTCGAAGCGGTGGGGGCGACGTTCGCCGACGTGGTGACGGCCGACCGCTTCGTCACCGATCTTTCGGACCAGGACGCGTTCAACCGGGTGTGGGGCGAATACTTCCGCGACGCCAAGCCCGCCACCACCACCGTGCAGGTGGTGCGGCTCGCCACCGATCCCCGCTGTCTCGTCGAGATCAACGCGGTCGCCGTGATCGACTGATCCGACCCGGGCACGGTCGCGTTCCATTGCTCTCCGCGGAGCGTACCCGACTCGGCACGCATCCGCCCTACAGCGCCACCAGCACGGCGCCGAGCGTAATCAGCGCCACGCCGAGCCAATTGAGCATGGTCAGTTTCTCGCCCAGCAACAGCGCGCCGAAGATTGCGACCAGCACGACGCTGAGCTTGTCGACAGGGGCGACCTGTGAAGCATTGCCGAGCTTGAGCGCGCGGAAGTAGCACAGCCAGGAGGCCCCGGTCGCCAATCCCGAAAGCACCAGGAACAGGTAGGTGCGCGGCGCAATGGACGCGGGGTTTTCGAACTGACCGGTGGCGTAGACGATCAGCGCCAGGGTCAGCAGGATCACGCAGGTGCGAATGAAGGTCGCGAGGTCGGAACTGATATTTGCGACGCCGACCTTGGCAAAGATGGCGGTCAACGCCGCGAAAATCGCGGAGAGGACCGCCCACAATTGCCAGCTCGAGAATACGGTCGAGTTCACGAATCTACGCTCGCGCCGGCGACATCGCGCGTTTCGCTCAACCATGTTGCGCGGCCAAGACGCGACGGTGCGGCCGGCCGGGCCCGCATCAACCCGGCTCCATCCCTTTAGCTTTGAGCACGGGCATGGCGTCCGGTGAGGTGATGAACTTGATCAGGTCGCGGGCCGCCTGCTGGTTCGGCGATTTGGCGGAAACGGCGGCGGTGAACACGATGTAGGACTGTATCTCCGGCGGCAGCGGTCCCACCAGTTCGGCGCCGGGCACCGAAAGTATGTTGGGAATGACGATGATGCCGAGCTCGACCTCGCCTTGCGCCACCCGCTCGGACACCGATTCGGTATCGGGCTTCACGGTCTTCGCCCGCAATGCCTCGGCGATACCCAAACGCGCGAACAAGCGATCGAGGTAGATCGTGCTCGCGCCCTCCTTGAGATAGGTGATCGACTTGGCGTCGAGCAACGTGCGCGTGAACGCATCGACCGTGCCGATGTCGGGCCTGGGCGCGCCCCGCTTTACCGCCACCCCGATGCCGGTTTTCATCACATCGGTTCGCGTCTCCGCGACGAGCCTGCCGCTCTTGATCAACTCGTCGGTCTGAAAATCGACCAGCACCGCAAGATCGAACGGCTCGTCCGACTCGATACGCCGTTTCATCACCGCGGCCACGTCAGCCACCACCACAGGTGTGTATCCGCTGGCCCGCTCGAATTGCGGGCCAAGCTCGGCCACGATCATCTTGGTGACGCGCGAACCGAAAATCTTGAGCTCGCTGCAATTCGCGCCGCTCAGTTGCGCCGAAACGCCGAGCAGCACGGTTGCCAATGCCGTGCAAAGCACGGGAATCGTGCGACGCGATCGCATTGCGTCCCCTTCTCGATTGATCCTCTATCCCGGCAGCGCGAACTTGACGGCAAAGATGATCGCAAGAATCACGACCGCCGGCTTGGCCTCGGCGAACTTTCCGGCAATCAGCTTGGCGAGTACATAGGTGATGAAGCCCAGTCCGATGCCGGTCGCGATGGAATAGGTGAGCGGCATCGTGACCGCGGTCACCACCGCCGGTGCGTATTCCGTGATGTCCTCCCAATCGATCTCGGCAAGCGCGCGCGTCATCACGCAGGCGACGTAAAGCAGCGCCGCCGCCGAAGCGTAGGCCGGGACCATCTCAGCAAGCGGAGAGAAGAACAGCGCCAGGAGAAAAAACATTGCCACGAAAACGGCGGTCAGGCCCGTACGGCCGCCCGCCGAGACGCCGGCCGCGCTCTCGATGTAGCTGGTCGTGGTCGAGGTGCCGATGAGGGAGCCGAACATGGCGGCAAAACTGTCGGCGAGCAGCGCCTGCTTCATGCGCGGCAGGTTACCGTCCTTGTCGAGAAACCCGGCACGCTGGGTGACGCCGATCAGCGTGCCGGCGTTGTCGAACACGTCGACCAGCAGGAAGCTGAATATGACGATAATGAAGGTCGCTTCGGTGACTCGGGAAAAGTCGAGCTGCAGAAAGGTCGGCGCCAGCGAGGGCGGCATCGACATGATACCCTGGAATTGGGCGAGGCCGAGCGGCAGCCCGATCAGCGTCACCAACAGGATGCCGATAAGAGTGGCGCCGCCGATATTGCGGTAATTGAGCGCCACGATCACGACGAAGCCGAGGAGGCACAGGATCGCCGGCCACTGCTTGAGGTCGCCAAGCGTAACCAGCGTCGCCGGGTTCCCGACCACGATCTTCGCCTGCTCCAGCGCGATGATGCCGAGGAAGAGCCCGACGCCGGCGGCAATGGCAAATTTGAGATTCTTCGGAATCGAGTTGATGATGTATTCGCGGACCCGGAAGATCGAGATGAGAAAGAAGATCACCCCGGAGCAGAACACGCCGGCGAGCGCCTGCTGCCACGTGTATTTGTAGGTCAGCACAACGGTGAAGGCGAAGAAGGCATTCAGCCCCATGCCCGGCGCGAGCGCGATCGGGTAGTTGGCGTAGAACGCCATGACCAGCGTGGACACCGCGGCCGCAATGCAGGTCGCGACGAATACCGCGCCCTTGTCCATGCCCGCGCTGGAGAGGATCTGCGGGTTGACGAACACGATATAGACCATGGTGAGGAAGGTCGTGATGCCGGCGATGAACTCGGTGCGGACATCGGTGGCGTTGTCGGTCAGGCCGAAATAGCGATCGAGAAACGGTCGTTCGCTCGCAGGCTTCGTCATGTCACTCATTGCGTTCCCCCAGCCGATCGGACGCGAGCGGTTCGTGGCATCACCGCGGCCCCGCCCAGGCAAGGACCGAGCCGAGCGTCCGGCCGCCAATGATAGCCGCGAACCGGCTGTGAACCCACTGCAAACCCTCGTTCATCTTCCATTTGTCCACCGGACGGCGAGGCCGGCCCGCAGGGCTGCGTAGAAATCATGCGGGCCTCGCGGCGATGATCTTGGCGATGTCACGCATCTGAGCGATCATGCAGCCCGCCACGGTTCTCTCTAGTAGTTGGGGCATGACCGATGGACCTCGATCCCGTCCTGCTGGCTCGTCTCCAGTTCGCCTTCACGGTGACGTTCCACATCATCTTTCCAAGCTTCACCATCGGGCTGTCTGCCTTTATTGCGACGCTCCTGGTCCGCTGGCTCGTCACGGGCCGCGAGCATCTCCACCGCCTGGCCCGGTTCTGGACCAAGATCTTCGCGGTTTCGTTCGGCATGGGCGTCGTCTCGGGGATCGTGCTGAGCTACCAGTTCGGGACCAATTGGAGCCGGTTCTCGGTCGTTGTCGGCAACGTCATCGCGCCCCTGATCGGCTACGAGGTGCTCACCGCCTTCTTCCTCGAGGCGACCTTCCTCGGCGTGATGCTGTTCGGCTGGAAACGGGTGCCGCCCTGGCTGCACGTCTTCGCCGCCGTAGCGGTGGCGGTTGGCACCGCCATGTCGGCGTTCTGGATCCTGTCCGCGAACAGCTGGATGCAGACGCCCACCGGACACGAGGTGCGCGACGGCATCGCCTATCCAGTGGATTGGTTTGCCGTGATCTTCAATCCGAGCTTCTTTTATCGGCTGCCCCACATGCTCACGGCGGCCTACCTCACGACCTCGCTCGTCGTCCTGGCGGTGGGGGCGCGCTACATCCTGGCCGCCCGCCACATCGACGAGGGGCACACCATGATGCGCATGGCGATCGGGATGCTGGCGGTGCTCGGCCCCCTGCAACTCTTCATCGGCGATCAGCATGGGCTCAATACGCTCAAGTACCAGCCGATGAAGATCGCGGCGATCGAGGCCCACTGGGACGGCAGCAAACCGGGCGCACTCGTGCTGTTTGCCTGGCCCGACGCAAAGACCGAGACGAACCTGTTCGAGATCGCGATCCCCAAGGCCGGATCGCTGATCCTCAAACACGATCCCAATGGTCTCTTTCCCGGGCTCAAGAGCGTACCGCCGGACGACCGTCCACCGCTGGTGCCGGTGTTCTTCGCGTTTCGCAGCATGGTCGGCATCGGGATCATCATCATTGCGTTCGGTCTGGTGGGCGTGTGGCTGTGGTGGCGGCGAACCCTATTCGATACGCGCTGGTACCTTTGGCCCGCGGCGCACAGCTGGTGGCTCGGCTTCGTGGCGGTGATCTCGGGCTGGATCGTTACCGAGAGCGGACGTCAGCCGTGGGTCGCTCACGGCATATTGCGCACCACCGATGCGGTTTCGCCGGTCCCGGGCGCCAGCATGATGACGACGCTGGTCTTGTTTGTGCTCGTCTACGGCGTCGTGTTCACAATGGGCATTTATTACATCAACCGATTGATTGCGCTCGGACCGAAGGGGCGCGCGGCAGAGCCGCCCGAAAGCGGCACGCCGGTGCGGCCGCTGTCTGCCGTCATCGACGCCGCGCGCGAAATCCCGTCCCCGCAACGATAACGCGAGGGGAACCATGGAAACCTATCTTCCTGTGATCTGGGCCGGCGTGATCGGCACCGCAGTCGCCCTCTACGTCATCCTCGACGGCTTCGATCTCGGCACGGGCATTCTGTTTCCGCTGGCGAAGACAGAGCGCGAGCGCGACCAGATGATGGACTCAGTCGCGCCGTTCTGGGACGGCAACGAGACCTGGCTTGTCCTTGGCGGCGGCGGACTATGGGTCGCGTTCCCCCAGGCCTACGCGGTGATCATGCCGGGACTTTACCTTCCGGTCTTCATCATGCTGCTCGCGCTTGTTTTTCGCGGCGTCGCGTTCGAATTCCGTTCGGTTGCGGTGACAAGCAAAGGCTACTGGAATTTTGCCTTTGCCGCCGGCTCAACGATTGCCGCCGTCTGTCAGGGCGTGATCCTCGGCGGCCTCATCGAGGGGATCAAGGTGGAGAACGGCGTCTTCGCCGGCGGGCCATTCGACTGGGCGACGCCCTTCGCCCTCCTGTGCGGCCTTGGGGTGACGGTCGGCTATGCCCTGCTCGGAGCAACCTGGCTGGTGATGAAGACGGACGGCGTCGTCGCCGAACGCGCCCGCGTTCAGGCCAAGGTGCTGCTGCTCGGCGTGCTCGCATTCATGGTGGTGGTCAGCATCTGGACGCCGCTCGCGTTCGACCGCATCGCCGCGCGCTGGTTCTCGGCACCCAACATCTACTTCCTCTGGCCAGTACCGCTGCTCACCGCGCTAACCGCACTGATGGCCTGGCGCTGGCTCGAGGAGGGGCGCGAGATGCTTCCGTTCTTCGCGTCGATCGTCCTGTTCCTGCTCGGGTATCTCGGCCTCGTGATCTCGACCTTTCCCTATCTCGTGCCGCCGACGCTGACGCTCTGGCAGACCGCGGCCGTGCCCGCGAGCCAACTCTTCATGCTGACCGGGACGCTGATCCTGCTGCCGATCATCCTCGGCTACATCGTGTTCGTGTATTGGATCTTTCGCGGCAAAGTGCGCGAGGGCGAGGGCTACCACTGACCGAACCTAGGACCGGTCATCCTGTGCCAATCGACCGCGGCCGGAGCGGTCAAGTCCAGGCAACCGGCGTGTTGCCTGGCTGCACGCGCGGGTGCACGCACCGGTCGCTCATGGTTTCTGCTCGGTTGCGGCGGTCGGCGCCGGCGTCTGCCCCTGCGGCCTGATTAGCGCCCAGCCAATGCGCAGGAGCGGCAGTTGGCCCTGCACCGCGCGATCGAACGCGCGCGGAACTTCGGGAATGAGGTCCGGAAAGCGCTCCTTGATCGCAGGCGGCGGCGTGCCCGCGGTATCGGTGGTCGGCCAGACCACGATCGCGCCCTTGTTCTTGATCGTATCGGCCGTGACCCAGGGCGAGCGCTCGGGCGTCGCACTCAGATAGACGCTCGGCCGGCTCGGAGCACCGAGCGCGACCAGCGCGGCGATGCCGGGATCGCCGGTGACCACGCCCAGCGGGGCTCCGATGCGGCGCTCGAAACTTTCCGAGAAAAACCGCGCCATGGCCTTGGCGGGATAGGTCACCCGAAGGTCGATGTTGAGCCAGGGCAGCACCACGAGCGCGGCCACCGCCATGACCGGCGGAATGACCAGAAGGCCGAACCAGGCCGCGATCACAACGCGCTGGCGGTTGAACTCGATGGCGTCGCCGGCGGCCACGACCACAAGGAGACCGGACAGAATGACCAGCGGTGCAATGCCGCCGACCGGCCCCGCCCATCCCAGCAGCACGGCCGCGAGCGTGCCGGCGAAAGCCGGCGCCAGCGCAAAAAAGTAGACGAATTGGCGCGCGAACGGATCGATCTCGCGGCGCACGATCACAGGCGCGGGCTCGTGGCGGGGCCACGGCCAGCCGGCCACCAGAGCCACCAGCACGATGAGACCTGCGTGCGCCGCGAAGATCATTCCGATTTGCCGCAGCCATGCCACCAGATTGCCGACCACGGCTTCGGGCGTGCGCAAGCGAAGCAGAATCGGTCGCAGGCCTTCGCCCGAATCCGCGACCCAGATCAGATGCGGACCCATCACGATGCCGGCGACAACGGCTGCGATGAGCGGATCGTATGAGTTCAGGGCCGACCGCGCGCGCTTGTTCAGAAGCGTAAACAACACGAGCAATCCGACCAGGATCAGCCCGACATAGGTCGTGAGCAACAACAGCCCGACCTCGATCGCGAGCAGCAGCCAGTAGGCCCGGCGGCCCTCGCCGACCGCGCGCCAATAGTGCAACAGGATGATCGCCCACAGCGGCATGGTGAGGATGACGGGCCCGAAGTCCGGTGTCGGCACCGTAAAGGCGGCCACCCCGACCATCAGCAGCACCGCCAGCGCCGCGTGCTGCGCGCCCACGATCGAGCGCCCGAGCGCGAATACGGCCCAATAGGTCGCGACGACGCAGACCTGCGACAGCACATAGACGCCGAACATGCCGGCAACAGCGAACACGATCTCGGCGAGCCAGAACGCGAGCGGCGGTCCAAGGTAGGTGCCGAGCTGGAACTCGTGTCCGACCGCGAGCACGTTCGCCACGTCACCGGGCGGACCGGCATAGAACAGGGAGGGAACCAGCGTCCACAGCAACGCCTGCACCAGCGCCGCCAGCCAGATGGCCAACGACGGGCGCGAGCGCAGCAGTTCAACGAAAATGGAGACGTAAAGCATCAGCCGGACGTTGGTTCGACGCGACCGGCACAGATAAGGCCCTGGCGCTAGAGAGGCAACACGTCCGGCTCGATGTTGCCCGTCGCCATATCGGTGGTTACGGGATCGCCATAGGCCGCGGCGACCGGTGCAAACGAGCGGCGATGGTGGATGGTGGGGCCAAGTCGCGCAAGTGCGTTGAAATGCGCGGGTACGCTGTATCCCTTGTGACTCTCGAAGCCGTAGCCTGGATAGAGCATACCCAATCGGATCATCAGCCGGTCGCGCGTGACCTTGGCGACGATCGAGGCGGCCGCGATCGAGGCGATGATGGCGTCACCGCTGATAACGGCCTCGCAATCGCACGACGCCTCGATACGGTCACGCCCGTCCACGAACACGAGCTTGGGCTTGACCGGCAGGGCCGCGACCGCGCGCGCAAGCGCCCATAGCGACGCCCGCAGGATGTTGTCGCGATCGATGCGCGAGGGCGGCGCGAACGCCACCGCGACCTCGGCGCTGGCGCAAATCCTGGCATAGAGCTTCTCTCGCGTCTCCGCATCCAGCTTTTTCGAGTCATCGAGGCCGCGCGGCACGCGCTTGGGATCGAGAATGACCGCCGCCGCGACAACCGGACCGGCAAGCGGCCCCCTGCCTGCCTCGTCGCAACCCGCAACCGGCCAGACGCCGCGTTTGAGTGCCGCCCGCTCGCGACGAAAGGTCGGGCGCACGTCCTCCTCGCCGAGCGGCAGGCGCACGACGCGGATGGCCTCTGCGCGACGCGGTGTTGTGCGACCGTCTGCGACCCGACTCATGGTGCGATGGTGCGCGCCGCGGGGGACAAGTCAACAGTCGCCGGTTCCCGCATGTGAAGGGCGGGGAAACAATCACCTCATCCGGTAGCAGCACGCCGTCGTCCTCGGTAAGGACAAATCCTGGGGCGCGCCACCTATCGTTTCCGCCAAGCAGGCGATCATGTTCCAGGCGCCGGTTGGTCGAGCACAACCGGATTCAGAACAAGCTCAATTGCTCGGAGCCGCGACGCGGCGGACTGAAATGATCAGTCGTCAGCTTGGTGCGATCCTGGTTGAAGCCGAGCTTCTCGCAGGCAAGTTCGAACCGCCGGCCGATCATCCAGGCGACCGGGCCGCCGCCGGTCATGCGTTTACCCCAGTTCGAATCGTAATCCCTGCCGCCACGCGTCTCACGAATGAGCTTGAACACGTGGCGATAACGATCAGGAAAATTCGCCATCAACCATTCGCGGAACAGATCGCGCACTTCCAGGGGAAGGCGTAACAGCACGTAGCCGGCCTCCCGGACGCCGACGGCGGCGGCGGCATCGAGAATACGCTCGATCTCGGCATCGTTCAGGGCGGGAATCACCGGCGCCACCATCACCGACGCTGGCACCCCCGCCGCGGCGAGCCGGGCGAGCGCGTCGAGCCGCCGCGCAGGTGTCGCGGCTCGTGGCTCCATCACCCGCGCCAACTGAGGATCAAGCGTGGTCACCGACAGCGCAACCTTGACCAGATTGCGCTGCGCCATGCGGGCGAGGATATCGAGGTCGCGCACGACCAGTGCCGATTTGGTCACGATCCCGACCGGGTGGCCGTAGCGCTCGAGCACTTCGAGGATGCGACGCATGACCTGATGCTGGCGCTCGATTGGCTGGTAAGGATCGGTGTTGGTGCCGATGGCGATGGTGCGCGGCACATAACCCGATGCCGACAGTTCGCGTTCGAGCAGCTTGGGCGCTTCGGGCTTGGCGAACAGCTTGGATTCGAAATCCAACCCCGGCGACAGCCCGAGATAGGCGTGCGTGGGCCGGGCGAAGCAATAGATGCAGCCGTGCTCGCAGCCGCGATAGGGATTGATCGAGCGGTCGAAGGAAATGTCGGGCGAATCGTTGCGCGTGATGATCTTTCGCGTGGAGTCGATGGTGACCGTGGTCTGGAACGGCGGCAGCTCCTCGAAGCTCTGCCAGCCGTCGTCGAACGCGGTTCGCGCCACCGATTCGTAACGGCCGGAGGCGTTCGACTGCGCGCCGCGACCGCGGCGGCGGGCCGCTTCGACCGCTGCGTCGATATCCGTGGGAGCATCGAGATCGACCGCGGCGGGGCGGCGCCGCGCGTCCTGCCCATAGGGCTCTCCGCGTCGCGCAAAGCCGCCCGCCGGCGCAGAGGACTCTGGCAAGGAGGGCTGGGACGCCGGCGGGCGTCGGACGGCTGCAGATTGGCTAGCCATAGGAGCATCCTAGTACGAAGGCCTGAACAAAACAAGAACATAGTGTTGCAAAACGCTCGCGCAAGGGCTGAAAACTCCCATATTTCGGGACGGGCGCGCCCTTGCCGGGCAAGCTCCTTTAGGAGGAGAACATGAAAAAACTAATTGGCTGCGCCGCGCTGTTGTTCCTCATCGGCGGAACGGGATCGGGTGCTCAGGCGGCGCCGTGGTGCGCCTTCTATGACCCCTCGACCTACAACTGCGGCTTCCATACCTTCGAACAGTGCCTGGCCACGGTCCGCGGCGCGGGCGGATGGTGCCGGCCGAATTTTTTCGAAGGCTCTAGCGGCGCAAAACGCCCGGCCGGCAGGCGAGCGCCCGACTCGCGCTACTGATGCGCCACCTTTTGTGATAGCCGTCAGGCAACAGATCATCACCGCAGGCGCGTTTTAGGGAAACAACTCCATGCTCAGCGTGGTGATTGCCACGCATGACAATGAACGCGCGCTGCTGCCGACCCTTGCCGCGCTAGTTGCGGGCGCGGCGGCCGGGGTCGTGCGCGAGGTGATCATTGCCGACGGCGGTTCGCGCGATGCGACCTGCGAGATTGCGGATGGCGCCGGCTGTCGTGTGCTGACGTCGACGCTGCCGCGCGGTGCACGGCTCAAGGCGGCTGCCGACGCGGCCCGCGGGCCCTGGCTGCTCTTCCTTGCTCCCGGCACGGTCCCCAGCGTCACCTGGGTCGATGAAACCAGGCGCTTCATCGAGGAGGCTGAGCTGCGGGGATTCGCATCCTCATGCGCCGCCGCGTTCCGGCCGGATTGGGCACCGTTTCAGTCGCCCCTGGTCGAGGCGTGGGCCTTGCTGCGTACCGCGCTCGGCGCAAGACCGAAGGCCGGACAGGGACTGCTGATCGCGAAGACATTTTATGAGGCGCTCGGCGGTCATCGTGAGGTCGGAGCACCTGAGAGCGACCTTTTCCGCCGGATTGGCCGCCGTCACATCCTCCTGTTGAAATGCGGAGCGGCGGCAGCGGTCGGGGAAAAATAATTGACTTTGTCACATATCTATTTGATATTGGCACATATCCTCCGTCCTGTTGCCGAGCATGCCGGACCCGTCCCTCGACCAACGCGTCGGCGCCGTGCGCCGCTTCAACCGGGCCTACACGCGCCGGATCGGCGTGCTGCGCGACGACTTTCTGAAAACCCCATACTCGCTGGCCGAAGCCCGCGTGCTCTACGAACTCGCAACGCGCCAAAAGCCGACGGCCGGGGAGATTGCCGCCGAACTCGGCCTCGACCACGGCTATCTCAGCCGCATCTTGCGAGGCTTCCATGAGCGCGGGCTCATCACCAAGACACCTTCCCCCGAAGACCGGCGCCAAAGCCTGTTGTCGCTCACGGTGAAAGGCCGGATCGCTTTCGCGCCGCTCGACCAGCGTTCACAGGACGACGTCGCCGCGATGCTCGGCAAGCTCTCGGCGGCAGACCAGGACCGCCTCGTCGCCGCCATGAGCACCATCGAGCGCGTGCTGGGCGAAGCCCGATCACCGCCAGCCCCGTACGTTCTGCGGGCTCCGCGTCCCGGCGACATGGGCTGGATCGTCAGCCGGCATGGCGCCCTCTACGGTGCGGAGTACGGCTGGGACGAGCGGCTGGAAGCGCTGACTGCAGAGATCGTCGCGGCCTTCGTGCGCAATCAGGATCACAGGCGCGAGCGTTGCTGGATCGCCGAGCGAGATGGTGAGAATGTCGGCTCGGTCTTGCTGGTGCGGGAAACCGATGAGGTCGCCCGGCTGCGTCTCCTCCTGGTCGAACCGAACGCGCGCGGACTCGGCATCGGCGCGCGACTGGTCGAGGAAACCCTGCGCTTTGCCCGCGAAGCCCGCTACCGCAGGATCACGTTGTGGACCCACAGCGTGCTCACCGCCGCGCGCCATGTCTATGAGCGGGCCGGCTTCCGGCTCACCGAGAGCAACGAGCACAATGAGTTCGGAAAAACTCTGGTCGGTGAGACGTGGCAGCTCGAGCTGGACCCGCACCGTTGGCAGTGAGGTTGATTAAACTGTCGCGCCCTTGGCCTTGGCCCGGCGCAAATGCTCGTCGAGGCGCGGCATGATCTCGACGAAATTGCAGGGCCGGTAGCGGTAATCGAGCTGGTGCACCAGGATCTCATCCCAGCCGTCACGGCACGCGCCCGGCGATCCTGGCAAGCAGAAGATGTAAGTGGCGCCGGCAACGCCGGCGGTCGCGCGGGTTTGGATCGCCGAGGTGCCGATCTTGGCGTGGCTGATCATCAGAAACAACGTGGCGAAGCCGTCCATACGCTTTTCGAACAAAGGCTCGACCGCCTCCGGCGTCACGTCGCGGCCGGTGAAGCCAGTGCCTCCGGTGGTGATGATGACATCGACCGCAGGATCCGCGATCCACTCTTTGATCCGCGCGCGGATGGTCTCGACGTCGTCGCGCACGATCGCCCGGGACGCGACGGCGTGCCCTGCTTTTTCGATGCGCTCAACCAACGTGGCGCCGGATTTGTCATCGGCCAGGTCGCGGGTGTCGGACACCGTGAGCACGGCGATCTTCAGCGCGATGAATTGCCTGCTATCATCGATTCCGGCCATCACGCGTCACTTGCTCAAAAGCGCAGCACGCAGCCGTAGCGCGCCTGCTTGACGGTACCAAGAAACCCCGCGGCGGTTTCTCCCGCCTCACGCCTGAAAACTCGCGATCACGCGCCGCTCACAGCTGCGCCGACGCGAAGGTGTTGCAGCTTGCCATCGATCCCGACTTGAAGCCGGCGGTAAACCAGCGCTGGCGCTGCTCCGCGCTCCCATGCGTAAAGGAATCGGGGACCACGTAGCCTTGCCCCCTTCGCTGCAGCGTGTCGTCGCCGATCGCAGCCGCGGTGCGCAAGGCAGCCTCGACGTCTCCCGGCTCGATGAATGCCGGTTTCCCCTGGCTCCTGAGAGTTTCATTCTCGCGGTTGGCCCACACCCCTGCCAGACAATCGGCCTGCAACTCGACCTGCACCTGGATGTGATTGGCGCCCGCCTTGCTGTCGGCGGCGCGTTGCGCCTGCTGCGCCTTCGGCAGGATGCCGAGCAGATTTTGCACGTGGTGGCCGACCTCATGCGCAATCACGTAGGCCTCGGCGAACTGGCATGCCTTGCTGCCGACGTCGCAGCCGCGAAAGCGGGTCGCGATCTGCTCGAAGAACGAGGTGTCGAGATAGACCTTCTGATCAGAAGGGCAATAGAACGGTCCCATGGCGCTCTGCGCAACTCCGCCGCAACTGGCTTGCGTCCTCCCTTTGTAGAGAACAAGAACCGGTGCACGGTAGCTCTTGCCGTCCTTGGCGAAGACTTGCTTCCACACCACCTCGGTGCTGCCGAGCACCCTGCTCACGAAGCGGCCCATGTCGTCCTGCGGCGCACCCGTGCGTCGCGCGGTGGAGGGCGCCTGCACCTGCGGCTGGCTCGGGCCAGTCAAGATCTCGGCGCCGCCGATGAGGACGCTCGGATCGATACCGAGTGCCCAGCCGACGAGGCCGAGCACTACGATCGTTCCAATGCCCAGGCTGCCGCCTCCGATCGGGATGCCAAAGCCGCCGCCCCCGTCGCCGAAACCACCTTGGCTGCGTCGATCCTCGACGTTGCCGCTTTCCGGCAGATCATCCAATCGCATGGCTCTCCTCCTCCTTGCCAGCGGCGGATTTCGAGGATCGCCGCGCCCGTCGCGTCAGTTTACCAGCACCCCGATCAACGCGCTTTGCCGAATATAGTTGCCAGCGACACCTTTCCCAGGACCGGACTACCCGGTTAAGCCGTTTTTTACTTTGGGCACGCATAGTGCCTTGGTCGGTTGTAGGTCCCGCGTCACCGGCCGCGTAGCCTGAGTCAGAGTCCTGAATCATGGTAGCATCGCGTCGCGGGGCGTCCGATCGGGCGCCCCGCGTCAGTTCTAAGGCGATCGAGCGCGGCCGAGTTCTGATCGGTGACTGCGTTGCCGAGATGGCGGCGCTACCGGCGGAATCGGTCGACCTCGTTTTTGCCGATCCGCCCTATAATCTGCAACTGCAGGGCGACCTCAAGCGTCCGGACGATTCGCGCGTCGACGCGGTCAATGACGCGTGGGACAAGTTCGCGAGCTTCTCCGCCTACGACGATTTCACCCGCGCGTGGCTCATTGCCTGCCGGCGCGTGATGAAGCGCTCGGCCACGCTCTGGGTGATCGGGTCGTACCACAACATCTTCCGCGTCGGCACGATCCTGCAGGATCTGGGCTTCTGGATCCTCAACGACGTGGTGTGGCGCAAGTCGAACCCCATGCCGAATTTTCGCGGGCGGCGTTTCACCAATGCGCACGAGACCCTGATCTGGGCAGCACGCGAACCCGGCGGCAAGGGTTACACCTTCAACTATGAAGCACTCAAAGCCGGCAACGACGATGTGCAGATGCGCTCGGATTGGATGCTTGCGCTCTGCACCGGCGAAGAACGCCTCAAGGGTGGCGACGGCAAGAAGCTGCACCCCACCCAAAAACCCGAGGCGCTGCTGGCGCGTGTGATTCTGGCGACCTCGCGACCCGACGATCTCGTGCTCGACCCGTTCTGCGGCACCGGCACGACGGGCGCGGTGGCGAAACGGCTCGGGCGCCGCTTCGTGGGGATCGAGCGGGATGCTGGCTATGCCGCGGCCGCGCAAACGCGCATCGCATCCGTCGCGCCGCTTCCGGAACGGTCGCTTGCTCCTTTCCAGACCGCACGGGAAGCGCCACGCGTGCCGTTCGCGGCGCTGATCGAGCGCGGGATGGTGCTGCCCGGTGCGCGCCTTTGCGACGCCAAGCGCAAGGTCAAGGCGCTGGTGCGCGCGGACGGCGCCATTACGCTGGGCGAGACGGTCGGCTCCATTCACCGCATCGGCGCGCTGGCGCAGGGCCTGGAAGCCTGCAACGGCTGGGCGTTCTGGCACCTGGAAACGACCAAGGGCTTGGTCTCGATCGACGCGCTGCGCGCGGAGATCAGGGCACAGATGGACCCGCGCTGATCTCCAGTTGCGCCCTGACAGGCGAAGCCCGTTGCGCTCGTTCACCGCACCGCGAAAGGCGAATTGTACGGCCGTCCAAACGGCACGCCGGCCGCGATGGTCTGCACCGGCTTGAGGTAGGCGCGACCGGTCCGGATGTTGTTGCGGGTGTCGACAAACGACACATCGCCCTCGACCAGTTCCATGATCGCGACGTCGGCGGGCGCTCCGATCTGCAGCGTTCCGAGCTTGGGCGCGCGATTGATCACTTTGGCGGGATTGATCGTCGCCATGGCAATCACCTGCTCGAGCGTGAAACCCTGCGCCAGGAATTTGCTCATGACCCAGGTCAGATACGGCATGCCCGGCGTATTGCCGGAGAACACGTGGACGTCGGACGAGATGGTGTCGGGTGGGCATCCCTGTGCGATCGCCGGCTCGGCCACGCTGAAGTCGAAGCTGCCGCCACCGTGGCCGACATCGAAGATCACGCCGCGCTGCTTGGCCGCGAGCGCCGCCGGGAGCAGCCGCCCGTCCTGCACGATGTTGGTGAAGGCTCCGGCGATATTGGGTGCTCCGGAATAAGCGTGGGTGAGGATATCGCCCGGCCGCAACGTATCGAGGATTTGCGTCATCAGCTCGCGGGTTTCAACGCCGCCGATGTGGCACATGATCTTGCCGCCGGTCCCGGCCCGCTCGCACGCCGCGATCGCCCGTTTCAGCGGCTCGAGGCCGTTCTTGGCGATCACGTTCTCGGACATGCGCACTTTGATACCCAGCACCATGTCGGCATTCTCGGCGACCGCCTTAGCGGCGACGTCGACCTGCGCGAAGTCGATGTTGTAAAGCTCGGCCACCGGGAACGGCGCGAGGCCCATATTCGCAATATGGACGAAGGCATAGAGACGCGTGCGCGTCTGCGCGACGACGTAGCGGCGGAAAGCCGCGAAATTGTTGGCGCCGGCGTCTCCGGCCGAAACACAGGTCGTGCTGCATTGATAGGGTACAAGCTCGTCCGCCGGGATGCCGAGCGCCGATCCGTACGGATAGACATGACAATGCAGGTCGACCAATCCCGGCGTCACCAGCTTGCCACCGGCGTCGAGCACCCGAAGCGCGCGCGCGGCGGGAATGTCGGTCTCGATCGCCTCGATCACGCCATAGCGGATGCCGATGTCGCGCCTGCCGCGCAACGACTGGCTCGGATCGAGCACATCGGCGGCCTTGATCAGGAGATCGAACTTGTCGTCAGGCCCCATGGCGGCGCATGCCTGACCAGGCATCGCGGCAGCGAGCGCGAACGAGCCGGCGCCGGCGAGAAACTCGCGACGTGACGGTCCGCGATGTGGCTGTTCGCGATGCGGCCGCTCGCGACGCGGATTGGTAATCGTCATGGCTTCCCTCCCGTTGCGATGTTCAATCCCGCTCAGGTAGCGCGATGATAGTACCGATCGGAGACCGGGGCGTCTTGTTTCCGGGGCGACAATGGCGGACGCTGGCGCCCGACCATTCAGCAGCCGGCTCGCGCGCACATGACGATGATGCCTGCGCCCTTACACCTTCGCCGCATGAGCAAAGTTGCGCTCGCGGCGGTCGCCATCGTGCTCGCCGTGCATGGGCAGGGCCGGGCCGATTATCCGGAGAAGCCCGTCCGCCTGCTGCTGCCCTTCCCTGCCGGCGGCGCGGTGGACTTTGTTGCCCGGCTCGTGAGTGCTCGGATGGCGGACGAGCTCGGCCGACCGTTTGTGATCGAGAACAAGGCGGGCGCAGGCGGGATCATCGCGACCGACGCGACCGCCAAGGCGACACCCGACGGCTATACCCTTCTGCTCACGACACCCAATCACACCATCAATGCCGCGCTCAATCCGAAGCTCCCTTACGATACCGAAAGGGACCTTGTGCCGGTCTCGATCTGGGCCGAAGTCCCGGAACTGCTTGTGAGCCATCCGGCGGCGCCATTCGACTCGTTTGCCGGCTTTGTCGAATACGCCCGAACGAATCCCGGCAAGCTCAACTACGCGTCCGCCGGCAACGGAACGCTTCCACATGTCACCATGGAACTGCTGTTGCGGCGGAGCGGGATCGATGTCGCCCACATCCCGTATCGCGGAGCGGCGCCGGCCATGACCGATCTGCTGGCTGGCCAGGTGCAGCTCAAGATGGACACTTACGCCACCGCCAACCAGCTCGTGGCCGATGGCAAGCTGCGTGCGCTTGCCTATGCGACACGCACGCGCTCGGCATTGATGCCGAACGTGCCGACGGTGGCCGAGATGGGGCTTGCCGGATACGAGGGCATCCTGTGGATCGGCATGATGGCGCCGGCGGGAACGCCACGGCAGATCGTCGACCGGCTTGCGATCGCGGCGCAACGCGCGACCCATGCGCCCGATCTGGCCGAGCGCCTCAAGCGCGACGGCGTCGACCCCGTTGGCAGCACGCCCGAAGCATTTGGCGCGCTGATCACCAGGGAAATCAGGGAGTGGCGGGATTTGGCGCAGTCGTCCAAAATCACCCTCGATTGACCCGCCCCGTCCCGTTCAGCTCAAACAAGCGAAAGTTCTCGATGCCGATCCTCACCCAAGGACCCGATCCCCATCCCAAGGCGCCGCGGCTGCGAACGCCGTCGGGCGCCTGCGACGCCCACATCCATTTGTTCGGTCCCGCCGCCAAGTATCCGTTCGCGCCCGACAGTCCCTATACGTCGCACGATGCCTTGCCCGAAACGTTCATCACATTGCAGGACAAGCTCGGTCTCGGTCGCGCCGTCATCGTGAGTCCCGGCGGCTATGGCCGCAACTATCAACTGCTTGCCGACACGCTCGCGCGCTTCCCCGACCGCTTCCGCGGCATCGCACTGATGCCGGAAGACACAAGTGCGGCCGAGTTCGCCCGGCTCACGGGGCTCGGCGTGCGAGGGCTGCGCATGATGAGCGCGAAGCGCGGCCCGCACGTTCCGAACTATTCACGCGAGATCGCCGCACGCGCGGCCGAGCACGGGTGGCACGTGCAGTTCTACCCGCATGACAGCGACATCGTGGACTACGCCGACAAGCTCCTGGCCTTGCCGAATACGATCGTGCTCGATCACTTCGCCAGCGTTCCGGCCGGCGGCGGCGTCGATCAGGCGGCCTTCAAGACGGTGTTGCGCATGCTCGACACCGGCCGTGTATGGGTCAAGCTGTCGGGACCGATGCGCTGCACGAAGCAGAACTATCCCTATCCCGAGGTCACGCCGCTCGCCCACGCGCTGGTGCGGCACGCCCCCGAACGTCTCGTCTGGGGCACCGACTGGCCGCATGTGAACCTCGACGGCCGCGAGATGCCCAATGACGGCGACCTGCTTGATCTGCTGGAGGAATGGGTGCCGGTCCGCGGGACGAGAGATCGAATTCTCGTCGACAACGCATGCGCGCTCTACGGATTTCCACCGGCGGCGAAGACGGCCGCAGCGTAGCGCGGTCGCAACAGGCTATTTGTCCTTGCGGTTCGAGATTTTGACCGCCTGCGCATCGATTGTAAGCTTGAAGCGCGACAGAAAGCTCATGCCCAGCAATCCGTCGACGCCCTCGCCGAAGGTGCCCTGGACATCAGGCTGAACGACGACAGCGACATCATTGGCCTGAAGTGAACGCAACTCGATTGTCGCGGCGCGACCCCGCTTGCCCTCGGCGATCCCGTTCGCGGTGTGCAGCCGGACGGCGCTGTCCTGGTCGATTTGCACCTTGGCCTTTTGCGCGAACGCGGCCTTCAGCGAGACGAATGTCGCGCCGGTGTCCAGAACGAAAACGCCGCGCACTCCGTTGATCGTGACCGGCAGCTTGACCACGTTGTTTGGTCGCGAGAGCGTGAACACTTCCTCGCCGCTGGTGGCCGCGACCTGGCATTTTCCCTTCGCCGCGTAGGCGGCGATAACCGCACGAGTCTGGCTGGTATCGTTACGCGCAGGATTCAATGCCACCCATGTTTCGATAGGCAGTACGGCATCGCAAAATTGGCCCAGCTTCTCGTAACTGCGCGCCATGCCATAGTAGCTTGCGCTTCCTATCTTCTCCTTGTTGCCGAAGAGTTCGATGGTCGTGATGTAATCATCGATAGCCTTCTTGGGGAAACCGCCTCGATCATATGCAACCGCCCTGAGATAATAGCCGCTGTCGTTGAACGGCTGGAGCTTGATCAAGTCCGACGCGACCGTCGCCGCTTTGGCATAGTCAGTCAGTCGCAGCAAAATGATCGCTGCAGACCTGAGGGAAGGCGGATAACCGCCGCAGCTCTCTGAATAACTGACATGAGCGTTGGCCGCCTCTCGCCGATAGCCGGCCTTGTCCAACTCCGTCCCCAGCGTTGCGATCGCTTTTTGATCGCAACGCTCGCGCGTGAGTTCCTCGAGCGGTCTCCTGACAGGTTCGCTTCCGGCGATCTCCGCGGGAAGCTTGATCGCCAGGCGTTCCATGGTCGCAACGATATCGGGACCAACGCTCGGGGCCGTCTGCGCGGCGACCGGAACGCTCATGGCAAGCCACGATGCCAGCAGCGAGCCAACGCGAATGCAACAGCGATTGGCCTTGGAGGCGGTCATGCGAAACGCCCCTCGCCCGGGGCGCGGGCGAGTGAGAACCAAATCGGCAGCCGCGCTCATGTCCGCACCTGTCCGTTCGGAGCCGGTCGTCCAAACCCGCTGGCGCCGCGCCCTTGCATGTCAGCGCGCCGCAACCACCATGATCTCGACCTTGTACTGTGGCCCGGCGAGCTTGGCTTCGACGGTAGCGCGTGCGGGCGTATGGCCGGGCACGACCCAGGCATCCCACACCGCGTTCATCTCGCCGAAGGTCGCCATGTCGGTCAGCCAGATATTGGCGGACAGCAGCTTTGCCTTGTCGGTGCCCGCCTCGGTGAGGTAGCGCTCGATGGTGGCGAGGATTTCCCTGGTCTGCTCGGTGACGCTCTTGCCCGCGTTCTGATGCGCGACAACTCCGGCAAGATAAACCGTGTCGCCGTGGATGACGACCTGGCTCATCCGCGGCCCGACTTCTTTACGCTCGACGCTCATGTCTGTCCCTTCTCGAATTGACTAACCGCCGGGCGCGCCCTGCGTGTTCACATACAGAGAATAGACCGAGTGGCTCGCCGCCATGAACAGCCGGTTGCGCTTGATCCCACCGAAGCACACGTTGGCGCAACGCTCGGGCAATGCGATGAAGCCGATCGCCTTGCCGCTCGGATCGAAAATCTTGACGCCGTCCTGCTCTGAGCTGCCCATGCCCCAGCCGCACCAAAGATTGCCGTCGACATCGCAGCGGAAGCCGTCGGGCGTACCGCCCGGCTCGGCGGTGATGAAGGCACGGCCGTTGGCGAGCTTGTCGTCGTTGACGTCGTAGACGCGGATCACCCGCGGGTTCAGGCCGGATTCGACGATGTAGAGCTTCTTCTCGTCGGGCGAGAAGGCCAACCCGTTCGGGCGGTTGATGTCGCCGGCCACCACCGCCGCCCGCCCGGACTTCGGATCGAGTCGGTACAGGTTGGTCGGCAGTTCGGGCGTCGCCACGTGGCCCTCGTAGTTGCCCAGGATGCCGAAGGGCGGATCGCTGAACCAGATCGAATCGTCGGACTTGACCACGATGTCGTTTGGCGAATTGAGCGGCTTGCCCTCGAACTTGTCCATCAGCACGGTGATGGTGCCGTCATATTCGGTGCGCGTCACGCGCCTGCTGTCGTGCTCACAGGTGACGAGCCGGCCTTGCCGGTCGCGCGTGTTGCCGTTGGCGTTGTTCGACGGCGTGCGGTACACGCTGGCGCGCCCCGTTCCCTCGTCCCAACGCATGATGCGGCTGTTGGGAATGTCGCTCCAGAGCAGGCAGCGCGCGTCGCCAAAATAGACCGGCCCCTCGCACCAGCGCATGCCGGTGGCGAGACGCTCAACGCTGGCCTGGGCGATGCGATATTTCGCAAAGGCGGGATCGAGAATCTGGATCGCCGGATCGGGGTAGCGCGCGTTGGGCTCCCAGCCCCCGAGCGCCGTGCGGGTGAGTGTCATCGCGGCTGCCGCTCCCGTCGCGGCAAGCATGTTACGCCGGGTAAATGCCATGACGCTTCCTCCCCTGACCGGCTGCGATCTCCGCGGATCGTTGGCCGCATCATAGAGCGCACGCAGCGAAGTAGACACCGGTTTTGCATCGGGACTTGCTCCATTGGGTCGGTCTGGTGCTTCAGCCGGAAAGCGCGCCCGCGTGCACGAGCACCTTGCGCATGACATTGGGCAGCGCTTCGCCGGGCAGATCGGCGAGTGCCACCCAGCGCATGCCGGCTGGGGCCGGCGTCTTGGCACCGACTTCAGCAGTATAGACCGTGAGTTCGAGCGGGAAATGGGTGAACACGTGCGCCACGACGCCGGGGCGACGCAGCCATTGCGGCGTCGTGCACGGGAGCGGCGGCGCATCGCGCAACGCATTGCTCACGTCGAAGTCGTGGCTCCATTCGTTGGTCGGCACCTCGGTCATGCCGCCGAGCAAACCCTTTGGCGGGCGCGAGCGCACGAGCACGAACCCGTCGGCGCGGGTGACGACGAAGGCTCCGCCGCGGCGCAGCCGACCTTCCTTCTTCGGTGCCTTGAGCGGGAACGTCTCGGGATCGCCGCGCGCGCGCGCCGCGCAATGCTCCATCCATGGACAGAGCGCGCAAGCCGGCTTCTTCGGCGTACAGATGGTGGCGCCGAGGTCCATCAACGCCTGCGCAAAATCGCCGGCGCGCGTCGCTGGAACCAGGCCCTCCGTAAGCCGCCGGACGTCCGGCTTTGCCGCCGGAAAATACTCTTCGACGGCAAACAGTCGCGCCATCACCCGCTCGACATTGCCGTCGATCGCAGCAACCGGTGCCTCGAAGGCAATGGCCGCGATTGCCGCCGCGGTATAGGGGCCGATGCCCGGAAGCGCGGCAAGCTCCACCTGGCTTTGCGGAAAGCATCCGCCGTGACGTTCGACCACCGCCTTGGCGCAGGCATGGAGATTTCTGGCGCGCGCGTAATAGCCGAGCCCGGCCCACAGCTTGAGCACGTCATCGAGCGGCGCTGCCGCGAGCGCCCGCACGTCGGACCAGCGCGCGGTAAAGCGCGCGAAATAAGGACCGACCGCCCTGACCGTCGTCTGTTGCAGCATGATCTCGGAAAGCCAGACGCAGTAAGGATCGGGTGTCTCGCCCGGCAAGGCGCGCCAGGGCAGCTTGCGCCGATGGCGATCGTACCAGGCCAGCAGTTCGGCATCGCTCGGGCCCGCCCGCTGCCCCGCGCGCTTTCGCCGTGCCATGCCAGCTGCTACGGTCATGACGAACGATGTGGCAGAGCCTCGCAACGTGAACAAGCCCGGCAAATCATATCCGCGTCCGCTGGCGGACCTTCTGCACAAGACGCTCAGTGACGCGTTCGCCAAGCAAGGCTTCGCCTCGACCGAACTCGTGACCCGCTGGACCGAGATCGTGGGCGCGGAGATCGCCGCCCATTCGGAACCGGAGAAGATCCAATGGCCGCGGCCGTTCGAACGCCAGACGCCCGAACCCGGCGTGCTTGTACTGCGGGTCGAGGGCCCGATGGCGATCGAAATCCAGCACCTCTCCGACGTGGTCCTGGAGCGGGTGAACCGGTTCTTTGGTTGGCGCGCGGTCGGTGGGCTTCGGTTGCGGCAGGCGCCGCTGCGCCGCAAAGAACGCGCGCCCCACGCTGTCCCCGATCCCGAAATCACGGCGCAGGTTGCGGCGGGTCTCTCCGAGATCGCGGACGCCGATCTGCGTGATGCGCTCGCCCGGCTGGGGGCGGCCATCAAACAGTCGTGAGCGCGCTGCGGCCTTGGCAGGGCGATCTG
>Ga0207708_10000786_pt1 | contig 23943 bp, 22 predicted proteins | sample KBSK5101metaG_FD_184340 | JGI IMG/M metagenome (GOLD analysis project Ga0207708, IMG submission 184340) | Corn, switchgrass and miscanthus rhizosphere microbial communities from Kellogg Biological Station, Michigan, USA - KBS K5-10-1 metaG... | ecosystem: Host-associated > Plants > Roots >...
TGAGCGGCGCGAGCGTCTTCGTGGGGTGCTGGCATGACCAGACGAGCGTACGGCGGGAGCCAGGTGGCGGTAGACCCAGGCTCGGTCCACGCGGGCCCGGATCGGTCGAGAGCCCGAAGCCAACGGCAGCGAGAGGCTACTCGGCGGCACGCCGCATCGTCTCGGCCTCGCTGGCCACGCTCTTGGCCACGGCCGGATCGAGGAGCGGCTCGTCGGGCAGCGGCGCGTCGGTCTCCACGTCGGAGGCCTCGGCCACCTGGGCGATGCCCTCGGCCGCGGTGAGCGGCTCGCCGTGCTCGGCGTCCTCCGCATCCTCGTGCCAGGCGTCGACGCGCTCGTCGTCGGCCACGCCGGCATCCCGGGCCGACGCCGTGGCCTCGTGCGCGAACGCCTCGCCGGGCAGGGCAGGCTCGTCCAGCACCACCTGCTCGGCCACCTCGGCGGCGTGCCGCTCGCCCGGCTCGACCGGGACCCGCTCCGGCTCCGTCTTGGCCTCCGGGGAGGCGATGTGCTGCTCGGGCGTCCCGACCGAGTCGAGGTTCTCGTCCCCGTTGGGGCGGACACCGGACACCAGGCCGAGTCCGGCGGCCATCGTGCCCTTGGCCAGTCCCACCGCGTTGAGCGCGGTGCGTGCGGGGTGGCGGACGACGAAGGTGGTGCCGCGGGTGAGGGTGCGGACGATGCTGGTGGTAGTCACGATGCTCCTTTTGTGGACGGGGCGGGGGGTGTCGCTTCCGATGATGCCGCACGCTCGGTGACCCACAACCAGATGACCCCCTCGATCACGAGGGTCCCGTCGGCGCGGGTCCCACGGACCCGGACCGGCAGGTCGGGGTCGTCCCCTCTCCACTGGGCCGGGTCGGTCTCGGCCACGCAGATGATGTCGCTGTCGGCCTTGGCCGGATAGGCGACCTCCATCCGCTTCGGGATCCACCGCTTGTGCGGCGGGATCGTGGCCTCCGCGAGGGCACCCATCGCCGCCTCGAGCCCGTTGCACAGCGCGATCGCGTGCACGGTGCCGATGTGGTTGTGCACGGCTCGCCGCTTCGGGATCACCAGCTCGACGTGGTTCGGTTCGAGCACGGTGAAGCGAGGCCGGACCGTGGCGAAGTACGGCGCCTTGCGGGCGAACGCCCACGAGAAGATCCGGTCGCCGAGCGGCAACCGGGTCACCCGGCGGTAGAGGCGCAGGATCGGAGGCATGCACCTGAAGTTACCAGTGGGTAACGGCCCTCAGGTCAGGTGCTCGGGGTCGACCAGGTCGGCGCCGAGCTCCTCGCGCACCACGCGGAACGCGACGGAGGGCGGGTATCCCTTGCGCGCGAGCATTCCGCTCAGCCGCCGGACCGCCACCTGCTGGTCGAGGTCGCGTACGGTGCGGAGCCTGCGCCGGACCAGGGTGCGGGCAGCCTCCACCTCGTCGTCCGGGTCGATCTCGTCGAGCGCCTCACGCGCGACCTCGTCGTCGATGCCCTTGCGTCGCAGCTCCTGGGCGAGGGCCCGCCGGGCCAGCCCCCGGCCGGCCTGCCGCTGCTCGACCCAGCCGCGCGCGAACGCGGCGTCGTCGACCAGCCCGACCTCCTCGAACCGGTCGAGCAGCCGGGCCGCGATCTCGTCGGGCACGTCGCGCTGGGCGAGCCGCGCGGCGAGGTCGGACCGGCTGCGCGCGCGGCCGGTCAGCTGGTCGAGCAGGATCTTGCGCGCCACCGCCTCAGGGTCATCTCGACCCGCTTCGCTGGCGCTCGCTGCTCCACGCGAGGCAGCGGGAGGATGCTTGATCATCGCGTTGTTCCTGGTCTCGACAGGCTCGACCGCCGGAAGGTCAGAAGTCGATGCCGTCGGGGTCGACCGGGCCGTCGGCGACGAAGCCATCGGCGGGCGCGGCCACGGAGGGCCCGATCCCGAGCTTCTCCAGGATCTTCTTCTCGATCTCGTTGGCGAGGTCGGGGTTGTCGCGCAGGAAGGTGCGGGCGTTCTCCTTGCCCTGGCCGAGCTGGTCGCCCTCGTAGGTGTACCAGGCGCCCGCCTTGCGGACCAGGCCCGCCTCGACGCCGACGTCGATCAGGCCGCCCTCGCGGGAGATGCCGAGGCCGTACATGATGTCGAACTCCGCCTGCTTGAACGGCGGGGCGACCTTGTTCTTCACGACCTTGATCCGGGTGCGGTTGCCGACCGGCTCGGTGCCGTCCTTGAGGGTCTCGATCCGGCGGACGTCGAGCCGCACGGAGGCGTAGAACTTGAGCGCCTTGCCGCCGGTGGTGGTCTCCGGCGAGCCGAACATCACGCCGATCTTCTCGCGCAGCTGGTTGATGAAGATCGCGGTGGTGCCGGCGTTGTTGAGCGCGCCGGCCATCTTGCGCAGCGCCTGGCTCATCAGCCGGGCCTGGAGTCCGACGTGGCTGTCGCCCATCTCGCCCTCGATCTCGGCGCGGGGCACCAGTGCGGCGACCGAGTCGATCACGATCAGGTCGAGCGCGCCGGAACGGGTCAGCATGTCCGCGATCTCCAGCGCCTGCTCACCCGAGTCGGGCTGGGAGACGAGCAGCGCGTCGGTGTCGACGCCGAGCCGCTGGGCGTACTCCGGGTCGAGCGCGTGCTCGGCGTCGATGAACGCCACGATGCCGCCGGCGCGCTGGGCGTTGGCCACCGCGTGCAGGGCGACCGTGGTCTTGCCGGAGGACTCCGGGCCGTAGATCTCGACCACCCGGCCGCGCGGCAGGCCGCCGAGGCCGAGGGCGATGTCGAGCGCGATCGAGCCGGTCGGGATCACCTCGAGTGGGGTACGCACCTCGTCGCCGAGCCGCATGACCGAGCCCTTGCCGAACTGCTTCTCGATGTTGGCGAGCGCTGCGTCGAGCGCCTTGTCCTTGTTCCCCACCGCAACACCCATGTCTGTCCATCCATCCGATCGGTGACCGCGCTCCGCGGTCGGTTGCCTGGCCTGTAGGACAGACGCTAGGCGGGGCCTCCGACAGTCCCGGTCAGCTGCTCCGGACCTGTGGAACGACCGGCCCGTTCCGGCGCCTGTGGAGCACAAATGTATCCCGAACACGTGTTCGAGCGAACACCTGGGTGCGGCGTGTCGCGGAAACCCGTCGTCGTACGACGAAACCCCTCCGGTGTCGCGCCGGAGGGGCTTCGCCGTCGGTTCTACTGCGTGATCCGGGTCAGCGGACCCGGGGTGTACGGCGAGTGCGCCGACAGGTAGTCGGCGAACGCGTCGATGTCGAGCCCGCCGTAGTACACGTCGGTGCCCTTCGTGAACGACGGGAACCCGTCGCCTCCGCCCTGCAGGAAGTTGTTCGTCACGATCCGGTAGGTCGCCGCCTTGTCGATCGGCGTCCCGTTCAGCTTCACCGAGCCGTCCTCGGCACCCACGCCGGGCACGAGCTTGTAGGTGAAGCCCTGCGAGATCTGGAGGATCTTGCGCGACGCGAGGTTCGTGCCGGTCACCTGCTGCGCCAGGATGTCGTAGATGTCCTGTCCGGTCAGGTCCATCGACACCAGGAAGTTGTTGAACGGCTGGACCGAGAACGCCTCCTCGTAGGTGACGTCGCCCGGGACCTCGTCCGGGTACTTCGTCTGCGCGAAGGTGAGGTCGGTGCGGATGCCGCCGGGGTTCATGAACGCGATCACCGGCGTCTTGCCGTTGGTGACCGTGCTGTCGTCGGCGAGCTGGGCATCGGCGATCAGGTCACCGAGCTGGCTCTCGCCGTTGGTGCTCCCAAGCGGCGGGTCCTTCTTCACGTCGGTCGTGATCCGCCCGATCTCCTTGCTGGCGATCGGCTTCACGAGCTCGAGGTAGTGCGCGATCAGCGAGGTCTGCTCGGCGTCCTTCAAGTCGCGGGTCACCGGCATGTTCGCGCCCTCGACCGAGCTGCGCACGATGTCGCGCTTCGCCCGGTCGTAGGTGAGCTCGGTGTCGGTGTAGAGACGACCGAACGAGGAGGCAGAGGTCACGAGCCGGTCGTGGCCCTTGGGGTCCTTGACGTCGCACACGTAGGGCTGGTGGGTGTGGCCGGAGACCACCATGTCGATCTCAGGATCGAGGTGCGACGCGATGTCGAGGACGGGGGAGGCGACCGGGTCGAGCGACCCACCCTTGGCGCAGGTGTAGTCGTACTCCGGGTTGCCGAACACGGTGGCGCCCTGGGGGTTCGTCAGCGGCTGCTGCCTGGGCAGGCCGCCCTGGTGGAGCAGCACCACGATCGCCTTGACGCCCTTGCTCTTGAGCACGGGCACCAGCTTGTTGGCCGTCTTGACCTCGTCGGTGAACGTGAGGCCCTGGACACCAGCCGCGGTCACGATGTCAGGCGTGCCCTTGAGGGTCATCCCGATGAAGCCGATCCTGGCGCCGTTGACGTCCTTGATCGCGTAGGGCGGAAGGATCGTCCTGCGCGTCCCGGTGCGCACGACGTTGGCCGCGAGGTAGTCGAAGTTCGCACCGCTGAACGAGCCGTCGGGACAGGAGTTCTGGTTGTTGGCGCCGTCCCCGTCGGCGATGCAGCCGCCGTTGGCCATCCTCTGCAGCTCGGTGTAGCCCTCGTCGAACTCGTGGTTGCCGACCGAGCTGACGTCGAGCCCGAGCTTGTTCAGCGACTCGATGGTCGGCTCGTCGTGGAACGCGGCCGAGAGCAGCGGAGTGGCACCGATGAGGTCACCAGCGGCGACCGTCAGCGTGCTGTCGTGGCCCGCACGCGCTCGCTCGAGGTGCGAGGCGAGGTACTCCACGCCCCCGACGTCCTGCGTGGTGTCGACCGGCTTGCCATCCGCGTCGAACGTGTGGCCGGTGACGATGCGCCCCGAGGAGCCGGCCGGCGGCTCGAGGTTCCCGTGGAAGTCGTTGAACGACAGGATCTGGATCTGCTGCATCCTGGGCGGCTTGGGCTTCTGGCCCTGCACCGCCTCGGAGGGAGCTCCCAAGGTGGCGGCCGTGACCAGGGCGGTGACCCCCACGGCCAGGACGCCCAGGGGGCGCCGTAATGAACGGACGGACATGTCTCTCCTCGTCGCCAAGCCCCGAGTGTCAGGGCGATCGCGCGAAGGCTAACCCGGCGACCAGCGTCGTGGGAATCCGCTCGAGGTCACGTCGCGATGAACTTTGGCAGCCGTTAGCGGTCGCGCTCGGGGAGCTCGAGCCGCTGCCACACGGCACGCCACACCACCTTGGGCGACTCCCCCGCCTCCAGCGCCTCGGCGACGGTGCGGCCGCCCAGCTCGGCGAGCACCTGCTGGTCGGCCCAGGCGTGTGAGTACGCCGGGCCGAGCGCGGCGTCCATGCGTGCCCAGAACTCCGTGTGCCTCATGCACCCGTCTCCGACGCCCCTTCGGGGGCGACGTCGAGCCCCACGTCGTGGGCGTGGTGGACCATGTCGTGCGCGTGGTAGCGCGAGATCGACTCGACGGTGAACTCGCTGCCGTCGCTGCGCCTGCCGCGGCGCGCCCTCTGGTCCCCGGTGACGGCGGCGTACCTCCCGGCGACCGCCCCGGCGGCCGCGACCAGCTCGAGGGCGACGGTGGCGGGGTCCTGGTGGTAGTAGTCCTCGGCGACCGCGGTGGCGTCCTGGTCCCAGTCCGCGAACTCGGGGTCGACCTCGTGCAGCATCAGCGCAACCCGTTCGTCGAAGAGCAGGTGCACGTCGCGCACGTGGCACGCGTACTCCAGCGGCGACCACACGTCGGGCGCCGGACGCTCGGTGACCCCAGGCCGGGCCAGCAGCTCGCCCCAGGCCAGCGCATGGTCGCGCAGCAGCTGCGGGAGCTCCTCGACGTCGAGTCGCTGCGCGTCGAACCCGCAGTCCGGGCACTCCCTCTGCAGCGCCCAGGTCCAGTCCTTGGTGTCGGGCTCGATCGGCGCGATCTCGCTGGGGTCAGGTCTCACCCGACCAGTCTGCCCGACCCGCGAGACTCCGCGCGTGGAGAGGACCGACATCCGCGACGCCGCCGCCGCCGACCTCGCCGCCGTCGACCTGGCTTCGCTAGTGGGTGTCGAGGTGGCGGAGCAGGTTGTCCCCGAACCGCTTGCCCATGCCCGCGAGCACCGTGCGCATCGCGGCGGTGACGGCCGGACTGGCGTAGCGCGAGAGCGGCAGGTCGGCCTTGACCCCGATCGTGATCTCGAGGTGGGTGCCGCCACCCGGGGCCTCCTCGAGCATGTAACAGCCCTCCACGCCGACCCGCTCGTGGCGGCCCCGCGGGTCGTGCGTCCACTCGATGCGGGTCGGCTCAGTGAAGGTCATCAGCTCGGTGAACGATGGAGTCAGGCTGGTGGTGAGGATCGGTACCTTCGCGAGCTCCCACCGCCAGTGGTCGCCGTCGACCTCGATGTGCCGCAGGAACGGTGTCAGCCTCGGCAGCAGGTCGGGGTCGGTCAGCGCCGCCCAGACCTCCTTGCGGTCGGCAGGCACGACGGCCTCGGAGTGGTTGCTCGCCTCGAACCATGCCATCGCACCATCCAAGCAGGCGTAGCTTCCGGCGGCCGAGGAGGTTGCTCCTCAGGGTGGGGAGGTGACCGGGCCGCCTCCTGACGAGCTGGTGGTGCGGCGTACCACGCCGGGCCGACGTGGTCGGGCGCGAGGACCGGGCGGAAGCTCGCATTTGCGAGGTTGTGGGGGTCGACGACGCCGGGCAAACACCCACATGTCTGCATTTGCGAGGAACACGGCCGCGCGCGAACACAACCCCGCCCCAGCCCCCTCAGGTCAGCAGCAGCTTCTCGAGCCGCTTGCTCACGACACTCAGGCCGATCCAGCCCATCATCACCAGGTAGCCGACGGACACCAGCGAGGCCGAGGTCACGTGACCCGTGGTGAGCTCCCGGCACAGCACGACGCCGCGGTAGAGCGGGGTCGCCTCGACCAACCACCGCACCCACTCCGGGTAGGCGGTGATCGGGAAGAACGTCGCGGAGAACAGGAACATCGGCATCGTCGCGAGCGTGATGAACTCGAAGTCCTGCCACGACCGCATGAAGCTGGTCAGCGCCATCCCGACCGCGGCCACCGCGAATCCGATCAGCAGCGCCGCGGGCAGCGCGAGCACCGCCAGCCACGAGTGCGTCAGGCCCATCGCGACCATCACGACCAGGAACCCCGCGGAGTACAAGCCACTGCGCAGCAGGCACCAGGAGAGCTCACCCACCGCGATGTTCGTCGTGGTCATCGGGGTGGCCAGCATCTGGTCGAACAGCTTCTGGAACTTCAGCTTGAAGAACATGTTGAACGTCGAGTCCAGGATCGCGCCGTTCATCGCCGACGCGGCCAGCATCCCCGGCGCGACGAACTCGGCGTACGGGATGGAGTGCCCGTTGACTTCGAACGAGTCGATCAGCTTCCCGACGCCGACACCGATCGAGAACAGGTAGAAGACCGGTTCGAGGAAGCCGGTGAGGAACACCAACCATGCGCTCTTGTAGGACAGGTAGTTGCGCAGAAGCAGGACCCGGGTCGCACCGACGAGAGTGAGGGTCATCAGACCACCAGCCGTCGGGTCAGGCGCCGTACGGCGAGCACATGGCCGACAACCACCATCACCAGCAGGTAGACCAGGTGCACCAGGGCCGGCCCGGCGTCCAGGGTGCCCAGGGTGAGCATCCGGGCCAGGTCGACGCCCTGGTACAGCGGCGTCAGCCGGGCGATCGCCTCCAGCACCGGCGACAGGTTGCTGATCGGGAAGAACGCGCCGGAGAACAGGAACTGCGGGATCACACCGAGCCGGAACACCAGCGCGAACGACGACTCATTTGGTGCACCGGCCGCGAACGCGTAGACCGGGAGCCCGATCGCCAGCCCCACGAGCACTGCCACCAGCCACGCGCCCACCGCGCCGAGCAGCGAGTGGTAGACGTCGAACGGCGCGAGCACCGCCGCGAACACCGCCGAGGTCATGGCCAGCCGGAAGACGATGAACCCGAGGTGCGCGTTGACCAGGTCGACGGGCCGCAACGGGGTGGCCTGCATGCCGTAGTAGACCTTCTGCCACTTCACCATGCTCATCACCGGGTACGTCGTCTCGCCGACCGCCGTCTGCATGCTCTGGGCGGCGAGCAGGCCGGGCGCGATGAACGCGAGGTACGTCGGCGCGCCCTCGAGCGTGGCCGGGTCACCGGCGATGAAGCCGCCGAGCAGCACCCCCATCGCCAGCACGTAGAGCAGCGGGTTGACGAAGGACGAGACGACCGTGCCCTTCCAGGTGCGCCGGTAGACCGTCGCCCAGTAGTCCAGCTGGCGTACGGCGAGCTCGAACGAGGAGGACATGGGTCAGTCCACCAGCGTCCGGCCGGTGAGCCTCAGGAACACGTCCTCCAGCGACGAGCGGCGCACCAGGGTCGCGGACGGCGTCAGCCCGCGCTCGTGCACCCTGGCGACCGCCTCCTCGCCGTCGTGGCTGTAGAGGAGCAGCCGGTCGGGCAGCACCTCGATCCGCTCGGCGAGGTCGGCCACCTGGTCGGCGTAGAGGCTGTGCTCGGTGACGCCGAAGCGGAGCTCGGCCACCTCGCGGGTCGAGTGCTCACGGATCAGCTGCGACGGCGACCCCTCGGCCACGATCAGGCCCTTGTCCATCACCACCAGCCTGTCGCACAGCTGCTCGGCTTCGTCCATGTAGTGGCTGGTGATCACCAGGGTCACGCCCTGCTGCTTGAGCCGGAACAGCCGGTCCCACAGCAGGTGGCGGGCCTGCGGGTCGAGGCCGGTGGTCGGCTCGTCGAGCAGCAGCAGGTCGGGGTTGTTGATCAGGGACCGGGCGATCGTGAGCCGCCGCTTCATGCCGCCGGACAGGTCGTCGACCTTCGCCTTCGCCCGCTCGGCGAGCTGCACGAACTCGAGGAGGTCGTGGGCGCGACTGCGCACCTCGGCCCGCGGGATGCCGAAGTAGCGCCCGTAGACGTAGAGGTTGTCGAAGACGCTCAGCTCCGTGTCGAGCGTGTCCTCCTGCGGGCACACGCCCAGCCGGGCCCGGATCTCCGAGCCGTGCTCGGCCGGGTCGAGGCCGAGGATCCGCAGGTGTCCCCCGGAGACCGGCGACACGGCGGCGATCATGCGCATGGTCGAGGACTTGCCGGCGCCGTTGGGCCCGAGGAACCCGAACGCCTCGCCCCGTCGTACGTCGACGTCGATGCCCTTGACCGCCTCGAAGGACCCGAACGACTTGCGGAGCTCACGGGCACTGACCATCAGATCGTCGTGCCCCGTCTCGTCCACGAGGGACGACGCTAGCCACTGGCGCCGACATCGGACACCCGGTTTGTCGGCGCCCTGAGCAAGGATGGGCGGGTGGACGACGTGACCGACGACCTCCCCGGGTTCAGCGACCCGACCCGGGTCTGGTTCGAGGCCGCCTTCGCCCGTCCGACCGCGGCCCAGGTCGGCGCCTGGCACACGATCGCGGCCGGCAGGCACGCGCTCGTGGTCGCGCCCACCGGCTCCGGCAAGACCCTCAGCGCGTTCCTGTGGTCGATCGACCGGCTGACCGCGACCGAGCGGCCCACCGACAAGCTGAGGCGCTGCCGGGTCCTCTACGTCTCGCCGCTCAAGGCGCTCGCGGTCGACGTCGAGCGCAACCTGCGCGCCCCGCTGGCCGGCATCCGGCACACCGCCGACAGGCTCGGTGCCGCGATCGCCGACGTCGCGGTGGGCGTCCGGTCCGGCGACACCACCACGGCCGAACGCCGCAAGCTGGCGACCAGCCCGCCCGACATCCTGATCACGACGCCCGAGTCGCTGTTCCTGATGCTCACCTCGCAGGCACGCGAGTCGCTGCGCGGGGTCGAGACCGTGATCGTCGACGAGGTGCACGCGGTGGCCGGCACCAAGCGCGGAGCCCACCTCGCGGTGTCCCTCGAGCGGCTCGACGAGCTGCTGGAGCGGCCCGCCCAGCGGATCGGCCTGTCGGCGACGGTGCGCCCGGTCGAGGAGGTGGCCCGGTTCCTCGGTGGCGCAGCACCCGTGGAGGTCGTGGCTCCGCCGTCGGAGAAGAAGTGGGACCTGAAGGTGGTCGTCCCGGTCGAGGACATGACCGAGCTCGGCGTCGTCGAGGAGGAGGTGTCCTCGGGGTCCGCCGCGGCCAGTGCCCGGCACACCTCGATCTGGCCGCACGTCGAGGAGCGCGTGGTCGACCTGGTCGAGCAGCACCGGTCGACGATCGTGTTCACCAACTCCCGCAGGCTGGCCGAGCGGCTCACGGCCCGGCTCAACGAGATCGCCGCCGACCGGGCCGGTTTCGCGGTCCCCACCGGCGGTCCTCCGGCGGAGATCATGGCCCAGTCCGGCCAGTCCGAGGGCGCCCCACCTCTGATCGCGCGCGCCCACCACGGCTCGGTCTCCAAGGAGCAGAGGGCCGTGATCGAGGACGACCTCAAGCGCGGCCGGCTCCCGTGCGTGGTCGCCACCAGCAGCCTCGAGCTCGGCATCGACATGGGGGCCGTCGACCTGGTGATCCAGATCGAGTCGCCGCCCTCGGTGGCCAGTGCGCTCCAGCGCGTCGGACGTGCCGGCCACCAGGTCGGCGAGACCTCCCGGGGGGTGCTGTTCCCCAAGCATCGTGGCGATCTGGTGCCCACGGCGGTCGCGGTCGAGCGCATGCGCAGCGGCGGCATCGAGGCGCTGTCCGTACCGGCCAACCCGCTCGACGTACTGGCCCAGCAGGTCGTGGCCGCGACCGCGATGGACACCTGGCCGGTCGACGAGCTGTTCGCCGTCGTACGCCGGAGTGCGCCGTTCGCCGGTCTCCCGCGGTCGGCGTACGACGCGACGCTCGACCTGCTCGCGGGCCGCTACCCGAGCGACGAGTTCGCCGAGCTGCGCCCGCGCATCGTCTGGGACCGCGTCACCGGCGAGGTCACGGCTCGACCGGGTGCGCAGCGGCTCGCGGTGACCAGCGGCGGCACCATCCCCGACCGCGGCATGTTCGGGGTGTTCCTGGTCGGCGAGCGCGCCTCGCGGGTCGGCGAGCTCGACGAGGAGATGGTCTACGAGTCGCGCGTCGGCGACGTGTTCACGCTCGGCACCACGAGCTGGCGGATCGAGGACATCACCCACGACCGGGTGCTGGTCTCCCCCGCACCCGGCCAGCCGGGGCGGCTGCCGTTCTGGAAGGGCGACACCCTCGGCCGTCCCGCCGAGCTGGGGGCGGCCGTCGGTGCCTTCACCCGCGAGATCGCCGCGATGTCCCGGCCCGACGCACTCGCCCGTGCGACGGGCGCCGGCCTCGACGCGTGGGCCGCCGACAACCTGGTCGCCCTCGTCGAGGAGCAGCGTGAGACGACCAACGCGGTCCCGAGCGACACCCGGCTGGTGGTCGAGCGGTTCCGCGACGAGCTCGGCGACTGGCGGATCGTGGTGCACTCGCCCTACGGCGTACCGGTCCACGCGCCCTGGGCGCTGGCGATCAACGCCCGGCTGCGCGAGCGCTACGGCATGGACGCCCAGGCGATGGCCGCCGACGACGGCATCGTGCTGCGCATCCCCGAGACCGACCAGGATCCGCCGGGCGCCGACCTGATCGCGTTCGAGGCCGACGAGATCGAGCAGATCGTGACCACCGAGGTCGGCGGCTCGGCGCTCTTCGCCTCCCGCTTCCGCGAGTGCGCGGCCCGGGCTCTGCTGCTCCCGCGCCGCGACCCGGGCCGGCGCTCGCCGCTGTGGCAGCAGCGTCAGAAGAGCTCCCAGCTGCTCGAGGTCGCCTCCAGGTACCCGTCCTTCCCGATCGTCCTCGAGGCGGTCCGCGAGGTGCTCCAGGACGTCTACGACGTGCCCGCACTGACCGCGCTCCTCCAGCGGGTGCAGCGGCGCGAGGTGCAGCTCGTCGACGTCGCCACGCAGTCGCCGTCGCCTTTCGCCCGGTCGCTGCTGTTCGGCTACGTCGCCGCGTTCATGTACGAGGGCGACTCCCCCATCGCCGAGCGCCGGGCCGCCGCGCTCACGCTCGACCAGGGGCTGCTCGCCGAGCTGCTCGGCCGGGCCGAGCTCCGCGAGCTGCTCGACCCCGAGGTGCTGGCCGAGGTCGAGTCCGAGCTGCAGCGGCTGGCTGACGACCGCAAGGCGCGTGACGCCGAGGGCCTGGTCGACCTGCTCCGGCTGCTCGGACCGCTGTCGACCGAGGAGGTCCGGGCGCGGTGCACGGCACCTGACCAGGTGGTCGACTGGCTGTCGCTGCTCACCCAGGCCCGCCGCGTGGTCGAAGTCCGGCTGGCCGGTGCCGAGCGATGGGCGATCGTCGAGGACGTCGCCCGGCTCCGCGACGGGCTCGGCGTCCCTGTGCCCGCCGGCACGCCCGATGCGTTCACCGACCCGGTCGACGACCCGCTGGGCGACCTGGTCGCCCGGTTCGCCCGCACGCACGGCCCGTTCGTCAGCGCAGACGTGGCCACCCGGCTCGGCCTGGGGGTGGCGGTCGCGCACCAGACCCTGGTCCGGCTGGCGGCTTCCGGCCGGGTGCTGGAGGGTGAGTTCAGGCCCGCCGGGAGCGGGGCCGAGTGGTGCGACGCCGAGGTGCTGCGCCGGCTCCGTCGCCGGTCGCTGGCACGGCTGCGCCACGAGGTGGAGCCGGTCGAGCCGGCCACGCTCGGGCGCTTCCTGCCGGCCTGGCAGCACGTGGTCCCTTCGACGGGCCCGAACACCAGAGGCCTGCGGGGCGTCGACGGCGTGGTCACCGTGGTCGAGCAGCTCGCGGGGTGCGCCGTACCCGCCAGCGCGCTGGAGTCGCTGGTACTGCCGTCGCGGGTGGTCGACTACGCTCCCTCGATGCTCGACGAGCTGACCGCCACCGGCGAGCTGCTCTGGGCCGGCCACGGCGCGCTGCCGGGCTCCGACGGCTGGGTGTCGCTGCACCTCGCCGACGCCGCTCCCCTCACGCTGCCCGACCCGCAGGAGCTCGACCTGTCGCCGGTGCACTTCTCGATCGTCGACGCGCTTGCGGGCGGTGGGGCGTACTTCTTCCGTCAGCTCTCCGACGCCGTGGGCTCCACCGACGACCGCGCGATGACCGCGGCGCTCTGGGAGCTCGCCTGGTCCGGCCGCGTCGGCAACGACACGCTGGCGCCGCTCCGGGCACTGGTCGGCACCGGCCGCGGCCGGCCCGCCCACCGGTCGCGACGGCCGCCCCCACGCACCCGCACCAGCACCCGGCCCGGCCGACCGGCGATGCCGACCCGCACCGGCCCGGCCGAGACCGCCGGACGCTGGTTCCTGCTCCCCACCATCGAGACCGACCCGACGCGCAGGGCGCACGCGGTGGCAGAGGGCATGCTCGAGCGTCACGGCGTGGTCACTCGTGGGGCCGTCGTGAGCGAGCGGGTGCCGGGCGGCTTCGCAGGCGTCTACAAGGTGCTGTCCGCGTTCGAGGAGACCGGCCGCTGCCGGCGCGGCTACTTCGTGGCCGGTCTGGGCGCGGCCCAGTTCGGCGGCGCCGGCGCCGTCGACCGGCTGCGCGCGCTCACCAGGGACGACGTGCGACCGGGCGAGAAGCTCGACGTCGTGACGCTGGCCGCGACCGACCCGGCCAACCCCTACGGCGCCGCGCTCCCATGGCCCGACGCGGGCGAGGGAGGCCACCGGCCCGGGCGCAAGGCCGGTGCCCTCGTGGTGCTGGTCGACGGGCTGCTGACGGTTTACGTCGAGCGCGGCGGACGCACCCTGCTCACCTTCGACAACGACGCCGAGACCTACACCGACGACTTGCTGACGCAGGCGTTCGACGCCCTCGCCGGCGCCGTACGACGGGGAGCGCTGGGCCGGCTCACGGTCGAGACCGCCGACGGCGAGGCGCTCCTCGGCAGTGGCGACCGGAGCACCGCGCTGCGCCGGGCGCTCGAGGCCGCCGGGTTCGTGGCCACCCCACGAGGGCTGAGGCTGCGTGCCTAGCTTGAGGGCGAGCGACACGGCGGGGTCGCCCGACAGCACCACCTGCCCGAGGTCGCAGGGTGCCTGAGGGCGACACCGTCTGGCGCGTGGCACGCACCTTGCATAGGGCGCTGGCCGGCACCCGGGTCACCACCGAGTTCCGGGTGCCGCAGCTGGCCACCACCAAGCTGGTCGGCACCGTCACCGAGAGCGCGTCGCGCGGCAAGCACCTGCTCACCCGGTTCGACACCGGCGACACCCTTCACACACACCTGAAGATGGAGGGCTCCTGGCACCTGTACCGACCGGGCGAGGGCTGGCGTCGTGCGGCACACGAGGCGCGGGTCGTGCTCATGGGGGATGAGTGGACCGCGGTCGGGTTCGCCCTCGGCATCGTGGAGATGGTGCGCACCGACGCCGAGGACAACGTGGTGGGCCACCTCGGTCCCGACCTGCTCGGGTCTGACTGGGACCCCGCCGAGGCCGCGCGACGGCTCGCGGCAGAACCCTCCCGTGCGATCGCCGACGCGCTGCTCGACCAGCGCAACCTGGCCGGCATCGGCAACCTCTACAAGAGCGAGCTCTGCTTCCTGTCCGGCCACCACCCGCTGACCCCCGTAGGTGCCGTCGACGACCTCGACCGGATCGTCGAGCGTGCCCACCGCATGCTGGTCGTCAACCGCGACCGCGTCGAGCAGACGACCACCGGTGACCTGCGCCGCGGCCGCCAGCACTGGGTCTACCGCCGCGACCGGCAGCCATGCCGGCGCTGCGGCACCCGGATCCGCGTCGACCAGCAGGGGCCCGAGGGTCAGGGGCGGGCCACCTATTGGTGTCCCACCTGCCAGCCTTCACAATGACCCCGTGAACCTGCAGGAGCTCGGGCCGCCCGCCGCACTCTGGCGGCGCTGGGTACTCCTCGCGGCCGGACGCGCGGCGCTGGGCGACCGCACCTGCGAGATCCGGCGCAAGGACTCGTGCGCCCACATCGGCGACGGCGCCGCGTGGTTGCGGATGCGTCGCCTCGCCGGCAACCGGGCCGTGGTGTGGGGACACCATCCCGACCTCAAGCCCGACGTGTCGTTCCGTGACGAGCTGCTCGACACCGCCCCCGACTGGTCGTACGACGTGGACAGCGCGCATGCGGTCCGCGACGTCGGGTTCCTCGGCTGGTACGCCCACGGCAGCTGGTCGTCGGTCCCGCACCCCCTGCCCGCCCAGATCGGGGCCATGCTGGCGCCGATCGCCAGCGACGCCGTGATCGCCGACTGGTGGCGCACCACCTGGGCAGACGCCGACGAGGACAGCCTGGCCGCGGTGGTGAAGCGTCCGGACGGTCCCACCCTTGCCGCGGTGGTCGGCGCCGCGGCGGCCACCCGTGCCGGCAGGCAGGTCGCACTCGGAAGGCAGTGGGCAGGGCGGCCGCTCTCGGCCACCGCGACCGCCCACCTGCGCCAGCAGATCCATCTCCAGATGCGCAGCTCAGGCGAGCTCGGCGACCGCGGCCACCCGGCCCGGCCGGCGCTGCTCCGGCAGTGGGCGCACGTGAACCTCACCGGCGCACCGTTCCGGCACGCCGTCTGCGCGGTCGGCGTCGAGCAGGGCGGCGACTTCGTCCCCTCCGTGACCGACAGCGGCCTCGGGGCCGCCGAGCAGCGTTCCCTCGACAACGTGCTGATGGAGCTCCGGATGACCGAGACCGACGAGAAGTCCGGCGCCTGGCTGTTCGCCCGGATCACCAGCGACGGCCGCTCCGCCGAGGTCGAGCGCGCCTACGACACCTGGCCGGCGTGGTACGTCGCGCCGGCCGGGCCGACCATGTCCGCGCTGCACGCCGAGATGGACCAGCGCGCGCCGAGCTGGCGTCCCGCCTGGGCGCGCCTGCTGCCCTCGGAACGCTTCTGAGGAGTTCCTAGAGCAACCGGCGCTCGTTGGCCCAGCGGGTCAGCTCGTGACGCGAGGAGAGCTGGAGCTTGCGCAGCACCGACGACATGTGGGTCTCGACGGTCTTGATCGAGATGAACAGCTCGGAGGCGACCTCCTTGTAGGCGTAGCCGCGCGCGATCAGCCGCATCACCTCGCGCTCGCGCTCGGTGAGCCTGTCGAGGTCCTCGTCGACCTGCGCCACCTGGATCGAGCCGGCGAAGGCATCCAGCACGAACCCCGCCAACCGCGGCGAGAACACCGCGTCGCCCGCGGCCACGCGCGCGATCGCGTCGACCAGCTCCGGCCCGGTGATCGTCTTCGTCACGTAGCCGCGGGCACCGGCGCGGATGGTGCCGATCACGTCCTCGGCCGCGTCACTGACGCTCACCGCCAGGAACCGGGTGTCCGGCGCCTTCGAGCCGGTGCGGCGCATCACCTCGGCGCCACCCCCGCCCGGCAGGTGCACGTCGAGCAGCACCACGTCGGGCCGGTGGGTGATCACGGCGGCGACCGCGGTGTCGACGTCCTCGGCCTCGGCCACCACGTCGACGGCCGTGCCGAGCTCGGAGCGGACCCCCGAGCGGAACATCGCGTGGTCGTCGACGATCACGACCCTCTGCAGCGGCGTCATCGGCTCGTCCCTTCGTCGTTCGGCAGGTGCAGCCGCACCTCGGTGCCCTCGCCAGCGGTGCTGCGAACGGTGGCCTCGCCACCGTGCCGGTCCATCCGGCCCAGGATGCTGTCGCGCACGCCGTGCCGGTCGTCGGCGATCTGCGCAACCTCGAACCCGGCACCGCGGTCGCGCACGAACACCTCGGTGGCGCTCTCGGTGACCTCGGCGTACACGTCGACCTGCGTGGCTCCGCTGTGCTTGGCGGCGTTGACCATCGCCTCGCGGGCGGCGAGCACCAGCGGCCGCACGGTCTCCGGCAGGTCGCGGTCGCCGACGCACACCAGCTCGACCGGAACTCCGAGCTGGTCCTCCACCTCGGCCGCCGCGGCGCGCAGCGCCGCCGCGAACGTGGTGCCGTCGGTGCTGTCGGAGGTGTACAGCCACTGCCGCAGGTCACGCTCCTGAGCCCTCGCGAGCCGGGCCACCGCGGTCGGGTCGTCGGCCGTCTTCTGGATCAGCGCCAGCGTCTGCAGCACCGAGTCGTGGAGGTGCGCCGCCACGTCGGCCCGCTCCTGCGAGCGGATCCGCTCGGCCCGCTCCTCGGTCAGGTCCGACGACAGCCGGAACAGCCAAGGGCCGATCATCAGGCCAACCCCGAGCACGGCGAGCAGCGCCGCGATCACGGCGTCGCGGGCAACGCCGATGTTGCCGCCGCGCACCGCGAAGAGCACGATCGCCCCGACCAGGAACGCGACACCCGCGATGATCCGTGCGTACGACGCCCAGCCGCCGAGCCCGATCACGGCACGAATGGGGTCGATCCGGCCGGTCGTGTCGCGCCAGCGCTCCCGCTGCGCCTCGTCGGCCTGCCGCCAGAGCACCCCGATCCCGACCGCGGCGAGCAGCAGCGGCCACAGGAACACGGCACCGCCGGTGAGCCCCGCGACGAGGGCGATCACTCCGATCGCGATCGCGGCCAGCGCGACCAGCGGCCCGGCGTCGGCCAGGGCCATCGCCCGCCGGCCCTGCCGCTTGCCCTGGCGGGTCGCGGCCGAGAGTCCGGGTGCGGAGTCCTCGAAGTGCCGCTCGGCCGGCAGCAGCAGCCAGAGGGCGGCGTAGGTCACGATCCCGAACCCCCCGACCGCGGTTGCGATCAGGAACGCGGCCCGCATCCACAGCACCGGCACGCCGAGGTGCCGGGCCAGCCCGGACGCGACGCCTCCGACAAGGGCGTCGTCCAGGCTGCGGAAGGCGCGACGGGGCGAATCGGGGGCCCCGGCGTACGGGGGCACGGAGGCGGGCAGGGACTGGTTCATGGCGACCTCAATCGTCACACAGCCGAGCCCCCTGCCCCATGAGGTTGACCCCTGACCGAACCCTGACCCCGATCACCCCGGGTGCGGTCGAGATCAGGGTGCTTCCCGATGGTGGTCCGGTGTCCGGCCGCCAATGATGGAGCCATGAACGAGACCCAGGACTCCCCCGGCGGCGCCACCGCCACCCCTTCTCCTCCACCCCAAGGTCTGGGACCCCGCGTCAGCCACGACGAGATGCGTGACCTGCGCCGGCTCCGGCGCAGCGCGACCGACCGCAAGATCGCCGGTGTCGCAGGCGGACTCGGGCGGCACCTCGACGTGGACCCCACCGTGCTGCGGGTGCTCTTCGTCGTCGCGGCGTTCTTCGGTGGCGCGGGGGTGCTCCTGTACGGCGCGCTCTGGCTGCTCGTCCCCGAGGACGGTCGCGACACGGCGGCGATCAGCACCCGCGACGACACCCGGCGGGTGCTGCTGATCGTGATCGGCGTGGTCGCGGTCCTGGTCCTCCTCGGCAACGCCTGGGGCAACTGGTGGTTCGGTCCCGGCTGGCCGATCGGGCTGGCCGCCGTCGCCGCCGTCGTGTACCTGGTCGCTCACGACCGCAACCGCGATGCGCCACAGCCGCCGTACGCCCCCTACGCGCAGGCCGGTCACTCCCCGGCCACGTCCGCCGCGACCTCCGGCCCCCCCGGCGGCACGGTCACCGCGCCGGCTCCGCAGACCGGCGCCGGCTCCGAGCCGCCCATCGGTGCCATTCCACCGGCGCCTCCGCGCCAGAGCTGGAGCCCGCCGCCCTACGTGGCACCGCCGCCGCGCCCGCGGCGGCAGGGCCTGGTGCTGTTCTGGCCGACTCTCGCCCTGGTCGCGATCGCGCTCGGCCTCCTGGGCCTGTACGAGTACGCGGGCAACAACGTGGTGGACGCGGCCTACCCGGCGCTCGCACTGACCGTGACCGGCGTGATGCTGGTCGTCGGCGCCTTCGTCGGTCGCCCCGGCGGGCTGATCCTGATCGGGATCGTGTCCGCCATCGCGATGGGCATCGCCAGCGCGACCGGAGGCTTCGAGGACGCGAAGCGGCTGAACTACTCGCCGGCCTCGACCAGCGAGGTGCGGGCTCTCTACACGTTCCAGAACGCCGAGCTGTCCCTGGACCTCTCCCGGATCTCCGACCCCGAGTCCCTGGACACCATCCGTGTCAAGGGCGGAGCCGGCCGGATCGAGGTGATCCTGCCCCGCACCGTGATCGTCGACGTGGACGCGGACATCAAGGTCGTCGGCGGCTACAGCATCGGCGACAGCGACGGAGGCGGCTTCCAGCAGTCCCCGTCCGTCACCTTCGGCGGGTCCCCCGGTGACCCGACCGTGCACCTGGACCTCGACCTGCGGGTCGGCGAGATCGATGTGAGGCAGCGATGAGCACCAACCGACAGACCGTGCCCAACGACACCCGGGTCAAGGTGGGTCACCTCGTGACCGGCCTGGTCTTCCTGGGCCTGGCCGGCACCTGGGCGCTCCACCAGGCCGGCGTGATCGGCGACGTCGGGGTCGGCTGGATGATGCCCGCCATCCTGGTCGCCGCCGGCTTGATCGGGCTGCTGGTCATGTTCGCCGGCCCGCTCCGACGCGGCCGACGCCCGGGCGAGAGCCCCGAGAGCCACCAGACCACCGACGACACACTCGTCATCCACCAGGAGGAAGGCCGATGAGCAACCCCGAGTCGTACCAGCAGCCAGGTGCCGGGCCGAAGCGGCTAACCCGCAGCCGCGACGACCGGATGATCTCCGGCGTCTGCGGAGGCCTCGCCCGCTACCTCAACGTCGACGCCACGCTGATCCGGGTGCTGATGGTGGTGGCCCTCGTGGTCGGGTTCTGTGCCCCGGGCCTCGCCTACCTGATCGCCTGGGCGCTGATCCCCGAGGAGGACTGAGCAACACGGAGTCCAGCCGCCCAGGTGTGGCTGAGGCGTTGGCGGTGCCCGGCTAGGTTGTGCGGGTGACGGAGCGACGGCAGGAGATGCCGCTGGAGATCCTGGTCTTCGTCGTCGGCGCGTCCAGCCTCGGTGCCGAGATCGCGGCCGCCCGTCTCCTCGCCCCGTGGTTCGGAGCGTCCACCATCGTCTGGGCGAACACGATCGCGATCGTGCTGGTGGCGCTCTCCGTCGGCTACGCGATCGGCGGCCGGCTGGCCGACCGCGACCCCACCGTCTCCGGTCTCTCGCGCGTGGTGCTGGCCGCGGCGGTGCTGATCGCGATCGTGCCGTTCGTCTCCGGCCCGTTCCTGCGGGCGTCGGTGAGCGCGTTCGACAACCTGAGCATCGGCACGTTCGTGGGGTCGCTGCTCGGCGTCAGCGTGCTGATCGCCGTGCCCCTGCTGCTGCTCGGAATGGTCTCGCCGTACGCCGTCCGCCTGAAGGTGGAACGGGTCTCCGACGCCGGCCGCGTCACCGGGCGCCTCTACGCGCTGTCGACCTTCGGTTCGCTCGTCGGCACGTTCGCGGCCGCGCTGCTGCTGATCCCGTTCGCCGGCACGCGTCGTACGTTCCTGGTGTTCGCGGTGCTGCTCGCGCTCGCGGCCCTGCCCGGGCTGGCGCGGTTCCGGGTGCCCGCGCTCGTGGTGCCGGCCGTGGTGATCGCACTGATCGCGCTCCCCGACGGCACCCTCAAGTCCGGAGCGCAGGGCGAACGGGTGATCTGGGAGAAGGAGACCGAGTACCAGTACGCCCGGGTGCTCGAGGACCCCTCCGGCCGGCGCATCCTCGAGCTCAACGAGGGGCAGGCGATCCACTCCATCTACCGTCCCGGTGAGTATCTCACCAACGGCTACTGGGACGCCCAGCTCGCGCTGCTCTGGGCCGGTCGCCAGCGGCTGCGGTCGGTGGCGATCCTCGGCAATGCGGCCGGCACGACGGCGCGCGCGGTGGGCCACTACTCCCCCACGACCCGGATCGACGCGGTCGAGATCGACCCGGAGGTGACCGAGGTCGGACGAGAGCTGTTCGACATGAAGGCGCCGGGGCTGCACACGTACGACGCGGACGCGCGGCCGTGGCTGCGCACGCACCCGCGCCGACAGGACGCGATCGTGATCGACGCCTACCGGCAGCCGTACATCCCGTTCTACCTGACCACGATCGAGTTCTTCCGGATGGTGCGCGACCGCCTCGCGCCCGGTGGCGTGGCGGTGGTCAACGTCGGCCACCCCGAAGGCTCGACGAAGCTGCACAAGGCCCTCGCCGCGACGATGCGCGCGGCGTTCGGCAGCGACCGGGTGTTCCGCGACGACAGCGAGCCCACCAACACGATGCTGCTGGCGACCACCACCGACGCCGACCCGGCCTCGTCCCTCCACGCCGCGGCGGTCACGGTGCCGTCCGAGCTCGGGTCGACCCTCGACGAGGCCGCCGACCGGCTGCGCCCTGCGCTTCGCGGCGGTCCCGTCTACACCGACGACCGGGCACCGGTCGAGTGGCTGGTCGACCTTTCGCTGGCGGACGTGGCGACTGGGAAGGGCGGCTGAGGGGGGTCCGGGGGTTGGGGTTGGATACCACGGGACCGTGGTGTCCTGCCGCTTCCCGACTGCTGTAGCGATGGGGAAGTGGGTGGATACCACGGGACCGTGGTATCCAGCCCCGCCCCTCGGCTAGTCCGCCCGCCGCGCAAGCGACCGCCCGATCACCTGGTTGGCCGCCCGCTGGAAGCCGGAGACGACCGCCTCCATCGTGAGCTGGCGCAGCCGGGCCATGGTCTGCTCGAACCGGGCCTTCTCCGCCTCGCTCCGCGGCTGCTTGCGGTACGGCGCCAGCACCCTGGTGCGCAGGATCTCGGTCAGCTCGTCGGCGAGCGCGTCCATGTGCCGGGTGATCGCGGCGTCCGCCTCCACCAGGGACTCCATCGGCAGGTCGAGCTCGAGCAGCTTGATCGAGACCTCGAAGCCCGGCAGCAGCACGAACCGGTCGCCCTCGCGCCGGACCGCCGAGGTCGCCTCCAGCCGGGCCAGCATGTCGTCGTCGACCGGGCGGCGCGCGCGCACCTCGAGCTGCCGGCGGTTCACGACCTCCTGCGGCGTCGCCCGCCACGAGGTCAGCATCACCCGCTGGATCGCGAGGTCCTCGACGGATGCGTCCATCGGTAGCCGGGCCAGGTACCTCTCGATCGCGGACAGCGTGAACCCGTGGTCCTGCAGGGCGCGGATCAGCTCGAGCCGCGCCCGGTGCTGCGCCGAGTAGTAGGCCATCCGCCCGCGCCGCTCCGGCGGCGGCAGCAGCCCGAGGCCGGCGTAGTACCGCGTCGTCCGCACCGTCATGCCGGTGACCGCCGCGAGCTCGTCGACGGTGAGCAGCTCCTGCTCGCCGTCGAGCTCGTCCGCCCGCGCGGTCATCGCGACGCCACCTTCCAGACCGGGTGCCCGACTGACTCCGTTGACGTTGACAGTATTACTGTCACAGTATGAGGGCAACAGCAGATCCGGCGACGTACAGGAGCACCCGTGGCGCGTGACATCTTCGACGACGAGCACGTGGCGTTCCGGTCGGCGGTGGGCACCTTCCTCGACAAGGAAGTGGTGCCGTTCCACGACCAGTGGGAGAAGGACGGCGTCGTCGACCGCGAGGTCTGGCGCAAGGCCGGCGGCCAGGGCCTGCTCGGCCTCCAGCTCCCCGAGGAGTACGGCGGTGGCGGTACCGACGACTTCCGCTACAACGTCGTGATCGGCGAGGAGATGACCACCCGCGGGGTGTACGGCGCCGCCTTCCCGCTCTTCAACGACATGATCGTCCCGTACCTGGTGGCCAGCGCGAACGACGAGCAGAGGCGGCGCTGGTTCCCCCGGCTGGCCTCGGGCGAGCTGATCGCGGCGATCGCGATGTCCGAGCCTGAAGCCGGCTCCGACCTGCAGGGCATCCGCACCACGGCCGTCGACAAGGGCGACCACTACGTGCTCAACGGGCAGAAGACGTTCATCTCCAACGGCATCCTCGCCGACCTCGTGATCGTGGTCGCGAGGACCGATCCCGAGGCCGGGCACAAGGGGATCAGCCTGCTCGTCGTCGAGCGTGGCATGGACGGGTTCGAGCGCGGCCGCAACCTCGACAAGATCGGCCAGCACGCCCAGGACACCGCAGAGCTGTTCTTCGACAACGTGGCCGTCCCCAAGGAGAACCTGCTCGGCGAGGAGGGGGCCGGGTTCCGCCACCTGATGACCAACCTGTCGCAGGAGCGGCTCTCGATCGCGGTCTCGGCGGCGTCCGCCTGCGAGCGCGTGCTCCAGGAGTGCCTGTCCTACGTCAAGGAGCGCACCGCGTTCGGCAGGCCGATCGGGAAGTTCCAGCACACCCGGTTCACCATCGCGGAGATGGCGACCGAGACCCATATCGCGCGGGTCTTCATCGACGACTGCATCCGGCGCCACGTGGCCGGCGACCTCGACGCGAGCACCGCGTCCATGGCGAAGTGGTGGAGCACCGAGCTCCAGAAGCGCATCGTCGACCAGGGCGTCCAGCTCTTCGGCGGATACGGCTACATGATGGAGTACCCGATCGCGCGCGCCTTCGTGAACAGCCGGGTACAGACCATCTACGGCGGCACCACCGAGATCCAGAAGGAGATCATCGGCAGGTCGCTCGGACTGTGAAAGGGAACCCCATGACCGACGTTCTCGTTGCCCGCAAGGAGATCGAGGCCGAGGTCGAGGGACGCACCCTCGTCGACGCCCTCGCCGACACCGCCGAACGGTTCGCCGACACCCCGGCCTACTCCGACAAGATCGGGGTCGACGGCCCCGGCTGGCGCACACTCACCTGGGCGCAGGTGCGCGATACCGCGCTCGACGGCGCTGCCGGCCTGGTCGCGCTGGGCGTCCAGCCCGGCGACACGGTCGCGATCATGGCGACCAACCGCAACGAGCACCTGCTCGCCGACATCGCAGGCGTGCATGCGGCCGCGATCCCGATGTCGGTCTACAACACCCTCTCCCCCGAGCAGGTCGCGTTCGTGGCCGGTCACGCGGAGCCGTCGGTCGCGTTCCTCGAGGGCGCCGACCAGCTCGCGCGTTGGGGGCGCGCGATCGAGGAGTCGGCGACCTTGCGTACGGTCGTGGTGCTCGACGCCGACGCGGTGCCCGCAGGGCCGTCGTACCTCTCGTGGGGGCAGTTTCTGCAGCAGGGCAAGCAGTTCCGGGCCGCGCACGCCGACGAGTGCGAGCAGCGGTGGCGCCAGGTCGGGCCCGACAGCCCGGCCACGATCCTGTACACGTC
>Ga0207708_10000792_pt1 | contig 23845 bp, 30 predicted proteins | sample KBSK5101metaG_FD_184340 | JGI IMG/M metagenome (GOLD analysis project Ga0207708, IMG submission 184340) | Corn, switchgrass and miscanthus rhizosphere microbial communities from Kellogg Biological Station, Michigan, USA - KBS K5-10-1 metaG... | ecosystem: Host-associated > Plants > Roots >...
GGCACAGTATCGCTGGCAGTTGACGGCATCAGCAGCGAGCCGCTGAAGCCACAGAGCAGCCAGTGGCCTGAGCGCGACACGCTGCGGCAAATTCTGGCGGCAATTACTGAGGAGTGGCTTAAGGGCAAGCCGTGGTGCTTTTCTAAAAACACCTCGCGCAGCGCCACCCGCAACATCTCGAAACGGTGGCGGCTGGACGTAAAGCTGGTGGATGACATCCTCGCTGAGTGGACGGCTAACGGCATCATCGCCGAGGAGGTTCGCGACACAAAAACCCACATAGTCGGGTACCGGAAATTGACTGATATTTAGTGGTGACAGGTTGGCACAGTCGCTGGCGAAAGTGAAGGCGAAAGTGGGCGAAAGTGGCGAAAGTGAAGTTGGAAGTCTTTGATGTTGTTGGCGAAAGTGAATTGGCGAAAATGGGCGAAAGTAAAATCACTTTCGCCCGGCGTAATTGAGTAAAAACCCGTAAAACATAGGCAAAACGAAGATGGCGAAAGCGGGCGAAAGTGACTTACCCCTACGGGGGGAGGCGGCTTTTTCGCCGCCCCCTTCGGAAAATTTCAAAAAATAGGAGACAAAAATGGCGCAAGAAACTGACCGGGAGATGTTCGAGCGGCTATGGCGCGAGGTCACCGGGCTGATGCAGCGACCGGATGTTGCTGGGCTGGTTGGTGAAGTAATATCGGCGCAAAGATCGATACGCATCGCCAAGGGCAAATTGTTCATGTTGGTGGGGCACAAGAACGGCGAGAGCCTGTGGAAGGCGTTGCATGGGAGGGCAGTCGATGCCGAAGCGTAAGGTCGTCAAGCTGACCACCGAGATCAGGGAGGTCAGCAACCCAGACCGCTGGGACCGCAGTCACGGCACCTACATCGCGGGCAGGGCCTTCATCGACGGCGCCGACGCGGTGGCGGTCGAGATGGAGCGCTACTGGGGCGTGGACAGGCTCAGGCTTTTGGTCACGCCCGAGGTGCGCGAGAAGTTCGACAGGCAGCGCTACCTGTTCAATCAGGCCATCAGCAACGGCGACCTCGAGAGCGTGCGGCGCGAAAGCACCCGCATGATCGCTGGCTGGATGGCGTGCAACAAGATCGCGCTGACGGCTGGCGCCAAGCGGCTGGAGCGCGAGGTCATTGAGGTGGGGCTGGATGACGGCACGACGGCGGCGATAGTTCCAGACGCCATTAGAGCCTCGCTGGTGCGGGCGGAGGGGCGGCAGGTTACGATCTACACCTACGAGGAGATTGGCCGCATCCTGAGCGCCCACGGCCTCGTCAACAAGGTAAAGGCAACGTGGCCGGGGGCGCAGGTGGTGGCGGCGAAGGCCGTGCAAGATCCGTTGCGGGCGATCGACAAGCCGACGGGGTTTGACACGCCGTTCGACGACGAGATCAAGATCGCCCGCTAGTAGGCGATCAGGTCGCAGTCGTCGAGATCGACATTGACGATCTGGTCGCTGCCGTCGAGCCGCACGGTGGCGACGTCCTCGCGGGCCTTGTAGGTGGTGCCCTTGAGCAGCGCCGGGCGCTGGTGCCAGAGCGTGGTGACGTAAAGGACTTCCCCGACACGCTGTTGCATGCCGGGGTTGACGTAGTCGGGGATGCGGACGCGCAGCTTCATCTGCCGGGCAGGGCGTCGATGGCCTCTGCGTGCTTTTCGAGGTCGCGCCGCAGGTTGACGATCATGGCCTGACGCTCTGTCCACGCCGCAATGGCGACGTTTAGTTGATCGGGCCGGTACTGGTAGTCGCGGCCATTGGGCGCCGCTTCCGTCATGGCCTCCGACACCAGCCGCAACGCACCGATGACGGCGAGTTGCTGGCTGACCAGTTCAGTCTTGTTGGTGCCGTTGATGCTGATCTGCGGCAGTGGAAGCTCGATATAGACTGGGGTCATTAGTCGATGTCTCCGTTGCGGGCCGACACGCGCAGGGCGCGAACCTTGATGACGTTGGTGTGCGCCGCGATGAACTGCGGCGACAGCTTCTCGCGCACGGCGTCCATGTCGAGGTTCTCACGATCGGTCTCGCTGATCGAGAGGCGGAACAGTTCGCCTTCGTAGGCGCCGGGCTTGAGGTCGCCGAGTGCCTTCTTCAGTTCCTTTTCCTTGGTTTGCAGCGCCGCGATCTGCGCCTTCAGTTCGCCGAGGGCGTCGATGGTGGCGACGAGGTTGCTTTTGGTCATGTCCGTTGCTCCTGTGTGATGGACAAAAAAAGAATGGGCCATCCAGACATCGATGTCAAGATGGCCCGGTGATGCTTCAGCCCTTGACCAGCCACTGCTTGGTCTTTTTGTCGAAGCTGGTGTGGGTCTGCCGCCAGCCGCTGAAGCGGTTCTCCGAGAGTTCGAGATCGGCTTTCAGGGCTGCGAGGCGACCTTCCTGCTCGCGCAGCGCCGCTTCCTTCATGTCGTCGTAGCTGCGGTAGACGCTGGCGCGGTAGACCTGCACGGCCTTTGGCTCGATCGGGGCGCGGGTGTTGGCGTGGAGGGCGTCGGCACAGGCCTTGCGGTGCGCCTGATAGAGGTCGCCATCGTGGTCGCCCTCGACGACGAGCGCCTCGAACTCGCTGCGGCTGAAGAACTCCGTGATCGGCTTGGAGAACTTCTGGTGGCGTCCGTAGGTGCCCACGAAGTACGGCTCGCATTCGGTCTCGACCGGGAACGGCAGCTTCACTTTTTCGGCCTTGACCGACTTGATGCTTTCCTTGGTGTCATCGATCATCTGCTGGAGCGAGACGATCAGGTCGGCGAGCCGGGCACGATCGACCTCGAACGGCAGGTACTTGGCGCCCATGCAGGAGGCGGTCTGCCAGCCGTAGCCGGGGCGCTCGTAGCCGTGGTGCGCGATGGTGCCGGTCTGGGCGAAAATCTGCCGACCGCAGCACTGGCAGGTCATGGCGCGTTCCTGCTTGCGGGATTTTTCTTTCGCGATCTCAGCCTTGCGGCTCTCGCGGTAGGCCTGACGCTCTTGGTAGTTCATTCCAGACAGGATGTTGTAACGCATGGTGATGGCTCCTCTGTTTCGATGCCCTATATGATGCCATTCTGACCCCGGTGTCAATAGGGCTAAAACACCCTGCAAAAGGCCTTGTTGACAGCGGTGTCAGTAAGGCGCTATATGCGAGCGGTCATAAACAGGAGGGTCATGTGGTCAATAACTGGCAGCACGAGCGCACGCTCACCCCGCTGCAATTCAAGCGCATCGTCAAGCAACTGGGCATGAGCCAAGCCGGGGCCGGGCGGTACATAGGTGTGAGCCTTCGTACCGTGCGCCGCATGGTGAAGGGTCAGGCCGAGATACCGGCGTCGGCGGCTTTGCTGTTGCGATCGCTGGTGGCGCACGGTGAGACCCCGGTGGTGCCGAAGTGGATCGGAGACTGACCATGTACATCTCAGGCACGGTACTCATGTGGGTCGCGATCGGGTTGGTGGTCCTCGCCATCATCAGCCCCAATCGCTGATCCGGCTTGCTGCAAAATCAGAGGGCGCGTAGTGTCCCGCATCCGGGCGCCACGCGCCCTCTTCGCGTTGGGGGTGAGCCGATGTCGGAAGCAAAGATCAGGGCGCTGATCGAGGACACCGACAGAAAAACCCGCGACGACATGACGGCCGCGCTGACGGCTGCGGTGCTGACCGCAACTCACGAGATAGCGATGATCCGTTCCGACGGGCAGAAGCAGCTTGATGCTTTGCGCCGCGATCTGGATGAGTTGCGCGATCGCTTCGACATGGTTAGCGGTTCAAACGGAGGGCGGGTACGGCCCCGTTAAATAATTTGCCTCGAAAGAAAATACCCGCCGACATTCGCTCGCTGGCGCGAGCCTACACCGACGAAGCGATCAGGCGGCTCGCTGCGCTGATGCGAAACCCCGGCGCCGATCAGCCGACCAGCACGAGCGTGCATGCCGCGCAAATTCTTCTGGAGCGCGGCTGGGGCAAGCCGCACCAGACTGTGAGCGGCGAGGACGACGGCCCGATCGAGATCATCATCAGGAAGATGCTCGATGGCAAAGATTGAACTCGACCTGCCGTTCAACGGCTGGGCGCCGCGCCCGCATCAGCGGAAGTTGTGGCGGCATCTCGCGCGTGGCGGCAAGCGAGCGATGGCGGTGTGGCACCGGCGAGCGGGCAAGGACGAAGTCTGTCTGCATCACACTGCCGTCGCTGCCTTCGAGCGCGTCGGAAACTACTGGCACTGCCTTCCCGAGTTCTTGCAAGGCCGCAAGGCGATCTGGACGGCGATCAACGCTCACACCGGCAAGAGGCGCATCGATGAAGCATTCCCACAGAAGCTGCGAGCCAACACCAACGACAACGAAATGTTCATCCGCTTCCACAACGGAAGCACTTGGCAGGTCATTGGCAGTGATCGATACGACGCCACCGTCGGCGCCGGTGTCGCAGGAATTGTCTACAGCGAGTGGGCGCTCGCCAACCCCAGTGCATGGGCCTACCACCGGCCAATGGTCGAAGAGAACCAAGGCTGGGCGGCGTTCATCACTACTCCCCGAGGACGCAATCATGCGCTCGCCATGTTTCGCCACGCGGAGCAATCGCCCGACTGGTTCGCCGAACTTCTCACCGCCGAGGATACCGGCGCCCTCACGCAAGCTGCTCTCGCTGCGGCGCTGAAGGAGTACACGGCGCTCTACGGCATGGACGTCGGCACGGCGCAGTACAAGCAGGAATACTTCTGCGACTGGCAAGCGGCGATCTTGGGCGCCTACTTCGCGTTCGAGATGGCACAAGTTCGCAGCGAAGGCCGCGTCATCGCGGTTGAGGCCGACCCCGATCGGCCGGTACATCGAGCGTGGGACTTGGGCGTGCGCGACGACACCTCGATCTGGTGGTGGCAGGTGCAGGGAGCGCAGCCGATCATCCTCGACCACTACGCGGCCAGCGGCGCCGGTGTCGATCACTTCGCCGTTGAGATCGAGAAGCGCCGTGACATTCACGGCTGGAAGGACGGCACCGACTGGGTGCCGCACGACGCCAAGGTGAAGGAGTTTGGCACCGGCAAGACGCGGGTCGAAAGCATGCAAGCGCTGGGGCTGCACCCGATGCTGGTGCCGTGGGCGACGTTCGCCGACGGCATCGAGGCGGCGCGGCGCACGTTGCCGCTGTGCGTGTTTCATCCGCGCACCGAGGAGACCGGCATCGCCGCGCTGGAGCAGTACCGGCGCGAGTGGGACGACGAGAAGAAGGCGTTCAGGGCGACCGACGTCCACGATTGGACGGCGCACCCGGCGGCATCGTTCCGCTACCTGTCGCTGGCGTGGCGTCAGGCCGATCGGCGTGAGGTGGTGGTGCCGAAGCAGGAAGGCTGGACCATCCCACCGCCGCCTGACGATCGCAGGGGGATGAGGCTGTGAGGAAGCTGCGTGGCATCGCGATGTGGCTGGTGGTGCATGTCCCTTTAGGCCCATTGACGCCGCACCTGCTGGCGTTTGCTCTGGGCGCACGATCGTATCGCAGGGTTGATGGAGAGCGGTGATGGCGATCAAGACGGCACTGACATTCGAGGAGAAGGTGACAGCCGCGTACCTGCATCACGCGCAGGGCGTCGATCAGCATGTCATCGCGATGGCGATGGGCGTCAATATGGGGCGCGTCAACGAGGCCTGTGTCGCCGTCCGCAGGGTGCTGACGCCGGGCAGCGCACCCGGCAATGTCACGCAACTGAAAGAGAAGCTGGCATGACACTGGCCGAGGCCATCGTGAAGCAGCAGCCGCACCTCGCCGGTGATCCGCTGATCGCGCTGCTGGAGGCGAACCCGGAGCAGACCGAGTTGCTGTTGCCGGTGCTGGTGCTGTCCACGCTCCAGTACAACGAACTCAAGCGCATGGTGCCGGAGAGCGCCAAGCAGATCAATCGCGTGGCGCGTCAGGTCACCAAGCACAAGCTGGGGGATTACGATGGCCGAAGCTGAAGAGCCAAAGGGCGCCGCCGCTGACGACGTCAGGCACGACGACCTCGAATATAATCCCAAGCACGAGCCTGAGAAGGCTAAGGCGTGGCTCAACCTGCTGTCAGAGAGCGAGAAGGCCTTCGAGAAGTGGAACGACCACTGCGACAAGATCGACAAGCAGTATGCCAACCTCGAGCGGCTGTCGGGCATGGCGCGGGACAAAGAGTTCCAGATGTTCTGGGCCAACTGCGAGGTGATCAAGCCCAGCATCTACGCCAAGCCGCCGGTGCCGGTGGTGGTGCCGAAATTCAAGGACCGGCGCCCGGTCTACCAAGCCGCCAGCGAACTGATGGAGCGCTGCGCGGTGGTGGCGTTCGACCTAGCGCATATTGATGAGTTGATGAAGCTGATCCGCGACGATCTCGCGCTGATCGATCGTGGCGTGGCGTGGTGCCGCTACGAGAGCGGCAAGGACAGCGGCGCGTACTACGACAGCGAGCGTGTCTGCATCGACTTCAAGAACCGGCGTGACTTCCTGCACTCGATCTCGCGCAACTGGAACGAGGTGACATGGGTTGCCGCCGCCAGCTATCTGACGCGAGGCGAGGCTCGCAAGCGGTTCTATAAAACGTCAAAAGACGAGTACCAGAAAGCCGAGTACAAGGCCGATAAGGATGGCAAAGAAATCGGCGGCGCCGACAAGCGCGAGCGGGCGAAGTTCTGGGAGGTCTGGAGCAAGACTGAGCGCCGCGTGGTCTGGGTGGCCGAGGGCTGCGAACTGATACTGGACGAGGACGATCCGCACCTCGAACTGGAAGGGTTCTTCCCCTGCCCAAAACCGGCTTACGGCACGGTGCAGCGCGGCTCGCTGGTGCCGGTGCCTGACGTCCTTCAGTACAAGGACCAGCTTGACGAACTCAATCTGCTCACCGGCCGCATCCACGCACTGAGTGATGCGCTGGAGGCGAAGGGTTTCTACCCGGCCGGTGGCGCAGAACTGGGCGATGCGGTGCAAGCCGCCATCAAGGCGAAAACGCCGGGACGCATGTTGGTGCCGATCTCCAACTGGGCTGCATTTGGCGGCAGCAAAGAGGTGATCGTCTGGTTGCCTATCGACATGATCGCCCAGACCATCACGGCGCTGGTCGCGCTCCGCAAGCAGGTGATCGAGGACATCTACCAGATCATGGGGCTGTCCGACATCATGCGCGGTGCCACCGACCCGCAGGAGACGCTGGGGGCGCAGCAACTCAAGACGCAGTACGGCTCGACCCGCATCCGCGACAAGCAGCAGGAACTGGTACGGCTGGCGCGTGACCTTGTGCGGATCTCCACCGAGATCATCACCGAGAAGTTCGACGCCGTCACCATGATCGAGATGTCGCAGACGCAGTTGCCGACACAGGCAATGGTGCAGTCGCAGATGGCGCAGGTGCAGCGCCAGATGCAGATCCAGCAGCAACAGGCCGGGCAGATGCTCCAGCTTCCACAGGCGCAGCAGATGGCGCAGCAGAAGCCGGAGATGGCGCAGCAACTGACGCAGCAGTTTCAGCAGATGCAGCAGCAGGGCATGGACACGATCGCCAAGCTGCGCGAGAAGCCGACGATCGAGCAGGTGCTGACGTTCGTGAAGAACCAGCGCATGAAGTGCTTCGTTCTCGACATCGAGACCGACAGCACCATCATGGCGGACGAGAACGCCGAGAAGGAGAAGCGCACCGAGTTCATTCAGGTGTTGGGAGGACTGATCACGCAACTGTCGGCGATGATCGCGGCAGAGCCAAAGACCGCAGAGTTCGCTGGAGAGATCATCAAGTTCGCCACTGCGCCGTTCCGCGCCGGACGCCAGCTTGACGGTGCGATCGACGATCTCGTCAACCAGATGAAGGCGAAGAGCGACCAGCCCAAGCCGGACGATCCGCAGACGCTCAACGCCAAGACGCTCATTCAGGTCGAGACCATGAAGAACGAGCGTGCCAAGGAAGCCGATCAGGCCACCAACAAGCTGAAGATGGCCGAACTGGAGCAGCGCGACAATCACAAGAAGATGGAGTTGCTCAACCAGCAAGCCATCGAGCGCATGAAGCTGAACGCCAAGGCTGGCGACCAGCAGGTCAAGATGCAGGTGCAGAACGAGAAGCGGATGGAGAACCGCGAGGCGCATCAGGCCCACATGATCGAGCAGGAGAACGAGGGTCGCCTGAAAACGTGGCTGGCGAGCGCCAAGATGGCGGAGGTCAACGCCAAGGCGGCAGACCGGCAAGCCGCCGCAGCCGATCGCCGCGCCCAGCAGCAGTTCAAGCTGACGCAGCCGAAGGGCGGAGGTGGCGGAGGGCTGATACCGTGAGTTGGCGTGATCGCATAGCAAACGCTCTCATCCGCGCCTATCACGGCTCGCCGCACGACTTTGACAGGTTCGACTTGAGCAAACTTGGTACGGGGGAAGGCGCTCAGTCTTACGGACGAGGCTTGTACTTTTCCGAAAATCCGCAAGTCGCCAAAAGCTATCGAGACAGCTTGACTGACCTCAAGGACAGGACAATCGCCGGGACCGATCTGCGGATGCCAAGCTGGGTAGCCAAGAGCCTTGAGGCTGGGCAAAACCCAGCCGAATTACTGGCTGACTTCCGGGGGCGGGTACGGCAAGCGCAGGAGGAAATGAAAACCGCGCATGATCCGTGGAATTATCCCGGCAAGATCGAAGGGCTGTCGGGTGTTGCTGACGCCATTGATGCTTACAGCAGGGGCGCGAAGCTGGCTCCGGCTGGCCGTATGTACGAAGTTGATATCAGCGCACACCCTGAGCAATTTTTGCAGTGGGACAAGCCGCTGGAGCAGCAGCCAGAGGCGGTGCAAAAGCTGGTCGCGACGGGTACAGATCGATTGCGAGGCAACACCATGCGTGGAGGGCAACTGGCTTCTCCAACAGGTGAGGACATTTACCGGCGCTTGGCTATCGAAAAAGCAGACGCCGCTCCGAAAGTTTTTAACGCATTCGACATACCCGGCGTTCGCTACCTCGATCAGGGGTCACGCACGGCTGGTGAAGGGACTTACAATTATTCTGTCTGGAACCCTGATCTGATCAACATCGTCAACAAGTACGGCATCGCTGCGGCTGTCATGCCACCTGCTATCGGTGCGCTGGCAACGCAAGACCAGTACGGAGCCGCTCAATAATGCCGCGTGACGCCTACTCAATGATGGGCGGGCTGGCCGAAATGGCTGGCGATTATCTTGACGAGCGCGGTTTGCAGCCACCGCCAACCGATGCTCCGTGGCCGCAACAGGCACTGCCGTCACCCGGCGACCCGGCACCGTGGCGACCGGAGCCGACGCGGCTGGCAAGGTGGCCGTACGAGCCGCCGCCGATCACCGGCTCGAACCTTGAGCAACAGAGCAGCATCGACGCCGCCGACGCTGCCGCCTATCAGACGCAGTCGCGCTATCGCAATGCATTGGCGCGTGATCCCGAGAGCAACAAGATGGGCGCCCTCGCCGAACTGGTGGCGCCGCAGACGCCGCTCGACTACGCCCTGCTGGCGTCAGGCCCGCTGCGTTTGGCGTCGGTGCCGGTGCGGGCGGCGATCTACGGTGGAGCCGCCGCGCTCGATCCGACCGAGGCCAAGGCGGCGCCGTGGAAGAAGCTGATCTCCGCCACCAGCGTCTATGACCTGTCGAAGCCGGACCCGCTGTCGTGGCATCGCATCGCCAACCGCAAGCTGACCCGCCCGCTGGAGGACATCCCGATCGAGATGACTGGCGAGCGCCCGACGGCAGACATCATCAGGCCGGAAAAGATGGAAGGCAGCGTCATCACGCCGCTGGTTGGCGACCCGACCAGCGCCGGGATGAGCATCACCAGTATCGACAAGATACCGCTGACCTACCCGCTCAACACTTGGGGAGGTCACGGCTACATCCGCGAGACCGGCGGCTACGCCAACGACGCTAGCATGGCGACCACCTATGCCAACCGCGTCAAGCAGTTGCAGGAGAAGTTCGACACCGACCAGATCATTGGCACGCACATGAAGATGGGGGCGCAGTCCGGCGACTTCTCGCACCACACATGGTCGGCGCTGGCCCGCATGCTGCCGAACGCCGGGATGTCGAAGAAGGAAGTCGCCGCGCTCGACAGCGCCATCGAGGACAGGCTCAGCAAGGTGCCGCAGCCGAAGGGCGAGAAGCGGCCAGAGTTCCCCGGCGTCAAGTCAGACGTCCTCGAACAGCATCTCGCGTCGCAGCCCGACCCGTACCGCAAGGCGTTCATCACCGCTGTCGAACAGAGCGAAGGCAAGATCGGAAACGTGCCGGACGTCGTCGCCGTCCGCAAGGCGATCACCGACCCCGACCTGCTCTATGCTCCGGCAGGTTCGTCGGGCCTGTCGATGACCCGCCTGACCGGCGGCGTCGAGCGCGGCACGCACCCGGATTTTCCGCGACATCTGATGGGCGAGAACCCGATCAGCCTTGGCGCTCCGCTGCGGCAGGAAGTGGTATTTCCAGACATCGTGAAGAACTTCGACCGCACGCAAGATCCGCCGTTCTGGGCGCGTAAGATGTACATACCGCCTTCCGGCATTCCGCACGCGCAAGTCGCTACACCGCGATGGGTCGATGATGTATCACGCTATCAGGAGAACGTCGGCCAGATGGGTGAACTGGCCGCGTTCAACAAGTACGTTCTCGACCGCTTTGGATGGAAGTAACCAGAGGAGGGCAGCATGGCCCAGAGTGAAGCTACCGTCACCGTCGCCAATCCTACGCCGCCGACCAACATCTCCTGTGTCAGCCCCGGCTCCGCGCCGTCCGCCGACGGTCTCGCGCAGATCGGCGCTGGCGTCCCGGTCGCACCGACCGCGATCGCCACGCCGGTCTCAGGCCCGGCTGCCGAGGCGACCGGCACCGTGGTGATTGACACCGACCCCGGCGGGACGTCGATCAGCGTCATGGGCAACTTCACCGCTACGCCGAACGGCAGCCACGCCACGATGGCGGCACCTGCGGTGAATGCCACCATCACCGGCCTCGTACCGGCAACGCAGGTAGGAGTTGGCGGCTCAGGGCCGCTCACGGTTAACGGCACCGGCTTCACGCCGCAGTCCGTGGTCAGCGTCAACGGCGTGCCGCAGACGACGCAGTTCAACAGTGCCACGCAACTCAAGGTGCTGAATGCGCCGAGGAGGAGCAGCGCAGGAAACTTGCCGGTTATTGTGACGACCGGCTCCTACTCCACTGCGGCAACGAACTGGGCGTTCACATGAGCATCAAAAGCATCAACGAGCCGTTGGGACCGGGCCGGACGACGATGGTCCTCCCTGCCTCCATCAACGAGCCGCCGTCGGTTGACGATTTGCCGCCGGACGCAATCCCCGAGCCGACCATCACTTCGCTGTCGCCTGATGGCGCGGTGCTGGGCGAACCCAGCTTCACGATGTTCGTCTCCGGCACCAACCTGTTCGCCCAGAGCGTTATCGTGTTTGCCGGGCAGGACGAGCCGACGACGCTCAACGCCGACGGAACGCTCTCGACCGGCATCAACATGGACGTCTGGCATGGGCCAGACACCGTGCAGGTCAGCGTCAAGAACGGCAGCAAAATGAGCAACGAACTGCCGTTCACGTTCGCTGCGCCGACAACCAGAGGAGCGAGACATGGCAAGGGAGCCAGAGCATAAGACGCCGGAGCCTAAGACGGAGGCGCCGAAAACACCGGACACCACCAACACCCCGGTGAGCATCAACGAGCCGCCGGGATCGGGAGCGGTGCCGGAGGATCAGAAGCCGGACGATCAGAAGCCGGACGACAAGCGATCGAAGAAGTAGGAGACAGACATGGGCATGCCGGTCGTTACGGTAGCAGCGGGCGGCATGCCTGTTGTCGATGTCACAGCAACCAAGCCGGGTCTTGGAATGCCGGTGACGGAGGCGGCGAACAAGTATGGCGTGGCGGTGACCAAGGTCGCGGTCTACGGACTGCCGGTGACCTTCGTGGCGCCGCCGCTTGTTTCACGAGAAACAAATGACAGCGAAGCTGACCGAAGTGGCGCCGGGAAAGTGGCGCATCGACAAAAGGCAAATCGCCCCAGCGCGAAGTGATCTGGCGGTGCCCTATGTCATTAGCGACACTATGGAGCCGACTGAGCAGGTGGATGGGCGGTTTTACACTTCAAAGGCCACCTTCCGCGCCGTCGGCAGAGCGCACGGCCTCATCGAGGTCGGAACTGAGAAGTTCAGGCCCAAAGAACGCGCGACGGCGGGCCGGAAAGAAAAAGAGGCCAGACGAGCAACGCTGAAGAAGGCGCTCGAGCGCTATAAGGCAGGGCATCGTGCCAAGCACCTCGCCTAGACAGAAGAAGTTCATGCGGATTGCGGCGCATGACGCCGGGTTCGCCGCCAAGGCTGGCATCAGCCAGTCGGTGGCGCGGGACTTCTACCGCGCCGACAAGCGACGCGACACGATCAGGAAGGCGATCCGCAGAGTACGAAACGGGAATTGATCTAGATCAACAGCCGCTCAGACCGGCAGGGAGTTTCAAATGTCCGACACCAACATTGCGCCTCCAGCACCGGCGTCAGCACCGTCAGCACCGGCACCGTCCACCGGCGAGGTGGTGATCGACCAGAACCCGGCCAGCGCACCCAAGCCGGTTGGGCCACAGGCGCCGGACGCGCCGGTCGGAGATCTGGAGGGCGGCAAGGGACGTCCGCCCAGTCGCCGTGAGGCCATCCAGAAGGCTTTCGAGCGGGCCAACGTCGAGGAGCAGCCCGAGCATAAGAAAGTGGTCAAGCGCGGCATGGGCGACAACAACCCGCCCGAGACTATGGAGAAGGAAAAGGGCGAGAAGCCGGAGGCGAAGAAGCCGGAGCGGTATCGGGAGGGTGGCCGCTTTGCGAAGGCGCCGGATCAGGCGGAGGCGGGGCGTCAATCAGCGCGTCAGGCGCCAGACGCCGGTAAACCATCCGCGCCGCTTCCCGAAAATGCGCCTTATAGAGAGCCGCCACCGCGATTTTCCGAGCGCGGTAAGCAGGAGTGGGCGTCGGCACCAGAAGGAGTGCGCGGCGAGGTCTATCGAATGGCGAAGGAGTTCGATGGCGCATACCGGCAGTACCGTGGCGACCATGAGGAGATGAACACCATACGCCATTTCCACCAGATGGCGAGCCAGCATGGCACGACGCTGGCGCGGGCGCTCACGAACTACGTCGGCATGGAGCAGAAGCTGCGGCAGGATGTCGTCGGCGGTCTCGACGTCATCATAAGCAACCTGAACCTGCGGACGAACGAGGGGCACAAGCTGACGCTGCGCGACGTCGCCTATCATATTCTCCAGCAGAACCCCGATCAGCACCGGCTCATCCAGCAGGGCAACGCGCAACAGGCGCAGACGCATCAGATCGGCCAACTGCACCAGATCGTGCAGTCTCTTGCGCAAAACGTCCAAGCAATGCAGACTGAGAAAGTATTCGGTCAAACACGGTCAGCCGTGGATCAGTTCGCTGACACGCATCCGAGGTTTGACGAATTGGGCGACCTGATAGAACAGGAACTTAAATTCGGTTTCGACCTCGAGACCGCGTACCTGAGAGCCGAAAGGCTCCGCCCCGCTTCAGGACGAGCGGCTCAGACCCGCAACGGCACACCGGCTCAGACCCGATCAGACAAGTCGATTTCCGGCGCTCCAGATGCTGGCCCCTCAGAAGGGCAGCGGCGGAAAAGCGATAAACCGATTGGCCGACGCGAAGCCATTTCAAACGCAATAAAGCGGGTGAATGGCAGCGTCTAAATTCTGAGGACGGCAGATGCCGAACATCAACGCTAATGCTGCTTATCAGCAGATACTTTCGATGGCGCTCGAAGATCGTTCGAGCGGATACCAAGATCTCGTGTCGGCGAACAACGCTCTGCTCGCCGTCATGCGGCGTAAGGGCCTTTGGCAGACATATTCGGGTCCGCGCATTCGACAGACACTCCAGATCGCCAAGCAAGTCGCGCAGTGGTACAGCGGCTACGACCAGTTGCTGAACCCCGCCATCGACCTGTTCAACGACGCCTACTTCGACCCGAAGATGGTCGTCGTTCCTGTCATCCTTTCGATGCAGGAAATCCTGAACAACGAGGGCGAGGCCCAGTTGATGGACGTCTACGACAGCTACATCGACGCCGCCGAGCGCTCGCTGGAAGATGTCATGGACGCCGCGCTGTACTCCGACGGCACCGCCAACGGCGGCAAGCAACTCACCGGCCTCGCGACTGCGGTGCCGATCGTCACCAACAGCGGATTGTACGGCGGCATCGATCGCACCAACGCGATCTGGCAGACCAAGGCGTACGATGCGCAGACGATGGCGACGGCTATCGGCACGCAGGTGCTGTCAACGACTATCCGCCCGATGCTCAACTACATCATGACCAAGCAGTCTCGCGGCAAGGACTACGCCGACCTGCTGATCATGTCGCCCGAGCATTACGCGGCCTACGACGCGGCGACTGTCGCCATCCAGCGGCAGACCAACGAGACTTCTCTGGGCAAGCTGGGCTTTTCTTCAGTCGAGTATATCGGTGGCGGCAAGCGGGCCGAGATCGTCCTCGACGGCGGCATTGGCTCCAACATGCCAGCAAACACGACCTTTGGGCTGAACACCGACAGCTTCCGGCTGCGGTACCACCCGAACAGAAACTTCGACAACCTGTTCGACGGCGAGGGCCAGATGCCCATCGATAAGGACGCCATCGCGCAGTTCATTGGCTGGATGGGTGAGTTGACGCAGGTCAACCCGCTCTTCAACTGGCGCTTCTACGACAGCAACCCGGCCACCTAGCTTCGGAGGTCACTCCGAAAAAACTGGAGCCGTCATCGTCACCAGTCCCGAAAACAGGTGTCCCTAACCCCCGATGACGGCTCCAGCCCCAGTCCCTCAGACGGAGAATTGAAAATGCCAAAAGATCCCGATGAAGCAGTAGTCGCGCTGTTCAAGCATCACGCGATCAAGAACGAGGACAGGTCGGCGAAGGAAGGCCGACCGATCTATGACGACATGGAGATCGTTGAGATCCGTTTTCCCGGCTCGCGCAGCGTGTCGGTATTTCCGGCGACGGCATTCTCGCACTGGATGAACGACCCGACGACTGGCGAGCAGACCCGCGTCACCTATGCCGAACGGTTTTCGCGCCAGTATCAGCAATTTAAGTCGCACACCGCGCAGACCAAGAGCGGCACGCCGCTCCAGCATGTGCCCTTTCTCACCGAGGCCCGCCGGGCTGAACTTCGCGCTCTCAACATCTACACTGTGGAGGCGCTGGCATCTGTCGATGGGCAGGAACTGAAGAACCTTGGTCAGGGAGGTCGCGACCTAAAAAACAAGGCGCAGGAGTTCATCGCCGAGAGCCGACAGGGCGCTCCGAATGCGGCGCTACTCGCCGAGGTCGAGGCGCTCAAGGCCCGCAATGCCATCCTCGAAGAGGATGCCAAAGTGCGGCAGAGCGAAGGTGGCGATCCTTTCGAGAACATGACGCTCGATATGCTGCGTGACTTCATTGCGACCAATACCGGACGCGCACCCCACGGTTCGCTCAATCGCAAGACGCTCGTGCGGATGGCGACGGAGGCACAATCCAAGGTGACCTGATGACGTTACTGTCGGTGACGAAGGATGTCTGCGCGGCAGTCGGCGTTCTGATCCCGCCGACTTCCGTATTTACCAGTATCACCGGCAACCGCACGATGCAGGAGATGCTTTCGCTCGCCAACGAGATGGCGCAGCGCATCTCGTACGACACCCGCGAGTGGACAGTGCTGAAGGTGATGGCGGTCATGACCGGCGACGGTATCAAGACCGCCTTCGACCTCCCGGCAGACTACAAGCGCATGCTGCTCACGGCGAACGTCTGGCGCTCCACGCAGACGCAGTTCCCGATGCGCTTCATCGTTGACACCGATGAGTGGATACAGCGCCGGGCGCAGGGCAACTACGACACTCGCGGCGAGTGGACGATCATGGGCGGGAAGATGCACATCCAGCCTGTGCTGAAGGTCGGCCAGACTGCGACGTTTGCCTACCTGCACAAGAACTGCATCACACTCGCCGCCGGAGGCGCCGGTGACGCCTTCATGGCCGACGGCGACAGCTTCGTGCTGGGCGACCGGCTGCTGAAGCTGGGCATGATCTGGCAGTGGAAAGCGTACAAGGGCACGCCTTACACCGAGGACATGGGGACGTACGGCGACGCCCTCACGATGGCGATGGGGACTGACCAGCCAGCGCCGATCTACATTGGCCGCACACCGATCTCCGCCAACGCCGCCACTGCCTATCCATTCCCGGCGCCGACGCCATGAGCCTTCACCAAGCATTTCGCAGGGTGCCGGTGCCGCCGCAGATGGCACAACGCTCGACGCCGTACATCATCCCGGCGCCGACACGCGGCATCGTGCAGAGCGAGAACTACACCTTCATGCAGCCGGGCGCCGCCATCATCTGCGACAACTGGGTGCCGACCATGCGCGGCGTCAAGCTGCGCGGCGGCTGCACACGCTGGTGCGCCCTGCCTGAGCAACTGCCGGTCGTTTCAGGTTTTGAGTACAAGAGCGCCACTGCCGAGAGGATGTTCGCTGCTAACGACACCAAGCTGTACGACGTAACCACAAGCGTGCCGGTGCTGGTCAAGGGCGGGCAATCGTCCGGCAACTACGCCGCTACCCAGATGGCGAATGCCGGTGGTGACTTCCTGATCGCCGTCAACGATCGCGGCGACCCGCCGCTGCGCTTCGACGGCACGGCGTGGACCGTCCTCAACGGCGGGCAGATCACCGGACCAGCCGGTACGCCGGTCGCTGCCGGGGAGAACCTCGTCTACGTCTGGAAGTATCGCAGCCGCCTGTTCTTCATCGAGGCCGATAGCATGAATGCTTGGTACCTCGATGTGAACTCGATACAGGGCGCCCTTCAGGTCATTCCGCTTTCTGGCGCCGCCAACAAGGGCGGCAAGCTGGTGTTTGGCGCCACATGGTCGATCGACGCCGGTGATGGCACTGACGACAAGTGCGTGTTCTACACCAGCGAAGGCGAGGCGATCATCTTCACCGGCAGCAATCCGAGCGACGCAGCGAACTGGCGGCAAGAGGGTCGCTATCAGGTCAGCAAGCCGATGGGCATGAACGCGCATATGTCGATCGGCGGTGATTTGCTGATCGCCACCGTGGATGGCATCGCGCCGCTGTCGCAAGCGATCACCAAGACAGCCGACCAACTCGAACTCGCAATGCTCACGCGCAACATCAAGCCGATGTGGCGGGCCGAGGTCGCCGACAAAAACAATCTGCCGTGGACGATGAAAAAGTGGGACCAGTACGGCGGCGCATTCGTGACGACGCCGGGAGGGCCGGTCGGCAAACGCTACTGCCTTGTCGTCAACACGCAGACCACTGCGTGGTGCCGGTTCGTCGGCTACGACGCCACCTGCTTCCTGTACTCGCGCAACAGTTTGTTTTTCGGAACGCAGGGCGGCGTCATCATGCAAGCCGACCGCACCGGCTTTGATGACGGCCTTCCCTACACCGCTATACTGGTCGGCGGCTGGGAGATGTTCCAGACCCCGCCGGTGTCGGTGGTCTGGCGTCAGGCTCGCGCCACTTTCACATCGTCGTCCGGCGAACCGTTCCAGCCGCAACTTGCGGCATGCACGGATTACGTCCTGCGCTTGCCGACACCGCCGGTGCCAGCAGCGGACCCCGGCGTGCCGGACGTCTGGGATCAGGGCCTGTGGGATCAGGCGCTGTGGGATCAGGAGAGTGCGCTGGTCACGCCAGTGGTCCGCAACACCGGCTGGGTGTCGATCGGCGAGACCGGCTTCTCGCACGCGCCGATCGTGCAGGTCGCGGTCGCGCAGCAGGGCAAGCCGAACGTCGAACTGATCTCGATCGCCGCAATGTACGAGAAGCTGGGCGCAAACGTCTGAGGGCACCATGCCATCCGCACCGCCAGTACCCGAGTTCGCACCGCCGCCACCGGCTGAGCAAGCCGCCCCGGCGATGGGCAGTCTGTTCGAGACCTACAATCCTGAAGGGGCGCTGAGCGGCCTGTTTGCTCCCGCTTACATCCGTGGCTTCGCGCCGTCGGAGGATGCGGTCTCGCAGTATTATTCGCAGAGCGGGCCGGGCCATCGATTGTCATCCGACGAACTCGACATGACCCGTATGCCAGCGGAGTACCGGCCGACAACGTACAGCCGTGGCGATGGCGTCTATGGCGGGCCGCTTCCCATGACGCAGACCTATGGCGACCCGCGAGGGATGATCGACCCTAACGCTCTCCGCGCAGCGGCGCAGGGCGGGCGACCCTATGACATGGAAGCCCGCCGCGCCGCTATTGCTGCAAGACTTGCAGCAAACGCGGCGGCGCAGGGTCAGCCAGCGGCAGTGGCCCCGGTTGCGCTGGACGAGAAGCCGAGGCCAGCCGGGTATCTGCGCGACCCGAGGCTCGACAATGACAACATCAACGGAAGGTTCATCTACTGATGCTGCGCTACGTCTACGGGCAAGACCAGATCGTCGGCGACTTCGTTGCCAGCATGATCCCGCACAACCGCAACGGCTTTGGCGGCAACTTCGCGACGATTGGCGTGATCAACGAGGACGGCATCCTTATCGGCGGGCTGGTTTATCACAACTACGACCCCGACGCCGGACTGATCGAGATGAGTGGTGCCGCGATCGACCCGCACTGGCTGATGCGCGGCACCATCGAGCGCATGTATCGCTATCCGTTCATTCAGTGCGGGGTGCAGATGCTCGTGCAGCGCACGCCGATCGAGAACGAGCGGCTGCTGCGTCAGCTTGCGGTCTACGACTACACCTTCATCAAGATACCGAGGATGTTTGGGCGCGGCAAAGACGGCGTGCTGTGTCTGCTGACGCAAGAGGCTTGGGCCGGTAACCGCTTCAACAAAAGGTTCAGACATCACGAGATTGATGCTGGGCTGGAGGAGGCCGCGTAGATGCCAAATTATTCAGACCCCAACATGGTCAACTCGCAGCGCAATGCCATCGTGCAAGCGCTGATGGGTATCGCCAATCCGCCGCCGCCTACCGGCATGCCGGGGGCGGACATGCAGTACGGCGCGACAGCGGCGCCATCGGTAACCGGGCCGATCGTGCCGCCCGCCGGTGGCGGCGCCATGACCGGAATGGCGCCACCGCAGCAGGGTTATGCGCCGACCGGGCCGTCGCCGGTGCAGAGCCAGCCAATGGGAGGCGGCGTGCAAGGTCCGCCAGCACCGGGAGCGCCGCCGCAGTCGATGCCCGGCATGCCCGGCATGGGACGCGCCGGTCTGCCGCAAGGGCCGATGCCAAAGACGCCAAACCTTGTCGGACAGCCGTTGCCGATCGAGCAGCCCGGTTCGCAGATGCAGCCGCCGGGCGGGAGCCAACTCAGGTACTAGATCATGGGCAAGAGTTCACCGTCACCGCCTCCGGCACCAAATCCGCAGGACACGGCGCGTGCCTCGACGTCAACCAACGTCGCGACGTCGATCGCCAATGCGTTTTTGAACAACACCAATCAGGTAACGCCCGAGGGTGAACTCCGCTACGACGTAACCGACAACTACACTTGGAACGATCCGTACACCGGACTGAACGTCCAGATCCCGAGGTTCAGTGCAACACAGATACGATCGCCGCAAGCGCAAGCCATCGAGGACCAGAACCAAGCTGCCAAGTTTAACTTGGCTGGCATGGCGAATGCGCAGTCGGCGCGGCTGTCCGAGCATCTGGCCGACAGCATCGACCTGACCGGCGCACCGGATGCGGCCGACCCAAGCAGGATCAGCGGCGTGCCGGGTGCAGCGACCACATTCGGCGATGCGGGCCAGCAGCAAACGACGCTGGGGGACGCTGGCGAGATCACCCGAACCTATGGTCCCGCCGACGACTTCAGTTCAGACCGCAGTCGCGTGGAGGAGGCGCTGTACGGTCGCCTTAACCCGCAGTTAAGCCGCGAGCGCTCGAACATCGAGCAGCGCTTGCAGGACCAAGGCATCCGCTACGGCTCGACCGCCTACAAGGCGGCGATGGACGATTATAGTCGTCAAGCCAACGATCTGCGCTTGGGTGTAACCGCGCAAGCGGGCCAAGAGCAGCAGCGCATGATGGATATGGCCGCGCAGAAGGCCGGGTTCGAGAACGCTGCGCAGCAGCAGAAGTATCAGGAGTTGCTACAGAGCGGCACTTTCGCCAATCAGGCGCAGCGCGACACCTTCACGCAAGCGGCGTCACGCGGCGAGTTCGCCAACGCCGGTCTGGCGCAGCAACTGGCGCAGCAGCAGACGTCGTTCAACGCGCAGAACATGGCGCGTAACCAGTACATGAACGAGCAGTACGCTCTTCGCAACCAGCCGATCAATGAAATCAGTTCGCTACTCTCCGGCTCGCAGATCAACAACCCGAACTTCGTCAACACGCCGAACAATCAGATCCCGACCACCGATGTCGCTGGCCTGATCAACACCCGCTTCTCGCAGGACATGGACATCTACAAGCAGGAGAGCGCGAACTACAACGCGCAGATGGGCGGCATCTTTGGCTTGGCTGGCGGTCTGCTGCGCGGCGGCATGGGGATGATGATGTCGGACGTTCGCGAGAAGGAGAACGTCGTTCCGCTCGCCACCGTATTCGCCGCCAACCCGGAAGGCGAGGCGAAAGAACTGCCGATCTACGAGTACAGCTACAAGCGCGACCCGGAGAGCGAGCGCCATGTCGGCCCGATGGCGCAGGACGTCGAGAAGATCGACAAGCGGGCAGTCAAGACTATCGCCGGTCGCAAGCACATCAATCCCGGCATGGTCATGGGCAGCATTTTGAAGGCGGCGTGACATGGCACTCACAGATGGCGGCTTCATCTTCGGCGGTGGTACCGGCCTGAATTATGAGGAACTCAAGCAGCGCCGCGCTATTGCCGCAGCGCTGGCGAGCCGACAGAAGGGCTTCCCCAAGACCAAGGGCGAGGGGATGACCTATCTGGGCGAAGCGATCGGCGACGCGCTGAGTGACCTTGGTCTCCGCATGGCGGAGCGGAGACAGAAGGAGAAGGAAGCCGGTTTTGTCAAAGGTGCGCCAAAAGGAGAATACGCGCCCGCAGCGAGCGACGAAGAATACAATCGCGATCGTCCGACGACAAAAGTCGATCAGCCGCAGACGACTACGACTGCCCAGCCGCCGCCTCCTCCTCCGGCAACTCCGGCGCCACAGTCTCCTGATCTGACGGGGTGGCCGACGGTGGCTCCAGTCGAGCCGTGGCCGGTGAGCGAGGCCGATACAGGGGCGCCTACATTCGACCAGCGCTTCTCTGCGGTGAGCGAGCCGCAACCGGATGCCACGCCGGTGCAGACGGCGTCGGTGTCACCGCCTGAAGTGCAGAATATGTTCTTCAGCCCGCAGATGGCGAAGTCTGATCTGGTTGGCGGCAACACCGTGCCGGACATGGCGAACATGGTCGCCGAGGTAAAGCCGCAAGCGCCGCAAGAGCCGGTGCCAGCGCCTGACGTCCCGCTGCCTATGGGCGACCCGCGCACTACCAGCGGCGTGCGATCGACAATGGAGGCCGTCGCCGCACGCGGCGGCATGACCCCGAACGCGATCGCCGGTCTGGAGCGCAATGTCCGCGACGAGAGCAACTTCAATTACAACCTGCGCCACCCGGATCAGCCCGGCTACACCGGCGAGGCCCACTATGCGCACGGCCTGTTTCAGGAGGGCGGCGCCGAGTGGAATAATTTCGTCAAGTGGATCGACCAGAACCATCCCGGCAGCGACTGGCGCGACCCGAAGCTGCAAACGCAGTACACGGTCGAGCGGCTGCAAGACCCAACCCGGCCGGACTACAACCGCACTTTTGCCGGAATGAACACGGCGCCCAACTCCGGCGTCGCCGCCGACCAGTTCCTGCGCGGCTACCTCAAGCCAGCGGCAGAGCATCTGGCAACCCGCAGCGCCAGCTATCTGCGCGGTGGCGGTGACCCGACTTATGCCTCACGCGAGGTGCAGCCCGGCGGCGGCGGTGGCGAGCAGGTAGCTGGAGCCAGAGTTGGCGGCGATGGCCGCACAGGCGGCGCTCCGGCGCCGGACGAACTGGCGGCGCAGCGTGACGCGGTGACGCTGGCGCTGATGAGCCAGCAAGCGCAGCAGCCGCCGACGCAGGAGGACGCGGTCGCCGACACTCGCTTGCAGGACATTGTCGGCCGTCGGCCGGGTTCGCCGTTCTATGCGCCGACTGCGGCGCTTGGCAGGACTGGCGTCGTCAGCGACGCTCCGGCAACAGGCCTCAACCCGATGGGGACGCTGGGCGGCACCGGCGTAGACCAGAGCATCGAGGACCGGCGCAACGCCATCACCGACGCACTCCAGAGCCAGCAGCCAACGGCCCCGGTGGTGCCGCAGCCGGACCCTACCCAAGCGGGGACTTCATCGTCCCCGACGACGAGCGCTTCGCTGCCGCCGACTTCTCCGGTGGTTTCTTCTGACGCCGTCACGGCGCCTCCTATGGGGGCAACGGCGCAAGCTGGCATTCCGCTCGCGCCCCCGGTCGGTTATGGCGGGGTGGTGGCGCAAGCGCCACAGACTGACACTTCTCAGGGCATCAGACCTGTGCCAGCGCCTGACGCGCCGCCGTCGTCGCAGCCTATCCCGCCGGAAATAGCGCGTGAGTTCCCTGACCCCGGCAAGCCGCCGCCTGAGCCAAGAATACTTGGCCCGTCGAAGGCCCAGCGATATTGGGAGCAGTTCATCAACAACCCGAATGTCAGCCCAGAACTTCAGGCAAAGGCGAAGCGTGAGTATGACAATGAGGAGAGATACCGGGCGCATCTGGAGACTATCCAGCAGGAGCGCTACAAAAATGCTCGCGAGACCTACGAGGCAAACGTCAAAGCGAAACGCGAATGGGATTTGAAAGCGCCTGAGCGCGACCTGAAAACGCGCATTGATCGACTGACGATCGAAGAGGCAATCGCCAAGGCTCAGAACCGGCCAGAAGAGGCGCTGAAGCTGAAAGCCGACCGTCAGATTGCCGAACAAAATCTTGAGGACTTGCGCTACAAGTCAACGACGCAGCGGGCGCAGGAAGAGCGTCAACGCGAACTCAACATTAAAAAAACTGAGCAGGAAGTTGAAGTTGGCAAGGCTCCGCCACGCGAGAAGATTGGTGACCTGCTGTTCGAGCGGCAGAAAGATGGCACTTGGGTTGACGTCACACCCGGCTCGAAGGTTGGCAACATCAAGTTGACCGAGACACAGGCCAAGACACTCAAGTTCTTCGAGCGTGCGAAATATGCCGAGGCCCAGCTTGGCGACACCTCCATTCTCGCCGGGCTGAAGGACAGCGCCGCTGGCAAGGTGCCGATGGTCGGCAATTATTGGACTTCGCCGCAGTACCAGAAGGCGAAGTCTGCCGCCGATGCGTGGATGCTCGCCGTGCTGCGCGACGAAAGCGGCGCGGTCATTGGCATCAACGAACTGCCGCAGTTCTACCCTGTCTACTTCCCGCTGCCGGGCGACAGGCCGGAGGTCATTGCCGACAAAAATGCGCGGCGTGAAAACGCCACGCGAAGCCTCGTGGATGCGTTGGGTGCTGCAAAGCCGGTAGCAGACCAGTTCCTTGAGCAGTTCAATGCCCGCGCAACGACGGAGCCTGAGGGCACCGTTCGTCAGAATAACGCGGGGCGGAAGCAGCGTGTCCGCAACGGGCGCTGGGAGGACTTCTGATGGAAGAGGACTGGACGATAGTTTCTCGACCTGAGCAGCCCAAAGCGGACGACGCTCCGACATCGTGGTCACAGTTCTTCAGCGACCTGACGCGGGAGGCTGGCAATAAGGCCAGCTTCGACACTCTCGACCGGCTGCGCGGCGGCATCAGGACGATCGGTACCGACAAA
>Ga0207708_10000793_pt1 | contig 23837 bp, 22 predicted proteins | sample KBSK5101metaG_FD_184340 | JGI IMG/M metagenome (GOLD analysis project Ga0207708, IMG submission 184340) | Corn, switchgrass and miscanthus rhizosphere microbial communities from Kellogg Biological Station, Michigan, USA - KBS K5-10-1 metaG... | ecosystem: Host-associated > Plants > Roots >...
ACGGCGTAGCCGGCATCAGTGAGGCGGCGCGCAAGTTCTGCAAAATATTCCGCGGGCCAGCGCTTGGCGGGACCGTATTCGGCGCCGTGGCACAGCACGGCGACGGGGCGTTCCAAGGTCAGGCCGAGACGCGCCAGGGTGACGTCGCGTTGCGCATTGTCGATCGCCAACCGCGGCGGCGGCAGCGGACGCGGCAGGTCCTGCCCGCGCGGCTCGGCGAGCGCGGCAAAGCGCTCGACCATCAACGGCAAACCCGTTTCATCGAGCCGGCGCGCGTCGTTGAGCACACCGCGGCGCGCTTCGCCGACGTATCCGGTGCGCAGTGGTATCGCGGCGAGCCACGGAATCAGCGCGGACTTGAACGAATTGGGCAGCACGATCGCCTGATCGTAGCGCCGCGCCGCGAGTTCACGCGCCAGCCGGTAACGCCGCATCAGCGCGAGTTCGCCGTGCCCGAACGGGCTTGCGATGACGGACCGCACTTCGGGCATGCGCGAGAACAGCGCGTGTGTCCACGGCGGCGCGAGCACGACGAGTTCGAGCTGAGGATGGCGGGCGTACAGCCGCGCGAACAATGGCTGCGCGAGTACCGCGTCGCCGACCCAGGACGGGGCTACGACGAGGATTTTTGGCATAAGGACGAAGGATAAAGGATAGAGGATGAAAAAAACGCTGCACGCAGCATGCTGTTCTTTCCTTCCGTCTTTATCCTTGCGCCTTCATCCTTGCGCTTTAGTGGCCGGCGACGGCCCCGCCTTTGAGCGTATATTGCGTGCCGCAGTACGGGCACAGCGCGGTGCCGGACTTTTCGATGGGCAGGAAGACCCGCGGATGCGCGTTCCACAGCACCATCGCCGGCGTCGGGCAGTGCAGCGGCAGGTCGGCCGCGGTGATCTCGATGTGGCGTTGTTTGTTTTCGGTCTGGGTCATGGCGCTCACGCGGCGACCGGTGCTAACCAGTCGCGATACTTGTCGTTCCTGCCGTTGACGATATCGAAGAACGCCTTTTGCAGTTTAGCGGTGATGGGGCCCGTCTTGCCCGAGCCGATCACGCGGCTGTCGACTTCGCGGATCGGCGTGACTTCAGCGGCGGTGCCGGTGAAGAACGCCTCGTCTGCGATGTAGAGATCGTCGCGCGTGATGCGGCGCGCGGTAACGGTATAGCCCATCTCCGCCGCGAGCGTGATGATCGACCGGCGCGTGATTCCAATCAGCGCGCTCGTGAGTTCCGGCTCGAATATCTCGCCGTCTTTCACCATGAAGAGATTCTCGCCGGAGCCTTCGGCCACGAAGCCGTCTACGTCGAGCAGCAGGCCCTCGTCGTAGCCGTGCTCGGTTGCTTCGAGATTTGCCAATATCGAATTGGCATACGTGCCCGAGTATTTTGCGCGGCACATCGAAACGTTCACGTGATGGCGCGCAAACGATGACGTTTTGACGCGGATGCCTTTCTCGAGCGCTTCCGGTCCCAGATAAGCGCCCCACGGCCACGCGGCGATGGCGACGTGCACCGTTGCGCCCTTTGGCGAGACGCCCATTTTTTCGGAGCCGTAAAACGCGATCGGCCGGATGTAGCACGATTCGAGCTTGTTGGCGCGCACCACTTCCTTGTGCGCAGCCATGATGGTCTCGCGGTCGTACGGGAGCTTCATCATGTAGATGTGGGCGGAGTTGAAGAGCCGCTCGGTGTGCTCTTGCAAGCGGAAAATCGCGGTGCCCCGGCTCGTGTGGTAGGCGCGCAACCCCTCGAAAACGGCGAGCCCGTAGTGCAGCGAATGGGTCAGCACGTGCGTGTTCGCGTCGCGCCAGGGCACCAGCTTGCCGTCATACCAGATGTGCCCGTCGCGATCAGCCATCGACATATTTATGCTCCATGCAAAGGGCGCATTTTAGCCAACTTGCGCCATCCCCGCGAGCGTCACGGACGACGCGCGCATGCGCGTTGGTGGCGCGCTCCGCAGAGGCACTAAAAGGCAACTTTCCTTGACCGAAAAATTGATTGATGTGAATATCAGAATTATCAATCAAAAGTGGCGCGCAACAACCCAGTCACGCACGTAATCGGACGCGCATAAGCCACTGGATCATAACGATAAAGCGGAGTTTTCCCAGGAATGCCGAATCCCCTCAGCGCGACGCTCAGCAAATTAAGCCGGCGCGTTATCAACGAGAGTGACACGGATGAGCAGAAGCTGCAGAAAACGCTGCTGATCTTTGCGTGCGGCCTGATGGGATTCGCGGCGATGCTGTGGCTCGTGATTTACCACGCGATGGGCATCCGGTATTCCGCCACCGTGCCGCTGATTTATCTCGGGGTCTCGGCTGCGACGCTCGCGATCTATCTGTGGAATCTCAATTTCGATTTCTTCCGCTTTGCACAGACCAGCCTGTACCTGTTCGTGCCGTTCATCATGCAATGGTCGATCGGCAGCTATGTCACTTCATCGGGCGTCATGCTGTGGGCGCTGCTGGCGCCGATCGGCGTGATGGTCTTTCAGGGGCCGAAGGAATCGGTGCCATGGTTCTTTGCCTATCTCGTTATGACGGCGGTATCGGGATTTTTCGATTACTACCTCGCCTACGGAACGGAAAAGACGACCGGCATGCCGCTGCAGACGATCGCGGTGTTCTTCGTGCTCAATTTTGCCGCTATGTCGACCATCGTTTACCTGCTGGTCGTTTATTTCGTGCGCCAGAAAGACCGCCTCAAGGAAGCGCTCGACCGTCAACACAGTTTGCTGCAAGTCGAACAGGACCGCTCGGAGCGGCTGCTGCTCAACGTGCTGCCGCCGCACATCGCCGAACGCCTGAAGCGCGATCCGAGCGTAATCGCCGATGGCATCGCCGATTGCACGGTGATGTTCGCCGATCTGACGGATTTCACGCGGCTCACCGAGGAATTGCCGCCGCGCGACATGGTCGCGATGCTGAACGAAGTATTTTCCTGGTTCGATGCGCTGGCCGAAAAGTACGACGTCGAGAAAATCAAGACGATAGGCGACGCCTACATGGTTGCCGGCGGACTGCTCGAGCATGACGCCCGGTATACGGAGGCCATCGTCAACATGGCGCTCGATGCGCGCGACAAGCTCGCCGAGCTCAAAACGGGCGCCGGCGATTCGCTCGGCATCCACATTGGGATCGCCAGCGGTCCAGTGGTAGCCGGCGTGATCGGCGTCAAGAAGTTCATTTACGATTTGTGGGGGAACGCCGTCAATCAGGCGGCGCGCCTGACCTCGGAGGCAACTTCGGGCGGCATTCTGGTCGATGCCATGACGTATCGCCGGCTGCGCGGACTTTACGAGTTCGAGGGCCCCGAACCGCTCATCGTCAAAGGCCAGCGTCAGATTATCGCGTATCGGTTGATTGCGCGGCTGCCGGAAGTTGCCGCAACGCAGGCCGAAGTCGCATAAAACCGATCCGCCGCTTTTATCGCGGTGCGGGCGCCGCTCCGAGCACGGCATCCCACAATTGTTTTACCGCTGCGATTTCCGGCGCGAGCATTGCACGATCGACGCGCGCGTACTTGTCCCCCTGCAGGCGCAATGCGTGCTGCAGCTGGCGGAACCGCCGGTACGCATCGTGCACCGCCAGCGCGATGTCGGCGGGCATCAGCTCGAGACGCGCCGCGAGCTTGAGTAGCGCCAGGTTACCGATATTCGCAATCAGCTCGGGATGGCGGTGCGAATGGCCGAGAATCAGGTACTGAACGATGAACTCGACGTCGATCAGGCCGCCGCGGTCGTGCTTGATGTCGAAGCGCCCGCTCGGATTGGGGTGGGCGGCGAGCATGGTGTCGCGCATCTTGACGACTTCATCGCGCAGCGCCGGCAGCGCGCGCGGCCGGCGCAGCACCTCGGCGCGGATCTCTTCGAACCGGCGCGCAATGCCGGTGTCGCCGGCGACGCCGCGCGCACGCGTCAGTGCCTGGTGCTCCCATACCCACGCGTGAGTGCGCTGATAATCGGCGAAGCCTTCGAACGGGCTGACCAGCAGACCGCTCGCGCCGTCGGGACGCAGGCGCAGGTCGGTTTCGTATAAAGCGCCGGCCGCGGTCATGCTCGTCAGCCAGTGATTGATGCGTTGCGCGAGCCGCGCGTAATTTTCCGGCGCCTCGGGCGCCGGATCGTCGTAAAGAAAAATAAGATCCAGGTCCGACGCGTAGCCGAGCTCTTTGCCGCCGAGCTTGCCGTAAGCAATGATCGAGAATGCCGGCTCGTCGCGATGACGCGTGCGCAAGCCCCGCCATATGACGCGCAGCACTTCGGCCAGGATTACGTCGGCGAGTTCGCTCAGGTGATCGGACAGTTTTTCCAGCGGCAGCTCGCCCGCCAGGTCCTGTGCGAGCAGGTGCAGCGTCTGCGCATGCTTGAAATGGCGCAGGGCGTTCATTTGCGCTTCGCTGTCGTCGCCGGCCTGGTCAAGCCGGTTGCGCAACTGCGCGCGCAGTTGCGCCCACGCGGGCGGCGTGTGCAGCGTGCGCGCGTCTAGCAGTTCGTCGAGCAGGATCGGATAGCGGGCGAGGTATTGCGCGGCCCACGGGCTGGCGCTTGCAAGGCGCGCGCCGCGCTCGATTGTTTGCGGATACTGGAGCAGCAGCGCGAGATAGGCTTCGCGCCGGCTGATGCTCTCAAGCAGCGTCAGCATGCGCTCGAGCGTCGCGTCGGGATTGGGCAGCCTGGCAACCTCGGCGATCACGCGCGGCACGAGTTGCCGCATCCGTGCGTGGCTCGCCTGCGGCATCTGACGTACGCGGCTGCTGTCGCGCAGCGCGACGATGCGCTCCAGCGCCCGCGCGGGCTCGGCAAATCTGAGTTCGCGCAACATCTTCTGCGGCGCGTCCGTGCCCGCGCCGTCCCACAGCACCTCGAGCGGATGCGCGTCCGGCCCGGACGTCGCGAAAATATTTTCGAAATGCTGCGTGACGCGGCTGCGATGCTGCTCGAGTTCGGCGCGCAGCTGCGCGAAATCGGCGTGACCCGTCGCGGCGGCGATCAGAGCTTGATCTTCGTCATTCGTCGGCAGCGCCTGGGTCTGCCTGTCGTCGAGATACTGGAGCCGGTGCTCGAGATTGCGCAGGAACACGTACGCGGCGGTGAGCTCGCTTACTGCCGCCGCCGGCAGTAGGTTGCGCTCGGCCAGCAACGGCAGCACGGCAAGCGTGGGCGGCTGGCGCAGCGGGGCATCGTGACCGCCGCGGACCAGTTGAAACAGTTGCACGATAAATTCGATTTCGCGAATGCCGCCGGGGCCGAGCTTGACGTTGTCGAGTATGTCGCGCCGCTCGACCTCGCGCCGGATCTCCGCGTGCAGGCCGCGCATGGATTCGAACGCGCTGTAGTCGAGATGGCGGCGGAAGACGAACGGACGCACGAGATCGGCGAGTTCCTGCGCGCGGTCGCCGCACACGACTCGCGCCTTGATCCATGCGTAGCGTTCCCATTCACGCCCCTGGGTGATGAAATAGTTTTCGAGCATGCCGAAGCTCACGGCGAGCGGTCCGTCGCTGCCGAGCGGCCGCAACCGCATGTCGACTCTGAATACATAGCCATCGGCGGTCATCTCGTTGAGCAGTGCGATCAGGCGCCGCGCGAAGCGGATGAAATATTCATGATTGCTCAATGGGCGCGGGCCGCGCGTCTCGCCGTCCTCCGGATACACGAACACCAAGTCGATGTCGGACGAGACATTAAGTTCCTCGCCGCCTAACTTGCCCATCGCGACGACATGCAGGACCTGCACGCTGCCGTCATTGTCCGCCGTCGGTTCGCCGTGAAGTAGCGCGAATTCGCGTTTCAGATGGTCCACCGCAACCGTGAGAGCGATGTCGGCGAGCGTCGTTATCGTCGCCATGACTTCGTCGAGCGTCGCCAGCCCGTTTAAGTCGCGGGCGATCAGGCGCAGCATGACGCGCTTGCGCAAATCGCGCAGCGCGCGCATCAGCGAAGCGTCGTCGGTCGCGCCGGCGGCGGCGAGCCGCCTGCGCATTTCGTCGGCCCCGAATGGCGTCGCGATCGCCGCCGCGGACATGAGCCCGGGCTCGGCGGCGAGCAGGCGCCGCGCATAGCGGGACAAAGCGATGGTGCGAGCGACTAACGCGTCATCGTTTGCGTGCGCGAGGGCGCTAGGTATAGTCACACCGTTCGGGTTACAATTAGTTTTGAAATCATTGCCTTGCTAGAGCCTGTCTCATCAATATCCGCGCGTGCGACGGAGGTCATTTTCGCCCAGTTCTAGGAGAACGACTGCAGCAATATGTCGATATTGCAAAGAAGGCCGACAACGAAATGGGCGAAAATGGCCCCGTCCCGAAGGGTTGTCGCCAGAAAAGCCGATTACAGCGTTGCTCGTCTTGGCAATAAAGTGACTATTGCCTTCACCGGGCGCCTTGCACTCGACATTTCTGGCGACAACGCATCGCGTGGATATTGGTGAGACAGGCTCTTAATTCTATGATGTTTGACTGAGATCGTGCCGGCTAAATCCATTTTCCGGATGCTGCACGTCAGCTCGCTCTGGTGTTATCGCGCGATAACCTGGGTAATACTGGGCTGCGCATTTGCTTTTGCGCTCGTCATATTACTGGTGCGTTTCTGGGTGCTGCCCCATATGGGCGACTACCGGGAACCGATTGCAAAACAGCTGAGCGAGGCGACGCGTCAGAAGGTGACCATCGGCAAGCTGGACGGCCGCTGGAGCGGGCTCAATCTGCAATTGACGCTGGGCGACGTCCTCGTGTACGACAGCGCGAACCGGCCTGCGCTGACTTTGCAGCGCGTCGACAGCACGTTGTCATGGTGGTCGCTGGTGCTCGGCGAGCCGCGGTTCGATTCGATCGAGATCCGGCGCCCGCAGCTTGATGTGAGGCGCGACGCGCGCGGGGTTTTTTCCGTCGCCGGCATTGAGCTCAACGCGAACACCGACGGCGGCGGGATTTCGGACTGGCTGTTGCGCCAGAACGAGATCAGCATTCGGGACGCGTCGATTACGTGGAACGACGAGCTGCGCGCGGCGCCCCAATTAGCGCTGGAGCACGTGGATTTTCGTTTCGAGAACGACGGCAACCACCATCGTTTTGGCCTGCGCGCGGTACCGCCGGTCGCGCTGGCGACGCCGCTGGACGTGCGCGGCGATTTCACCGGCAGAACGGTTACGGCGCTCGCCCAGTGGAACGGTCAGGTGTTCGCCCAGCTCGAATACACGGACATCGCCGCATGGCGCGCGTGGGTGACGTTTCCCGTCTATTTTCCGCATGGGGTGGGCGCAGTGCGCGCGTGGGTGGGCCTGAAAGACGGCGAAGTTGCGCAAATCACGGCTGACGTTCAGTTATCCCAGGTCACGACCCGGTTGGGCGCAGAATTACCGGATCTCGATCTCGCGGAACTCAAAGGTCGCGTGGGATGGAAGCTGCTCGAGGACGGCTATGAAGTTTCGACGACGCGGCTTAGCCTGTCCACCCACGAGCACAACCTGCAGCCGACCGATTTCCTGCTGCGCTATCACCGCGCAAGCGGCAAGCGCGCGCCGCACGGCGAATTGCAGGCGAACGCGCTCGACGTCGGACCGCTGATCGCGCTGGCCGACCATTTGCCGTTCGAAGCCGAAGTGCGCAAGGAATTCGAGGCGTACGCGCCGCGCGGCAGCTTCTACGACGTGGCGGTCAAATGGACCGGCAGCTGGCCGCGCCCGGAGCAATATGGCGTGAAGGCGCGGTTCACCAATCTGGGCCTCAATGCGGTGGGCAGGCTGCCCGGACTCGCCGGCGTAAGCGGCAGTATCGATGGCACCGAGCGTGGCGGGACGCTGATGTTGAGCACGCAGAACACAGCGGTGGATTTCCCGCTGGTATTCGAGGAAAAGTTTCGCTTCGACACATTCACGGCCCAAGCCGGCTGGCAACGCACGGGCGAGCAATACGAAATACGGCTTAACGACATTTCATTCGCGAACCGCGACATGGCCGCCAGCGTATCGGGCGTATACCAGACTGTGGCCGGCGGCCGCGGCGTGATCGATTTGACCGCGCATGCTACGCGCGCCGATGTCCGCAGCGTCGGCCGTTACGTGCCATTACAGGTCGGCGACCGCGGGCGCCAGTGGATGGCCACGGCGTTTCTCGGGGGCACGTCGAACGACGTCAAACTGCGCTTGAAGGGCAACCTGAACGAATTTCCGTTCCCTGAAGGCAAGGGCGGCACGTTTCAGGTGACGGCACACGTGCTGGACGGCGTGCTGGATTATGCGACCGGCTGGCCCAAAATCGAGAATATCGATGGCGAACTGACTTTTCGCGGCCGCCGCATGGACATAGCGGTCCGGGACGGCGCGATTTTGGGCGCCAAGATCGCCCGCGTGCACGCGGAGATTCCCGACCTCATGAATGCCGAGCGCGTGGTCGTGGTCACTGGCGAAGCGGAAGGCCCCACGAGCGAATTTCTGAGTTTTATCGAGAAAAGCCCGGTCGCCGACTCGATCAATCATTTCACCGAGCGTTTCCGCGCGGAAGGGCGCGGCAAGCTCGCATTGAAGCTCAACATACCGCTGGCCAATCCGAAAAGCACCCGGGTAGGCGGAGACTTCCAGTTTTTGAACAACCGGGTTGAAAGCGAGGAGCTGTTCTTCCCGTTCGAGCAGGTCAACGGGCACATCGAATTTACCGAGGCGTCCGTGCGGATGCCTGCGACGACGATGGTGATACTCGGCGGTCCGGCCACGTTGAACGGCAGCACGCAAAAAGACGGTGTTGTGCGATTCAACCTGGCGGGGCGCGCCAACATGGACAATTTCCGCCGCGTGGCCACGCTGCCGTTCGTGCAGACACTGCATGGCTCGACCGAATGGAAAAGCAGCGTGGCCGTGCGCAAACGCGTGGTCGACATGGTGTTCGAGTCGACGTTGCAGGGCATCGCCTCGGACCTGCCAGCCCCGCTGGCCAAGACGGCGCCGGAAACCTTGCCCTTCAAGCTGGAGCGCAATGTCACTGGCCCGCAGCAGGATCGCATCGCGTTCGGCATCGGCAACATAGTGTCGGTGCAGCTGTTACGGCGCAAGGACAGCATTGACGCAGTCATCGAGCGTGGCCTCATCCATCTGGGCGGGGGGCCGGCCGGCGAACCCGAGCGCAAAGGACTGTGGGTCACTGGCGGCCTGAAAAGCCTCGACCTCGATCAATGGCTGCTCTTGATGAAATCGTCGGGCGGCGATGCGGGACGCGCTCAACTCGCGGGACTCGACGTCAAGTTCGGGACGCTCGACGTGCTGGGCCGGCGCTTCAATGAGCTCGCGATAAACGGTACCGTGCAGACGGGCGTGTGGCAGACCACGCTCGCCGGTCGCGAGCTCGTCGGCGAAGTGAACTACCGTTCGCAAGGCAAGGGTAAAGTAACCGCGCGCATGAAGACCCTGACGATTCCGGCGCTGACGCCCGACCGCCCGCCGGTGGTAGCGGACAAAGATCAGCCGCAGGAACTGCCGGCGCTCGACATCAAAGCCGACAATTTCCAGGTGCGGCAGGCGAACATGGGCAAGCTCGAGCTCACGGCGGTACCCGACGGGCGCGACTGGAAGCTCGAGCGGCTGCACATCACGAACCCGGAAGCGACATTGCACATCGAAGGCATCTGGCAGGGCTGGCTCACACAGCCGCGCACGATGGTTAACGTCCGGCTCGACGTCAATGATATCGGCAAGTTCCTCGTGCGCATGGGCCAGCCCGAAGGCGTGCGCCGCGGCACGGCGAAACTCGAGGGGCCTCTCGCGTGGAACGGCAATCCAAGCGAGCTCGACTATGCGACGCTGTCGGGCAACTTCGTGCTCGAGGCGAATAAGGGCCAGTTCATCAAGCTCGACCCGGGCATCGGCAAGCTCCTGGGCGTGCTGAGCCTGCAGTCATTGCCGCGGCGGCTGTCGCTGGATTTTCGCGATATCTTCAGCGAAGGCCTCGCCTTCGACGAAATCGTCGGTACCGTGAAAGTCAACCGCGGCATTGCCAACACCGAGAACTTCCGCATCCAGGGGCCCGCCGTGCGCATCCAGATGACTGGCGACGTTGATCTCGCGCGCGAAACGCAGAAATTGCGCGTAAAAGTGTTTCCGAGCATGAGCGACAGCCTGTCGGTGGCCGGCGCGCTGATCGGCGGGCCGATCGCCGGCATCGCCACGTTCGTCGCGCAAAAACTGTTGAAGGACCCGATCGACAAGATGGCCGCGTACGAATACGACGTCACGGGCACCTGGGCCGATCCGCAGGTCGCGAAGGTCGAGTCGTCGCCTGGCAGGAACGCGATCGTTCCCGGCTCGGAGCGCAGCGATTGAAGCGTTCAGCGGCAGGGTTGTGCCTGATCGCGGCCGCAATGGGTGCGGGCGCCGATGATGTATTCTCCGTGGCGCCGGACTTGTGGGACCGGCCGCGCAGTGCGCGCGCGGTGCTCGACCAGCCCGCGGTCCGCAAAGCGCTCGACCAGTATCTCGCGCGGCCGGCGGCCCGGCTCGTCATCCACCATGGTTACGGCCAGGAAGCGCTGCTGCAGGCCGAGGAATTGCGCATGTGGCTGATGGCGCTCGCGATCGACGGCGCGCGCGTGTCGCTGATCAATGACGTCAAGCCGCAGGAACCCTTGAAAATTGAAGTGACCCAATGAGCGAAAAAAACGCCTCGTCATTCGGCCGCGCACGGCCGCAAACGAAGCCGGCAGGCAAGGACGAGCCCGCCGCGGTGGTGCGCGTCGCCGCCGTCCAGCTCGCCTCCGGACCCAGCGTCGCGGCCAACCTGAACGAAGCGCGGCGGCTGATCGCGATGGCGGCGAAGCAGGGCGCGAAGCTGGTCGCGTTGCCCGAATATTTCGCGATCATGGGCATGCAGGACACCGACAAGGTCAAGGTCCGCGAAGCCGAGGGCACGGGCCCGATCCAGCAGTTTCTGGCGGAGACGGCGAAAAAACACAAGATCTGGCTGGTCGGCGGGTCCGTTCCGCTGATGTCGGGCGATCCCAACCGCGTGCGCAACAGCTCGCTCGTGTACGACGACAAGGGCAAGCTCGTCGCGCGCTACGACAAGATCCATCTGTTCGGTTTCGAGATGGGCAAGGAACACTATTCCGAGCAGCGCACGATCGAGCCGGGCAGCGAGGTCAAGGTCATCGATTCGCCATTCGGCCGCCTGGGGCTGTCGATTTGCTACGACCTGCGCTTTCCCGAGCTCTACCGCGCGATGAAAGACGTCGATATCATTCTCGTGCCGTCCGCCTTCACCGAGACTACCGGTAAAGCGCACTGGGAAACGCTGATACGCGCGCGTGCGATCGAGAACCTCGCCTACGTGATCGCGCCCGCGCAGGGCGGCTACCATCTGAACGGCCGCGAAACGCACGGCGACAGCATGATCGTCGATCCGTGGGGTGTCGTGCTCGATCGCCTGCCGCGCGGCTCCGGCGTCGTGACCGCCGGCATTAATCCCGAATACGTGCAGCGGCTGCGCAAAAGCCTGCCGGCGCTCGCGCACCGGACGCTGCATCGCGTGTAGCATGCCAAGCAGGCGGCGGGCTTGAATCGAGCGCCTGCCGCCACGATCTATCAATAGTAATTGCCACCGGATGACCTGATGACCCGCAAAACCAAAACCCGCGGCCCCGAGCTCGAGGCCGCATTCAATACCGCGCAGGCGACGCTGCTCGCGCCGTACTCCCTTGACGACACCGCGCTGGAGCAGGTGTTCGGCCAGATGCTCTCGCACAAAATCGACTACGCCGATCTGTATTTCCAGTACAGCCGCAGCGAGGGCTGGAGCCTCGAAGAGGGCATCGTCAAATCCGGCAGCTTCAACATCGACCAGGGCGTGGGCGTGCGCGCAGTGGCCGGTGAGAAAACCGCGTTCGCGTATTCGGACGATATCAGCCTGACGGCGCTGACGGCGGCCGCGCAGGCGACCCGTGCCATCGCGCGCCAGGGCGCCGAGTCCAAGACCCAGGTGGCGCGGCGCAGCGACGGGCGCCAGCTTTATCTGCCGCACGACCCGCTTGCGAGCCTTGCCGACGAGGCCAAGGTTGCATTGCTTGAGAAGGTCGAGCGTTACGCGCGCAGTCTCGACCCGCGCGTGACCCAGGTTATGGCGCATCTCGGCGGCGAATACGAAGTCGTGCTGGTCCGGCGCAGCGACGGCGTGACCGCCGCCGACGTGCGCCCGCTCGTGCGCATTTCAGTGCAGGTGATCGTCGAGCAGGACGGCCGCCGCGAGCAGGGCAGCGGGGGCGGGGGCGGGCGTTTCGACTATGCATACTTCACCGATGCCATCGTCGAGGATTACGCGCGTAAAGCGGTCGAGCAGGCCATCACCAATCTCGACGCACGGCCCGCTCCCGCGGGCTCGATGACAGTCGTGCTCGGACCGGGGTGGCCGGGAATCCTGCTGCATGAAGCGATCGGGCACGGGCTGGAGGGCGATTTCAACCGCAAGGGCAGCTCCGCGTTCAGCGGGCGCATCGGCGAGCGCGTCGCCGCGCCAGGCGTGACGGTGGTCGACGACGGCACCATCGCGCAACGCCGCGGCTCGCTCAACATCGACGACGAAGGCAACCCGACGCAGCGCAACGTGCTGATCGAGGACGGTGTGTTGAAAGGCTATATGCAGGACAGCCTGAACGCGCGCCTGATGGGAGTTGCCGCGACCGGCAACGGGCGGCGCGAATCGTTCGCGCATATCCCGATGCCGCGCATGACGAATACTTATATGCTCAACGGCGACAGGGACCCGCAGGAGATTATCCAGTCGGTACAGCACGGGCTCTACGCGGTGAATTTCGGCGGCGGGCAGGTCGATATCACGAGCGGTAAATTCGTGTTCTCGGCGTCGGAAGCGTACATGATCGAAAACGGCAAGGTCACCTATCCCGTAAAAGGCGCGACGCTGATCGGCAACGGGCCGGACGTGCTGACGCGCGTCGCGATGATAGGCAATGACATGGCGCTCGATACCGGCGTCGGCACGTGCGGCAAGGAAGGGCAGAGCGTGCCGGTCGGCGTCGGCCAGCCGACCTTGCGGATAGACGGACTGACGGTCGGCGGTACTGCGTAAGCTGCGTACCGCTTCGGCGCACGCCGGAATCCGGTAACCTTACGGGATGCGCAAACTAGCCGATCTCGAGCGCGAACGTGCTGCGCGAGCCGCTGACGACGACGAGCCGCCGGCGCTGCCCGCGGGCGCTAAAAACTACATCACGCCGGGCGGGTATGCACGGCTGAAACGGGAATTGCAGTCGCTGCTCGACAAGGAGCGCCCCGAACTCGTCAAGGTCATTGCGTGGGCGGCCTCCAACGGTGACCGCTCCGAAAATGCCGATTACATCTACGGCAAACGGCGGCTGCGCGAAATCGACCGCCGGATCCGCTTTCTGACCAAGCGGCTCGAGATCGCCGAAGTGATCGACCCGGCACGGCGTGGAGTCGAGCAGGTGTTTTTCGGCGCGACGGTCACCTACTGCGACAGCCAGGGAGTCGAGCGCACCGTCAGCATCGTCGGCCAGGACGAGGTCGATCCGTCGCGCCATCGCATCAGCTGGATTTCGCCGGTGGCGCGCGCACTCACCAAAGCGCGCGAAGGCGACGTCGTGAAGCTGCGCACGCCTGCCGGCATCGAAGAAGTCGAGCTTCTCGCGTTGCGCTACGTCGAGCTGCCGGAATGAGCGTGCTGACGAAATTCGTCGGCAGCCTGCTGCGCCCGCGCGCGGGCGCTGAGCCGCCGGCCGCCGGTGCGACGGGCGAAGAACTCCTGCAACAGGCCGGTGCAGCCGCCCAGAGCGGCCGGCTGGAGGTCGCGCTCGCGCTTTATCGGGAATGCCTGCGCGCACATCCGCGCTCGCTCGATGCGTGCCTCGGTGCCGCCGGGGTGCTGGTCGATCTGTGGTCAATCGACGAAGCCGTTGCTGCGTATGAAGAGGCGCTGGCCATCGCGCCAACCGCCGGTCCTGTCTTCTCCGCGCTGCTGTTCCACCGGCATTACCTCGCGCCAGTCGACGCGCGGCGGCTGTTCGAGCTGCACCGCGCGTACGGCGAGATGATGCGCAACGCGTGGCCGGAGCGGGCCGGCGATCAGACGCGGCCCGCGGATTCGCAACGGCGCTTGCGCATCGGTTACGTGTCGCCGAACCTGTCGCGGCATTCGGTCGGCTATTTCATCGAGCCCGTGCTGCGCAATCACGACCGCAACTCGTTCGAAGTGTTCTGCTATTACAACCATGCCTTGGCGGACGATGTGACGCGCCGCATGCGCGAGGCGGCGGATGGGTGGCGAGAAGTGGCCGCGATCGACGACGACGCCGTCGCGCGGATGGTGCGCGAGGATCGCATCGACATCCTGATCGATCTCGCGGGCCATTCGAAAGGCAACCGGCTGGGCGTATTCGCGCGGCGCGTGGCGCCGGTGCAGCTGACCTGGCTCGGATACCCGGATACGACCGGACTCGCCGCGATCGACAGCCGGATTACCGATCACACGGCCGATCCCGCGCCGGCCGCCGAACTACGCCATTCCGAACGACTGCTGCGCATAGAAAGTGGTTTTCTCAGCTACCTGCCGCCGGCCGACGCGCCGCCGGTCAAGCCGCGCGCGCCGGGGGCGGCCGTGGTGTTCTCGTCGTTCAACAGCCTCGCCAAAGTCAATGCGCAGAGCCTGCGGCTGTGGGGCCGCATCATCGCCGGCGTGCCGGGCTCGCGGCTCGTGCTCAAATCGTCGGTGCTGGGTTTTCCGGACACAGTCGACCGGCTGCTCGACGCTTTCGAGCGCGCCGGCATCGATCCCGCGCAAGTGGACTTACAGGGTTGGATCAGCGGACGGCAACAGCATCTTGAGGCTTATCACGACGTCGATATCGCGCTCGACACGTTTCCGTACAACGGAACGACCACCACCTGCGAGGCATTGTGGATGGGCGTACCGGTTATCACGCAGGCAGGTGAAGTGCATATGTCGCGCGTCGGCGCATCGATCCTGCATTGCGTGGGCCTCGACGAGTTGATCGCGCGGGACGACGAGCAGTACGTGCGCTGCGCGATCGAGCTCGCCCGCGACGCCGGTGCGCGCGCCGCGCTGCGCGCGCAAATGCGCGCACGCCTGGCGGCGTCGCCACTGCTCGATCATGCGGGATTCACCCGCCAGCTCGAGGTGCAGCTCCGGCATGTTTGGCGCGCGTGGTGCGAGCGCCGGCAAACCGCGTCGCCCGGCAGTTAGAGCAAACCGGCGTCAGGCGCCCGCGGGCTTGCGCGCGCTCAGATTGAGGCTGATGAGGCGGTTCCTGAAAACGATCGCGCTCGAATCCTCGAACGCGCCGAAATCGTCGGTGCGGACCACGTCGGTGAAACCCGCCGCCTGCAGGAAATCGCGCAGAAACTGCTCATTGAGCCCGACCTTGTGAAAGTCCGCAGGGTTCGCCTGCCCGCCGAACATCATGCGCATGACGTGCACGCGCTCTTCAAAGCTCAGCGCGGCATCGGCGAACAGCGGGCACAGCACGTCGAGATCGGGGACGCTCGCGCGCAGGCGGCCGCCGGGAACGAGCACGCGGTGGAATTCGCGCAAGGTGCGCGGCAGCTCGTCCACGTAACCGAGATGCTCGAGCACGTGTGACGCATAAATCTCGGTAACGCTGCCGCTCGCGAAGCGCGAAAGGTCGGTGCAGTCGCCGACGAAGTCGACGTGAGAACCGGGCCGCACGTCGAAAATCTTCCAGTCTGGATGAGCGACCTGCCCGCCGACATGCAGGCGCAGCGGCGCGGAATCGGCCCCGCTGCGCGGAAGAATCCAGCTTCTGATGAGCGAAAAGAGCATCCTGGCGATTGTCGTTCGGCAGACGAAGCAGCGCGCTAGCCGCTCTTGCCGGTCACGTCCTCCAGGTAGCCTTCGCACCGCCGGCCTTCGGGATTCGCGCGCAACCGGTACACGCGGTTCGCGGCAAGCGTGGCGCGCAGGGCGCTATCGTAAGTAAAGAAGCGGTGATTCACGTAGATGCCGCAGGATATGATCAGGTCGCGATCGCCGGGCTCGAGGCGCGCGATGTTTTCGCCGAACGACATTTTCCGGCCATCGGCAAATGCGACGAATAGACGCGTCACGCGGGTTGTCCATTCGGCGGAAAGGGAAGCGCGTGCATTTTCTGCCGCAGTATTGCCCCAGCCGATTATGATCGCGCGTCCCGGCTCGGGCGCCGCGGTGATGGCGTCCGGATTGATCGGTGCCGGCGCGCAGGCGCTCAAAGTGACGCATACGGCGCCGAGCACCAATGACCTCAAGCTGCTCAGCATAACTTCCGCGGAGCAATTCCGCTTTCAAAGTAATCCGTCATCGCTTACTCCGGCGCATGCAAGGTGGGTAAATCCCGCGGTCGAGGCAGCCGCGATTACACCATCGATTCGCTCGCGCTGTCATCTCTCCTGCGCCGCCCGACTATCGTCGGCGCCGTTCGGTCGGCGGTCTTGAGTTATACTATTTGGTTGATGGAATCAGAGCGGGCCACATGCAAAGAACCGACGACTTAAGGGTCAAAGAGATCAAAGAACTCGTGCCTCCTTCGCACGTGTTGCGCGAATTTGCGCTGTCCGAGAAGGCCGCGCAGGCGACGTTCGACGCGCGCCAGGGCATTCACCGTATCCTGCACGGGGCCGACGATCGCCTGCTGGTGATCATGGGACCGTGCTCGATACACGACGTGAAAGCTGCCAAGGAATATGCCGGCAGGCTGAAGGAGATGAAGTCCCGCCTCGCCGATGATCTGCTGGTCGTCATGCGCGTGTATTTCGAAAAACCGCGCACCACGGTGGGTTGGAAGGGCCTCATCAACGACCCCAAGCTCGACGGCAGCTTCAGCATCAACGAGGGCATCCGCATTGCGCGCGAACTGCTGCTCGAGCTGAATGAAATGGGCGTGCCGGCAGGCTGCGAGTTTCTCGACATGATCACGCCACAGTACATCGCCGACCTGGTTTCCTGGGGCGCGATCGGCGCCCGCACGACCGAGAGCCAGATCCATCGCGAACTCGCGTCAGGGCTGTCGTGCCCGGTCGGATTCAAGAACGGCACCGACGGCAACATCAAGATTGCGGTCGACGCGATCCGCGCCGCGCAGGCGCCGCATCACTTCCTGTCGGTGACCAAGGCGGGGCACTCCGCGATCGTTTCGACCGCAGGCAACGAGGACTGCCATATCATTCTGCGCGGCGGCAAGGCGCCGAATTTCGACGCGGCGAGCGTCGATGCAGCGGCCAAAGGGCTCGCCGAAGCCGGTCTCGCCCAGCGCCTGATGATCGATTTCAGCCATGCGAACTCGAGCAAGAATGCGCAGAAGCAAGTCGAGGTCGGTGCCGATGTCGCGCGCCAGCTCACCGCCGGCGAGGACCGCATTTTCGGCATCATGGTCGAGAGTCACCTGAAAGCCGGGCGGCAGGACCTCGTGCCGGGCAAGCCGCTCGTCTACGGGCAAAGCATCACCGATGGCTGCATCAGCTGGGAGGACAGCCAGAAGCTGCTCGAGACGCTCGCCGATGGCGTGCGCCGGCGGCGTATCAAGCTGATGGAAACCGAGCAATAGCCGGAACGGCGCCAACGTAACGCAGTGGAGCATGCATGGCGGAAATTGCGAATGCGGGAGGCGATCGCGAGCCGCTCGCCGCGCTCGAGGACCTGGGCCGCGGCGCGGCATTTGCGGATCAGATATTCAGCCTGGTCGGCCGCTCGCAGTTTTTCGCCGAATTCAACCGTGAAGACGTCGACCTGCTCGCGGGCCACATGCGCATCTACCATGCGGAACCCGGGCAGGTGATCATTCGCGAGGGCGACATCGGCGACTATATGCTGCTGATGATCCGCGGCGAAGTCGACATCTACAAGCAAAACCAGCTGGGCGAGAAGCAGCTGCTGACGTCGGTGATGCCCGGCATGACGCTCGGCGAAATGTCGATGATAGACGGCGAGCCGCGCTTTGCGACCTGCGTGGCGCTCAAAGAAACCACGTTCGGAACGCTCACCCGCGAAGACATGGGCACGATCATTCTCGAGAAACCCAGTCTGGGCGCGAAGATTCTGATCAAGCTCGTCACCATGCTGTCGCAGCGGCTGCGCCACACCAGCGCGACGCTGCTGCAGTATATGGGCAGCCGTTAACAGTATCCGTGCTGGACAGCCGCCGTTGAAACTACGCAGCGCGCGGCGGCTCCTCATTCTGGCGGGCAGCCTCGTTGCCGGCATCGCCGCCGCCGACGGTGTCAGCAGCGTCGACGACCGCGGCGTGCGGGTCGCGCTCGCCGCCCCGGCGCGCCACATCGTAGCGCTCGCCCCGTCGATAACCGAGCTGATCTACGCCGCGGGCGCAGGCGCGAAGCTGATCGGGGTGCCGCGCTTCAGCGACTACCCGGTAGCCGCGCAAGCGATCCCGCAAATCGGCGACGCGACCCGAATCGATCTCGAGCGTGTGCTGAGCCTCAAGCCCGACTTGATCGTCGCCTGGAAGACCGGCAATCACGCCGCCGATTTCGAGCGCCTGGAAAAGCTCGGGTTCCCCGTATTCGTCGCTGAGCCCGGGACGCTGGCGGCGATCCCGCGGTTGGTGCGCGCGATAGCCTCGCTCGCCGGCACCACCGAGGCCGCCGCGGCGGGCGCCGCAGACTTCGAGCGGGGCATCGCGGCACTCGGCGCGCGCTATCGCTCGCGCAGTCAGGTCAGGGTGTTCTACGAGATATGGCACGCGCCGCTGATGACGATCAGCGGTCAACATATGATCAGCGACGTAATCTCGCTGTGCGGAGGCGTCAATGTGTTTGCTGCAACGCCGGTGCTGACGCCGGTCGTCTCGCTGGAAAGCGTGATCGCGGCCCGGCCCGAAGTCGTGCTCGGCGGCAGTTCCGCCACCACGCCCGCGGAGTTCGCCGAGCCATGGAGCCACGACGCGCGCTATGCGGGACTGCGCAACGTGCGCGCGCTCTACGTAGATCCCGATTTGATCCAACGCCAGACACCGCGTGTGTTGGATGGCGCGCGCACCGTCTGCGAACAGCTTGAAAACGTGCGATCGACCCGAAGTATCCGGTGAGCTGCGCGAGCCGCGGCGGCGGGCGCGAATCAGCCGCGGTTCTTGCCCTGCTGCCAGTAAACGTCGTCGCGACCCGCGTGGCGATTGAGCTTGCGTGAAATCACGAAGAGCAGGTCGGAGAGGCGATTCAGATATTGAAACAGCGGCGGCGCCACCGTTTCCGCCTTGGCCAGCGCAACCACCGCGCGCTCGGCGCGCCGGCAGACGGTGCGTCCGACATGCGCAAGGCTCGCCCCGCGCGAGCCGCCGGGCAGTATGAAATCCTTGAGCGCCGGCAGGTCCGCATTGAATGCGTCGAGCGCCTGCTCGAGCCGCTGGCTGTGCGCCTCGCTCATCAGCGCGTGACCGGGCACGCTCAGTTCGCCGCCGAGATCGAATAAGTCGTGCTGCACGCCATCAAGACAGGCGCGAATAACGGCGGGCAGGTCTTCGCACAGCAGCACGCCGATCACGCTGTTCAGCTCGTCGACGGCGCCGATGGCTTCGATGCGCGGCGCATCCTTCGCGACGCGCGAGCCGTCGGCCAGGCCCGTGGTGCCGGCATCGCCAGTACGCGTATAGATTTTGGTGAGACGGTTACCCATGCCGGGCAAGGTTAGGTGAATTGACGCGCTGGCGCAACCGCGGCACAGGCTGCTTTAAGCGTGCCGCGCGTACGCATGACGGGCGCAGCCGTTACAATGCGGTTGCCGCGCCGGCTGCAATTCGGCGTGCCGCAAAATAATCGCGATGAAACAAAATTACGCCAGGGGCTGGACCAAAGTGTTGCCAGGCGCTGCCATCGTAGCGGCCGCGGCACTTTCATCGACGGGCGCATGGGCCGTGGGCGGTGACGTGGCCGCGACGGCGTGGTGGGTGTGGCCGCTTTCCCTGCTCGTCATCTGCTTCGTGCTCGGCATGATCGCGGTGCCGGCGGGCGTCGGCGGCGGCGTGTTGTTCGTGCCGATCGTCAGCGGCTTTCTGCCGTTTCACCTCGATTTCGTGCGCGGCGCCGGGCTGCTCGTCGCGCTTGCCAGCGCGGTGGCGGCGGCCCCCGGGTTGCTGCGCGCCGGACTTGCGGACCTGCGGCTGGCGCTGCCGCTCGCCTTGCTCGCGTCTGCGAGCTCGATAGCGGGCGCACTCGTCGGTCTCGCCTTGCCGGCGGCCGTCGTGCAAACGGCGCTCGGCGTGACGATATTGGGCATCGTCGCGCTGATGTGGCTCGCGAAGAAGTCGGAGTTTCCGCAAGTCGGTTCAAGCGACCGGCTGGCGGCGGCATTGAGCATCCACGGCGTTTTTTACGATGCCGTGCACCGGCGGGAAATCGCATGGCAGGTCCACCGCACACCGCTCGGGCTCGTGCTGTTTGTCGGCATCGGCGTGCTCGCGGGCTTGTTCGGGCTCGGCGCGGGCTGGGCGAACGTGCCGGCATTGAACCTTGTGATGGGCGTGCCGCTGCGTCTGTCGGCGGGCAGCAGCGGTTTCATCCTGTCAATCGTCGATTCGTCCGCGGTGTGGGTATATATCAACAAGGGGGCGGTGCTCGCAATCATTGCCGCGCCTTCCGTGATTGGCATGATGCTGGGCGCCTTCATCGGCGCGCGCCTGCTCACCATCATCAAGGCGTCGTCGATTCGCAAGTTGGTCATCGTAATGTTGCTCGCGGCGGGGGTGCGCGCGCTGGCGAAAGGCCTTGGGATATGGACTTGACGACATGGCTGTAAAAGGCGTGGCCGCGACAAACGGCGGCAGCGCACGGCGCACGTATGCGTCTTCAGAGCAATTGCGCTACGCGCGAGTGCTCGACGCGGGCATGCGGTTCGGCCTGGGCGTGCTCGTGTGCGGGTTCATCGTGTACGTGACGGATCTCGTGCCTGCGCGTGTGCCGCTCGCGCAAATGCCGGAGTTGTGGACGCTCTCGGCGCCGGAGTACCTGCGCGCTACCGGCACGCCGGAGGGCTGGGGCTGGCTCGGCATGCTGGGCAACGGCGAGACGCTGCCGCTCGTTGGTATTGCAATCTTGTCCGGCATTTCCGGTTTGTGTTTCGTCGTTCTGCTGCCGCTCTACGCTGCGCGCCGCGACTGGATTTACGGCGTCATCGCGGTGCTTGAAATCGCAGTGCTGACGCTGGCGGCCTCAGGCGTTCTGACGGTCGGACATTGAAATTCGCTGCCGCGAGGTCGCGCTGAAGGCGGCGCAATACGGAAGTTTTCCGGTATAATCACGCGAGTTTTTTTGCTGACCAGGGACGACACCAGAATGAAAATGATGAACGCTATCGTGGCAGGCGCGGCGCTGCTGGTGTTGGCTGTATCAGCACTGGCAGCCGACGGCGATGCTGCGGCTGGCAAACAGAAAACCGCATTGTGCGAGGGCTGTCACGGCATTCCCGGCTACAAGACGGCCTATCCCGCGGTGTATCCGGTGCCCAAGCTCGGGGGGCAGCACGCCTCTTATCTCGTCAAAGCGCTGCAGGCCTACAAGTCCGGCGAGCGCAGCCATCCGACGATGCGCGCAATTGCCGCCGGCCTCACCGACAAGGACATGGCGGATCTCGCCGCCTATTACGCGGCGAGCGACGTGAAGACTGCGGGGAAATAAAATGACGACCATGACGAAGCTTTTGGTTATTGCGGCGACACTGGCAGTGGGCGCGGTCGCGCATGCGGGCGATCCGGCAGCGGGCAAGGAAAAAGCCAAGGTTTGCGCGGCATGCCACGGCGAGAACGGCATCAGCCAGGCGCCCGACTTTCCGAAACTCGCCGGCCAGTACAACGACTACCTCGTGCGCGCAATGAACGATTACAAAACCGGCGTGCGCAAAAACCCGATCATGGCAGGGCAGGTTGCGAACCTCAAAAAAGAAGACATCGCCGACCTCTCGGCGTATTTCGCGAGCCAGCAGGCACTCGTGACGAAGTACTAGCAGCACCGCATTGCATGCAGAGCCGGATGGCGCGGGCCATCCGGTTTTTTTTGCGCCGGTCTTTTACGCGCGGATTTTTTTATCGACGCAAGCGAGGTAGGCCGCTGCATCGGGCGGTGCGCCCGTGCGCTGGGCCTGCCATATCGTTTCGCCCAGGCACTCGACCACTGTGTGTTTGGCGTCGTGCTCCGAATCCGCAGCCGCGCGCAGCTGCTCGTATTTCGCGCGCAGCCCGGGCGGCTGGTCGATCGAGAGCTGCTCCTCGACCGCCAGGTGCAGCGACAGATGCAGGAACGGGTTAATGCCGCCTTCCGCCGGCGTGTAATCGCGGTCGAGATTGCGGTCCGTATCCTCGAGCAGTGCATGGTATTCGGGATGCAGGCTAATTACCGCGAGCGCAACCTGCTCGAGCGCACTGAGCGCTTCGCCGGCCCGGTATTTTATCCAGGTGTCGAAAAAGAACTGGCGAGCCTGATCGCGTGACGGGGCAAACATGTATATGCGCTAGGGATGCAGGCTGACCGGCGCGACCAGCTTGGTCTTGTGCCTGTATTCGCACAGATCGTTGATGAGGCAGCGCGGACAATCGGGTTTGCGCGCCGTGCACACATAGCGTCCGTGCAGGATCAGCCAGTGGTGGGCGTGCAGCTTGAATTCGTCGGGCACCAGCTTCATCAATTTTTTTTCCACCGACGCCACGTCCTTGCCAGGTGCGAGCCCCGTCCGGTTCGACACCCGAAAGATATGCGTGTCGACAGCGATCGTCGCATGGCCGAAGGCGATGTTCAGCACGACATTGGCGGTTTTGCGTCCGACTCCCGGCAGTCGCTCGAGCTCTTCGCGCGTAATCGGGACTTCGCCGCCATGCTGGTCGAGCAGCAACCGGCAGGTGGCGAGGATATTTTTGGCTTTGGTTCGATAAAGCCCGATGCGCTTGATATAATTTTCGAGTCCTGCCGGGCCCAGTTTCAATAGGGCGGCCGGCGTATTGGCCGCCGCGAACAGCTCGCGCGTGGCAAGATTGACGCTCTTGTCGGTTGCCTGTGCCGACAGCACTACGGCGATCAGCAATTCGAACGCATTGCGGTATTCGAGCTCGCCGCGGGGTTCGGGATTGGCGGCGCGCAGGCGCTCGAAAATTGCCGTGCGTTTCGCGGAATTCATGCTGTGATCTTTATTGGCAGTGCGCAATGTCCGAATTCGTCAGCCGCCTGCACTGTGTTGAAATGCGCGGTATGACGCTTGAATGCGCACGCGAATTGCCCGGTTGCAGGTGCCCACAATGTCACACACGATGCTGGTAGGACCGTTCGGCGAGGCCGGTATGGCGATAGCAGCTGCAATATGTCACGCGACCGCGCCTGTGGCATGCTAATTGCAACCAGAGCAGTCAGGAGCGACCGCTTAAGCATGCGGCTGCAAGAAGAAAGCGGGATGATGGATAGCCGGACGCGCGGAAATTCTGAACTCGGTTCGTATTTCGTGAACCAGCATCGCGGACACTGGGTCGCGCTGGGATCGGCATTGCTGCTGCTGGTCGGCGCGATCGATTTTGCCACGGGCATGAAGCTGCGCTTGACCGAGTTGTACCTGGTGGCGCTGCTGGTGCTCACGTGGGGAATGGGGCGGCTGTTCGGTCTTTTGATGGCGGTGCTCGCGTGCACGTCGTGGGCTTATATCGAGGCGACAGGCGGCGCCTACATCGACAATCCGCGGGCGGTGTTCTGGAACTGGAGCGCCGCGCTGTTCAGTTTCATCGTGATGGTCGTCGCGCTGACGGAGTTGAGGCGGGCACTGGAGGACGCGCATTTCCAGTCGCGCAAAGATACGCTGACCGGACTCGTCAACAAGGGCGGTTTTT
>Ga0207708_10000794_pt1 | contig 23829 bp, 18 predicted proteins | sample KBSK5101metaG_FD_184340 | JGI IMG/M metagenome (GOLD analysis project Ga0207708, IMG submission 184340) | Corn, switchgrass and miscanthus rhizosphere microbial communities from Kellogg Biological Station, Michigan, USA - KBS K5-10-1 metaG... | ecosystem: Host-associated > Plants > Roots >...
GACGAACGAACCGATGGCCAGGCCCCCGATGGTGAGCGTCGCGACTGCAGGCGAGCCGTTGCGGTTCGTCCGGGCGAGGGCGAACGGAAGCGCGTTGCGGCGGGCCATGCCGAACGTCGTACGAGCCGTGAACAGGATCGTCGCCTGGACCGACGCGACCGAAGCGAGGAACACGACCAGGAGGATCAGCTTGCCCGCGGCGGCAGAGCCGAGCACCTGCGCGCCCAGGACGCCGAAGTCGTTGGCGTTGGCAACGCCGTCCGCGCCCGCGAAGGAAAGGAGGCCGGTGGTGGTGAGCAGGTAGAGGCCCAGCAGGACCACCATGCTCATGATCCCGGCGCGACCCGCGGTCTTTGGGCCGCCCTTGACCTCTTCGGCGAGGGCCACAGCGGCGTCCCAGCCCCAGAAGATGAACGCGGCGAGCAGCAGGCCGCCCATGAGGGCAGACGAGTCCATGCCGAACGGGGAGAACCAGTCGAGCTGTGGCTTGCTGGCGGCGGCAGGAAGGTCGCCGATGCCGAGAGCGACGCGGGCGAGGGCGACACCGCCGAGCAGGAGCAGGCCGGCCACCTGGATGCCGATGAGGACCTTCTCGACGAGAGCCGAGGTCTCGAGTCCGCGAGCGGAGATCCAGGTTCCAGCAGCCATCATCGCGCCGGCCACCACGAGGACCGCTCCCTTGGACTCGGTCAGGGCGTCCAGCCCGAGGAGGGCGAATCCGTAGTGGGCCGCCACCTCCGCCAGCGCGCCGACGACCAGCGTGTTGGAGATGACCATGCCCCATCCCGTGAGAAAGCCCATTGTCGGGCCAAGCGCCTTGGTGCTCCACGTGAAGGCGGTGCCGGCGTCCGGCATGGCCCGGTTGAGGTACGCGAAGGAGGCGGCCACCAGCAGCAGAGGGATGAACCCCAGCAGCAGGATCGCAGGCGACTTGAGGCCGGCTGTGGAGACCAGCATGCCAGCTCCGGCGAGGGTGGCGGCAGCCGTGTATGCGGGGGCCGGCGACGCAATCCCGACTGTGAGGGTCGACCAGAAGCCGATCGCGTTCTTCTTCAGCTGGGGCTGTGCGGCGCCGGCGGCGCGCCCATCCAGCGTGGAGCTCTGCATGACGTGGACATCCTTTCTTGACGGCGATGACGTGAGTGACACGTCTCCTCTAGGACACACGATCGGCACGGCGGTGTCGGCTGACGTGAGGCAACGAACCGGGCCCAGGCATCATCGGTGTGCGATGACGCCCGTCAGTGCCGTTGAGGACGTTGGTCCCAGATGGACGGGGCTTCCGGCGTGGAGCTCATTCATTCCGCCCGCGGCGGCGTTTCTTGACCGCCCTCATTGGCAACACTAGGCTCCAAAATCAGGTGAGTCCCGGGGCCAGTGGTCGCGGGCGAGTGACTGGTCCCCCGGATGGAAGGGGCCAGCAGTGACCGCCGACGACTCGAGCAGCTCGGCCTCGGGAGCCGACACATCCCACGACCACCTCGCCCGTCATGACGGTGTCGAGCCGGACGAATCATGGCTGGGGGCCCGCGCCGTTGCGGTGCACCAGGTCGGCCGAGCACCTGCTGGCCCGGCACCCAAGACCCATCCATCCCTACTGAGGACAGCCGAGTGACATGACATCTGACTCCGGCCCCACCAGCCCGACGACCGCGGCCGAGGAAGCCCACCTGGTGGCGCTCGGCTACTCCGGCCAGGACTTCCACAGGTCGATGAGCCTGTGGGCCAACCTCGCGCTCGGCTTCACCTACCTCTCCCCCTTGGTGGGCGTGTACTCACTGTTCGCCTACAGCCTCACGCTCGGGGGGCCACCGGCGATCTGGTGGATCTTCATCGTCGGGTCGGGACAGTTCCTGGTGGCCCTGGTCTTCGGCGAGGTCGTCTCCCAGTACCCCCTTGCCGGCGGGATCTATCCCTGGTGCAGGCGCCTCTGGGGCCGGAGGTACGCGTGGATCGTCGCATGGGTCTACCTATGGGCCGTCATCGTCACAGTCACGGCGGTGGCCGAGTTCGGCGGCGGCTTCGTCGCTGCGCTGTTCGGCATCGAGGCGACCAAGGAGGTGGGGCTGGCCACTGCCGTCGGGCTGCTGCTGCTTGCCATGGCGTTCAACTACAGCGGCACACACATGCTTGCGCGAGTGGCCCAGATCGGCCTCGCCGCGGAGCTCGTCGGCGTCGTCGCCCTCGGCCTGTACCTGCTCATCTTCCAGCGCGAGAACTCGATCTCCGTGTTCTTCGACTCGATGGGCGCAGGAGGCAGCGACGCCTACATCGTGACCTTCTTCGGAGCGTCACTGGCAGGACTCTTCCTGTTCTATGGTTTCGAGGCCTGCGGCGGCGTGGCGGAGGAAGTGGACGACCCTACGCGCCGGATCCCCAGGGCGATGCAGCTGACCATCCTGATCGGCGGCGTCTCCGGTCTCTTCTCCTACGCCGGCTACGTGCTGGCCGCTCCCAACCTCCAGGCGATCGTCGACGGCAAGGTCGCCGACCCGATTCCCTCGATCCTCGAGGACACCTTGGGTGTCCCGGGTTCCAAGGTGTTCCTCGTCATTGCCGTCACCGCCTTCGTGTCCTGCGTGCTCTCGTTGCAGGCCGCAGGGAGCCGGCTGCTCTACTCCTCGGGTCGAGACCGGATGCTGCCGATGAGCTCGTGGCTCGCTCACATGTCCCCCAAGCACGCGGTCCCGACCAACGCGCTGGTGGTGGCCTGCGTGGTGCCGATCCTGATCTGCCTCTACGTCTACATCGACCCCGACCAGCTCCCGCGCGTGACCGCTTTCGCCGTGCTGGGCATCTACATCGCGTTCCAGGCGGTCGTCCTGGCCGCACTCCGGCAGCGGATCAAGGGCTGGCGTCCGGCCGGGAACTGGAACCTGGGATCCGCCGGGATGCTGGTCAACGTGATTGCCCAGGCCTACGGGATCATGGCGATCTACCTCCTGCTCAAGCCCGGCGACACAGGGACCTTCATCGACGACTGGATCGTGGCGCTCGGACTGTTCGTCGTTCTCGCCACCGGCCTGCTGTACCTCTTCATCGCCAGACCTGATCGCCACTCCGACGACGTGGCCGAAGGGGACGCCATCGAGATTGCGAACCGCTTGCGCTCGCTGCGCGAGCAAGCACGGTCTGTGAGCTGAACAGGCCTTCAGGCCAGGAGGGCCCCTGCACCGAGGACGACGATCGAGAGTCCCGCCAGCATGGCGAGCAACGGCCACACCCACCGCAGATAGGTGCCGTAGGGCACCCGAGCGATCGCCAGACCACCCATCACCACTGCAGACGTCGGGATGAACAGGTTCATCAGGCCGGATGCACTCTGGAACGCAGTGACGATCAGGTTGGCCTCGACACCCACGAAGGCCGCCAGGGGAGCCATGATCGGCATCGACACGGTGGCCAGGCCCGACGATGAGGGGATCAGGAACGACAGGGGCAGGAAGAGCAGGAACACCACGATCACGAAGGCCACCGGGCCCAGTCCGTTCACCGCTTCCTCGGCCCAGTGCAGCACGGTGTCGGTCACGCCGCCGTTCTGCATGATCACGGTGATGCCACGTGCGATGCCGATGATCAGCGCGACACCCAGCAGGTCGCGGGCACCAGTGACGAACGCGTCGGTGAGATCGATCTCGCTCAGTCGCCCGATCAGCCCGATGATGACTGACATCAGGATGAAGAGGGCCGTCATCTCCGGGAACCACCACCACAGCGTGGGCAGCCCGATGTTCATGTCCTCCCACGGGATGACGCCGTACATCATGATCACGAAGGAGAGCCCGAACACGGTCAGGATGAGCTTGTCGCGGGTGGTCATGGTGACTCCCGCGGCCTCCTCCCCGCGTTGCATGCCGAAGTGCTCCTGGTTGGCCTCGAACATGTTGTGCACCACCGATGTGGTGGGATCCCGTTTGACCCTCGCGGCGTACCGCATCACGAAGAAGATCCCCAGGCCGAGTCCGACGATGAGGATGATCAGCCGGGACAGGAAGCCGTCGCTGATCGAGACGCCGGCGAACCCGGAGGCGATTCCCGTCGCGAACGGGTTGATGGTGGAGCCCAGGGTGCCGATCCCGCAGCCGAGCAGGAGGATCGCGGCGCCGGTCAGGGCGTCGTACCCGGCAGCGATCATGACGGCTATGACGAGGCTGTAGAACGCGAGACTCTCCTCGGCCATCCCGTACGTCGACCCCCCGAGGGCGAAGACGATCATCAGGATCGGGATCATCCACCGTTCCCGCCCCTGCAGCCGTTTCACGAGCGCACCGATTCCCGCCTGGATCGCTCCCGTGGCCATGGTCACGCCTAGAAACCCGCCGATCACGATGATGAACAGCGCGACGTCGATGGCTCCGAACAGGGTGCCGTCGTTGTAGTAGCTGATGTTGCCCTTGGAGTTCTCGATCCCGTAGAGGCCGTTGATCGGCGCTGTCAGCGAGTCGATCAGGATCCGCTGCGGGGTGCCGGGCACCTCCTTGTAGGTGCCGGGGACCGGCGCGCCTTCCTTGTCGAGCTGGTAGGCGCCCGCCGGGATGATCCAGGTGGCGATGGCCATCAGGACGATCAGCGCGAACAGGATGGTGTAGGCCGAGGGCAGGGTGAAGCGGCTCCGGCTCTCGGGCTCCGCGCTCGTGGTCTGCTGGCTCATCGGGGCTCCTCCTCGGGTTGTTGCGGGGGGTTCGGCGACGCGGCAGTTCCCGGTTCGAGGTCGCTCCACGGTGCTGTCGCTTTGGGTACCTTGAAACCGATGAATCCGTAGAGGACGTCCAGGATTGGACTGAGCAGGTTGAAGAAGCAGAACGGGAAGTAGGCGGCGGTGGAGACCCCGAGCACCCCGGAGATATAGGCACCGCAGGTGTTCCAGGGCACCAGCACCGAGGTCACGGTCCCCGAGTCCTCGACCGCCCGTGACAGCACTTGTGGTGCCAGCCCGCGCTTGGAGAACTCGCCCCGGAACATGCGAGCGGGCAGTACGTCGGCGACGTACTGGTCACCGGCGATCACGTTCAGGCCGACGCCGCTCGAGTTGACAGCCAGGATCAGCGATCCGCGACTGCGGGCGCGGGACACGATCGGCAGCAGGAGTCGCTGGAGGAATCCGGCGTGCTCCATCACCGCAGCGAACGAGAGCGCACCCAGCACGAGCCAGACGGTGGTCAACAGGCTCGCCATCCCGCCCCGGGTGAACAACGCGTCGATCGGCTCGACACCGGAGCTGCTGACGAACCCGGTGGCCATCGCGCTGTAGATCGCCTTGATCGAGGTGGCGACGGGACCCAGTGACGGGTCGTCCACGAACGCCTTGACCGCTTCCCACTGCGTGAACGGGGCCAGGATGCCGGCGAACAGCGCCGATCCCAGGATGGACAGGAATGGTGGGAACTTGAGGACAGAGAAGACCACCAGCAGCAGCAGCGGGAGAAGAGACAGGAACCCGATGTTGAAGGCCACGGCCAGCGCGGCACGGGCCTTGTCGGTGCTGATCTCCGCTGTCGGATCGGCGTTCAACCCGATCACGACGAAGATGACGAGGCTGATGCCGAGCGCCGGACCCGCGGTCCAGAACATGTTGCGCACGTGCTCGCCCACCGTCAGCCCACCGCCGACGAGCTTGGGCACCAGGATCGTGGTCTCCGAGAGTGGGGTCATCTTGTCGCCGAAGTAGGCGCCGCAGATCACCGCGCCCGCGGCGATGGCCGGGTCGAGGCCCATCACGTTCGCCATCCCGACGAATGCCACACCCAGGGTGCCGGCTGTCGTCCAGGAGCTTCCGGTGACCATGCCGACCAGGGCGCAGACCACAGCGGCGGTGAGGTAGAACCAGGTCGGGCTGACCAGCCTGATCCCGTAGTCGACGATGGTCGGAATGGTGCCCGCCATGTTCCAGGTGCCGATGAGCGCGCCGACCGCGAGGAGGATGAAGATCGCACCGATCGCGGACGTGACGCCGCCGACTGCCGCCTCCGCGACACCTGCGACCGAGTACCCGTTCTTGAACGCGATCAAGCTGGCGAACGCGGCGCTCAGGAGCAGCGCCACCTGGAGCGGGCCATTGGTGGCGTCGATACCGAACAGCGAGATGGTCAGTGCGAGGAGCGCGATCAGGACCACGATCGGCAGAAGGGCGTCGAGCATGGTCGGAGGTCGAGGACCCCGGTCGGCACGCGCCCCCCCGATGTCACTGGGGGGCGACGCGGTTGGCGGGCTCGACATCGACGCGCCCTAGCCCTCGAGCCCCACAGCGAGGGTGGTTGGGGCCCGCATCGCTCCGACGTACTGGCCGTGGTGATGCTCTGGCCCTCGAGCCCAGATCAGCAGCCCCACGACCAGGGCGAGCAGCACGAGAATCATGAACAGGCGAGGAAGTTCAGATGACATCGCGGTCTCCTCACACAGGGTCCCGTGTGATTGGGCATGTCATGCAGTGCCCGCCACCGCGACCCTTGCCGAGCTCGAATCCCTCGATGGTCACGACTTCGACGCCGGCCTCGCGCATCTTCGCGATCGTGTACGTGTTCCGTTCGTAGGCGACCACCACCCCTGGCTCGAGCGCGACGACGTTGTTGCCGTCGTCCCACTGCTCGCGCTCCTGCTGGTACTCGTCCCCCCCGGTCTCCACCACCTGGAGCTTCGGCACACCCATGGCATCGGCGACCGCACCCAGGAACGACTCCTCCTCGGTGACGTGGAACCGCTGCCCGTTGCTGCCCGGCCGAAGGCTGATCGCGCGTATCTGGTCGACCACCCGTGGATACGCGGTCGCCTTGTCTCGGTCGAGCATCGTGAACACCGTGTCCAGGTGCATGTGCGCCCGGTCCTTCGTCATCACTGCGGCGATGACCCGCTCGGCGGCCCCCTTGGCGAAGAGCGCGGCGGCGATCTGCTCGATCATGCGGGCCTGGGAGCGTTCGCTCATCCCGATCAGGACGGTGCCGTTGCCGATCGGCTGTACGTCGCCTCCCTCGAGCGACGACCGGCCGAAGTCGTGGGCGACGAAGCGACCGTCGTCACCCAACGGCGGGTACCAGTACTCGAAGTCAGCGTCGGCGAACATCGGGTGGTAGCGGTAGATCGTCGCGACGTTGAACGCCTCGAGCCTGCGCGCCGGCCAGAACATCGGGTTTATCGAGACCCCACCGAAGATCCAGCAGGAGGAGTCGCGGGTGAACAGCGTGTTGGGCAGGGGCGGCAGCACGAACATGCTCTCGTCGTCCAGGGCCGCGGCCGGCAGCGATCGGGCCCGGTACGTGTCCAGGTCGAGGCCGGACTCGGCGACCGTGAGTCCGCCGATCACGTGGGTAGCCAGCTGGTCGGGCTTCAGGCTCGTGAGTGCCGCGCGGACCTCGTCAACCAGCGACAGGCCCACGGTGTACTCCGTCGCCACGAGGTCGATCAGCCGCTGCCGCGCCTCGTCGCTGGCGTCGAGTGCCTCGGTCAACAGGTTCTTGAGCAGGAAGACCTCCACCCCTCGCTCCCGCATCCGGGCCACGAACTGGTCATGCTCGTACTGGGCGCGCTCGACCCACAGGACGTCGTCGAAGAGGAGGTCGTCGTGGTTGGAGGGGGTCAACCGCTGGAGGCTGAGCTCCGGGCGGTGGACCATCACCTGCCGCAGTCGTCCCACCTCTGAGTGAACCCCGAACGTTGCCATTGCCTTCTCCTCTCGGTGCGGACTGTCAGACGACTACTTGGGTTCCGGCGGTGCCGGCGACGATCTCCTCGATCTCGGCCAGACTTCCGACCGCGGCACGTTTGCCCGTCGCCTCGACGAACCGGGCAACGGCGTCGACCTTCGGGCCCATCGATCCAGCAGGGAACTGCTCAGCGCGCAGCTGCGATGGTGTGACCCGCTCCAGCTTGCGCTGCTCGGCGGTGCCCCAGCCGGCGTACACCCCATCGACGTCCGTGGCCAGCACCAGGAGCTCCGCGTCTACCTCACGGGCCAGCAGCTCGCTGGCAAGGTCCTTGTCGATCACGGCCTCTACTCCGATCAGGCTGCCCTGGCCGTCGGCGCTGAACATCGTGGGCACGCCTCCGCCACCGGCGCAGATCACGACCACGCCCTGGTCGAGCAGCCAGCGGATGGGCCGGGTCTCGAAGATGCGCTTCGGCCTCGGAGACGGGACGACGCGCCGCCACGAAGCGCCGTCCGGCTTGAAGTCCCACGCCTTGGCGGCAGCCAGCGCATCCGCCTGGTCCTTCGTGTAGACGGGGCCGACGAACTTGCTCGGGTCGTTGAACGCGGGATCAGCGGGGTCTACCTCGATCATCGTCAGGAGGGAGGCAAGGGGGGTGTCCTTGGGCAAGACGTTGCCCAGCTCCTGCTCGATGACGTAGCCGATCATTCCCATCGTCTCCGCTCCGAGGACGTCGAGCGGGTAGGCCTCCACCTCGGTGTACGCCGCCGCCTGGAGTGCCAACAGCCCGACCTGCGGACCGTTGCCGTGCGAGAGGACGAGCGTGTGCTGCGAGGCGACGGCAGCCAGGGCCGGCGCTGCGAGCCTCACGTTCTGCCGCTGCGCCTCAGCCGTCATCGACTCCCCTCGCTTCAGCAGGGCATTGCCGCCCAGTGCCACGACCACGCGCACGACGGTCTCCTCAGGATCCGAGGGTGGCGACCATGACGGCCTTGATCGTGTGCATGCGGTTCTCGGCCTGGTCGAACACTATTGAGGCCGGGGACTCGAACACGTCGTCGGTGACCTCCAGTCCGTCGAGGCCGTAGGTCTCGAAGATCTCCTCGCCGACCTTGGTGTCGCGGTTGTGGAACGCCGGCAGGCAGTGCATGAACTTCACATGCGGGTTCCCGGTGCGCGTGACCACGTCGCTGTTGATCTGGTACGGCGTGAGCAGGTCGATCCGCTCCTTCCAGACGCTCTTGTCCTCGCCCATCGAGACCCACACATCGGCGTAGAGATAGTCGACGTCCTTGACGCCCTCGTCGACATCGGCGGTGAGCGTCAGGCGCGCGCCGGTCTCTTCGGCGATCTCCCTACAGCTCTTCACCAGCTCCTCGGCCGGCCACAGGTGCTCCGGCGCGCAAAGGCGGACATCCATGCCGAGCTTGCACCCACCGACCATCAGGGAGTTGCCCATGTTGTTGCGGGCGTCCCCGAGGTAGCAGTAGGCGATCTCGGTCAGGTGCTTGTCGCTGTGCTCGGTCATGGTGAGCATGTCCGCGAGGATCTGGGTCGGGTGGAACTCGTTGGTGAGGCCGTTCCACACCGGAACGCCGGAGTACCTCGCGAGCGTCTCGACGTTCTCCTGGGCGGACCCGCGGTACTCGATCCCGTCGAAGGTGCGGCCGAGCACACGGGCGGTGTCCTTCATCGACTCCTTGTGTCCGATCTGCGAGCCACTCGGCTCGAGGTAGGTGACGTGAGCCCCCTGGTCCTTGGCCGCCACCTCGAAGGAGGTCCGCGTGCGCGTCGACGTCTTCTCGAAGATGAGAGCGATGTTCTTCCCTTCGAGGCGCGGCTTCTCGTAGCCGCCGTACTTGGCGGCCTTGAGCTCGGCCGAGAGCTTCAGCAGGAAGCGGAGCTCATCGGGGGTGAAGTCGAGCTCCTTGAGGAAGCTGCGGTTGCGAAGGTTGAACGACATGACGCTCCTCGGATCGTGGTCAGGCTGGGACGGTGGTCAGCGTGCTGGTTGTGGTGGCGTGGGACCGCTTGCGCAGGACGAGCTTGATGAGCTCTTCGACGACGAGCAGGCTGGCTGCGATGGCGACGCAGATCCCCCATTGCTGTCCACTCAGGCTGCCGGTGCCGACGATGCGCTCGAGGATGCCAATGGTGGTCACGGCGATGATCGCCAGGAGAGAGACGGCGTACCTGCTGAGCTGGGCGACCGCTGGGATGGCGTCCCGGTCGAAGATCGTGTTGGTCTGGTCACGGGACAGCAGCCCTGCAACCACGTGGTACAGGGACAGCGTGGTGAGCAGCATGGTGGCTGCGACGACTGCGTCGTCCTCCTGGTTGCCGATCTGGTAGGCCACCAGCGACCCGACGGTCATGACGGCCCCTTGGATACAGATCCGGATCCAGTTCGCGCGGGAAAGGACGGGTGCCCCGACCGGGCGAGGCGGACGGGACATCAGGCCTTTGGTGGGCTGGTCGAACCCCAGGGCGATGGCGATCGGGATGTCCACGACCATGTTGAGCCAGAGGATCTGCAGCGGGTTCAGCGGAACACCGCCGGCGATCCCGAAGATGCCGGCCCCCAGGAAGATCGCGATGTAGGCCACCAGCGTCGACATCTGGAACCGGAGGTACTTCACCAGGTTGTCGTAGAGCGTGCGGCCGTAGGAGACGGCGTTCACGATGGTGGCGAAGTTGTCGTCGGTGAGGATCATGACCGCGGCCTCCTTCGAGACCTCGGTGCCCGTGATGCCCATCGCGACGCCGATGTCGGCGGCCTTGAGCGCTGGGGCGTCGTTGACACCGTCGCCGGTCATCGAGACCACGTTGCCCGCGCGTTTGAGGAGCTGTACCAGCCGGATCTTGTCCTCGGGCGAGACTCGCGCCACGACGCCGATGTTGGAGAGGTCGGCCAAGAGCTCGTCATCGGACATCGCGGCGAACTGGGTGCCCGTGATCGCACGCCCCACGATGCCGAGCTCCCCGGCGATGGCGGCTGCGGTCGTGGCGTGGTCGCCGGTGATCATCCGGACCTGGATGCCGGCGGAGTGGCACTCGGCGATCGCAGCCTTCGCCTCCGGGCGCGGCGGGTCGACGATTCCGACCATGGCCAGGAGCGTGAGGTCGGTGACCAGCGGGAGCAGGTCACCTTCGGGCCGGAACGTGAGCGGGTCGAAGTCTCGCTGGGCGACCACCATCACCCGTTGGCCGGAGTTGGCCATCCGGTCGTTCGCCTCCAGGGCGAGATGCCGGTTCTGGTCGGTCACCGGCACGAGTACGCCGTCCGGCGACCGGTAGCTTCCGCCTCGATCGATGAGGACGTCGGGGGCACCCTTCACGTAGCACCGCACGACCGGCTCTCCGCTGACTCCGGTCATCTCGTGGAACGTCGCCATGAACTTGTACTCGGAGTCGAACGGCACCTCGGCGACACGCGGGAAATCCTGGCGCGTCGCGTCCACGTCGAGGCCGCCCTTGGCCCCGAGCACGATCAAGGCGCCCTCGGTCGGGTCGCCGATCAGGGCCTCGCCGTCGAGGACGGCGTCCGCGCACAGGACCATCGGCAGGAGGTAGGGGTCGAGGTCGATGTGCGACCCGCCCACGTGCTTGATCTCCCCGACCGTGCCGTACCCCTCGCCCGAGACCGCGAACCGGTTCAGGCCCGGGATCGCCATCTCTCGGGCGGTCATCTTGTTCAGGGTCAGGGTGCCGGTCTTGTCCGAGCAGATTGCCGACGTGGAGCCCAGCGTCTCGACCGCAGGCAGGCGCTTGACGATGGCGTTGCGGCGGGCGATCTCGCGGGTCCCCATCGAGAGGAGCGCGGTCACGACCGCGGGCAGGCCGGTCGGGATGGCCGCGACCGCCAGGGCGACACCGGTGATGAAGAGCGTGTCGAACGACTCGCCGCGGAGGAGCCCGAGGATGATGACCAGGACCAGCGCGATGCCGGCGATGGTGGCGATGATCTTGGAGAGCCCGTCGAGCTGCTTCTGCAGCGGTGTCTTGTCGGTCTCGGTGTTGGCGAGCAGGTCCGCGATGTGCCCGATCTCGGTGTCCATCCCCGTGGAGGTGACGATCAGCTCTCCGCGACCTCGGGTGACGGCGGTATTCATGAAGGCCATGCAGGTTCGGTCGCCGAGCGGTACCTCGTCGCCGGGCACCGGCTCGATCGACTTGCCGACCGGCAGGCTCTCACCGGTGAGTGCGGCCTCCTCGATCTCGAGGGTGGCGGCGACGGAGATCCGGCCGTCGGCCGGTATCCGGTTGCCGGCCTCGACCAGCACCACGTCGCCCGGCACGAGGTTCTCGGCGTCGATCTCGACGGCCTGGCCGTCACGCCGCACCCGGGCGATGGTCTTCATCATCTGCGCGAGCGCCTTGACGCTCTCCTCCGCCTTCGCCTCCTGACGGAGCCCGATCACCGCGTTGAAGAGGGTCAAGCCGGCCAGCACCAGGGACGTGCCAACATCTCCCGTCACCACCAGGTTGATCACGGCGGCCGCCAGGAGCACGATCTGCATGAAGTCCCGGTACTGGCGGACGAACGCCTGGAAGCCGGACTCAGTCTTGCTCGCGGTCAGACGGTTGGCGCCGTGCGTCTGCAACCGGGATGCCGCTTCCGCCTGGCTCAGCCCGACCGCGACGTCGACCCCGAACTTCTGGGCGACCTCGCTCGCCTCGATCCCCGCGATCGGCGCGTCCGGCCTCAGGTCCGTTTCCAACACAACCCTTCCCGTCGGTCGTGGGGGTGCCAGACCGCGATGATCTCGAAGGCTGAAATGGCCCTTCGCAAACATCTCTCCATCGACGGAACCGGGTCATCACCCGCGCCGGGTGAACCGCTCGACGTGGCCCACGCGTCTCATTCCGGGGTCCGGACGACACGACATCCGCTCAGCGGGAGGCATAGGATCGCCGAGCGACCTACCACGGCGATGAAGGTGACACGATGTCCGCACTCGTCCCCCGCTGGGAATGGCGGGGCTTCGGCGATGAGCTGCGCGCCGTCGAGTCGATATTCGGCCGGGAGTCATCCAAGCAGGTGGTGGAGAGCGACGAGGTCTACGTGCTCTCGGTCCGGGGAACCGATGGCGTCAAGGTTCGCGACGAGCTGATGGATGTCAAACACCTCTTGGAGGTCAACGACGACGGGCTCGAACAGTGGGTTCCCGTGATGAAGACAGGTTTCCCCGTGTCCGCGACCGACGTCGGCTCGGTGCTCCGCGCCCTGCGCGTGGATGCGCAATCGTCGCGCCTCGCCCGAGCGGCGTACACCCTGCCTGAGTTTCTGGACGACGTCGTGGGTCCACACCCCGACCTGCTTGCGGTCGAGGTGCACAAGAGGCGGGAGCGGTACACGGTCGGCGGCTGCATGGCGGAGGTCTCCGAGATCAGCACTGGTCACGGCTCGACGCATACGGTCGCGATCGAGTCCGAGGATGCGAAGCGCGTGATCCAGACGGTTCGAGATGTCGGCCTGGCGTCCCGACCGAACGTGAGCCTCGTGCGGGGTCTCAAGGCGATGGTCGGGTTCGGCGTGGAGCGGTTCGCCGTCGTGGACGTAGGCACGAACTCGGTGAAGTTCCACATCGGCGAGCGCGGGGCTGACGGCAGCTGGCGCACTGTCCTGGACCGGGCCCAGTCGACTCGACTCGGCGACGGGCTCCAGGAGACCGGGCAGCTCAATCCAGAACCGATGGAGCGGACGGTCGCGGCCATCGCAGAGATGGCCGAGGAGGCCAGGCAGCACAAGGTTGCGGCGATTGCGGCGGTCGGTACTGCGGGGCTGCGGATCGCCCCCAACAGTGCCGACCTGGTCGAGGCCGTGCAGTCACGGTCCGGTGTGCTCCTCGAGGTCATCTCCGGGGAGCAGGAGGCCCGTCTCGCGTACCTCGCCGCGATGGCGGGGATCGGTCAGGTGCCCGGGTCTCGAGTCGTGTTCGACACGGGCGGGGGCAGCTCGCAGTTCACGTTCGGGTCCGGGGAGGAGGTCGAGGAACGCTTCAGCGTCGATGTGGGCGCCGTCCGCTACACCGAGCGCTACCACCTCGACGGCGTCGTCTCCGAGGAGGTGCTGGCCCAGGCACTCGCCGCGCTCGATGACGACCTCGGTCGTCTCGACGATCGCCCCACGCCCGAGGTGCTCGTCGGGATGGGCGGGGCGGTCACGAACCTCACGGCGGTCAAGCACGGTCTCGCCGAGTACGACGCGGACGTCGTGCAGGGAACCGTGCTCGACCGGTCCGAGATCGATCGGCAGATCGAGCTGTACCGCACGCGCAGTCTCGACGAGCGCCGGGAGATCGTCGGCCTTCAGCCCCAGCGGGCCGACATCATTCTCACGGGCGCGTGCATCGTGCGGACGGTACTCGACAAGCTCGGGAAGGACTCGTTGACGGTCAGCGATCGCGGTCTGCGACACGGCGTGCTCGACCACAGGTTCGGCCAGCAGCGCTCCGCGCACCCGCCGGCTTGACCACGGGCACCAGCCACTCCCTGACGTCTAGCCCGCGAGAGTGAGACCGATCAACGTCACGTTGAGGACGCAGATGACCGCCGCGACGACGGCTGCCGCGATGGTCGTCGTTCGGCTGTTGACCAGTGCACCCATGACGTCGCGTCTGCGGGTCAGCAGCACGAGCGGGATGAGGGCGAACGGGATCCCGAACGACAGGACCACCTGAGAGACCACGAGTGCGCGCGTCGGGTCCACCCCGGCTGCGATGACCACGACCGCCGGCGTCAACGTCACGAGCCTGCGCACGACCAGCGGGATCCGCCGCCGGAGGAAGCCCTGCATCACGACTTGGCCGGAGTAGGTGCCGACTCCCGACGCTGCGGACCCCGATGCGAGCAGCGCCAGAGCGAACAGAAGAGCGGCGGTCGGCCCGAGGACAGTTGCCAGGCCGGCATGCGCTTCCTCGATCGTGTCAACCGGCGTCGGCTGCGTCGACAGCACCTTGGCGGCAACCAGGAGCATCGACAAGTTGATCACTCCTGCGACGCTCATCGCGACCACGACGTCGATGCGCTGGCTGCGGAGGAGCCCCAGCCGCTCACGCTCCGTGCTGCGCAGATAACGGCCCTGCGTGAGAGCTCCGTGAAGGTAGATGACGTGGGGCATGACCGTGGCGCCCAGCATCCCGGTGGCGAGCAGGACCGTGTCCGTGCCCTCGAATCGCGGGACGAGACCCGCGACCACCTCACCCGAGTCGACCCCCCCGGCGACAAGGCTGTACAGGAACCCGAGAAGCACGACGAGCAGCATGCCGACGATGGCCACCTCGAACGGACGGGCGCCGCGACTCTGCACGCCCAGAAGCCCGAAGGCAACCGCCGCCGTGATCAGACCGCCAGTTAGCAAGGGGAGGCCGAACAGAAGCTGCAGGGCAATTGCGCCACCGAGCACCTCGGCGAGGTCGGTCGCGATCGCGACGACCTCGGCCTGCACCCATAGCCCCCGCGTGACGCGCGGGCGAAAGTGGTCACGGCACAGCTCAGGCAGGTTTCGGCCGGTGGCGATGCCCGCCTTGGCCGAGAGGTACTGGATCAGCATGGCCATCAGGTTGCTGACCAGCACGACCCAGACCAGGAGATAGCCGTACCGGGAGCCCGCCGTGATGTTGGTGGCGAAGTTGCCCGGGTCGATGTAGGCGATGGCGGCCACGAACGCCGGGCCGAGAAGGGGCAGGGGCCCGCGAACGAACGCGACCGCGACGAAGCGTGGCTTGCGCTGGAACATGGCCGTACTCCTGGCTCGGGGTCGCGGCCTACGGACGCAGGCCGACGGGGCTCACGTCGAGCCGGTCCAGGTGCTCCAGATCGGCCCCCGACATGCCCCTCAGCTCGTTGGAGATCTGCTCCTGCCGGGACGTGACCCGGGCATCCACGAGACCGCTGAGCGCGTAGGCGATTGCCCCAGTCTGGCGCACCGTCAGGTCGTCGACCAGAGGCTGCCGGACGGAGGTGATCGCGACCCCGGTGGGGGTCCCGCTCGCGTCCTGGGTCACCCCGACCGTGAACCGCTCCCGAGGGTTGACCCCCGGGTCTGCATAGTGGTCGCGCAGTTCCAACAGGATCTTGTGCCAGGCAAGCACGTCCCCCTTCGGTTGGGCTTCGGTCAGGTCCGCCTCGGTCAGCGCTGCCCTCGTCTCACTGACCGAGAAGCACCGCGCGTAGGACAGGAGTGCCTCCGTCCAGACCGCTTCGATCAGGACGCTGTCCGGCTCTTCGGCTGCGAGTCCCCCGACCAAGCGTTCACAACATCGCAGCACCATCTGCAGGTCCTCGAAGATCGCGACGAGACCAACGAGGGAGCCGGAAGTCTCCGTGTCCAGCCGCCGTACGACTGCTGGCGGATCGGGAGGTGTCTCGCTCGTCGGCATCGGCGTCCTCAGCCGACCGATGGTCCGAGTCCCAGTGACTGTGGAGTGCTGGAGTCGGGTGATGGTTGGTGCAGGCCCTCGTCCAGCTGTCCGAACTCGGTCATCAGCGACCGGCTGCCACCCCACGGGGTCTGTTCCTCTGCGATCAGGGTGTTCGTGGTGAGCAACAGGCCGGCCACCGAGGCGCCGTTCTGCAGGGCCGAACGACACACCCGGAGGGGGTCGATGATGCCCATGTCGATCATGTTTCCGTAGCGACCCTCGAGGGCGTCGAAGCCGTCGTCGACACCCAGCTTCGCCACTTCGGCCACGACCTCGTGGCCGGGATAGCCCGCGTTGGCGGCGATGAGGTATGTCGGTTCGGTGAGTGCGCGCCGCACGATGTCGACGCCGATCGCGTAGTCGTCGTTGACCGACAGGTCGTCGAGCGCCGGTGCGGCATGCACCAGCGCCACTCCGCCTCCCGCCACGATGCCCTCGGCCATGGCCGCGCGGGTGGCCGACAAGGCATCCTCGACCCGGTGCTGCAGCTCGGCCAGCTCCGCGTTGGTCGGCGCGCCCACCCTGATCACGGCCACCTTGCCGGACAGCGACCCGATCCGCTCGCTGAGCACCTCCTCGTCGATCCCGAACGTGGCTCGCTCGAGCTCGGCACGCAGCTGGGCGACCCGGAACTCGACCTGGTCCGCGGACCCGGCCCCGCCGATGATCGCGGTCCTGTCCGCGGTGACACGCACCTGCCGGGCACGGCCGAGCTGCTCGGTGGTCATGGTCTCGAGGCTGAAGCCGGAGTGCTTGCTGTAGACCTGTCCGCCGGTGATCGTCGCGATGTCCTCGAGCTTGCGGAGCCGCCGGTCGCCGAACCCCGGCGCCTTGGTCGCTACGCATCTGAACACGCCGTTGACGTGGTTGTGCACCAGCATGCTCAGTGCCGACCCTTCGACGGTCTCGGCAATGACCACCAGCGGTCGAGGTGCCCGCATGACCTTGTCGAGCAGGGGCATGAGCTCCTGGACCTTGGTGATCTTCTCGCTGCACAGCAGGATGTAGGGGTCGTCGAGTATTGCCTCGAGACTGGCCGGATGGGTCACGAGGTACGGCGACAGGTAGCCGTTGTCGTACTCGAAGCCTTCGACGAAGTCGACGCTCATCCCATGGACTGCCGACTCCTCGACGGTCACGATCCCGGCATCACCGACGGTGTGCAGAGCCTGTGCGAGCACGCGTCCGACGGTCTCGTCGTTGTTGGCCGAGATCGTGGCGACACGGGCGTAGTCCGCCTCGGTGACGACCGGGTGAGCGACCTTGCGCAGGTGATCGACCAGCGTCGCCACCGCGAGGTCGACACCGCGTTTGACCAGGACGGGGTTGCCCCCCTGGCCGATGGCGTGCATCCCCTCGCGAATGATCGCCTGGGCGATCACGGTGGCCGTCGTGGTGCCGTCACCGACGATGTCGTTGGTCTTGATCGCTGCTTCCTTGACCAGCTGGGCGCCCATGTTCTCGAACTGGTCGCTCAGGTGGATCTCGCGAGCGATCGTGACACCGTCATTGGTCACCACGGGCGAGCCTGTGATCTTCTCGAGGATGACATTGCGGCCCTTGGGTCCCAAGGTCGACTTCACCGCCTCGGCAAGCTGGTCGACACCGGACAGCAACAGACGCCTCGCCTCTTCACCGAATCTCAAGTCCTTGGCCATCGGTCCTCTTTCGCTCGTGGGTGGGTCTTGCGGCTACGGAACGAGGATCGCTCTCCCCCGCACCTGCCCAGCGTCGAGATCCTGCAGCGCCTGCTGGGCGTCCGTCAACGGGTAGGTCTTCGTGTGCAGGGTGACCTTGCCGGCCTGAGCCAGAACCATCAGCTCGGCGAGCTCGTTGTAGGTGCCGACGATGTTCCCGACGATGTTGCGTTCGGTGGAGATCACGTCGAGGGTCGGGACCACCAGCGTGCCGCCGTACCCGATCACGAAGTACGAGCCGCCGGCTCGCGTCATGGCGAACCCCTCGTTCTCTGCGCCTTCCTCGGCGACGAAGTCGAGCACGACATCTGCACCCTCGGAGTTCGTGAGGTCCTTGACCGCGTCGACGTGCTTGCCGTCGGCCACCACCGTCTGCGTCGCGCCGAGCTTGCTGGCGAGCTCGAGGGCGGCCGGGTTGCGGTCCACCACGATGATGTTCGTCGCGGACAGCGCGGCAAGGCACTGGACGCCGATGTGGCCGAGACCGCCAGCACCGATCACGACCGCGGTGGTGCCCGGGTAGAGGAGGGGGAGCGCCTTGCGCACCGCGTGGTAGGCCGTGATGCCGGCGTCCGCGAGCGCGGCCACGTCCTTCGGCTCGGTGGACGAGTCCAGCTTCACGCAGGCACGAGCCGAGGTGAGCAGGTACTCAGCCATGCCGCCGTCGGTGCCGTCCAGCCCCGGGAAGATGCTCTCGGTGCAGTGCATGTCCTGGCCGGCGCGGCAGGCGCGGCACAGCCCGCAGGTCGGCGTCGGGTGCAGGATCACGGTGTCGCCGACCGCGACGTTGGTCACCGCGGAGCCGACCTCGTGCACCCAGCCCGCGTTCTCGTGGCCGATCGTGTAGGGCAGCGAGGGGTTCATCGCCTCGTCCCACTGACCCAGGATGATGTGCAGGTCGGTCCGGCACACCCCGGCGCCGCCGACCTTCACGACCACGTCGAGCGGGCCCTTCACGGTGGGCTCGGGGACCTCGTCGATGGTCGGCTGCTCGTTGTACGCGTGCAAGCGCACTGCCTTCATGGGATCTCCTCCAGCTGGCCCTCACCGCGGGTTCCGTAGCGATGGGACAGCATGCCGCGGCACACGCTGCCGTTCGCCTCCGTGTTGACCCGGGTCAGCCGGGCCCGTCGCAGGTGCAGCGGCAGCGCCTCGACGCCGACCGCATCCCCCGTCGTCGCATCCACCAGAAGCGCCGAAGCGTCGCTCGCCGGCAGACCCAGCTCCGCACGGCGGGCGCGCAGCCGGTCCAGCTCGGACGACTGCGGCACGTCGCCCAGGGTGAGCACCGCGAGGTCGTCCACGGTCCGTCCCTCGGCCAGAAGCGGACGGCACACCCGGTCCGTCCCGGCCAGCACGGCCTTGCGCACGAAGTCGGTCCGGAGCTCGTCGAGCTCCCCGTTTGCAAGGCCCGCGAAGGACTCGGCGAACCCGGCCCGCGCGGCGATGCCGCTGTTGATCTCGTTGGAGGCGAAGTGGTCGTCGAGCACCACCTCCGTCCGGCGGACCCCCTCGACCGCCGCCACCGCGTCGTAGGCATCCGCCACCATCAGGAAGGCGAAGTTCGGCGCGCAGAAGAACGTCGGTAGCCGGAGGCGTACCTGCACGTCACCGTCGTCGGACACGGTGCACGACGAGACGAAACCGAGGTCGGTGACCGGCTCGTCCAGCTCGGGGTCGCGCACCGCGTCCAACGCGGCTAGCACCTGTGCCTGATCTGTCACACGTCGGCTCCGTGCTCCACGAGCGCGGCGTCGTCCTGGGCGGCCGGTGTGCCGTCCCCCGCGAGCTGGAACTCCGCCGGCACGTCGATGCCGTACAGCTTTGCTGCGTTCAGACCCAGGATCTTCCTCTTGGTGTCAGCGTTGACCCGGGGGTAGTCGGAGAACTCGTCGCTGGGGTAGTCCCAGTCGACGAAGCCCTCGACCTGCCACTTCGGCTCCCAGATGTTGTAGTCGCTGCCGAAGGTCATCTTGTCCTCGCCGACCCAGAACAGCAGCTCCCCCATCACCTTGGCGAAGAACTTCGGCCTGGCGTGCATCAGGCCGCCGATCACCACCGAGAGGCCCGCGTAGACGTTGGGCTCCTGCGTCGCCATGAAGCAGAAGTCCTCGATCCGAGGCAGGCCCACGTGCTCGACGATGAAGTTCAGCTCCGGGAAGTCCGTCGCGGCATGGTCGACGTCGGAGACGTCGAAGGCATCCTTGTCCAGGGGCCAGATCGTGGGCCCCTTGTGGACGTGGATGTTCTTGATCCCGACTTCCTGCGCCTTCGCCAGGAAGTTGTACGCCTCTGGATCACTGAGCTTGTAACCGCGCGAGCCGTTGTTCCACTCCGCCGTGTAGAGCTTGACGCCCTTCAGGCCCCAGCGCTCAGCGTCCTTCTCGAGCTGGGCCAGGCCGGGATCCCCCTCGCGGGGGTCGAAGCGACCGTTCACCACGAACTTGCCCGGATGCTTCTCCGCAAGCGAGCCGTTGCGTTCGGTCGTGTTGAACCCCTCTCGGTACCACTCCTTCAGGTAGGTCGGCTGGAAGACCGCGATGTCCACGTACCCGTCCTCGAACACGTCCTTCATCAGGTCCTCCTCGGAGACCTTCCTGAAGTGCTCGGCGTCCCAGTGCGTCTCGGGCGGCCCCAGCCCCTGGTAGGCCTGGAAGCAGTCGATCCAGCCTTCTGCGTAGTTCTCGGCGCCCTTCACCCAGTTCTCCGGGCTGGCGTCCCAGTAGTGCATGTGGCTGTCGACGACGAAGTACTTCTCTCCGTCTTTCTCGTACATGTGTCCTCCTCAGGAGATCGCCGTGGATGGGTCGTGCCGGGTCACTTCGTGTACGTCTTGAGGTCGAACCCGATGTACTCCGCGGCGTCCTCTGGGTTGGCGAACATGATCGTCCGGTCGTCCTCGTGGATCATCCGGCCGTAGTGCGTCGACATGTTCTCCTCGAACTCAGCGGAGTCGAAGTAGCCCTCCTCCTCCCCGAGTGCCTCAGAGATCTCGTCGTAGACGAAGTCCATCCGGCCGACGCAGTCCACGCGGATCATCGACGGCAGCGGCGTGATGGTCACGCCCTCCTTCTCCTTCATCACCTGCGCCACCACCGAGCCCACCTGGTTGTTCATCAGCGTGACGCCGCACCTGTTGGACGGGGTGTTGTCGGACTTGAACGCGCTCTCGGTCGTCGCGTACGTCGTGGCGGTTGACTGGTAGCCGGTCACTGGGTCAGCTCCTTCGGGTTGTTCAGGCTCAGGTCGGACAGGATTCCGCTGAAGCGGCTCTTGGCACGGTCCAGACCGTCCTCGAACCTCGGCGGCTTCGCGTCCGGCTGCGACCAGATCGGCTGCAGCTCCCGGGCGGCGACCAGGCACTTGGACGTCCAGTTGGAGAGCCACCCGTCCATGATGTTCTTGTTGTAGTCGGCGAACTCCTTGTCATTGGTCAGGAGCTCGAACATCGCCTTCGTGTACCTCAGGTCACGGGACGCGTAGTCCCACTCGCCCGCCCCGACGACCGTCGGCGTCACGAAGTCTCCGTTGCCCGGGGATGCCTGCTGCACCAGCTGGCTGCGGAACAGCTCGCCGACGAGCGGCTCGAAGACCACGTTGGCCGCGAAGATCGCCTCCGCCCAGTCGTCGATCCCCGTGAGCTCCTCAGACACCCGGCGTACGCCCTGCCAGGCGGGGTCGTTGTTCCACGTCTCCACGTGGGCGGCACCGTCGAACGCCTCGATCTCCTCGCTCAGCGTGAGGTTGTACAGCGCCAGGTCCTGGGCGAAACGGATCCGGTGCATGCTGTTCACGGAGATCGCGTTGTTGTGCATGTTGGTTGGTGCGCGGCGCTGGGCGTTGGCGAAGAGGTAGAGGCCCAGGCCGTGCTCGACGTGCATCCAGGCACCGACGTTGCGCTCGACGAAGGTCACCCAGTTCGGGTTCCACTGCTCGAAGGCCTTGGTCTCGCGGGCCGTCTCGATGTTCTGGTTGATCTGGCGTACGACGTTGGCGTTGTTGCGGTAGAGCGTGAGCTCCCACTCCTCGTTGGGGTCACGGAACTCGTGCCAGCCGTGTGCCGGCCAGTCATAGCCCTTGCCACCGGAGCCCGGGTAGCGCTCCGGGTCGCCCCGGTCGACGCCCCAGGCCTTGAGGACGGTCCAGTCCAGCGGATAGCCACCACGTCCGTCGGAGAACCCGTAGAGCCAGCCTTGGGCGAGGTAGTGCCTCGGGTCGGGCTGCACCTCGACCGTGACGTCCTCGTAGTGGGACTGCTTGCGCTTCTGCGGCGTGTAGTAGTTGTAGTGACGCAGCGTCGAGTCGGGGAAGACCTTGGCCCCTGCCTCGGCGTCGGTGAACTCCGGCTTCGGTGAGCTGCGTTCCTGTGTGACCATGTCAGATCCGCCTCGTTTCTGCTTTGTCGTGGGTCAGGATGAACCGGTGTTGGTGAACTTGTCGTAGTAGATGTTCTTCTCGGGGGCGCCCAGTGAAGTGAGGACGTCCATGGCAGCCTCGACCATCGGTGGTGGCCCGCAGACGTAGGAGTCGGTGCCGGCCAGGTCGGTCTCGTGCTTCTGCACGATGTCGGTGATCAGGCCGAGCTCGCCCTCCCAGTCCTCGTCGCCGTCGGCCTCCGAGAGCGCCGGGACGTAGCGGAAGTTGGGCAGCGAGTCCGAGAGTGCGTGCAGCTCCTCCTCGAAGCACAGGTCCCGCTGGGTCCGCGCTCCGTAGTAGAACGTCGTCTTGCGCGTGCTCCCCCGCTCGGCGAGGGAACGCAGAACGGAAAGGATGGGCGCCATCCCCGCCCCGCCCCCGACGAAGACGATGTCCGAGTCGCGGCCGTCGCGAAGCGTGAAGACACCGAACGGGCCCGCGACGTCGAGCCTGTCGCCCACGGCGAGCTTCGTGTCCAGGAAATGCGAGAACTGGCCGTCCGGGTAGACGCGAATGACGAACTCGAGCTGTCCACTCTCCTTGCTGGAGACGTTGGCCATCGAGAACGACCGGGTCTCGTCGCTGCCGGGGATCGCGATGTCGACGTACTGGCCGGGCCAGAAGGCGATCTCCTTGGGCTCGACCAGCTTGAGGACCAGGTGCCGCATGTCATGGGTGACGTAGTCGTTGGACACGACCTCGGCCACCGCTTCCTGGATGGGGTGGCCGGAGCGGAGCATCTCCTCGTCGTAGTTGAGGAGCTCGATGGTCACGTCTTCGTAGACGTGGGCCCGGCACAGGAGGGTGAAGCCCTCCTCCAGCTCGAAGTCGGGCAGGGCGAAGGTCGAGTACCTGTCCAGCTCGATGTCGTCACCGTCGAGGACGAACGACTTGCAGGCGGCGCACTGGCCCTCCTTGCAGCCGTGCATGAGGGTGATCCCCTGCTCGGCCGCAGCACGCAGCACCGTCTTCTCCTCGTCGACCTTGATCTCGATGCCAACCGGCTCGAATCGCACGACATGCTGCTCGCCCATGGGTTCCTTCCGCGGTGCATGAATCAACGGGCGAGGAGCGCCGGCGCGCCGGCGCCCCTCGTCTGCACTCCGTCCGGCTTGTGTTTCAGGCCTCCGCGGGAGCCGGCCGCCCAGCCGGGCCGCCCCGGATGTAGTTGGCGTGGAAGGCCTTCTGCTCCTCGGGAGACATCTCGTTGAGCAACACGTTCGGGCTCTGCAAGGGGCCCATGCGCCGCAGGTGGTCGAGAGTCCACATCTTCTTCGGGTCCAGATCCAGATGGGGCTGTGCCACCAGGGTCTTGCCGTCGTCGCGGACGTAGCCCATGTCCGAGACGACATCGGCCCAGTTCCAGCCGTGGTACAGGGTCTCCCACTCGCGCTTCCCGATCAGCTGACCCATGTTGGGGGTCTCGCGACCCTGGTAGGTCGGCCGGAAGGCCTCGACGTCAGTCCACCGGCAGGCCTCGTGGCAGTAGGTGCGCATCTGGCCGTCGACCTCTGCCATGACCATGTCCTCGCGGACCAGGCACGGCACCATGCACGTCCAGCAACGGTGCGGGTACTGGTAGTTGACGTCCTCGGCCACGATCGGGTGATGCCCGTTCGGTGTCGACAGGCGGGCGTAGTTCTCCCACCA